>Ga0302135_10000351_pt1 | contig 27842 bp, 24 predicted proteins | sample CBN3_surface_MG_FD_203119 | JGI IMG/M metagenome (GOLD analysis project Ga0302135, IMG submission 203119) | Marine microbial communities from Western Arctic Ocean, Canada - CBN3_32.1 | ecosystem: Environmental > Aquatic > Marine > Oceanic | place: Canada: Western Arctic Ocean | collected...
TGAAGGCAGATGCGGAGCTTGGCGAATTTGTTGTTGATCCTCTGCCGCCGATTGATTTTGGACGCATCGCTGCGCAGACGGCAAAACAAGTTATTGTTCAAAGGGTTCGTGAAGCAGAACGCGAACGCCAGTATGAGGAATATAAGGACCGCGTTTCGGAAATCGTGAACGGAATCGTAAAGCGCGTCGAATTTGGCAATGTTACCGTGGATCTTGGCCGGGCAGAGGCAATCTTGCGGCGCGATGAGTTGTTGCCGCGCGAAAGTTTTCGGCGTGGCGAGCGTTGTCGTGCATACATCTACGATGTTCGTGAGGAACCGAGAGGCCCACAGATTTTTCTCTCGCGCACCCATCCTCGCTATCTCGCAAAGCTCTTTGCCCAGGAAGTGCCCGAAATTTATGATGGAATAATTGAGATCAAGGCTGTGGCGCGTGATCCGGGCAGCCGTGCCAAAATTGGTGTTGTTTCGAACGATTCAGGTATCGATCCGGTCGGTGCTTGCGTTGGTATGCGCGGGAGCCGGGTGCAAGCAGTTGTCGCAGAGTTGCAAGGGGAAAAAATCGACATCATTCCTTGGTCACCTGATACGGCAACGTTTGTTGTGAATGCGCTTGCGCCTGCCGAGGTCACAAAGGTCGTGATGGACGAGGATGCAGGAAAGATAGAAGTGGTTGTCCCTGATGAGCAGTTGTCTCTTGCGATAGGTCGGCGGGGACAGAATGTCCGGCTTGCTTCCATGCTTACGGGTTGGGACATTGATATCATGACCGAAGAGCAGGAATCCGAGCGTCGGCAAGCTGAATTCAAGTCGCGCAGTCAGCGGTTTGTCGAGGCGCTCGACGTTGATGATGTCATCGCACATCTCCTCGTAACGGAAGGGTTTACGAGCGTCGAGGAAGTTGCTTACGTGCCGGAAGAAGACATATTATCGATTGAAGGATTCGACGAGGGTTTGGCGCAGGAGTTGCGGGCTCGCGCCGCCGCTTTCTTAGAGGCGGAGAGCGAACGGCTGAGTAAGCGGCGCATTGAATTGGGTGTTGAAGATGCACTTGCCGAAATGCCAGGTATTTCGGCTGCTATGCTGATCACCCTAGGTGAAGCTGACATTAAGACACTAAGCGATTTTGCGGATTTGGCATCTGATGAGTTGATTGATGTTAATGAAGGCTTTTTGTGCGACTTCGGCTTGACGAACGATGATGCAAATGAACTCATCATGGGAGCACGGGTGGCCGCGGGTTGGTATACGGCGGAGGAACTGGCTGCTGCCCAGGAAGCTGCGGAAGCTGCGGAAGCAACTCGTTTGGCCGAAGCGGAAGCTGCGAGAGAACAACAAGACGCGATGGAAGATCGATGATGGGGCTCGGCCATGCCGTTACGCGAATTCCATGACGCTGGGTTTTTAGGCAGAGATGCTGATAAACCACATGGCGCTGAAGCGCGATGTGGTGCAACGCGGCGTTGCGTCGTAAGCGGTTCGACGCTGCCCGTTAGCAGTATGATGAGGTTTGTTGTCGGCCCAGATAATTGTGTTGTGCCGGATATTTTCGCGACGCTTCCCGGGCGTGGAATGTGGTTGAGCGCCGACCGGAATACGGTTAAGACGGCACAAGCTCAGCGACATTTTAGTCGGGCAGCGCGCCAAGTGATAAGCGTCGCCGACGACCTTGTTGATCAAGTCGAGTCGTTACTGGCACAGCGTTGCATCGATCTCATCGGGTTAGCGCGTCGCGGAGGCCAGGCGATATGTGGTTTTGAGAAGGTGCGCGGCTGGCTTGAAGAAGGTGAAGTCGGCTGTTTAGTGATTGCCGAGGAATCCGCGGCCAGTGGACGCGAAAAGCTTGTGTTCATGAGCGCCAATACACCAGTGATCAGAGCTCTGACGGCCGATGAAATTGGCCGCGCATTTGGTCGAGAATATTCGGTATTTGCTGCCCTCAAGACGGGGAAGCTTGCGCGCAAGTTTATCGTCGACGCAGAGCGATTGAACGGCTTTCGTGGAACTAATGTCTTAGGACAACGATCGTACAGGGTCGAAAAAGAGGTGGAAGATGAGTGAAGCTAACGAAGACGACGGTAAGTTGACTCTGAGCAAACCTGGCCGGCTAGAGCTTAAGAAAACCGTTGAAACTGGACAGGTCAGGCAGAGCTTCAGTCATGGACGGTCCAAAGCGGTTACCGTTGAAGTCAAGAAAAAGCGAACATTTGAGCGTGGCGAAAGCGGAAAAATGCGCGCTGTGCCAGAGCATGGCACGAGTTTGCTCAGCCAGGCGCCAACACCGGTCAATGAAGAGACGCTGTCCGCAGAGGCACACGGCCTGACGGAGGAAGAGCGCGCCGCGCGTTTCCGGGCACTCTCAGGTGCAGCACACGAGGCAGAACGTGACCAAATAGCTGAGGTTGAAGCTAACCGAATTGCCGAGGAGGAAGCTGCACGTAAAGCTGAAGAAGATGCTCGACTTAAAATCGAAGAAGAAGCTCGAAAATTAGAATTAGAATCCCGCCGAAAAGCAGAGGAGGAAGCACAGCTTGCGGCTTCGTTGGCGGCTGCGTCGCCAACAAAGGCGCGTGCTGCGCGGGTGACGGTCGAGGAACCGGAATCCACTAATGAGTCGCGTCGACCAGGTGGTGCCGAGCAGAAGCGTCCTGGTGTCCCGCGCAGCCGACTAGAGCCACGGCGTCGAGCGGGCAAACTGACAATTGCTCAGGCACTCGACGAGGATGCCGGCGAACGTGGCCGGAGTTTGGCGGCAATCCGGCGAGCACGTGAGCGGGAAAAGAAGCGCGCGGCTGAGGCGCAAGGCGCGCCGGCTAGGATCGTCCGCGATGTAATCGTGCCCGAAAGCATTACGGTCGCCGAGCTTGCCAATCGTATGGCCGAACGCGGCTCGGAAGTGGTGAAGACGCTCGTGAAGCTCGATGTGATGGCAACCATAGACGAAGTGCTCGATGGCGATACTGCAGAGCTTGTCGTCGCTGAATTCGGTCACCGCGTTAGGCGTGTATCTGAATCGGATGTTGAAATTGGCATTGGTGGCGAAGCTGATGAAGCGGAATCTTTGGTCACTCGTGCAGCAGTTGTGACCGTTATGGGCCACGTCGATCACGGCAAAACTTCTCTCTTGGACGCATTGCGGAAAACTGATGTAGCGGGGGGCGAAGCTGGCGGCATTACACAACATATCGGTGCACACCAAGTAGTGAGTTCAAGCGGTCAACGCATTACGTTCCTCGATACGCCAGGCCACGAAGCGTTTACCGCGATGCGCGGGCGTGGAGCGCACGTGACTGATATTGTCGTCTTGGTTGTTGCTGCGGATGACGGTGTTCAGCCACAGACGGTCGAGGCCATTCACCATGCAAAGGCTGCTGGTGTCCCAATTATAATTGCTATCAACAAAATGGACAAAGCTGGCGCGAACCCTGATCACGTTCGAAATGAGCTGTTGCAGCACGAAATCATCGTCGAAAAAATGAGCGGCGATATTCTTGATGTTGAAGTATCGGCGACCGAAAACACCAATCTGGATAAACTGGAAGAAGCAATTCTTTTGCAAGCTGAACTCTTGGAACTGAAGGCAAATCCCGATAGGGCGGCCCAGGGGACGGTTATCGAAGCGAAGCTCGAGCGGGGTCGGGGCACTGTGGCTACGGTTCTTGTGCAAAGTGGAACTCTCAATGTTGGTGACGTCTTCATTGCTGGCTCTGAGTGGGGCAGAGTGCGGGCGCTGATCGACGAGCGGGGAAAAAATGTTAAGAGCGCTGGCCCATCGACGCCGATTGAAGTTCTAGGCCTTCAAGAAGTGCCGTCAGCTGGCGACGATTTTGCCGTCCTCGAGGACGAGGCCCGAGCTCGCGAAATCGGCGAGTACCGTACACGTGTGTCGCGTGACAGCCGGGCCGCACTTTCTGCTCGCGGGACGTTGGAAGAGATGTTCAGCCGGATTGAATCCGGCGAAGCATCCGAATTGCCAATTTTGGTTAAGGCCGACGTGCAGGGTTCTGTCGAGGCGATTATTGGTTCGCTTGAGGGACTCTCTACTGAGGAAGTTAAAGTGCAGGTCTTGCACGCGGCTGTGGGGGGTATTACGGAATCAGACGTTACGCTCTCGCACGCATCCGGTGGCATAATTATTGGGTTTAATGTTCGCGCCAACCCGCAGGCGCGCGAGATGGCGAAACGCGACAATGTAGATATTCGTTACTACTCAATAATTTACAACGTGATCGATGAAATAAAGGCCATTCTGGGTGGAATGCTGTCGCCGGAACGGCGAGAAACCATACTTGGACATTCGGAAATCCGAGAGGTGTTTTCGGTCAGCCGTGCGGGCAAAATCGCCGGTTGTATGGTCACTGATGGTTTGGTCCGACGTGGCGCTAATATTCGATTGTTGCGTGATGATATTGTTATTTACGATGGTGGCTTGAAAACGTTGAAGCGGTTTAAGGATGATGTTCGTGAAGTTCAGCATGGATTTGAATGCGGTATGGCCATGGAGAACTACGACGACCTCAAGGTCGGCGACAGCATCGAATGCTATGAAGTCGAAGAGGTGGCGCGAACGCTCTGAGGCCGTTGTCATTATCAAGTTCGGTTAGCGCAGTTGCGCGCACTAACACGGCATACGCCTCCGCACGACACATCGATGCAATGAAAAAAAACAGACCACCCACCCAGCGTCAGCTTCGGGTTGGCGAAGAATTGCGCCACGCATTAGTTGAGGTATTTGAACGCGATGAGTTACGCGATCCAATTTTGCGTGATCGTGCAATTACCTTCTCGGAAGTTCGCTTAGGCAGCGATCTGCGCAGTGCAACTGTGTTTATTTCCCCGCTCGGTGGCGGAGATGCGGGTGAGATTGTCGAGGCTCTGTCGCGGGCTGCGAGTTTTCTGCGCGGAGCCGTCGCCAAGCGTGTCCAATTGCGTTACATGCCATCTCTCAATTTTGCGTATGACGAGTCCTTTGATCAAGCTGATCGGATTGACGCCCTGCTAAGGCGACCTGCGATTGCCCGAGATTTGATTTCGGATGGAGAAGAAGGTGGGACGTAAGCGCAAAGGCAAGCCGATCCATTGTTGGCTAATTATAGACAAACCGGCCGGAATGACGTCCGCCGCGGTCGTTAACGCGGTCAAACGCATAACTGGTGCAGCGAAAGCGGGCCATGCAGGTACGCTAGACCCATTGGCAACAGGCGTGTTGCCGATTGCAATGGGAGAAGCAACGAAAACAGTTTCTTACGTCGTGGACGGAAGCAAAAGCTATCGATTTACATTGCGTTGGGGGATGTCGACTGAGACAGATGATTCGGATGGAAGTGTTGTGGATGAAAGTAGTATACGTCCTGACCGAGCAGCAATAGAGGCGGTGCTTTCGCAGTTTCAGGGCGAAATTAACCAGGTACCGCCAAAGTATTCAGCTGTGAAGATAAACGGCAACCGGGCGTACGCTCTTGCTCGGGCAAATAAGGAAGTCATACTGTCGCCGCGCATCGTCAACATCCATAACATTCGTTTGACCGGGATGCCTGATACCGACCATTCGGAGTTCGAAGTTGATTGTGGCAAGGGCGCCTATATGCGCTCGCTTGCTCGCGATATTTCTTTGGCGCTCGGAACCGTTGGCCACTTGTCAAAATTGCGTCGGACGGCAGTTGGCTCGTTTACCGAAGAGGATGTTATTTCGCTGGACGAATTATCGGCAATCCGGCAGAGTGCCGATGATTCGCAGCACATGCTGCCGGTAGAGACCGCGCTGGACGACATCCCGGCATTGGTCCTTACCGAAATTGAGGCAAGCCGCCTGCGCAATGGCCAAGCGGTTTCCCTTCTGCGCAAGGTCGATTTAGAACGTATCGCCGGCCTGACAGAAGGTGAAACAGTGTTGGCAATGTCAGACGAGCGACCGGTTGCTTTGACCCGTTATCACGCCGGTGAAATTCGCCCCGTTCGGGTCTTGAATATTTGATGTCGAGAGATGAAAAATGTCTATTACAGATGAACGAAAACAAGAAGTTATTACCGAGCATTCGACGAAAGAGGGCGATACTGGTTCGCCCGAAGTACAAGTCGCCATATTGACTGAGCGTATTCTCAACCTTACGGGACATATGCAAACCCATAAGAAAGACTTTCATTCGAGACGGGGTCTTCTGGTGATGGTGGGTCGGCGGCGTCGGTTGTTGGACTATCTCAATCGAAAATCGCCGGGGCGCTATGAGTCGCTTATCAAGAGCTTGGGTCTGCGCCGCTAGTGCAGATCGTTCTATCGGCGAAGATACCGCTCTATTTTGAGCCTTCGGCAAAGAATTTTGTACCGATGCGCAGTGGTCAAGGCGTGAACGGCGGTTGCTGTGCAACTGCGTTGAGCTTGGCCATGCTGCGGACGCAATCCGGTGTCAGCGGTACGTAGGAATATAAAGGACAGATGTATGTTTGATGTAACAAAGAAAGAGATAACCTGGGGCGGTCGCAAACTAACTTTAGAGAGTGGTCGCATAGCACGCCAAGCTGACGGGGCTGTGTTGGTCACGTATGGTGAAACACAGGTGCTTTGCACTGCCGTTGCGCAGCGAAAACCCAAGGAAGGCATCGATTTTTTCCCACTAACCGTCAATTATCAAGAAAAAACCTATGCTGCCGGTAAAATTCCGGGTGGTTTTTTTAAGCGGGAAGGTAGGCCGAACGAGAAAGAAACGCTTGTGTCGCGTTTGATTGATCGGCCTATAAGACCTTTGTTCCCAACGGGGTTTAGAAACGAAACGCAGGTTATTTGTACTGTGCTCGCACACGATCTTGAAAATGATCCAGATATCATTTCTCTAATTGGAACGTCCGCGGCACTTACTATTTCTGGCATTCCGTTCCTTGGTCCGATTGGCGCGGCGCGCGTTGGCTTTATCGACGGTGAGTATGTTTTATGTCCACTGGTCGACGACATTAAATCATCCAGTCTCGATCTTGTTGTTGCTGGTACGACTGAAGGTGTGTTGATGGTCGAATCAGAGGCGAAGGAGCTTGATGAGGCCGCCATGCTTGGTGCTGTTACCTTTGGTCAAAAGGCGTATCAGGAAGTTATCGATGCCATCATCGATTTTGCTGAGGCTTGTGCGAAGGATCCCTGGGATATTCCTCAGCCTCCAGATGTATACGAACCGACCAAAGCTCGGCTTGTTGAGCTCGCCGAAGAACCTCTTCGAAAAGCTTACGGAGAAACCGTCAAGCAGGTGCGCGTGGAAGCAATTTCTGCCGTTAAGGCCGATGTTCTGAAAAAGATGGAAGAAGAAGACCTCGACGCCCGGATGGGGTCTGGCATGTTCAAAGATCTGGAAAAAACCGTTGTCCGCGGTAACGTGTTGGCAACTGGGCAGCGTATCGATGGACGTGATACGAAAACCGTGCGACCGATCAGCTGCGAAGTCGGTTTGTTGTCACGGGCTCATGGCTCGGCCCTGTTTACGCGCGGTGAAACGCAGGCACTCGTTGTCACTACACTTGGCACAGGCCAAGATGAACAGATTATGGATGCGCTCGACGGTGAATATCGCGAGAGCTTTATGCTGCACTATAATTTTCCGCCATATTCAGTTGGTGAAGCATCGTTCTTGCGTGGTCCCGGGCGCAGGGAGATCGGACACGGCAAGCTTGCTTGGCGGGCCCTTCATCCTCTCCTTCCAAGCAAGGAAGACTTCCCCTACACCATGAGAGTTGTCTCAGAGGTTACCGAGTCAAACGGCTCATCGTCGATGGCGACTGTCTGTGGTACGTCCTTGTCCTTGATGGACAGTGGTGTGCCTCTCCCGCGGCCCGTCGCTGGCATTGCTATGGGGCTGATCAAGGAAGACGACGCATTTGCCGTCTTGTCGGATATTCTCGGGGATGAAGATCATTTAGGTGACATGGACTTTAAAGTCGCCGGTACGCGATCGGGTATTACTGCCCTGCAAATGGACATTAAAATTACGTCCATTACGGCGGAAATCATGGATATCGCGCTCGCTCAGGCGAGAGATGGTCGTCTGCACATTCTCGATCAGATGGATCAAGCGATCTCCGGCGCTCGTGAACAGGTATCGGCGAATGCACCACGTATCACGACGATTTCAGTGCCGCGCGACAAGATCCGTGAAGTCATTGGTGCGGGTGGCAAGGTGATCCGTGAAATCTGTGAAGTTACAGGTGCCAAAGTTGATATCGAGGACGATGGTACGGTGCAGGTCGCCGCTGTTGATCAGGAAGCTGCTGACCGTGCGGTCGATTGGATTCGCTCGATCGTGGCTGAACCAGAGGTTGGAACGATCTACAATGGAAAGGTCGTAAAAGTAGTCGACTTTGGTGCGTTCGTGAATTTCCTCGGTGCGCGCGACGGTCTCGTTCACATATCGGAGCTGAACTCTGAACGCGTGCGCACGGTGACGGATGTCGTCAATGTCGGGGATGAAGTTAAGGTTAAGGTTCTCGAATTTGACGACCGCGGCAAGGTGCGCCTTTCAATGCGTTTGGTTAATCAGGAGACTGGTGAAGATCTGGGCGACGCCGCTAAGGAAGGTGGTGGTCGTGGTAACAGCAAACCGAGCGAGAATGCTGCTGATTAACCTTCTTTAGCGGCACTTTCCCGTCACTCGTCCATGATAGTTGTGCGTGGACGAGTGTTCGCAATGGAAATTACAAATATTGCAGTTGGCTATTTTCCTCTGGGCGGAGGAGAATCCGTCTCTGCAGCCATCCCGACGATGTTGTAGCCATTATCAACAAAGAGGATTTCGCCGGTGACAGCCCGCGAAAGATCGCTCAAGAGATAGAGCGCGCTACCGCCAACGTCTTCTAGCGTTGCGCTTCGCCGTAGTGGCGAATTTGTGCGGTGCCATTTGTGAACGAACCTGGCGCTTCCAACGGCAGAGCCCGCAAGCGTACGCATGGGACCTGCAGAAATTGCGTTGACCCTAATCTGCCGCGACCCAAGGTCGGCTGCAAGGTAGCGGACGCTTGATTCTAAGGCGGCTTTGGCAACACCCATAACGTTGTAATTGGGCATGACGCGTTCGGAGCCGACATATGTGAGTGTTAGTAAAGACCCGCCGTCGATCATCAGTGGGGCAATGCGCTGTGCTAAGGCGGTGAACGAAAAGCAGGATATATCAAGGGTATTTGAAAAGTTTTGGCGGGACGTATCGAGATAGCGCCCTTTCAATTCATCGCGATTCGAGTAGGCAATGGCATGGACGGCGAAATCAATATTACCCCAAGCGTCGCTGAGTTTATCGACGACGGCATCCAATTCGGCTTCATGCTCAACATCACACGGTAGAACTAAATCTGAGCCTATTGAATTTGCAAGAGGCTCTAGACGCTTGCGAAGCGCGTCGCCTTGATATGTAAAGGCGAGCGTCGCACCGTGTTCTGCAAGCGTGCGTGCAATTCCCCAGGCGATTGAATGATCGTTGGCGACGCCCATAATGAGGCCTCGCTTTCCAGCCATAAGCTTGCTGGGTTGCTTAATGTTTTCTTGTATTGGGCTGTCCATATCCTGCTCTCCGCGAATCGATGGAGCACCAGAACTGCCCTGCGGCATGGCGCTGAAATTATCCGATGTAGCGTTTAAAGGCCAATGTGGCGTTCGTACCGCCGAACCCGAAGCTGTTTGAAATTACGCAGTCGAGCGCAACATCATCTTGTCGCTCTCGCACAATCGGCATGCCTTCGGCTTCCGGATCAAGTGTTTCTATGTGTGCTGATGCGGCAATAAATTTGTGCTCCATCATTAAGATAGAATATACGGATTCATGGACACCGGTTGCACCCAAGGAGTGTCCGGTCAGAGATTTAGTCGAACTCATTGGGGGAATTGATGTGCCGAATACCTCGCGTATTGCCCCAATCTCCTTAAGGTCGCCGATCGGTGTACTGGTGCCATGTGTGTTGATATATCCAACAGGCACGTCGAGGTCAGCCAGAGCCTGTCGCATGCATCGCACCGCACCTTCGCCTGAAGGCTGCACCATGTCATAGCCGTCTGATGTCGCCCCGTATCCAACAAGTTCGCCATATATATTCGCACCGCGCGCCTTGGCATGCTCCAATTCTTCCATGACGAGCACGCCGCCGCCGCCAGATATGACAAAACCGTCACGGTCTTTGTCAAAAGCGCGACTTGCGACCGATGGCGTTGCGTTGAAATTGGAGGAAAGTGCTGGCATGGCGTCAAACAAGAGCGTCATTGTCCAATGTAGCTCTTCACCACCGCCGGCAAATACAATGTCCTGTTTTCCCCACTGCACGAGTTCCGCCGCATTGCCGATGCAATGCGCGCTTGTCGAGCAGGCGGAGCTGATCGAGTAGTTGACGCCCTTTATTTTGAAGGGTGTGGCAAGCGTTGCAGAGTTGGTACTCGACATTGTGCGTGGCACCATGAATGGACCAACGCGTTTTGCTCCCTTTTCCCGTAAGGTGTCGGTTGCGAGCAAAAGATTTTTTGTCGAGGGCCCGCCGGATCCCATGATGATGCCAGTTCGCTCGTTCGAAACGTCTTCTGGCGCCAACCCTGCATCGGCAATGGCTTCTTCCATGGCGATATAGTTGTACGCCGCGCCATCACCCATAAAGCGAAGTTGTTTTCGATCTAACGCATTGGTCAGGTCAAGTTTGATGGAGCCGTGAACATGACTCCGCAACCCGAGCTCGCAATATTCCTCACAAAATTCAATACCAGATCGACCCTCTTTGAGGGACGTCAGAACCTCTTCCTTATTGTTTCCGATACTGGAAACAATGCCCATTCCTGTCACTACTACGCGTCGCATTGGGACCGTCACGTGCTCTCAGGTTGCGCGAATAATCCAACGCGAATGTCTTTGGCTTCAAAAATTGGTGTGCCGTCAACATCCAGGATTCCGTCGGCAATGCCTAAGACTAGCTTGCGCATGATGACTCGCTTAACAGTAATGTAATAGGTCAGCCTTTTCGCCGACTTGAGCACCTGCCCGTTGAACTTTACCTCTCCAACACTGAGCGCGCGCCCACTTCCCTTCCCACCTAACCAGCCCAGAAAGAAGCCAACGAGTTGCCACATGGCATCAAGGCCGAGGCAACCAGGCATGACCGGGTCATTTTCAAAATGGCAATCAAAAAACCACAGGTCCGGCTTGATATCGAACTCAGCCTCTATCGCGCCCTTTTCGTACGCGCCTCCATCCGCGGTAATCTTCGTTATGCGGTCGAGCATCAGCATTGGCGGCAACGGAAGTTGTGCATTTCCCGGACCGAACATCAGACCATGTGCGCACTGCAATAGGTCTTCGTAACTGTAGTTGTTCTTTTGATTTGACGCGTCTGCTACTTGAATCACAGGTTTCCCTCTGCGCATGTTTGCTACCATTATCGCACCGCGTTGTAGATCGCAATGCAGTCGGATCACCGTAACGAGTTAGCTGTATACCGTTACCCGCTGTTGCGGTAGTTGCTAAACGTCGAGGTTTTCTACCTTGAGTGCGTTTGACTGAATGAAGTCGCGGCGCGGCTCAACGACATCCCCCATTAATGTTGAAAATAGTTTTCCTGCTTCATCGGCGTGACTAACCCGGACCTGAAGAAGGCTTCTAGCATCAGGGTCAAGTGTTGTCTCCCACAGTTGCTCCGGGTTCATTTCACCTAACCCTTTGTAACGTTGTACAGATACTCCTTTGCGGCCTTGCTCCATGACTTGGTCTACGAGCGCTACCGCACCCGTGATCCGATGCTGTTTCTCTTTTACAATCAGAACCGATGGTTTTTCGTAAGTCGCCTGCAACTCGGTCGTCATGACATCTAGTCGCCGCGCCTCTGCGCTGCGAATTAGATCACCGTCGATGACAAACCGCTGCGGTACTCCCCGCAATTGTCGCGTAAACGTTAATCCGCCGTCCTCATTAACATTGCCTTGCCATCCACGCTCTGTTCCTGGCGCAAGAGCATCAAGGCGGCGCGCAATATACTCTGTTGCATGTTGTGCATCTTCGTCGTTCGTCAAGATCGACGGATTAAGGGCGCCCGCAACCGCCGCCTGCTCCACTACATCGCGGCTGCCGACTTTGAGTGTGAGTGGTTCAAGCATCTTCTTCACTTGGCGCGCGGTGTCGGTGATTTTCAAGAGATCTGCGCCACTTATCTGTGCGCCGTCGGCGAGCTCCAGAACAAGATCGCCGAGGCCCTCTCGCATGAGAAAGTCCTCAAGGTTTCGATCATCCTTCAAATAGACTTCTGTATTGCCCTTTTTGGCGCGGTAAAGGGGCGGTTGTGCGATGTAGAGATAGCCTCGTTCAATCAGCTCGGGCATTTGACGGTAAAAGAATGTGAGGAGAAGCGTCCTGATATGACTACCGTCGACGTCTGCGTCCGTCATGATAATTATGTGGTGGTAGCGCGCCTTATCGGCATTGAAATCTTCGTGACCGATTCCGGTACCAAGTGCGGCTATCAACGTTCCGATTTCGGCGGATGCGAGCATTTTATCGAAGCGCGCGCGCTCAACATTCAGAATTTTTCCGCGCAAAGGAAGGATTGCTTGATTTCGTCGGTTGCGCCCTTGCTTGGCTGATCCACCTGCCGAATCACCCTCGACGATGAAGATCTCTGATTTTTTAGGATCACGTTCCTGACAATCCGCCAATTTCCCCGGAAGGTTAGCAATGTCGAGTGCGCCCTTACGGCGTGTGAGTTCACGGGCCTTGCGCGCCGCCTCACGTGCGGCAGCTGCCTCGAAAACCTTTTGCACTATCTTTTTCGCTTCGGAAGGATGTTCTTCGAACCATTGACCGAGGCGATCATTAACAACGGATTCTACTGCCGGCCGAACTTCGGACGAGACCAATTTGTCTTTGGTTTGGCTTGAAAATTTAGGGTCGGGAACCTTGACGGACAATACGCAGGTTAGTCCCTCACGTGCGTCGTCGCCGGTAATTGCTATCTTCTCCTTGCGAGCAATACCGGTATTTGCGGCATAGGTGTTAACCTGGCGCGTAAGCCCACCGCGAAAGCCGGCAAGATGGGTGCCGCCATCACGTTGGGGAATGTTGTTCGTAAAACACAGCATCGTCTCGTGATAGCTGTCATTCCATTGCATCGCGATCTCAACGACTAGGCCGTCATGTTCGTTTTTTATAAGGATCGGCGGCTCGTGGAGCACAGACTTGGCGCGGTCGAGATATCCGACGTACGCTTCCAATCCCCCATCAAACTTAAATTCTACTCGTTTGGGTTCTGGGAGCCGCGCGTCTGTAAGAATGACGGTAAGTCCGGAATTTAGAAAGGCGAGTTCGCGAAAACGATGCTCCAGCGTATCGTAGTCGAATTCCGTCATCGTGAAGGTTTCGGTCGACGGGAGGAATGTAATTTCGGTACCGGTTTCCTCTCCACATTCACCAACAATCTCAAGCGGCCCAACCGCTACGCCGTGCTCAAAGCGCATTCTATGCAGCTTGCCACCGCGCCGGATAGTCAGTTCGAGCCAGCTTGAGAGCGCGTTGACGACCGACACGCCAACACCATGCAGTCCACCTGAAACCTTATAAGAATTCTGATCGAATTTTCCGCCGGCATGGAGTTGGGTCATAATGACCTCTGCGGCTGATATGCCTTCTTCATCGTGAATATCAACCGGAATACCGCGACCGTTGTCGATCACTGTAACTGTTCCATCGCCGTTTAACGTGATGCTCGTCGTGTCGCAGTGACCGGCGAGAGCTTCATCAATCGAATTGTCAACGACTTCAAAGATAAGATGATGCAGCCCGGAGCCATCATCGGTATCCCCGATATACATCCCCGGTCGTTTGCGGACAGCTTCTAGTCCACGCAGTACCTTGATAGAGCCAGCGTCGTATGTTTCGTCTATTTCAGAAGCCGTATCGGTCATGGCCTCATCCTGTCAGCTCCATTGCCGCGATCATGAATTTCGTACTGTTGTGCCTTGCCGTCGGTAATCCGGACAAATTGCGCGTTGTCGCCAAATTCAGCGAAGAGATCTTCATCCGTACCGGAAAACCATGCCTGCGCACCAAGTTCTAGAATCTCATCAAAGAGTGCGCTGCGTCGCCGTTCATCCAGGTGGGCCACCGCCTCATCGAGCAAAAGCAGCGGCGCAATGCCGCGCTCGGATGCCTGCAGACGCGCGTTTGCAAGTAAAACCGCGATCAGCAGTGCCTTTTGTTCTCCAGTTGAACATTGTGCCGCCGGCAGGCCCTTAGCGCGATGTTTCACAACTAAATCGCTTCTGTGCGGCCCAATGGTGGTGTTCCCGGTCTCAGCGTCCACTGTACGGTTTCGCGCGAGTATCTCTTTGAACCGGTCTTCCACAGCCAGCGCTGGCGCTTCTGACAACCAACCTTCAAGCACGCCGTCAACATCGATCTCCGCACCTGAAAATGGTCCAGATGCCGCCTCGCATGCCTGGCCGAGCCTCTCTGCTATCTCGACACGCGCCGCTGCGATGGCGACACCATGTTCGGCCATTTCCGCTTCAATCGCGTCGAACCAGCCGCGTTCACCACGGCCGTCGCGTAGAAGATGTACACGTTCTCGGTTCGAATGCTCATAGGCGGTAACTTGCGTCGCGTGAGCCGCATGAAAGCCATAAATCAATCGGTCGAGAAAGCGACGTCTAGCGGATGCGCCCTCTCGAAAGAGGCGATCCATTTGGGGTGTCAACCAAACAGCGCTGACATACTCTGCCAACGCAGCCGGACCGCGCACAGGCACTCCGTTAACATGAACACTTCGCCGCTCGCTCTCTTTGTCGTGGCCTGTGCCGAGATCAACTGGGCCAACCGCTGTCGCAACTGTTGCCGCCACTGCCCAGGGTCTAGTTTCGCCATGGCGATCCGCTTCTGCAAGTCGGGTTCCGCGAAGCCCCCGACCAGGTGCAAGATAGGATATTGCTTCCAACAAATTTGTTTTGCCGGCACCATTTGGCCCAGTCAACATGACGGGGCGCGTGTCCAAATCCAGCTGCATGCCGTCATAGCAGCGAAATGCTGTCAACTTGAGACGTGTAACGGCAATGCAGGACGGCGCATCAACGTAAAGCTGTTCGGCGATCGCCAGCATACCCTCTAAACACGCATGGGCATCAAAACGTATAGCGCGTCGTTATCATCCAAATTTCGCACAATCGTGGGCGAAGCGGCATCGGCGAGCGCAAATTGCGCCTTTGCCCCATCGATTTGCTGCATGATGTCTAGGAGATAACGAGAATTAAAACCGATTTCGATCGGATCCTCGTCATAGCTGACTTCAAACTCCTCCGTCGCAGTACCGTTATCGGGGCTGTTGGCGGAAAGCGTTAGATTACCCTTGTCAAGATTGAGTTTCACCGCGCGAGACTTTTCCGTGGAAATCGTCGAGACGCGATCAACCGCTTCCGCGAAGGGCTTACAGTCCACTTCCATAAGCTTCGTATTATCTGCCGGTATGACACGGTCGTATTCCGGAAACGTTCCGTCGATTAATTTTGACGTGAGAATTGCGGCATCAAAAGAAAATCGGATTTTGGTATCCGATAATTCGATGGCAACGTCTTCGTCAGTTTCGTCGATAAGCCTTCGCAATTCAGCAACTGTCTTACGAGGCACAATAACGCCTGGCATTCCCAATGCCCCGTCCGGTACAGGTATTTCAACACGCGCTAGCCTGTGTCCATCAGTCGCGACGGCCCGTAACACGTCACCTGAATCCGATTTAGTGCAGTGCAGAAATATACCGTTTAGATAATATCGCGTTTCTTCCATGGAAATCGCGAACCGCGTCCGGTCGATGATGCTGCGTAATGCGCTGCCGGAAAGACTGAATTTATGCGCCATATCTCCGTCAGCCATTACCGGAAATTCGGCCGTGGACAACGTCGACAATGTAAACCGAGATCGTCCCGACTTCAGGACAAGCTGTGAGGTTTCGCTATTGGTTTCTAGTTCGGCCTGAGCGCCTTCTGGCAACTTGCGGACAATGTCATAGAGCATGTGTGCAGGCGCTGTCGTCGCACCGTCAGTCTGTACGTCCGCAGCAACCTTTTCCACGATCTCGATATCCATGTCCGTTGCCATCAGACTCAATACCCCATCCTTGGCGTCAATATGGACATTTGACAGAATCGGTATGGTATTGCGTCGTTCGACCACGCTCTGTACGTGATTCAATGATCGAATCAGGGCGGCCCGTTCAATAGTCAGTTTCATGGACATCGTCGCGCAATATTTGTTTCAATTAGGGCAGAAATGCACCGGAGACCCGGCCCGTTTAACAATTAGCGGCTACCCCGAAATTCAAGGTGCCGGAACAGATAGAAAATATAGCACAACCGGTTTTATTCCGCACCATTATTCCCGAATTTTGTGGTCGATTTGGCGCCGACCCTTCGCCGCCGCCAGGGCGCTGGTTTTGGCGCATCATCATGAAAATTGGCGAAATGCAGCTTGTAACGACAGAGCTAACATTCCGCTCGTCGAGCTCGGCAGTGAGCATCGCCTTCTTGGCGGGGGCTATGCGCTTGGTTTAGTAAGGCTAGCCCTCGAGCATGCGGCGAAGCAACTCAACATCCTCGGCAAACTCGTTGTCGCCGGCGCGAAGTTCGTCAATTTTGCGTACCGCGTGCATAACCGTTGTGTGGTCACGTCCGCCAAATTTCCGACCAATTTCAGGCAGTGACCGCGACGTAAGCTGCTTGGAGAGATACATGGCAACTTGCCTTGGCCGCGCGACGGCTCGGGCACGGCGGGCAGAATACATTTCCGACAGACGGACGTTGTAGTGTTCGGCAACCCGCTTTTGAATTTCTTCGATGGTTACCCGTCGATTATTTGAGCGTAACAGGTCGTGCAGCACTTCCTGTGTCCCTTCGAGTGTGACTTCTCGACCGACAAGATTTGCATAGGCGACGATGCGGTTAAGCGCGCCTTCAAGTTCACGGACGTTTGATGTGATTTTGTGGGCGATAAATTCCATCACCTTAGGAGGTATTTCGGCCGAGATCTGCTCTACTTTTGATTGAAGTATACCCAGGCGCAACTCGTAGGTTGTTGGATGAATGTCGGCAACCAATCCCCAGCCGAGCCTTGACTTCATCCGCTCTTCGATTCCCTCTAAATCTGTCGGTGATTTGTCTGCAGAGATCACTACTTGCCGGTTCTGTTCCACAAGGGCATTGAAGGTGTGGAAAAACTCTTCTTGTGTGTTGTCTTTGCCGCTGATGAATTGAACATCATCAATCATGAGTATGTCGACCGAGCGAAATTGCTCTTTAAACGCCATCGTATCCTTGTATCGGAGCGCCCGAATAAACTGATACATGAATTTTTCGGCTGACATATATATGATGCTACGCTCTGGCGAATTTGATCGAATTTGCCAGGCAATTGCATGCATCAAATGTGTTTTACCGAGTCCTACTCCACCATAGAGAAAAAGCGGATTGAACGGAGCGCTCACAGCTTCAGCAACGCGACGCGCTGCAGCAAAAGCTAGCTCATTCGGTTTGCCAACTACAAAATTTCCAAATGTGAAGCGCGGATCTAGCGGTGCGCTAATGCCGTCGTTGCTGGCAGATTCTCGTACGGGTTCTCGCTTGGGCGGCACTGGCGGACTCATAGTCGCCGTCACAGCTTCCCCGCGCGATTCCAACGGGCCGGCGATCACAATGTTCACGCTCGAAACGTTCGGATTTTCTTTGGACCATAATTCGAGCAGGCGCTCGCCATATTGAGTTTCCACCCAATCGCGCATGAATTTTGTCGGCACAGAAATGAGGGCGCTCCCGTCCTTCACATCTTCAAGTGTCAGCGGCTTAAGAAGGCTTCGGAAAGTCGCTTCGCCAACCTCCGCACGAAGTCTCGCCCGGATGCGCGCCCATTGTGCGGTCAGTCTATCGCTCATTTGTCCACCGCTATTAGCGCCCAAATCGACGCGCAAATAATTTCTAACGCCGTCGTAGGTTCCAAAAAAACATCAGCGTCATGGGCCCTATTCACTGCGCAGACGCGCGCTTGAGGTTTGTAGGGGCGCGTAGAATTTGGTAAATAACAAGCAACCCCCCCCTAGTTCACAAACAAGTATTTTCTTGAAAGTGACGAACAAATACTCTGAATGGCAAAGAATAACGCAGGAATATAACGAATTTTATTAAGCCTGCTCTTATCTCTCACCGACAATTGTGCGAATTACTTTTGATTTTTCGCCGCGGCATTTAGTTCTGCCTCCAGAACAACCGCTTGGCCCATACTGTAACGGCGCCCACGTGCTCATGCAACGAGACTGAAAAGGGAACATCGAAAAAATATTCGCCGAAAGATGCCGATGAGTTTTGTCATACCTTGAACTCTGATGGGCGGACAAAATTCGCGCAGAATTTCGCATCTGTCAACTTCGACAAGCGCGCAAACAATTCAGAATTTAAAGAGCCTTAATACGCCCGGCGAGTTGGGAAATTTTGTTATCTGCGTTGTTGCGATAGAGCACACCCTTGCTCACGCCACGGTGCAGCTCCGGCATCGCTTCGCGGAACGCCGCCTCTGCAGCTGGTTTGTCGCCGCCAGCTATGGCAATCTCGACCCTCTTCACATATGTGCGAATCCGGCTCACGCGAGTCCGGTTTACAACTGCTCGGCGACCGTTCGCGCGTATCCGTTTTTTGGCCGATTTGTGGTTTGCCATAGAAAGTCTACTTTACGAATTGTGGAGCAACTAGGAGCCGCGCGTTATATCGGTGCGCGTGCCCTTCGTCAAGTCCGGAAGGCGCGGATTTCGTGCAGTTACTGCCTATTGCAAACCTATTGATTTTTGAATTTGGGTGCACGTTTCTCGACAAAGGCGCTCATCCCTTCTTTTTGATCTTCGGTTGCGAACGTCGAATGGAAAAGGCGCCGCTCAAAACGTATGCCTTCTGTCATCGACGTTTCGAAAGATCGATTGATGGCTTCCTTCACCATCATGGTTGCCGGTTTGGACATTGTTGCGATTTGCGTTGCGGTTTTCATAGCCTCGTTCAATAGATCGGCCGCTGGGACGACACGGCTGACTAAGCCAGCCTGATCGGCTTCTTTTGCCCCCATCATGCACCCCGTCAAACACATCTCCATAGCCTTTGTCTTGCCGATTGCGCGGGTCAGGCGTTGTGTCCCGCCGATACCCGGTATCGTTCCAATCGAAATTTCAGGTTGACCAAATCGAGCGGTGTCCGCGGCGATGATGATGTCGCACATCATCGCCAATTCGCATCCTGCACCGAGCGCGTAGCCAGCGACCGCGGCAATTGTCGGCGTTCGGCAAGCGGCGAGGCGTTCCCAGCCGTTCGTTATGAAATCCTCACTGTAGACATCGGCATAGGATTTTGGCGCCATCTCTAAAATATCTGCGCCGGCGCAAAATGCCTTGTCCGATCCGGTCACAATAATGACACCTATGTTTTCGTCGGCCTCAAGTAGATCGATTGCATCTTCTAATTCTTTGATCAATGTGGCGCAGAGTGCATTGAGAGCGGTTGGCCTACTCAGAGTAATGAGGCCGATGGCCCCTAAAATTTTGAGGACAATATTCTCATACGCCATTCTGCCTGCTCCCATCAGTTTGTTCCGGCGGGTTTTGCGGAGCCGCTGTCAGTCCCGATCGGTGAAAGTCTGAAATGAACAGTAAGCTCGTTACCAGAGTCGTCAAAACTGAATCGTAGCATCTCTCCCTCTCGCTCGAATGAGGCTGTATCGATTTCGTGCCACCCGAGTTGCTGCAGTGTCGCCTTATAAAAGGCAAGAACCGCCTCGCGGGAGAGTTTTCCAGCCGCGTAGGCTTCAGCTATGCGACCCGATGGCGCATCAAATTCGATCCCGGCGCCGGCAATGATTTGAAGGCCGCTCATCACCGGAACATCCTCAAATCCCGCCAAAAACTCTTGGGCCAGCGCACTGTGGTTGAACCCGCTAACTGCCAACAGAACAGCAAGTGCCGCCGATATGGTGGCACGGAAGGCGGTCAAATGAATGGGCTGTTTAAGTCTCATCATCGCTGGTGCCCTGGGCAGTAAAATGTCGAACGGCCACTTTGCGATATACGGCGCACAGTTCCTTTGCAGCCGGGCATTACGCAAGGCTTGCCTTCTTGGTCATAAGCTTGGAATTTATGTTGAAAATACCCTAACTCACCACTTGCCTGCACATAATCTCGAAGGCTAGAGCCGCCAGCCGCAATCGCATCTTTGAGAACTGCGCGAATTGCTGTGACTAGCCGTTCGGCGCGTCTACCAGCGATCGTATAAGCATTTCTTTTTGGCGAGATGCTGGCGCGAAAAAGGCTCTCGCAGACATAAATATTTCCTAAACCTGCGACGACATGTTGGTCGAGTAAGGCAGCTTTGATCGATGTACGGCGGCCCGCCAGCGTTTCACATAGCATTTCTGCGTTGAAGCCGTTGCCCAACGGCTCGGGCCCAAGTTTGGCAAACATGGGGTGTTGGGACATATCGGCATCACTGATTAAATCCATAAATCCAAACCGCCGAACATCGTTGTACCGGATAGTCACGCCGGTATCTGTCACTACATCGACATGATCATGTGGGCCTGGTGGCGGTGGAGGGGACTCGGTGTGAATGACTAATCGCCCCGACATACCGAGATGAATGACCAGAGTTATTTCGTTGTCGAGCTGCACAAGGATAAATTTCGCCCGTCGCCGCACGGCAATTACCCGTCGGCTAGTGAGCTTTGCAACGAACCCATCTGGCAGTGGATATCGAAGATTCGATCGCCTTAGAGTCACCCCTGTCAGCATCCGCCCGGTCAGCTCCGGTTCCAGGCCACGGCAAACTGTTTCAACTTCCGGCAACTCGGGCATCACTTGACTTTCTAGCAAAGGCGAACGGCGTAGGTTATCGTAGCCGTCGTGCAACGACCAGACGATATGAGAGACGATGCGTCCAGCCATTTCGGCTACCGCACAGTTGCGGCCGCTGACAAGGCTGAGATGGTGCAACGCGTGTTTGCATCAGTTTCAGGACGCTACGATCTTATGAACGATATGATGTCGCTTGGCATTCATCGAATGTGGAAGCGCGCGCTCATGGATACGCTTGCGCCTAAACCTGATATGCGGCTTCTCGACGTTGCCTGTGGTACGGGTGACATAGCGTTGCGCTTTCTGTCGCGTGGTGGCGGCCATGTCACTGCATGCGATAGGAACGTGCAGATGGTCGAAGCCGGTCGCGGTCGGGCTATCGACAAGGGTGTACTCTCCGCCATTCGTTGGGTTGTTGGTGATGCCGAGGCTTTGCCGTGTGCAGATTCGTCAGTCGATGCGTATACCATAGCGTTCGGTCTCCGCAACGTGACGCAGATCGATAACGCATTAACTGAAGCTGTACGTGTTCTCGAACCCGGTGGGCGTTTTATGTGTCTTGAATTTGCTCCTGAAGCAGCCACGTGGCTCGAACCCCTTTATAGGCGCTATTCTTTCGCTGTCCTGCCGGCTCTCGGTCAAGCGGTAACGGGTGACGGGGACGCCTACCGATATTTGGTCGAAAGCATCCGACGTTTTCCAAAGCAAGCTGCTCTCTCTGAGCGAATTACTGCGGCTGGATTCGACGTTGTCAAACATAGGAACTTGACCGGTGGTATTGTCGCTATTCACTCGGCTTGGCGCGTTTGAGCATGTTCTCGCTGCCTCTCTCATACGTCTCTTTTGCACAAAGCAGTGCCGCGTCCTGGCGTCGGGCTTAAGCCAATGATCGGGGCTATTGTCAATTTAGCGCGCCTTGTTCGAATCGGCCGTACACTTGCCCGCCACGATGCATTATCCCCTATTCTATCTTTGTCGACTGACTCTGGCGTCGGTTTAGGTCTTGTACGCCGTGTGTCGCGGACTAATTCCGATCTCCGGCCGGGAAAACGGTTAGTAGCTGCATTTCAAGAGCTTGGACCTACATTTATTAAGTTGGGTCAAGCAATGTCGGTGCGCGCAGACTTGTTTGGTGACGAGATCGCTGCGGATTTATCGGCCCTGCAGGACCGATTACCACCGTTCCCGAGCCAGGATGCAAAATCCATTATCGAGGAGGAGTTTGGCGCACCAGTTGAGGAGTTGTTCCAGCAATTTGACGAGAAACCCGTTGCCGCTGCCTCGATCGCTCAAGTTCACTTCGCAGTGACGAACGAGGGTCAGAAAGTTGCTGTCAAAGTACTGCGGCCGGGAATTGAGGAACGGTTTCAGCGAGACATTGATTTATTTTTTTGGCTAGCCCGCACCTGCGAGCGTTTGCGTCCTCGTCTACGACGTTTGCGCCTTGTTGAAGTGGTTCTCGAGTTTCAACAAACCGTCTCTCTTGAGATGGATTTGAGCTTTGAAGGTGCAGCGGCCTCAGAGCTCAGAGAGAATTTCAAGGACGATCCGGAGTTTCGTGTGCCGGAGGTCGATTGGTTGCGTACCGCTCGCCGCGTCCTCACAACGGACCGGGTTGACGGCATTTCGATCGATGAAGTCGATGCCCTAAAACACGCTGGACAAGATGTTAGTGATATTCTGGCACGCTCGGCACGTGCCTTTTTTAATCAGGTATTTCGCGATGGTTTTTTTCACGCCGATATGCACCCAGGCAATATGTTTGTTGCGCCCGACGGCGCACTTGTTCCGGTAGATTTTGGGATCATGGGCCGGCTTGATAAGCGCACCAGGTTCTATCTAGCCGACATGCTTCTCGGATTTCTGGAGCGCGACTATCGCCGCGTTGCAGATGTACATTTTCAGGCTGGCTATGTACTGCATGACCAGTCGATTGACGCTTTCATGTTGGCATGTCGATCGATTGGCGAGCCTATATTTGGCAAACCCATGCATGAAATTTCGATCGCTAATCTGTTTGGGCAGTTGTTTCGCATCACCGAGCGATTTGAGATGCAGACGCAACCGCAGCTTCTTCTCCTTCAAAAAACCATGCTCGTTGCCGAAGGAGTCGGCCGAAGGTTAGATCCCTCATCCAATATGTGGGTCCTTGCGCGGTCGATGATCGAAGCTTGGATGCTCGAACATCGCGGTCCTGAGGCTCGTCTGCGCGAAGTCGTAAACGATACTGTTTCAGGTATCGGCAGGCTACCTTCGGTGATGGCTAAAACCGAACAAGTCGTCGATATGCTGAGCGACGGCGGGTTGCGAATTCACCCTGATTCGTTGCGGGCTTTAAGCAACAAAGAGTCCTGGCGCAGCCCGGGGTTGATCTTTTTCTTGGCCCTGGCGATGTTTCTGTTTGGCGTATACGCAATAATTTACGGGTAATTGGTGGAGTTGCAAAAACGGCTTTGAGCTTTTGAAGCCAAGCAACGAAAAGGGCGTGATAGGACAGCATTGCTTGTCGCTTGCCGGTGCGCTGGAGGCGGCGTACTTTAAGAGAAGCTTGAAACCTATGAATTTTACCCTGGTTGGAGGAGTTTTAACGTGGTTTCTGGTAAACGCATCTTACTGATCATCTCGGGCGGCATCGCGGCGTATAAGTGTCTGGAGTTGATCCGCCGATTGCGGGAGCGCGACGTCCAGTTATGTTGCGTTCTTACATCTGGTGGCGCACAATTCGTAACGCCGTTGTCGGTTTCAGCCTTAAGTGAGGGCAAGGTCTACAGCGATCTCTTCTCACTCACCGATGAATCCGAGATGGGTCATGTTCAGCTGTCGCGCGAAGCTGATCTGCTCGTGGTGGCCCCGGCGAGCGCGGATATAATTGCCCGTATGGCTGCCGGCATTGCGGATGATTTGGCAACAACGGTCTTGCTGGCGACGGATAAGCCAGCACTCATTGCTCCAGCAATGAATGTCCGAATGTGGGAGCACGCAGCGACCCAAGCCAACATTAGTACTCTAAAGGCACGCGGAATTTTTCATGTTGGTCCTGAGAGTGGCGACATGGCATGCGGTGAATTCGGATTTGGCCGAATGGCCGAAGTACCAGGCATCATCGCGGCGATTGAGCATCATCTGAATAGTGGAACTGCGGCTGTGGGGGGACCGTTGGCTGGTCGAAGCGCATTGATTACCAGCGGGCCCACGAGAGAGCCAATTGACCCGGTTCGGTTTATTGCCAACCGCTCATCGGGCAAGCAGGGACACGCCATAGCAGCTGCACTGTCTCGTCTGGGCGCACAGACGACGTTGGTGAGCGGGCCAACGACCCTTGCTGATCCGACGGATTTAACCGTGATCCATGTTGAAACGGCGCGCGAAATGTTGGCGGCATGTGAGACGGCATTGCCGGTTGATATTGCTGTTTGTGCTGCGGCTGTGGCGGACTGGCGTGTCTCAGATACGGCAGCAAAAAAGCTCAAAAAGAATGGCGGCGTAGCAAAGCTCGATTTGATTGAGAACCCGGACATTTTGCATACCCTTGCTCAATCCGGGAACAAGAGGCCGGAACTTCTTATTGGCTTTGCAGCCGAGACCGAAGAGTTAGTGACGCGAGCGATGGAAAAGCGTTTGAACAAAGGCTGCGACTGGATCATTGCGAATGATGTGTCGGCCGAGATGGGTACATTTGAAGGTGACGACAACACGGTCCACTGGATCGACGGGAAGGAAGTGGAGGCATGGCCGAAGATGAGTAAGGATGATGTGGCAATGCGTCTTGCAGCGCGCATAGCGGAGCATTTTGCAGGTGCCTCATGAGTGCTGTAAAGGTAGCGGTCCTTCGCTTGGCAAGTGGCGCAGACCTGCCATTGCCGGCTTACGCAACGGCGGATAGTGCTGGGATGGATCTTGTGGCCGCAGTTGATACTGAAGTTACGCTCCAACCAGGCGCCCGCACCGTGGTGCCGACGGGTATCGCCATAGCACTTCCCGTTGGTTACGAAGCGCAGATTAGACCTCGATCGGGTCTCGCTCTTAAGGATGGAGTTACGGTTCTAAACAGCCCGGGGACGGTCGATGCGGACTACCGAGGCGAGGTCGGCGTCATTCTCGCCAACCTTGGCGACCGGCCATTTGTCGTTCGTCGTGGTTCTCGTATCGCCCAGCTTGTCGTTGCGCCGGTTGCGCGCTGGACGTGGAATGAAGTTGCTGACCTACCACCGAGCGACAGGGGATCAGGCGGTTTTGGCTCGACCGGACAAGACGTAGGGTGAGTGCGCGATGCTGCGCCTGACCAAAAGGCTAATGTTGGCAATCAAAGCCGTCGTTGATATTGCCTGCAATGCGTCTGAGCTTCCTGTGCAAAGCAGCGATATCGCGCAGCGACTGGATATATCCAAGCGTTATCTCGAACCGATCCTCCAGCAACTTGTTCACGCTGACATTCTATCAGGCGTCAGAGGCCCCCACGGTGGATACCGATTGTCGCGGTCCAGACGCCGCATATCGCTGGGCGAGATTGCCCGTGTCGTCGCGGCGATGGAGGGGACTACTGATCCACTGGATGAGGCTGCGAGTTCAGATCTCGGCCAGGCTGTGCTTCGTCCACTATGGCAGGAACTCAACGACACAGCGATCACACGTCTTGAGAGCGTAAGCATTGATGATATTTGTCGCCGCGCACGCGACGCAAATGTCGAGCCGCCCGCGGCACCGCAGTTTGATTTCATGAGCTGAGGACGTGGGAATTCGCTGCTGCGACCAATATTGATTCAGGACAAAGTGCGGGAAATGGAAATTACAGACGAACAACTCGCCCGCTATGCGCGTCACATCATTCTTGATGAAGTGGGGGAGGAGGGCCAACTCCGATTACTGCAATCGAAGGTTTTAGTCGTCGGCGCCGGGGGCTTGGGTTCACCATTGCTTATGTACTTGGCGGCCGCTGGTGTCGGAACACTTGGCATCGTCGATCATGATGTCGTCGACATCACCAATCTGCAGCGTCAAGTCGTCCACAAGACCGAGGATGTAGGGCAATCAAAAGTTTCCAGCGCTGCCGAAGCGGTGTTCGACATCAACCCTGAAGTCAAAGTGGTCACCCATCGAACGCGGCTGACCCAAGAAAATGTTGCAAATATTGTGAGCCAATATGACCTTATCGCCGATGGCAGTGACAATTTCGCGACGCGCTATCTTATCAATGATGTGTGTTTCTTCGCCGAGCGTCCGCTGGTATCAGCGGCGCTTCTACGCTTTGAAGGCCAAATTTCCACATTCATCCCCTATAAGGGAGGAGACAATCCTTGCTATCGGTGCCTGTTTCCGACACCGCCGCCGCCGGATTTGGTGCTACGTTGCGAGCAGGTCGGTATTTTTGGCTCACTCGCCGGTGTTATGGGTTCAATTCAGACAACAGAGGTGCTCAAACACGTGTTGGGGCTCGGCGTTAGTCTCTCCGGCAAACTACTTATATACGATGCGCTCAACACGACATTCCGCAAGATTTCGGTAAAGCCGAGTTCTACCTGCGCGCTTTGCGGTGAACATCCAACAATTACCGCCGATGCATTTGTAGAAAGGGTTTGACCAAATATTATCGAGCTAACTTATGTTAGACTTAGTCACAAAGGCTTATTCTAAATAATCCAATTATGATGATAAGAACCTCTCTCACGACATTGATAGTTATGCTGTTTGCCGTTGTCGGCCTCGCGACAGTTTCTCTGCAGTCACCCGGCGCACAGGACGTGACGAGCGTACCGCGCTATGTGTCGCTGCGGGCAGACGAGGTCAATGTGCGGACCGGGCCCGGCGTTCGCTATCCTGTCAAATGGGTGTTCGTGCGCAAATTCATGCCAGTCAAGATAATCGCCGATTATGACACTTGGCGAAAGATTCGAGACTGGGAGGGTGCTGAAGGCTGGGTTCATCGCACCATGCTGTCTAGCCGGCGACACGTCATCACCGTTGGCGGAATAAGTACTCTAAGGCAGGGTCCGACGGAAAAAACTCGAGCCGTCGCCAAACTCGAGAACGGAGTTGTTGCCGAAGTCGCTGCGTGTGATGCGGTTTGGTGCAAATTGTCGGTTGGTGGCTATGAGGGCTGGCTAAAGCGAGAATCGCTTTGGGGGTTGAAGCGAGGCGAAACTGTTCGCTAGCTCACAAAAATTATCAATTCTTGGGCATAACTAGCAGATGAAACGGATTGATTTTCGGGTGTTTTTGAGCTCTCGCTGTCAATTTTTTCGGGGTCCCTACGACATTGAATTCGGGCGGCGTCATAACAGACTCAGATACTTTACCTAAATCATTTTGTTTTTTGGTTTATCCACAGAAATTACAGGTGCTGGCGACAAGTATTAGCCAATCAATAGAGTGGGCTTATTTCTGTGCTAATTGAAGTCCATCATCAGCTCGTTGCGTGCGGTCTCCGGCATGGCGGCCATATGCCCGTAATGCGAATGATTGAAGCCGACAATGACTTCGGTGCTAGGGCTACGAAACGCATCAATTTGTTGGCTTGTGAAGGGGAAGTGGATGAACTGCACCGACGAGGCCTTACCAGCCGCGTTCGTGCGATCTACATCTACTTCTGATACGCCATCGATCGTTTCACCACCCACGCGCAAGAACATGGTTTCCTCGATGCCACCAAGTGTCGCAAGAATGGCGTGTCGCAGTGCCGGCTCGACGATCTCGAACATGACAATACAGACAAGTTCGGTGCCGTTCGGGATGAGTGGGTTATAGGCGGTGAGTTCGTCCGGGATTTGTTCTTCGCCACCTTTTTCAATGCGCAACATCTCGTGGATCTGCCACCACATCGTTTCGTAACACTCGAAATTGCACGTTGCGTGAGGCCCAATCTCCATACGCCGGCGTTTCTTTAGCGCGACAATATTTGACCGCCGCTCATTGCGAACCGTTTCATACTCCTGGAGAGGCAGAATATCCGCCCGCGTGATTTCAGTTTTTATCTGCATTTTGTAGGTCTCAATTTCT
>Ga0302135_10000352_pt1 | contig 27698 bp, 24 predicted proteins | sample CBN3_surface_MG_FD_203119 | JGI IMG/M metagenome (GOLD analysis project Ga0302135, IMG submission 203119) | Marine microbial communities from Western Arctic Ocean, Canada - CBN3_32.1 | ecosystem: Environmental > Aquatic > Marine > Oceanic | place: Canada: Western Arctic Ocean | collected...
CGACAAGATGCGCGAGATCCGCGCCATGGCCGAGGCCGGCGGCCACGCCATCGATATCGAGGTAGACGGCGGCATTACCCACGAAACCGCACCGCTTGCCATCGAGGCGGGCGCAACCATCCTGGTGGCCGGCTCCGCGACCTTTGCCGGCGGCGAGGCGGCCTACGGCGCAAATATTGCGGCGCTACGCGGCCCTGCGACGGCGCGGCCATGAGCGCGCGGCGCAATCCGTTGGGCCGCGACTTGCGGGCTGCCTGGTACGCAAGCCCACTCTACCGCCTCACACTGTCCGGCGCCGCACCTGAGGCCCCCACCGCCCGGCCTGTCGACATCCTGCCCGGCGATCCGGCGCGCGGCGCCCAGCTGGTCGACGGGCAGTTCAGCTTTGCTGGCGAGGAGGTGCACGCGCCCGGTGCGTCGATCTGGCAATCGCCCGGCGGCGGACCCGCCTGGCAGGACGAGTTCGAGAGTTTCTCCTGGCTGCGCGACTTGCGCGCCCGGGCTAACGCACCGGCCCGCGGCCGGGCGCGGGAGCTGGTCGAAAGCTGGCTCGCGCGGCACCGCAACCCGGACCCCCACGCCTGGCGACCCGACCGCATGGGGCAACGGCTGACCGCCTGGCTTACCCAGGCGGAGTTCCTGCTCAAGGACGCGGAAGCCGAGTTCGCCAAGACCTTCATGAGCGGACTTGCGCGGCAAGCCCGCCACCTCGCTAACACCGTGGGCCGGGCGCCCGACGGCGCCCGCAAGCTGGCCGCGATCCGCGGGTTAATCGATTCGGGGCTGTGCCTGCCTCAGGGCGAGAAGCGCGCCGAGCAGGGCTTACGCCTGCTGGATGTCGAGCTCGGCCGCCAGGTCCTGAATGACGGCGGTCATATCGAGCGCTGTCCGTCGACCCAGCTTCGGGTGCTGCGCGATTTGGTCGAATTGCGCCAGACATTGCTGGCGCTTCATCGCGCGCCCTCGGCGGCGCTGCTCGGCACCATCGACCGCATGGCGCCGCTGTTGCGCACCTTCCGTCACGGCGACGGGCGCCTTGCGCTGTTTCACGGCGGCGTCGAAGAGGAAAACTGGCTGATCGACCTCGTGCTGACCCAGTCCGAGGCCAAGGGCCGACCGCTCGCGGCTGCGCCTCATTCGGGCTTTCAGTGGATTCAAGCGGGGCGCGCGCTGGTTCTGGCCGACGTCGGCGCGCCGCCAGTGGCGGGCGGGCGCGGTCATGCGGGCACGCTGAGCTTCGAGATGAGCCTCGGCAAGGAGCGCTTGATCGTGAATTGCGGCGCCTATCTAGGGCGCAACGGCGAATGGCGCGAAGCGGTGCGTGCGACCGCGGCCCATTCGACCCTGGCGGTCGATGAACGCAATTCGGCGGAACTGATCGAGGGCGGCGGCATCGGCCGGGGGCCGCGCCAGGTCTCGGCTGAACGCAAGGGGACCGAGGGCAGCGCCTGGATCGAGGCCAGTCACGACGGCTACCTGCCGAGCGCCGGCGTAGTCCATCACCGCCGGCTCTATGTCGGCGCCGATGGCACCGACCTGCGCGGTGAGGACCGGCTGGTCCGTGGCGGCGGGCGGGGCAAGGGCGAACACCGATTTGCCGTGCGCTTCCACCTCCATCCGGACGTCCAAAGCTCGCTGGTCAAGGACGGCTCCGCGGTGCTTCTGCGGCTGAAAAGCGGCGCGGGATGGCAGATGCTTGCCGCCGGCGGGCGGCTATCGTTGACCGAGAGCGTTTACCTGGGCGTGCCGGGCCAACGCCGGCGCACGGAACAAATCGTCGTCGACGGCCCCATTGAGGGTGACGAGAGCGTGGTTAAGTGGGCCTTCCACCGCATCCCTGAAGGCTGAGTTTTTTAGAGCCCCATCAGCTCGATCTGGCGCGCAATAATCTTCGATTCATCGTAGTTCGCGCGTGCCCGCGCAAGACCCGCGGCGCCCATGCTCGCGCACAAATCCGGGTTGGTGGCTAGGCGCGAAAGCGCTTGAGCGAGCGCGGCTGTGTTTGCGACGGGCACAAGCAACCCGGTCTCCTGATCGACCACCTCTTCACGCGAGCCCCGAATGTCGGTCGCAACCACCGGCACGCCGCTAAGCATGGCCTCGACGATAGAGCGCGGCATGCCCTCGCGGTGGGATGCCAGGACATAGACATCCGCCGCGCGGTAAAGCGCAGCCATGTCGGTGCGGTGGCCGAGGAAACGGATACGCGCGCGCAAATCGGGATCGGCTTCGATGCGGGTGATGGCGGCTGCGACTGAGCCCGCATGATCGCTCGGCAGCCGTTCGCCCGCGACCCACAACCGGGCCTCGACGCCGCGCATTGCCTCGAACAGCTCGGAAAAGCCTTTTTCCGCGACCAGCCGTCCGGCGGCGAGGATGACCGGGGTCGTATCGTCCGCCGCGCCCAACTCCGTGCGGAGCGTTTCTCGCGCGGGGTCGCCCGCCGGGGTTGGATGGAAGATCGCCGGATCGGCGCCGTTGCCAATCGCCTCGATACGGCCCGAGCGGCACAGACCGAAGCGCCTGGCCAGGGCGGCGTCCTCGGCGGACTGGGTCATGAGCAGGTCGGTCTTGCGCCCGCCCAACCATTCGAGGGCTACGAAGGGCGCCGCCTTCCAGCCCGGCATGCGCTCGTGGAAATAAAAGCCGTGGGCGGTGTAGACGATGCGCGGCACCCCCGCCCGGCGGCCCGCAAAGCGACCGATCAGCGCGGCGATCGGGGTATGGACATGGAGCAGGTCGATCCCTTCCGCACGGAGCAGGGGGACGAGCCGGCGATAGGCCCGAGCATGGGCGCAGAGATTGAAGGAGCGCGAAAAAGGCACCGGCTCGACGCGGAAGCCCTCGGCGCGGAGCTTTTCGGCCCACGGCCCGTCGGCGCAAAAGCCGACGACCTCGTGGCCGGCATCGCGCAGGCCCCGCATGAGCGGTGCAATGAAGTGGAAAAGCGTAAAGTCGATGGCGCACAGCTGGGCGATCTTCATGCCATCGCCTCGCCCGCATAGCCGAAGCGCTCGGCCCAACTCTGAAAGCAAATCAGCGTCCATAACGCCTCGGAGGTATCGCGCCGCTTCGCCGCCAGATCGTCGTACCAGCGGGCGGGCAACTCGGGCCGGAACAGCCCCTCGCGCGCAAGCCTCGCGGGATCGATGGCGCGCCGGGTCAAATCATTGAGCGGGCCGGTCAGCCACTCGGCGATGGGGATCTCGAAGCCTTTCTTGGGCCGCGCGAAAGCCTCCGCGGGCAGCCGGTCGGCGAAGGCCCGGCGCAGGATGCGCTTGCCCTCGCCGGGGGCAAGCTTGAACGACCCGGGCAGACCGGCCGCCCATTCGACCACGCGACGATCGAGGAAGGGGCAACGTACTTCCAGTGAATTGGCCATGCTCATGCGATCGACCTTGACCAGCATGTCGCCCGCAAGGCTGGTTTCAAGGTCAGCGGCTAGCATGGCGTTGATCGGATCGGCATCGTCGGCGCGCGCCCGCGCAGCAGCGTAGAGCGCGTCGAGGTCGGGCGCGGGCGGGCGGGCGGCGAACAGTTCGGCCATCTCTCCACCGTCCAGCAAACGCGCCCAGCCCGCCTGGCGCGCGACCGGCGGTTTGCCCGCATGGGCGAGAAAACGCCGGGCACGCCGAAAGCGCTCGAGCAGGGGGTGGCTCTTGCTTTCAGGCAGGAGGCGGACGGCGGGCTCGATCAGCCCGCGCCGAAGCAGCGCGGGCAACGCCTGGTAACGCCCGGCGGCCAGTTCGCCCTGGTATTTGCGGTAGCCACCGAACAGCTCGTCGGCGCCGTCGCCCGAGAGCGCTACCGTCACATGGCGACGCGTCTCGCGGGCAAGCAGGAAGGTGGGCAGCGCGGAGGAATCGGCAAACGGCTCATCAAGCCCCTCGAACACATCATCGAGCGCCGCCAGCGCATCGGTTGGCGCGATCGAGATCTCCGTGTGCTCGGTGCCGAGATGACGCGCAATCGTGCGCGCCGCGGGGCGTTCTTCGTAGTAATCCGCGGCACCCTCGAAGCCCACGGTGAAGCTTTGTACCGGCGCGCCGGCGGCCGCCATGGAGGCGGCGACCAGCGCAGAATCGATGCCGCCGGAGAGAAATACGCCGAGCGGCACATCGGCCACCAGCCGGTCGGCCACCGCCGCATCGAAACGCTCGCGCAAGCCCGCCTCGGCCGCCGCCTCGCTACCGGGCGGGGCGGCACGCTCAGTGGCCAGGGAATACCAGCGCTCAACGACCAGACCCGAACCGTCGAAGGTGGCGAGATGGCCGGGGGGCAGTTTCTCGACGCCCGCGAGGATCGCGTGGGGTTCAGGCAAGTAGCGGAGCGAGAAAAATAGGCCGAGGGCGGCCCGGTCGATTTCGCCGCGACGCTCGCCGAGCGCCTCGAGGGCGGCGAGATCGGAGGCGAAGGCGAGGCGGCGCCCCGTGGCGCGAAAGAGCAGCGGCTTTTTGCCCATGCGATCACGCGCCAGCACCAGGCGGTTCGCCTCGGGCAGCCACAGCGCGAGGGCAAACATGCCGTTCAGCCGGGGCAGCAGGTCGCGGCCCCACTGGCGCCAGCCCGCAAGCAACACCTCCGTATCCGAGCGGCTTTCGAAGACACAACCCAGCGCTTCGAGTTCGCCGCGCAGCGCTGCGAAATTGTAAATCTCGCCGTTATAGACCAACACCGCGCCGTGACGCGCCATGGGCTGGGAGGCCGCCTCGGAGAGATCGATGATCTTGAGCCGAGCGTGGACCAGCGCGGCGTGAGCATCAAGGTAGCGCGCTTGCGCATCCGGCCCGCGGGGCGTCAGCCGGCGGACGGCGGCGTCGAGCCGGGGTGCGAGCGCAGCGGTGTCCAGCCCGTCGAGATCAACTATGCCTGCAAGACCACACATCGGCTCAGCCCAGGGATTCGTAGAGTTCGTCGTACGCCGCCTGGCAACGGCGGATCGAAAATTCTCTTTCTATCCGGGCCTGGGCCGCCCGGCCCCGCGCGGCGCGCTCCGACGGCGTTTCGGAGAGCAGCACACAGACCGCCCGAACCAACGCCTCGACGTCGCCCGGCGGCACGACGAGGCCGGTCTCGCCGACGATCATCCGGGCGTCGCCCACGTCGGTCGCGACGACGGGCAGGCCACCGGCCATGGCTTCGGCGATGGCGTTGGAAAAGCCCTCGCCGAACGCCGAAGAGGAGACGAAGAGGTCGCAGGCGGCAAGCAGACGGGGCACGTCGGTCCGCCGGCCGAGATGATGGATGCCCGGGCGGGTGGGCAGCAATTCGGTCCCCGCGCCGATCAGCAGCGCCTCGACCTCGGGCAGGCGGCCCAGGGCGGCGAGAAAACTGGTGTGGTCCTTCATGGGGTCGACCCGCGCGACATGGGCAATCAAGGCCCGATCGGCATCGACGCCCAAGACCCGGCGGATCGCCGTGCGGGCCTGTTCGTCGGGGTGAAAGCGCGCCGTATCGATGCCGTTGGGTATCACGACGAAGCGTTCGGCGTTGTAGCCGAGTCCGAGATGATAGGTCCGGCCCGCGTCCGAGTTGGCACAGACCGCGTCGGGCCGGCCGGAGCGCCGCGCGCAGGCGCGGATCACCCAGCGCAATCCGCGGCCGTAGCGGGCGGCATCCATGTCGGAACAGCGAATGCCCCAGACCAGCCGTGTCGCACGCCGCCGCCCGCTCAGGCGCAACGCCGTAAGCGCCATGAGATCGGCATGGTAGAGCCAGCTCTGCACGATTGTCGGACGGTGACGCCGGATCAGCCAGATCAGCCGCGCCAGCGCGCGCAGGCTGGGCCGCCCCCGCACCATGCCGAGATCGACTACCCGGATGCCGGTAGCCCTCAGGCGTTCGGCCAGCAGGCCGCCCGGGAGCAAGCTGACGACAAAGGCTTCGCTCGGTGCACGGGCACCGTGGCACAGCAGGTTGGCGAGCTGGGTCTCGGCGCCGCCGGTGTGCAGGCTGGTGATCACGTGCATGACGCGTACCGGTCCGTCTGCTACCGTCGGGCGCGCGGCCTCGGGCGGCGCGGCGCTCTCGGCGGGTGCCTCGTTGCGGGCGGGGTCGGCGGGCGAATCGGTCATCTGGAGAAAACAGCGTCGTGTCGATCGCGGGTCTGGTCAAGCGAAGCGTTGCGCTCACCTGCGCCTGGTATCTGCTCGACGATTGGCAGGCACGCCGGCGCTTGGCGGCGGGGCGGCTCGATACCACATCGGGCGCGCGTCACGCAGCGCTCGATCTCGCCGCCTCGCTCGCCTACATCGAACGGGTGCACGCGGATTATCTTGCCTACGCGGACGTCGAGCGGTTCACGGGCACCATCGCCGAGATCGGACCCGGCGATAATTTCGGCGTCGCGCTTCTCTTCCTGGCGAACGGGGCCGGGGTGGTACACACCCTCGACCGCTACCGGCCACGGCGCGACGCGAACGCGCAGGCGGCGATTTACGGCGCGCTCGCCCAACGTCATGGGCTCGACCCTTTGTTCGACGGACCACCCGGCGAGGACACCATCCGGGGTGTTGTCGCCCATGCGGGCGAGCCGGCGGAGACCTTCTTTCGCGATCACGCGTTCGCCTACGACGCCATCGTCTCGCGCGCCGTACTCGAGCATCTCTACGATCCCCTGGGCGCGCTCGGCGACATGGCCGGCGCGCTGAACCCCGGCGGCCAGCTGGTTCATCGCATCGACCTGCGCGATCACGGCATGTTCGCGGGCCATCACCCGCTTACCTTCCTGACCTTGGGCAACCGCCCGTATGGCCGCATGACCCGGGGCGCGGGCCGGCCCAACCGGGTGCTGGCACACTCGTATCGCGAGTGGCTAGCAAATTCGGGGCTTGAGGGCGAGATCCGCGTCACCCGCCTGGCCGGAGTGGCGGGCGAGATCGACCCCACGGCCTGGGATGCCATCGCACCCGCCAGCCGCGAGGCGGCGCTGGCGACAGTGCGGCAGATCCGGCCAAGGCTCGCGCCATCATTTCGCGCCATGGCCGACGAGGACCTCGCCATCAGCGGCATCCTCCTGAGCGCGAAGGATCCGCGACCTCGAACACAATTTCGCTGAGCCGGGCAGCCAGCGCATCGGGATCAAAGCCCGGGGGCAGCAGGCTTGGGCGCAAGTCATCGGCCGGGCGAGGCACGGCCGCCGTCATGGCCGCGACGAAGGGCGGACCGGCTTCAGCGAGGGTCACGCCACCGGGCGCAGCACCCGTCGCGAGCTCCCCGATGCCGCCGGCCTCGGGCGTGGCGATCACCGGGGTGCCCAGTGCCAGTGCCTCGAGCGCGGCGTTGGGCATGCCCTCCCAGCGCGAGGGAAGAAGAAAGGCATCGGCGCCCGCAACCGCGGCCCAGGGGGAAACGGAGAATCCGCCAAGGTTTACCCGTGCGCCAAGCTGGAGCCGATCGATTTGGGCCTTGAGCGCGGGGCCGTCGGGACCTTCGCCCAAGACCGTCACATGCACGTCGGACGGCAGGGACGCAACCATATCGATCAGACGGTCGAAGCCCTTTTGGCGCACGAGCCGGCCGGACGCGATAAAGCGGGCGCCGGAGCCCGGCTCGCGCTGCGTTGGCATAGCGGCGGCGCGCAGGCGGGCCACGTCGACCGGGTTGGGCAGATGAACGAGGCGATCAGGTGCGACGCCGAAATTGCTTGCGATTTCGGCCAACATCAATTGGCTATTGTATAGCACCGCGTCGGCCCGCGGCATAAGCCGGCGGTAGAGCGCGCGCATCAGACGGGGATGGGCGGTCGCACCCAGACTTCGGCTCGGCGTGTTGGCCTCGCGCAGGACCAGGCGCGGGCGCCCGCTCAGCAGCGGCCGCACCGCAAGCAGGGCAAGATTGACGTGAACCATGGTGCCCAGCACGACGTCGGGTCGGGCCGCACGCAAAGCGCCGATGAGCGCCGGCAGTGCGCGGCGCAGCCGGGGACGCGCGAGGTCGCGAACCGGAAGGTCGGCGGGCAGGAGCTCGCGCAGTGGCCCGCGCCCGTCGAGCACGATCAGGTTGGGCGCGATCCGGGCGCGATCGAGACGGGCAAGGTGGCTCAACGTCACCCGCTCGGCTCCGCCGGCGGCAAAGGATGGCAGAACGACGCTAAGAGAGACGGTCATGAGTGGATGCAGGAGGCCCAGACGTCGAGAAGCTCACCCGCCCTCGCCGGTCCGTCGCAGAAATCCGAGACGTGCGCCTTGGCCGCATCGCCAAGACGGCGAACCGCCTCTCGATCATCCGCCAGACGGATAAGGTCGCCCGCCACGATATCGGGGTCGAATTCGTTGTAAAGAAAGCCGTTCGCGCCGGGGCGCACGTAGCCATCCCAGCGACCGGTCGCCAGAACCGGCTTGCCCGCAGCCATAGCCTCGATTACCTCGCGCCCCCAAGGGTGGCCCTCACGGCTGGGACGGACCAGGAGGTCCGCTGCGGCGAGTACGGTTTCGGGCTCCGTAACGGAGCCCAGAAACAGGAACAGTTCGCCGACCCCGGCGCGCGCCGCCACTTCCGCCAGATCACCGCCACCGCGGCCAACCTCGCCGAGGATGCCGGGAAGCGAGCTTGTCAGCGTCATGTCGCCCGCAACGACAAAGAGTATATCGATCCGGCCCAGGGCTTTGAGCCTGAGAGCAACATCGATCAGCCGGTCGGTCCCGCGCACCCAGGCGTAGTTGCTCAGGGCAACGGCCTTGAGCCGGCCGTCGGCGGGTACCACCGGGTGCGGTTGGACCGAACCGGCCAGCGCCACGGCGATATTGTGAATCACGGGGCCGGGGGCCCACCCCGTGAGCTGCTCAACATTGAATTTCTCGTTTTCGGTAATAAAGACGAGCGCCTCTGTCGCCTTGATCAACCGACGCATCTGCCAGCGGGCGAACGGCGTATCTATCAGCATGGTCCGGACGTGGCAGGTCAAGGGAACCGAACTGTTCCGGGCAAGCCAGCCGGCCAGAAGAAACAACCCTTCGTGATTGAAGTGGACGAGATCGAAGCGGTCCCGCGCCGCGTTCCGCAAGTCGTGGCGAAACGACCGCGCGCCACACAACGCCGGAAACGCCCGAGCATAAGCGTAGAGATTGCGCGACAAGCGCGGGAGAGAACTGACCCGGGGCATCTCGGGGGTAACATGACAGGGTACCCCGATGGCCTCGTAAAGCGCCTGGGCCGGCCCGGCCCGGCGGCACCAGACTTCGACGGTAACCCGACGACGGTCGAGGGCACGGATAGAGTGATAAAGACTGCGCGACGAGCCGCCGTAACCACCCTCGAGATCGAGGCAAAGGACGCGCAAGGGTCGAGACGATGACGGAACGTCGGTCAGAGCGGCCACCCGTACTCCGCGAGGGGCAAGCGGTAGGTTTCGGCAAGCTTGCTATTGCCCTCACGATAGAGCTCGATGAGCCGTTCGCGCTCACCCGCCGGGTAAGCGACCTGCGCCCAGCGTCCCCCGAGCAACAGGCCATGAAACCCACGACGAAGAAATTCGGGGTAATAGCGGCTGAATGCGACGCCCGGGGAAAAATGCGCGCGCCACCGGGTGTAGGCGGTCATCCGCGCACTCGCGCGGACGCTTGACGGCGGGCCCGCCATAAGCTCATGCGCGGGATCGGCCTCGATACCGGTGAAGGCACACAGCCGGTCGAGAAATGCGGCCGGATTCGCCGTCAGTTCCTCAACCGAGAAAACGCCAACATTCTCGCGCCCAAACTGCGCCGCATAGGCTTCGGCAAACGCGAAGTAGTCAAGTGCGGGCAAGGCTTCGATATCGAAATAGCGCCACTGGCGATCTAGCCATGTCGCAAAGGATTCGTTGCGATGGCCCCGCTGGAGATGGAAGTAATAGGACATGACAAGATCAGGTTGGCTGCGGGCCACCATGACGATCCGGCTCGGCCCGAACAGCGCGAACAGGCGCTCCGCCACTAACGCCTGATCCACCTCCCGGTTAATGGCGAAGACTTCGTCGGAGAGGACGGCGGTTTTGTTCGGCGGCACACGGTCCAGTGCGGCGCGCACCACGTCCGACCAGTCCTCGTGCCGATAGGCCAGGCTATCTTGCCCGGAAATGGCGCCGACCAGCCGGGCCAGTCGCTCGTCCCGGTAGGGCTTGCCGAGGTTGAACAGATCGGGATGGCGACCGAACAATTGCTCTTGCAGCGTGGTCGACGCGCATTTGTGATAACCCAAGTGAAGGCAGGGGATGCGGGTCATGTCGGGGTCATGATCAGGGCCCGGGTTTGCTCCGGCCCGCAATTAAGCAGGGCATCGAGAATCGAAAGCTCGCCGACGAATTCGCCATGACGTTGCGGGTAGGGTCCAAAATTCAGATCGAGAAGCCGGGTTTCGATGCCGTGCTCGCGCAGTTCCGCCTCATCGAGGTAACGCATCGAGCCGGCACCCGCTCCGGTCAAATAAACCGTGGCGCCCGTCTTCTCGAGGATCTCACCGATCGTATCCGCACCGACTTGCTGCAAGTCCATCCCCGTGGCGCGCACGAATTCGGTGTCGGCGAGGTCGAGATACAACGCCAGCGAACGGATGATCGCAATGTTGAGATCGGCGATCGATCCGCCGACGGCGGCCGCGAGCGGGCCGTCGAGGCGGTCCAGAACCTCTGCCAACCACGGCGAGCCTGCATACGCAGCCTCTATGGTCTTGCGATGCTTGCGCGGCCAGGGGCCGCCGACAACCGGCGTATCCGAAATCGACGCGCCGGCGCTGTCTCGATGGGTCGGAACGGTCAGCCAGCGCACGCCCTGGGCCGTCTTGATCCGGTTACGCGAGATCAGGCTCTTGCCGATAGGCATCTGCACGTTGTCGAAGAAGACGAACCGGTCAGCGACGGCGAGCTTTCGAAAGTAGGCCAGCCACGGCAGATAGTTCGGCTGGTGAATGCCAACAATCATCGCGCGCTCCGCTCCGCCGCGCTCACAGATCTCGTCCGAGGAGTGCGTAATCGCCTTCGACGCCGGTCTCGGCGTAGCCTAGGCGAACATAAAATGCGTGGGCCCGGGCATCGGCAAGGCGCGCTTTGAGTATCAGTCGCGCATAGCCCGCCCCACGGGCGCGTGATTCCATCTCGCCGACGAGGCGGCCCCCCCCAGCCCTTGCCGCGCAGCTCGGGCAAAACCATGAGATGGTGCAGATGGACGAGGTCCGGCGCCTTGCACGACAGCACGGCGTAGGCCACGGGCCGGTTGTTCGACCATAAAGCAAAGGAGAGACGCCACTTGTCGGGCAAATCTATAAGCAGGTTTATCTCGTCCCAGTATTCGCCCGCGACGTCGCCCGCGATGACGAGAAAGGCATCAAGGTGGGTGCAAACGTCGTCGGCCGAGAGCGTCCGAATCGCATAACCGGCCGGCATCGCGTCAGGCACCGGGCTCATAACCCCACGCGCCACTTATCAAACCGGTCACGGAACGGTCGTTTGCACGAAGAGAATGCAACATCTAAGGACGTTATTCTCGCTCGATTCGAAACAACCGGCCATGGAGCTTCACGGCCAGCCCATCGAACCCGCTCGTCTCCAAGCCTTGGCGACACTTCTCGAAGGCCTCCCGGTCTATTGTCGCGTCGACGCAGAGCACTTTCCGCCGATCCGCAGCGACATCTTCTTTGCCGCCCTTGTCTATGCGGAGCAAACAGCCATGAAGCATCACCGTGAGATTGTCGTACTTGCCCCCGTCGAAGGCGAAGTAGCGTCGCTCGAACTCTTCCCGACTGATCGACGGATCCAAGCGGCAAATAGCCCGGAAATCGCTGCGCAGCCATTTTCGCCCGCTCCAGGCAATTCCTATATCGGGCAATTCTCCCTCGCGCATCATAAGCGGCATCAGCGCCCGGTAGAGCCGCAACGCAGCATCGATAGCAGCGCCCTTCAAGGCTTCGGGTGTCGTGCCGGAGAGAACATCGAACCACTCCACTCCCACTATAGGACCGGCGTCAACTCGCGCCGCCAATTTGTGAGCGGTAGCACCGTATCGTCTGACGCCTCGATAGACGGCGAAGTGATGAACGTCGCGGCCGGGATAATCGGGTGAAGCAGCATGGAAATTGTAAGCCGGGCCGTCGAGCCGGGCGATCACTGTGGTCGGCACGATGACACCGCTGGAGAAGCACACCAATAAGCTATCCGGCTTTATGCGCTGCGCCAACACATCAACGACACCGTCGCGGCCCGTGAACACTTCGACAGGCACATCGACATCAACTGCCCGCACCACTTCGACAAGCGCCGAGGCAAGGACTGCGTTCGTCACGAGTATGATCGGCCGAAACAACGCAAAACGCCTATCGACCGTGGCGCGCGAACATTCGCTCAGGCAACCTTCAACGTAAGACAGCGACGGTTCATTCGAACCGGGATGAAATCGCGAATGTCCAAGCCCGTCAAAGCGCCGCCGAGAGTGCATCACAGACCCGGGCCGCCTCGGAATCGCCGAGATAGGGGTTCATCGGCAGACTGAGCACACGGGCGCACAGTGCTTCGGCGACGGGAAGACTGCCCTCGCCCTCTGCATACTCGGCATAGGCGGGCTGCAAATGAAGCGGTCGGGGATAGTAGACCGCGGTGGGTATTCCCTTCGCTTTCAGTCCCTCGGCCAAGGCGTCGCGCGCGTCAGCAAGGATCGTGTACTGGGCCCAGGCGCTTTGCGCGCCGGCAACGCGGGCCGGTATTTCGACGGTCCCGCCAAGACCCCCGTCATAGACTGTCGCGACACGCTCGCGCGCTGCGATTTCCGCTGCGAAATGTGGTAACTTGGCCAGCAGGATCGCCGCCTGGAGCGTGTCGAGCCGGGCGTTCAAGCCGAGCCGCACGATGTCGTACTTGGCTTCGCCTTTACCATGGGCGCGGATGGAACGGTAACGCGCTGCGCGCACAGCGTCGTCGGTCAGCAGCGCGCCGCCATCGCCATAGCCGCCCAGCGGCTTGGACGGGAAAAAACTCACCGCCGTTGCCTGCGTCAGGGTACCGACCCGGGCTCCGCCCAGGGATCCACCGAAGCTCTGGGCGCCGTCGGCAAGCAAGAACAGGTTGTGGGCCCCGCAGAGCGCCGAAAGCGTGGTGTAATCGGCAGGCAGGCCGAACAGGTCGACCGCAATGACGGCCCGCGGCGTAAGCTCGCCCGCCGCTTCAACCTCGGCGATTCGACGCTCGAGATCGGCGGAATCGATATTGAACAGACGCGCATCCACGTCGACGAAAACCGGAGTAGCACCGAGCAGGAGAACCACCTCGGCGGTCGCTGTGAAGGTAAAGGCGGGCACAAACACCGCGTCGCCCGGACCGATCTCCTCGGCCATCAGAGCCATCAGCAGGGCATCGGTGCCACTTGAAACGCCCACCGCGTGACCCGCGCCCGCGAAGGCGGCCAGCGCCGATTCAAACTCCGTGACCTCGGGTCCCATGATGAACCGCCCGTGGTCGAGCACCGCGCGGATGCGCGCGTCGATCTCGGGCGCGAGGCGTGCGTACTGCGCTCGAACGCCGGCGAAATCGATAGGAGGAAGTGGTTCAGACATCGAGGGTCAGTCCTGTTTCGGTTTCGCGGTAACGTTCGCCGGTCTGAGGACAGACCAAATCATCGCCGAGCCGAGCGCCCGTTCGACCAATCCACCCGGCGCGGCGCGCCGGATTACCCAGCACAAGCGCGTGATCGGATACGTCGTGGGTCACCACGGCGCCCGCGCCGATCATGGCGTAGGCTCCGATGGTGACGCCGCAAATCACCGTCGCGTTGGCCCCGATTGTCGCGCCGCGTCGCACGAGAGTGGGACGAAATTCGTCCTTGCGTTCGACGAAAGCGCGAGGATTGATCACGTTGGTGAACACCATGGAGGGGCCACAGAAGACGTCGTCCTCAAGGGTGACACCCGCATAGACCGAGACGTTGTTCTGGACCTTTACGCCGTTTCCGATTATGACGCCCGGCCCGATCATGACGTTCTGGCCGAACACGCAGCGTGCACCGATGCGCGCGCCTGCCATCAGATGGCAAAAGTGCCAAACCTGGGTGGCGTCGCCGATCTCAACATCGGAGTCGACCACGGCGCTCGGGTGGATAACGAAATTGTCGCTCATTATTCCTTAGCCCTCAAATCCACTGCGTGCCCCTCGGCCAGCGACCGATGACAAGCGTCGAGCACCTGAAGCACCCGCGTGCCCTCGGCCGCATCCGAATCAGGCGACACGCCTCGCACAACGCAATCGAGAAAATGAGAGCATTCCACGGCCAGGGGTTCCGCATCGCCGTAAGCGAGGGGCTCGGCCGTCGCCTTGTTGACCGTCGACACGTCGCCCTCCCAGCCGACCGAGTGCGGATAGAGAAGCAGCTTGTCGGGACCCGTTTTGACATCGTTGAACTCCGCCATCGCATCTCTGCCCACGACGACCAGGCGGTGATCCTTGTAGGGATGCAGCCAGGAGACGAAGATGTGCGCCTGAACTCCTTGCGCGAAATTCATATGGGACAAGGTCGTGTCCGCAACCTCTGGTGAGAGATAGGTACCGCCGTTCGCAACGACCCGCTCGGGCAGGCTTCCGACGAGCCGCAAGATCATCGAGATGTCATGGGGGGCGAACGACCAGAGCGCGTTCTCGTGGCGGCGGATTTTACCGAGACTGAGACGGTGCGAGTAGATGTAGCGCAGATCGCCCAGCCGGCCTTGCGCCACCACGCCGGCCAATGCACGGAACGCGGGATGGTAGAGCAACAGATGGCCGACCATCAGGGTAAGTCCCCGCTCCGACGCAGCTGCACCCAACATCCGCGCCTCGGCAACATCGAGGCAAAGCGGCTTCTCGACGAAGACGTGCTTGCCTGCGTCGAGTGCCTGAGCAACCAGCGTGCCATGGGTTTCAGCCGGCGTCGCAATGGCGACCGCGTCGATATTGGCCGAGCCCAGCAAAGCGTCGAGCGACTCGTGCGCCGGGGCATCCGGGTAAAGCGCGGCAAATTCGGCGCGCGCATCCTCTCGGGTCTCCGCGAAGCCTGCTAGCGATTCAAGAGCATGGAAATTGCGCAGCAGGTTTCGACCCCAATAACCGGTGCCCACCACGGCGACCCTCGGCGTATCGGTCATGGCTCGTCAGCCTTTCGGTAAACTGCATTGTTCGCCGCCAGCTCGTCGCGAACTGCCTGATCGCGCGTCTTAACGACCTGGTCAAGCTTCTCGCGCGGACTTTCGATCTCGACGCCGTCCCACCAGATCGCATGGGTCAGCAACTGCAGCGCACGACCCTCAACCACGGCGGGATTCTTAAGCGGGTGGCCACGATGCCAGCCCCCGCGCGAATCCGAGCAATAGCCAATCTCATCGATAAATCGGCTTTCATAGGTGTTTCGCCGGCCCGCCAGCACCCGGTCGCACGGCACCAGCCCCGGCGCGGGTCGGTGAAAGCTGATCATATCGACGGGAGCCTTGAGGATTGCCTCCAGAACGGTGCATTCCCGGTGCGCGGCAACTTCAAGGGCCTCCAATTCGCCATCGTAGAGCGCGCCATCCAGGTGCAGACCCACCGCGTGACCCAGTTGCCTGAGCTCGGCCAGGGCCTGGACTGAGGCCGGACTGAACGGGTTGTACATCTCGCTGCGCAGCAGCACGAAATAGGTCGCCGCCCAACCCGCGGCCGCCTCGCGCCGGGCGAGACGCACCGCGGCCTCGAGCGACTGGTCGACATCGTGGCGCAAGATCAGGTGACGCTCGCCGGGTTGGGCATCCGCGAAGCTGCGAATGTGGTAGCCGCGCGCGAGCAGGGCCGCGATCAGCGCTTCGTAGCCCTCCAGGGTAAAAGGCTCGGTCATCGCCACGGGCACAGCTTGTCGACCTGACCGGGCTCAGCCATTCGCCTTGATCAGGCCTTCGAGCACGTCGCCGATCAGCTCGAAGTTGAGCATGTCGACTTGATCCTCGGGCGTAATCACCAGATCGAGCCGCTCCTCGAGCGCCGCCATGAGGCGGACGTGAGCAAGCGAGTCCCACTCGAACAGGGTGTCGGGGCTCGTCTCCCGGGTAAATGAAGCGGGCGGCAAGCCGAAAATATCGAAAAAGAATTCATCAAGCTTAGTTCTATCTGATGCTGCTTTGACTGAATTTTCTAATTTACAAAAATCTAGCTATCGAAGAACTATTTGATTCCAGACGGCGTGTATACAACACGTTCGTATCGCGATTCGAGATGCAACAATGGAGTCGAGAACCGATCGCCAACCTTTATCGTGTCAAGCAAATTGCTTCCATTCTCATCAACAATCTTCTTGATAATAAGAGTGCCGCCGTTTGCACATACTGAGATCCACGACGGCCTTTTTCTGTAAATTATCCCAGACTGGAATCTGTGAAACTGTGGATCAGAAAAATCAATCATTACATCTTTAATATAGACTTTTTGTTCATTAAGAAACGTTTTGCTGCCCTCATACGGATCGTCAAATGCGCAAATAAAACGTTCTAACGACTCAATTTTTTCTGACCAATCAATCCAACCATTTTTTTCGGTACTCAACCTTGGCCAATACGTGGAAAAATAGTCTGATTGCTTTACGGTGTCGACACTCACTACTTGCTGACGTAATTCTTCAATGAAGCCCAAAACAAAGTCCATATTCTGGTTAAAGTAAACCTCTTCATAATCTTTAGGAACCCTGCAAGCTGCCGGATATAAAAACTCTTTTGTTCTGACTATATCGCCCGTATCTACTCCAGAATCAACTAAGTGTAGCTGACAAAAACCTAAACGATTACCCATCATTATTTGCCAACTAAATCCACCACCGCCTCTGTTTTGTGGCAATCGCGTACCGTGCAAGTTAAATAACCTTCCCTTAAAAATGTTTTCGATTACATCTTGTTTAAAGATCCAAGCAGCACCAAGAGACAAACAAAATGCTGTTGACAAATCTTGCAGAAAATTAGCCAATTCTTCAGATGCGGCATCTACAGTGACTAAATTGGGGACAGAGTTACTGTCTAAAAATTCACTTAGTGCCTGTTTTCCGTTAACCAATTCTGTTGCGTGTCGTGGCGACGTAACAACTGAAATTGGCACACCTTCAGACTTACACCAATTTACCAACGCCACTAAAAGATAACCACCTCCCAAAAGAACAACTCGATCTATATTAGGAAAACTTCGTTTCATTTTTTTTTCGCCCTTCAGACAAAGCTCCCTTAAGCATTTCAGAAGTAAAACCAAACTCTTTACACAAACGCTTCACTTCTTTAACCGACATTCCCCAGATAGCCTCCAGGTTCGCGGAAATCGTACCACCGTGCCACCGTCGAGGGAACGGGATCATTTTCGCGGCCACCCACGGCAACAAATCGACATCCCGGGCGCGCAAGATGCGCGTCTTAGGCGGCGGCAAAACCTCCCCCACTTTGTCAGGACGATTTGTCACGCAGGCCCCGCATCATTCAAGTCGCCCCGTGAAGGAAACGCTCTGCCACCGCAAGGCGGAGCGCCAGCGTGCTCCAGCCCGCACCGTCGTCCCGCCGGCGCCACAGTGCCGCGACGTCGGGCGCAGGCAGGCCGGGAATGTCCGGCGGCTCGGCGGGCAGCGAGCGGTTGAGATGCGCTGCCGGAAAGGTAAAGCCCCGTTTCACCGGATCGATCAGGTCGGCGGGCAAATAGCGGGATAGGATCCGCCGCAGGACGCTTTTTTGGCCAAATGCCAGGAAGGCGCGGGGATCGAATCGCGCAACCGCCTCGGCAATGCCCCGGTGAGTAAACCCGCTCCGGGCGGCGATGCTGGCCCGCATCGAACTGACATCGATTGCCACGAAGCGCGAATTGGGCATAACGCAACGAACCTCGAAAGCGGGCACGGCAAGCTCGAGCGGCCGGTCGTCCTGGCCGAACAGGGATTGGGTCCAGACCTCGAAGCCGTCGAGCTTGCGAAGCCAGTCGATCGCTGGAAAATTGCGGTTGGCGATGTAGCGCTCGGCGTCGCGCACGCCGATCTCGCTGGCCAGGCGGCGCAACGGCCCCTGGTCTTTTGCGAACGCCCCGGCGAGGAAGCCCAACGTGCGGCGCAACGGTTCGGGCAGGCCGTACAGTGCGCGGTGGCGGTAAAAATCGACGTTCTTGCCAAACCCCATAAAGATCTCATCCGCGCCCGAACCGGTCAGCGCCACCTGATAATCCCGGGCCGCCGCCTGGCTGACCTCAAGCAGGGCGAAGGCGCCCGTTGCCGCCACCGGCTGACCGAAGAGCGAAAGCAGGAGATCCAGCGTCGCTCCGGATTCGCCCAGGCGACCTTCCACGATCCGGTGCGACAGGCAAAGATGGTCGGCGATCGCCTTGGCGGCAACCGCTTCGTCGACAACACCGTCCCCTTTGAACGAAGCGGTGATGCAATCAAGCGATACGCCGATATCCCGCTTCGCCATCGCCGCCAGCAACACGGAATCGACGCCGCCCGAGAGAAACAGGCACATCGGCACGTCGCACCGCAAGCGCGGCTCGAGCGCGCGGGCGATGGCCTCTTGCAGATGGTCGAGATCGCGTTCGGACAGCGGAACCGGACGGCCCGCGGACGGTTCGCCCAGCGGTACCTGCCAATAGCGCTGATTCTCGACGACCCTGCCCCCGCGCAGGCGCATCCGCGTCGCCGCCGGAATTCGTCGAATCGCGGGATAGGCGGTCAGCGGCGCCGGCAGATAGCCGAGTGACAAATAAGCCACGCGCGCGTCCCCGCTCAATTCGGGCTTGAGGCCGAGCAACCGCGCCAAAGGGCCGATCTCGGACGAGATGTAAACCCCGTCCGGCGTCTCGGCCACGAACAGAAATTTCTCGCCGAACAGATCGACCGCGAGGACGGCTTCTTGGCCGTCCCACAACGCGAAGGCAAACGCACCATCGAACCGGTCGAGCGCCTCGCTTCCCCAGCACTGCCAGGCGCGCAGCAACACCTCGGTGTCGCCCTGGGTCACGAACTTAACGCCGCGGGTCTTGAGTTCGCCTCTGAGGTCGCGGAAATTGAACAACTCGCCGTTAAAAACCAAGCACCTACCATCGCGCTCCATCGGCTGACCGCTTGCCGGATTGGGATCGAACGTGGCGAGCCGGGTATGGCCGAGAAAGACCCCGGCCTCCTCATCGCGCCACTCACCCGCGGCACCGGGCCCGCGATGGCGAAGCGCGGCCGTGCCCGCGCGCCCAAGAGCGACGTCATCGGGTGTGAGCGGTCGGTTCAGGAAGAAGGCGAATATTCCACACATGATCGTGATGGCTAAAACGTTGGCTACGAGATCTCTGGCACAGCTTCGACCAGCGACCGCTCGAGCGGGGTGCCGCGGGCGATGGAGCGGGCGGCGCGACAACCGATAATCGACGGAAGATATTTCGGCGCCATTCCTCGGGAGGGTCGAATCGAACGAACGTTCGCAGCCGTGAACGCTTCGCCTTTCTCAACATCCTCAATGACGTAGAGCGAGCGGCGAAATGCGCGGTTCGCTTGCTCGCTGGGCGCCGGCTTGTCACCGGCATGGCCGATTGCACTCGACGCAGTCCGGCAGGCATCTACCAGCGCCGCAAGCTCTTCGGGCTCAAGGGAGAACCCGGCATCGGGCCCGCCATCAGCACGCCGCAGGGTGACATGCTTTTCGATGATGGCAGCCCCGAGTGCCACGGCGGCCACCGGTACCGCGATCCCGAGCGTATGATCGGATAGCCCCACGACCGTCCCAAAACGTTCCGCGAGATCGACCAGCGAGGCAAGATTGCTGTCTTCGGGCGGGGTGGGATAGCCGCTCGTGCAATGGAGAAGAGCGAGTTGATCGCACCCGCTTCGCTGCGCCGCCTTCACGGCATCGCCGATTTCCTCGCGCGTCGCGAGCCCGGTCGAGATGATCAATGGCTTGCCCGTGGCCGCGGCTTTCTCGATCAGGGGTAGATCGACGATCTCGAAGGAGGCGATCTTGTAGGCCGGGCAGTCCAGCCCCGCAAGGAAATCTATTGCCGTCGGATCGAACCCGCTGCTGAACGGTGTCATGCCCAGCGCACGAACCTTCTCGAACAGGTCGGGATGCCACTCCCACGGCGTCGCCGCCTCTTTATAGAGTTCATAAAGGGTGCGACCGTCCCATGGACCGCCTTCAATCCGAAAGCCTGGGCCATCATGGTCGAGGGTCAGCGTGTCGGCGGTGTAGGTTTGGAATTTCACGGCGTCAACGCCGGCTTCGGCTGCGGCCTCGATGAGAGCAAACGCGCGCTCGATGTCGCCGTTATGGTTTCCCGAAAGCTCCGCGATGATGTAGGGCGGAGCGCCGGCGCCAATCACCCGCCCGTCGAGAACGAAGGTCTCGCCGCTCATGCCCGGGCCGCCGTGGGCAGGGAGCGGGTGATACCCGCGGGCGTGGTGGGATTGCGGACAAGCCAATCGCCGCGCGAAACAAAGCCCGCCGCTTTAAACACTCTCCCGGACGCCGTGTTGTCGGAATGCACGTAAGCATGAAGCACGCCATCCCCCGCGAGGTCGCACGCGAGCCCGAGCGCAGCACGCGCTACGCCCCGGCCCTGCCAGGCCCGCGCGGTCAGGATCGAGACCTCGAAGGACCGGCCCGATTCGTCGGCTAGCGCGTCGAGGCGCACCATTCCCGCAGGCTGCTCGGCGCACAGCACGACATTGAGCAAGCAGGCGGGATCGGCCAGCCGGGCGGCGAACCAGCGGGCGTGTCCGGCAGGCCCGGGCAAATTCGGGTCGCGCGCGTAACGGCGGGCCCCCGGTTCGTGCTGCCAGTCGAGCAGGCGGGCGGCGTCATCCGGCATTGCGGGACGCAGCCGAATGGGCGTACCATCGCGGCTGAGCGCGGGATGCAACGCCTGCGCGATGCGTCGGCAACCGCGTCCGTCCACGAACAACGCCGCGGCGCGCGCCTGGGCCGCCCGCCCGGCAGCGTCCTCGAGTTGTGCGTTTAGCGCACCATCGAGCACCGCGTCCGTGAGGCCCTCGAAGGGCACGACGCGAGCCGCGCCCGCTTCGTCCAAAGCCACAGCGACGCCGGCCTGGTTGTCGACGATCGGAATGACGAGGCTTGCCAGGCCAAGTGCACAGCGCTCCCACGCCCCGACCCCCGCCGCACCGATTGCGAGATCGGCCGCGGCGAGCAACGGAGCAATCTCGCCGCCGCCGTCGTGAACGCGCACACGATCAGACCGCGCGGCCCGGCGGCGCACAGCCGCGGCATGGGGAGATGTGGCGGCGAAAACGACGTCAACCGCGACCTTTGGCGCCAGCCGGGCAAGAGAATCGAGCACGCGACCAGTCATGCCGACGGGATCCGTTGTGCCGAAGGCGACGACGATCCGCTCGACGGGCCTGCGCTCGTTGCGCCGCGCCAATGCCGCCGGCCGCAATTGTTCGAAGATCGGGCGAAGTGGCGCGTAGGCGGGTCCCAGCAGGGTGAGCGCATCGCCGGGCAAGCGCGCATCGTAGTCTTTGCGAGTAAAGCCAGGCGCCGAATTGACCAGCAGGTCGCAACGATGATCGCGGGTCGCAGCGTCGTCGACGACGAAGAGGCACTTAGCCCAGGGCCGCAGCGCGGTTTCGAAAACACGACCACGTTCGTAATGATCGACGATCAGGATGTCCGCCCCGTCGGGCCGGATCGCTCGGATCGTTTCGGCTTCGCTGTCTTCCGGACCTGAGAGCTCGATCCACTCGACGCCATCCATCCACTCGGCGGCGACCGTCCGGGCCGTGGTGGCACGGGTGGCGAGAACACAGCGCACGCCGCGCCTGCCCAACGCAGCGCTCAACGCCAGGCAGCGCATGATATGGCCCGCCCCCGTCTCGGGGGACGCATCGGCACGCAGAACCGCCAGCGGCGGAGATATGGTCATGACAGGCTCGTCAAAAGGAGTGTTCTCCCGAGGCGTGGCCTGAGACGGCATGGCGCGACACGGCGTAGGCGGAAAGAGCAGGCCGCTCCGTCTCAAGCACGTACCAAAGATAGAGCGGGGCTTCAGACGGCACAGAGCCCAGCTCCGACGCCAGCTCGGCGACGGGATCGATGATCTTGCTGCTCCCACGGGGCATCGTCCAGGTCCGGCGTGCAACCTCACCATCCTCGTCGTAAAAGGTCGCTGCCACCTCCGTATCGGGTATCTCCGGCGTATTGAGTGAGATACCGAGACAGGAATCGAAACCGCCGCCTATGGGCACCTGACCCCAGCAAAACCCGCTCTTGCCCTCGGGCTGAAAGACGTTGGGATTGAACAGCGACACGTTGATCGAGCTGTCAAGGCCGCCGCGGCCATAGATCAGCTGATGGTTGATTCGCGTGGGCGCCTGACCGTCGGCCGGCGAGGCAGCGAGCGCGAAACCCGAGACCTCCTCGGGCGCCAGGCCAAGATCAGCCACAACATCGTCGATCAAGGCCTCGGCAAACCGGTCGCCCGGGCTCTTGAGCCGGTCCACCGGGCAGGTTCCCAGGATCGCCCCGCCCGTCCCGAACAAGGAGACCTCGAGATCGAGCTGCGACGGCGACATGACGGGGTACATGCAAATACGGTTATCGAGGCCCGGCATGAAAGGATAGAGCCGACAGGAAGGACGGGTGTCGTCCCAGTACTCGAGCAATTCGGAGGAATCGTAATAACTATGGTTCGCGCTAATCGCTCCGTCCGCCGCTTGCTGGCCAGCAAGCAAGCGGCCGAAGAACATCGGCTGAGAGGGCTGGCGCACCGTCAGAATAGCCGCTGAGCCGTGCTCGGCCTCGCCAAACAGGCTTTTCAGGCCAATCCATCGGGTGCCGAAACGCGGCACGTCCAACTCTTGGCTGGCGTGGGCGGCGCCTGCCTCGCTAACCAGATCCAATTCGAGTGTTCCCCGGCAGGGCATCATGCCGGCGGCGAACAGGACGAAGGTGTCGTGCCCGGGCTTGAGATCAACGTCTATGGATGCTTCGTGTACAGCTTGCGCGTTGATCGCATCGTCTTCAAAGACATCGTTGAGCACCCGGTTATAAGCATGAACTGTGTTGAGGAAGCCTGCGCCGCGGTGATTCACCATCACGGCCGGAAACGGAATGAACAGGTTTTCCGCGGCGAAAAACTCAACGAGGTAGCTTGCAATCTCTGATCCGGTCGTGCCGGTCAGCGGAATTGTATGCACCCGGGCGTCGCGAACCGGGTAAAGCCGACTCTGGACGCGCTGGCCTTGCCCGTCAATGGCCGTCACCCGGCACCCTATCTTCTCGTAGCCACGCTTAAGACGGAAATGGTTGAGAAAGCTGATCTCTACCGTCGCGCCGGCGATTTCCGGCACGCTCAGCGCGGCGCGATGGACACTGTCGCGCGCACCATCCTCGTGATAGCGGCGCCGGGCTACTTCAACGTCCTTAAATCCCTTCATGCTACGTCTCCGAGATCCTTGTTGCTGCGCTTGATGCAGTAGGCCGTCGGCGTCGGGCTGGCCTCAAGGATTTTCAGGGGAGGCGGATCGGAAAAGGTGGAAAAGAATTCGTCCACGGCGTCGGATTCGCCCCACATCGCGACCGCGTATTCGTCAAACGCCGCGATGCCGCCCGGCGTGATACGTCGCCAGCCATGGCGCAACATTTCCAGGGTTGGCTTGTAGGTATCGAGATCGCAATGGAGCAGATTGATCCGTAAACCCGGGTTGGCTTCAAGGTAGCGTGGGAACGTCTCAAGGACGTCGCCTTTCACGACCTCGACCCGGTGACTCAGCCCGACACGCTCGAGCGCGCTGATAAGGGTTTCGTAGGCTGAGGCCTCGAAACTCTTTTGGTGAAGCACGACGGCGCCGCGCTCGTCATCCCGGGTATGGGGAAATTCCTCCTCGAATGTGTCGAACGCGATGACCCGCGAGCGGCCATGCGGTTGGTAGGTTTCAAGCAGGTGAGCAAACTCGATGGTGCTGGTTCCCTTGTAGACGCCGGCGTCGACGATGTCGCCGGGCACATCGGCGATCAGGCGGACGAGATCGGCGCGGGCAAACAGCTTTTGAAAACGATGCCTGTCGCACTGGAAATGGAACGCGTTGAACGCATCCCACATTGCCTGATCGTTCGGGTCTGATTGCTTGTTCATCGCCTCATCCTTTCTTCGCTCACGCCTCGTCCCCTAAGCCCGCACACGAAACACCGGTTCGATCGCCGGGCCATTCAGCGCCTCGACCATCCGGCCCCTGCCCAACGCGTCGGCGAGGCAGCGGAGCGCCGCGTCATAGGCGCTAAGGACTTTCTGGATATCAGCCTCATTGTGGGCGTAGCACACATTGTGGCTTCCCAGCGTCAGCACGCCGCGCGCGATCAGTTCTTTCATCAGCAAGGTGCGGATCTCAGCCTTGGAGCCGTTGGTGTGTTCGGCAATCTGCCACAGCATCCATGGCGGTTTGCCGGCCAACGCGAGAACTTCACCCAGGCCGTGCAGGTCGATCCGGGACTGTGTGCCCTCGGCAAGAGTTGTACCGGTTTTCCACAGCGTTTCGATCACCGGCTCCCGGCGCATCTTGTCGATGACCGCGATGGCAGCGGCAAGCGAGAGGGTCTCGCCACCGAAAGTGGCCGAGATGAAGACGTCCTCTAGACCCCGCATGATATCGGCCCGCCCGACCAGAGCAGACAGCGGCATGCCGTTGGCCATCGCCTTGCCAAAACACGCGAGGTCCGGTGTGACGCCGAACAAGTCCTGGGCGCCACCGAGCGCGAAGCGGAATCCCGTAACGACCTCGTCGAACACCAGCAACGCACCCTGATCGCGCACAAATTCTGCGAGCGCCTCCAGGCCCGCCCGATCCGGTTCCACTAGCGTCATCGGCTCCATCACGACCGCGGCATACTCGCCGGAGTGTTTCGCGAACAGCGCCTCGAGCGCAGCGAGGTCGTGCGCCGGAAAACTGTCGGTTAAATCCTGCACCGTCGCAGGCACGCCCGCCGACCGGGTCGTCGTGCCGATGTACCAGTCCTGCCAGCCGTGATAGCCGGATACGGCGATCCTATCGCGCCCGGTATGCGCCCGGGCGAGTCGCACCGCCGCAGTGGTCGCATCCGAACCGTTCTTGCCGAAGCGCACCATTTCCGCACACGGAATAATCTCGACTAATCTCTCGGCAAGCGCTGCCTCGAGCTCCGTGGCTAGACTGAAGCTGATGCCGTTCGCGAGTTGCGCCACGATTGCCGCGTCGACGTCCGGGTCCCGGTAGCCCAACACAATGGGGAGGAGGCCGCCGATCAGGTCGACGTAACGGTTGCCGTCGACATCCCAGACGCGCCCCCCCTCGCCATGTGACAGGAAGTGCGGTGCGCCGTTGCGGGGAAACTGGGCAAAACTCTTGGAAAAGGTTTGTGCGCCCAGCGGAATGATTTGCTTTGCTCGCGCCAGAAGAGCTTGCGATGCGGCAAACCCACGCGAGGCGAAGTCCTCGGCAACCAACGTTGCTTCGAACCCTTCGTTGCGCGTGGCCAAAATCGGCATCTCGATCTGTGCTGCGGCACGAAGCACCGCGACATGCCCGACGGGCGGCGGCCCGAGGCGCTCGGCGATCTGGCGTAGCCGATCGAGATCGTCCGCCGTGTCGAGCGCCCAGCGTTCGCACGCTAGTCCTGGGATCGGACAGCCCAGCGCTGCGATGCGAAAACGATGACGCTGATCGCGCACAAAGGGCGTGACGTGCTCGCGATCCGAGGCGCGGGTGGCTTCGCGCGCCGCGGCAACCAACGCCGCGCAGGTCAACACCTCGCAATCGAGCCCGTCAGGCCAACGGGGAGGATCGACGTTGCTCGCGTAATCCGCCCCGCTTCGCTCGAACAGCAACAGCACCTGGCCGCAGACCGCGGGATCGAGGAAAGGACAATCGGCGGTCAGGCGGAGCACCGTCTGGGCGCCCTCGGCCTCGGCCGCGCCGCGCATCCGCTCCAGCACATCCGCTTCGGGGCCGCGATGACAGACCACGGATTGGGAGGCGCACCAGGCGACGATGGCGTCGTCGCCGGCTCGATCCGAGGTCGCGACCGCGACCCGGTCGACGCCGGGGATCGCCCGGGCGGCCGAAACGACCCAGTCAAGGACCGCGCGACCGGCCAGATCTTCCAGGACTTTTCCCGGCAACCGCGACGAGCCCATACGCGCCTGGATCAACGCGACGGTCGTCACGCGGCACTCCGTTCGGGCAACCCGGCCAGACGACGCAAGGCCAAGACTTCACCCAAAATCGACGCCGCCTCCCGACCATCGCAGAGCGGCATCTGCGCACCCGTAACGCAGGCCAGAAAATGCCTCATCTCGGTCACATAGTCGTCCGTATGCTCCCCGCCAAAGGCCCGCTGGTCGCGGACCGCGCCTGTTGCATCACGCCACTCCAACGTGCGGGCAAGGATATCAATCGTCAGCACACCTTCGCTCGTACCGATTTCCGTGACGCGTTTCGCGGCGCGAGTCGCAAAGTCCAGATGAAGATTGCTGATGACGCCTTCCGCGTGACGCAGCAGGGCATCGACGCAGTCCTCGGCGCCGATCTCGAGCCGCCCTGTTTGGCGAGCCACGGCGGCCTCGGGCACGAAGGGTCCGAGCAGATGGGCCATGAGATCGAATTCGTGGATGAAATCGAAGACCGCACCCCCGGTCGCCGGATCGGCCGCGTAATTCGTGCGGTAATCAACGCCCGGGCGCCAGTCGGGCAGATACGAAACCGCAAGTGCCCGCGCCCAGACCGCCTCGCCCGTTGAGCCATCGGCCAGGAGCGCCCGAGCGTCGATGACCGCCGGGTGAAACCGCAAATTCTGAGCCACGAAAACGATAAGATCTTGCGCTGCTGCCGCGTCGAGCAGGTCGCAGAGCCCGTCCGTCGTGTGAGCCATAGGCTTTTCGACCATGACATGACAACCCGCCTCGAGCGCCGCCTGCAGATCAGCGAGATGACGGCTGTTGGGGCTCGCCACGACAGCGGCGTCCGATTCACCCAGTGCGTCGGCCCGGTGCTCGACCGCGCGCCCGCCGGCATCGCCGAGAGCCGTGCGCTGCGCCGGGTCGGGGTCGTATCCGGTCACCGCCTCGCCCAGCGCCAGCAAATTTCGTGCGTGGCGCAAGCCGATCGAGCCCAGCCCGATTACCGCGACGCGCATGACCTGCCCAGCGAATTATGTCGACTGCCCAAGGTCATCCTCTTGATAACGCCGTGGCTCGAACCGGTCGCGGATCGCGTGCCACTCCTCGACCATAAGCCCGTAATAGACGACGTCGACGAACTCGTTGTTGTCCGGCACTGTTCAGCCGGTTGGAAGTGCGATGTATGATTCGGCAGAAATTCGGCTGGGGGTCGTCGAGCACGGACTGAGCATAGTCCCGCAGCGCCGGCATGGACCGATCCGCGAAACGGACCTCGAGGTAGCGGGTCACCTCTTCGTCGGTCACTCTGCCCTGGTAAGTCTCGTCGACGTCCTCGAAACGGAACGGCACCAAGTCGAGACCGTAGGATTTCAGGATCTGGTCCTTCGGCAGGGTCTGAATTTCGAGCCCTTTGGTCATTCCGGCGCCATCCGCGCGACGATGGCATCGGCCGCGCGCGCCGCAGGATCGAGATCAGGAGTGGAAAACACCCCTCGCACCAGGGCTCGTCTTGCGGCCGCACGGTCTTCCCAGTCCCGAGCAATCTCGTCGAAGGGGCGCAACAGAAATTCACGCAGCCGATCGTAAAAATCCGCCGCATCGCCGTCGAACAGGAAGATCGCCTCGCCGACAG
>Ga0302135_10000353_pt1 | contig 27650 bp, 23 predicted proteins | sample CBN3_surface_MG_FD_203119 | JGI IMG/M metagenome (GOLD analysis project Ga0302135, IMG submission 203119) | Marine microbial communities from Western Arctic Ocean, Canada - CBN3_32.1 | ecosystem: Environmental > Aquatic > Marine > Oceanic | place: Canada: Western Arctic Ocean | collected...
GGTTTGTTCTGAGTTTTTGGAGAAATTCGGATAGGTTGTCTTCGGTGACTCCCATAAATCCTTTGTACTTAACACTACTTAAAGCTTCTTGTAGTGTCCGTATTGCTCCGGGCTGCGGTACACTGTCTTTGTTACTTAGCAGGTTGTTGTGCAGGATCTCCCCCGGAATGTTGGGCTTCGGTCTCCCAAGAAAGCTGGCACCTGCGTTAGGTGTACCCAGTCTCTTCCCTTGATGGCCCAGGGCGGCGGCGGCGGCGGCGGCGGAAGCTGCCTCACCTACTTCGGGGTTGTGATTATTTGCCCTCTCAACCACGTCAGCAATGGCACCTGCGTTAGGTTTACCGCCGGGAAATGTGTATTGGTCGACCCGGTTATCTTCTTGCTTCTGTGCGATTCCTTCAGGTGTTTCTGGTACGCTTCCCATGCTGTCATTTACCTCTTCGACGGCGGCGTCTCGGGCTTTCGTGTTTGTCAGAAAACTCAACCCCCCGCCCAATGCTGCACCGCCCACGCCGCCCATAAGCATATTGCGGCCCCAACTAGATTGCTCGTCTTCGTCGTCAGAGAACCAAGACTTGCCCAGGCCACCCAAGGCTCCAAGGCCTCCGCCAAGCAACGCTGCCCGAGCGATCGGGCTCTGCTGACTAAACCCTCGCTTCTCCGGCAAGCAATTACCCAAGTCTCGCAACACGTACGAGCTGGCTAGCTTCTCCGCGGACACGGGTGTAGCCCTCCCGTCTGCAATTGCTTCTTTACGCAATTGCAAAAGACCCTGGGCGTCGGCATACGATATGTTAGCTAAGGATGCTTGCTTCATTTTTCATCAAATCCGCTGGTGATTTTTTGTCCTGGGGAGAGCTGGAAGGAGACGCCTGCTGGGGCTGTGTCTTCTGCAAGGACTCCTCCATCTTAAGCGTTTCGCCAACCTCGAAAGGTTCTGCGTTACCCATCAGCTTTTTACTCAGTAACGGGCCTAGTGCCGAGGGCTGATCCGCTAGCCGTGGAGAAAGTTGCACTAACTCGTTGTAGGCCATCAAGACTTCCTCGGGGTCATACTCGCTCAACGGGCTTCCCGGGTCACTCATCATCTGGGTTAAAGCTGTCTGGGCTCTAATTTTCCGCAATTCATTTAGATGCTCCGGGCTATCTAGCTCTTGAACCTGACTTTCGACTTGCCTTTCGGCTTCGCCGGACTCCTCCATCAGGTTTTTTGACATACCTAAACCCATGCCTCCGGCGAGCCCGCTAAGGACGTTAGCTTGCTTTTCCCCCGGTACGGCTTCAATCAATGAGGGAGTCAGGATAGCTGGGCTCCCATTGTTGCTTGACGACCGGGGTTGGGTAAAAGAAGCGGCACTTTTCTCCGCTTCTGCGAGCTCGTTCTTCGCGTCCTCCAGGAACCCTGCCATGGCGTTGTGAACTTGAGCTTGCTTAATGCACTCCGAAATCAGCGTGTAAGGCTCCGCGTTACGATCAGCTGGCTGATTGAATCCAGCCCAAGTTGACTGGTGATCCGCCGCCCGCTTCTCCGATGGGAATCGATCTGCAACGTAGCTCACCAAGGCGGCACCAGGCTTACCGTAGTAGGCCGCTGCCGCATTCTCCACCTGAGCCAGAGGCAGACGGTCATAAGCGAACTTCTTAAAGTAGCTCTCCAGCAGATGAATTTTCAGGTTCAGGTTATCTTCCGCTGCAACCTTTTCCCGGCGAGCATCCTCGAACTGGCGGCGACGGAACTCAACCTTGTTGAACGCGAGCTTGATGCGAAGTTCGCCCTCGTAGTCCTTTTCTGCAAGACTCGGCTCTCTCTCGGAAGCCGACTTCTCGAAAGAGCCGATGTCCATGTTCAGCAACTGCTGGCGAGCCTGATCCTCGTAGGAGGCGAACTTGGGCATAAAGCTGGAGACAGCCGCTACCTTTTCCTGCTCCTTGCCCCAGATAGCGTCGTGAACTGTGTCATAGTCCGCCAGTGGGAAGCTTGCCAGCTTATCCAGCACGCTATCGTTGGCGTTCCACTGAGCAAGTTGCCTGCCGTTATTGAAGGCATTGCAAGCCGCTTTCACGAAACCTGGAGAATAATTTAGCTCCTCAGCCACCTTCTGTAAGGCAGCATTGGGCGACGTGTCCTGGTTATCTACCAGGTCCACCGCCTTCTTGACGCCGTCAAGAAGTTGCTGTTCATCGGATTTACTTAGACTTTGCATGATTCTCCGGCTCCCTCCGGCTGGATATTGACAGCTCGGCAACTCCATCGACCGACTCAGGTTCTTTACCTGAGCCGTATAACATCAATTCTTCTTCGTTCAACTCCGCAGCTCCTTCGTCATAAACGCCGATGGGCGATTCAGCAAAAAGCTCTTTTCCGTCAAGTCCTGCGGTCCAAGGGAGCTCGCTAAGCATCGCATTGATATGCTTCTCAAACTCATTGTGCCGATCTTCTTGACCGTCAATTGAACGTTGAATCTCTATTAAACGTGAATGAGTCGCAAACAACTCCATGACGTTATACTTGTTAATCTCAAATTGTCCTGAAGCCTGGGCACTTCGTCGCATGATTTGCGAAGCAAACTGATCGTTGAAATACTCAGGGATGTCCTCATAACTGGTAATTCGCTTATCTCGCCGGAACCCGCTGATCATTACGTCACAGATCAAGGGGCCACCAAAAAACGCAAAAAACTTCAATGTCATATCTAAATGAGGTCGTACAACCTCGCTACTTGGACGAGGAGTAAACTCCTCGTCGCTGTCATCGTCTGACGAATCTTCGATAAATCGATCCGACGACGGCAGCAACACGTGTTTCACAATCCAATCGTGGTGAGTCAGAAAGGGTGAAACGTTAAAGAACAACTTCTCGTACCACTCCACCGTTTCCGGAATCGTCTTAGCTTCGTGAGCGATCTGGGCACGATCAGCACCCGCCAATAGGCGAGCCTCAATCATTAACCGCAGCTCGGGTTCAATATGTGTTCGGTCATGTAATAAGTATGCAAAAAACAAACCCGGGTTATCGTGCATAAGCCGATCCCGGTCAGTCTCCGGCTTGTTCCACTGGAACAAAAACTTCTTGTACCCCTGGACATACTCATCATCGTAACGTTTTGTCCGCTCTGGCGGAACACTTGCCAACATGGCCGTTACGCGTTCATGCCGCCAATACGGGCGGAGAAACGGATTCGCAAGCCTAACGTCCTTGTAGACCTTCAACAGAGCACTCCCTTAAATGATTGAATCCGCTTCGCAGGTGATAGCGATCTCGTAGGTCGCTGTTGTGGCGGGAGTAAACTCAGCCCACAACCCCGCGTGGCGAGCACGCATTGTTTCGCTTTGGTTGTCTCGATTCTCAAAACCCCGGTCGATATCAAAAGCCTGCAAAGAGCCAGAGGCTAAGCTTCCGCTATAAACCAGGTGCGAAGCCGGACTACTTGTGGAAATGAAGGGAGTTGTCTGCCACAAGCCGCCAGCTCCGCCAGCGGTGTAGGTAACATCAGTCACTACAGTAGTGGAGGACATCACAGTGGTAACAGTGTGCGTAACGTTATAGGCCGCGGTGGAGCACCCCTTAACCTCAAAAGTAGCTCCGACTATTAAATTGTGATCCGCACCGAATAAGACGCGGGCAAAGCCTCCCTCGTCATCCACCGTTGTGACGGATCCGGACTCCGCTACGTTGAGATCGTTTGCCGTGGAGCAAGCACCTTTACGATTGTAAATCGAGATGTCGCCTGCCCCGGCAGAACCATCAAGCTGCGTAATGATAATACGCTCCAGCGTACCCCGCGGAGGTGTCGGCAGCTCCACACACTGGGCAGTCGCTGCCGTGCCAGCCACAGTTACAATTCGAGAATATCCACTAGCCATAATCAGTTCCTTGAAATCATCAAAACGAAGCTTAGCCCTCCGCTACATCCCCGAGGTCGAGATCGCCATCACCAAACGGCGACTCGATTGTCTTCTCCTTGAGGTATAGCGTGACATCGCCAACAGTTTCAAACGCGTTACGAATACTGTCTTCCAACTCTGGCATGTCACTCTTACCGTAGCGATCTTCGAATTCGTTCTGGTGCCAGTAAAAGTTCAACAATAGGCGACCCAGTGCATCTACCGATTCCACCAGGGTGCTCAGATACCTTTCAACCAGAGAGTCGTCTCTCACGGACTTGAGCATCCCGGAAATCATAGCGGTGTCGAACACTTCTTTTTGCCCGTTCTGGCCGGCTTGCTGAGCGGTCGACATTGTTTGATCTATGTCTTCCCTGCTGTAATTCTGCCAGTTGTCCCAGACGCCAGGATCAGTGTGATTCGCAGACATGTGGTCTAGCGGGTACGCCGACTCGCCACCTTCCTGCGTGGGAACAGCGGTGTTAGGTCCGTATTGCTCGACGCTTCGCTGCTCGGCCCAGTCCATCTCAAGGGGGGCATCCGGGCCCCCGGCAAGCGTGCTCAGATTCGGAGCGGCAGTTTTCTCCGTGCCGTAGCCCGGGGCGTACCTTATACGGTACACCGCGTGCCCCTTCCGCTCGGACACTTGCATGATCTCTCGTGCAACCTTCTCCCTGAGGCCATGGTCACGCACAAGGCTGAGCAATCCAGCCATCTTCGACATGCGTTCGTCACCAACTGGCGTCGTGATATGAACATCAGTGCCGTTGTTGAACACCTTCAGGCGGGCTGTCTTCTCGGTAAACAACAGCTGGATGTCGTCAATTTTACCAAGATTGATCGGGGGGTTGTCACTACGGTCCGTACAGCACATCGGCATCAACATACCGCTGTCGCCCGCCTCCGGCTTAGATAGCCGCAAAAATTTGAACGTATGGGGGACACGAAGTTCCCCGCCAATCGCCCGAATTTTTTTACCCCCTGGACCTTCCTTGTCGACATACAGCATGGCTCCGTAAACCGAAGGCGTGTGTGCTGCGTCATCGCCGTACTGGCCGAAGTTGTTGTTATCAACCCGGGGCATTGTCACCGGGCGTGTCTGGTTCCAATCGATGTTAATCTGGAAGTCTACGCGATAACGGCCGTCGTCGTAGCTATCCCGGACGCGAAAAGGAGTAGAGCAGGAGCCTCGCTCATCAATGGCAATGTACTCGCCGCCCTCGGCCAAGGACTCAGAATCAGATAGGCCGTCAAACCAATCGTCCCACTCTTCTCTTTCCGATATCTGGTCGGCAAACACGTTTGTCGGGTGAGTGTTCAACCACGCCTTGTTTCCGCTGTCCTCGATTCGGACTACCGTAGCCATTGGGATAGCCCCGCGGTTGCTGACACCATTCATGGCAATCAACATCTTGGTGAACTTGCCGGGCTTTTCGAGCACTCGGTAAATGGCAGTCTCGGAAGGGTTGGTCAGCTTTGCCTCAACTTGAACGTTGTACGCCTTGCTGACTTCTTCGCCTGTCCGGTGGTCCTTAATAAGGATCGTGTCATTCTGGAGCTTCTCCCGCTCGGCGTCATCCAGCTCGGGGGCTTTGTTGACGATGACCTTCTCGTACACGTACATGCGGAGCTTGCCGGTCTTTTCGTGATCGACAGGTCCGGCAGGCCGCCCGGTAGGAATAAGCAGACTGCCTGGCATATATGCTGCCTGCTTCTGCGGCATCAGGTTGCCTGCCGCATCGCTGGCGTACTTCTTGGCCTCCGCTCCCCAGCGGCTGAAACAGTCAACGCCGTAGAACTTCTGCATGGCTCGCTTAACCTGCGGATAGTCTTCCGAGATAGCGTGAGCAGTTTTCAGCAACGCAAAGCTGTGGGGCATCACGTTGTTAAAATCCAGAATTTGAGCTTGCTTGGCCAACGCCGCTGCCGCGGGATCTGCAACCACAGCACGCTGGTTCAACTTACGATTACCGGCTCCGCGATAAAGAGAACTCGCGGACTTGACGCTACAGGCCGCCAGCATAGGCAGTACAGATTTGAACCAAGACGAGTCTGATGCTCTTTTGCCGCCGCCCATGCTGGGGGAGGTAGAGAGAGACCGAATGTCCGGGGAAATACCGCCAAGCTCCTGTAGGTTGTCTACACCTGACTGCTCCCCCAGCACATGAGGCTTGCGACTCATGATGTAATTAATCCAGTTCTCTTGCATGGGGACAAAAGAATCATTGTTCTTCATGTACAAAAGCTCGTGGCCTTTGAGATCCCCATTTAAAAAAAACACAGGAGCATAAAGCCACTGGTTATCCAGCTGGAAACCGAAAACGCCAATCGCTTTCGTGTTATCGTCATTCCGGTCCACCAACTGAAAGCCGACCATGTGGTCGAGCAACCGGGGGGCCTTATCCCTGAGATAGGCATACGCGAGGCTGGAGAACGCTTGCTCGAACTCAGTTTCGCCACCGCTACCGCCCAGATTAGCCGTTTTTGATATCGTGGTATTTACCATGGTCCCATCCATGAGCATGAGCAGCTCCAACCTATGAATTTGTGATGTTCTTGCGAACTTGTCTTCTTCAATTGTATCGCCTTACTGCCGTTACGCAGATAGCCAGCCTCTTGTAAACGCATGGAAGTTGCCTGTTTAGTGTAGCCTCTTAGCCCGATGTGTCGCAATACAACCCGCGGCCGGCTCAAGTTATCGGGATGCATTGCCCCACTGCTGATAATTCCGCATTCGTGCCTGGTGGTGCTCTAGATCCTGACTGAGCTCCCGCATCAGTTCTGGATTATTCCTCACGGCAGGCTCTCGCATCCTAGCCGCAATGTCGATTATACGACTTTTTCCTATAGCAACCCTATTCCTTACGGCCTTAGTGAAATCCCCTTCACCCGTGTAACCCACCTCTTTCCCATAAAGATCACCCATTCGCTGAGCCTCCTGCTGGCGTAGTCTCAGGTTCTCCACCTGGGGGTCATCGGCAGCTAGTGGATTTCTCCCTGATTGAAGTTGAGCAAGCTCCTTTCTCATGGCGTCCCCGGAACCCTGCATGGCATCGCGGAATTTATGTCCCCCGCTGCCGAAGTAGTGCTGGTTACCCAGATTCCAATCTGCGGTTTCGTCTGCTATGGCTAAGGCCTGTCGCTTGGCATCGTTCGACTTGGCGAGCAACTCGTCGTACTGGGCCTTGACCGCGGGGTCAGCCAGGTTACCCGACTGCTGCAACTTAGCGGCTTGCTGTCCGAGGTTTGCCGCTTCCGATCGATGTAAGGCTTGCATGTCACTTATATTTTTCTTAGTGGCCCGCCCTTTAGCATCCGTCACAGTATCGTAGGCACTTGAAGCCATATCCCCTATGCCTCCGCCCGCTTCTCCGACCAACTGGCTACCGGCCTGAGCGGTAGCCACCGGGCTAATTACGTCGAGGGCACCCCAGGTTTTGCCCAGGGTGTTCCAAGCAACACTCCCGGGGGTTACGTTACCCTCGTCATTCCTCCAACCGTGGAGAGGATTAAGAGTGTTACGGACACCTTGGGTATGATCCTCGGCTTGGCTTTTCCAGGCTTGCCCGAGGCTCTGCCCGTCGTCCTGCATCCTATCGCTAATTTGCCAGCCTATTCCCCCTGCCTCGAGGGCGTGCCCTAGGATGGGTATTTTTTTGGCGGCCCCGCCTAGAGCCTTCGCCCCAGTCCAGGCTTTCGAGAGCCCGGTCGTTGCCTTCGTCGACGCTTTCGCGACATCGTCTGCCATATTCAAACCCTGTCTAAGGTTCTTTGCTCTGCTTGCCAGCTGCGTCTGCTTCGCCGTCGGGACATCGTCTACACGATCCGTAACGGCCGAGGCAATACGCCTGGGCACGCTCGCTGCTGCACTTACCGGGATCGCCGCCGTGCTCACGGCCTTGCGGGCTCCCTTGGTCGCTGTCGCTACTCCGCTATTTACGTCGTCGGTGTATTGCCCAAAACGCCCTGGAGAGAACGCCCCACCCCCCGGAATTTTAGTACCTCCCGCCGCCGCCTGCACTGTAGCATTGTACATGTTTTTACCAGGCATGGAGTACCTTAAAACACTTTGCCCCAGGCCCGTACCGAGATCTTGAAGGCCTCCAATCCCCTCTGCTAACCGCTGCTCCTTAAATTGCTCCTTCCATGCCCGTTCACGGGCCTCGAACTCCTCCAGGGACTCAACTTGCTGGCCCGGTGCTGTGTCAAAACCTTGATTGCCAAGAGCGTCTGGGGCGACTCCTCCAGCCGTAGGCATAATCTCCCCAGGACCCTGCCCAGGTGACCCCGGCAGCCGGGGCTCTACTGACACGGGCCCGGGCGGAGGCATAATATTATTTGAGCCTACGGTCCGACCGTCGTTAGCTCCGCCCTGCGGCTCGTCGGGCAGCCTCGTCAATTCAAGCGGGATCAGCTTGTCAGATGCCGCTGGAGATGCCGCTGGAGATGCCGCTGGAATAGGCTTAATTGGGTCTGGCATGGTAGGATTCCCATCCGACGCCGGCGGCGTGACGGCCTGTTTGACCAGGTTGCCCTCGCGGTGGTCGACACCGATCCCGTAAGGATTTTTTAAAACTGTGTTAGGTAGTTTTCCCTGCTGCGTCAGGGGGCTCATCAGCGTTTGCAGGTTATCCATTACTGGGGATAACCCGTCCGCGGTACCCGGCGTAGGCATAATATTATTTGACTCAGCCGCTGCGGGAGCATAAGCCGGGGATGGCGAGCGGCTCCTGGAGGTGTATGTCATCTGGGGGGCATCGTTATTTTGAGCATAAGGGTTCCGATAGCTGTAAGTAGTTGCACCCCCCTGGGTAACACTTGTGCCATGCTGCTTTGCGTAATCCCCTATTTGGTTCACCCGCCACCGGCTTCGATCGGCGTTATCCCTCATCCGCCGAATCGCGTGGTTGCTGCTCGGCCCGTGGCGACGTTGAGGAGGCTCGTAACCCTTGTAGCTATGTATGTCGTTCCATTGCTGCTGCTGTACCGTGGGTTCGTAGTCGGGAGCATTGACGGTGTTGAGAGCATTTTCAATGGCACCACCGCCGGAACTGCCTGGTATGAGATTGGTCGAAGCTACGTCCCTGTCGCCAGGTACCGTTCCGGGGTTTGGAGGTTCCAATGCCTGCTTATCCATGGCTACTTAGTCCCTACGTTGAATTTGCCGCCAAAAAACATAGCAGGCTTCGGCTGGGGAGTTTCCGGCTCCTCAACTTCCGGAAGCTCGTATGGAGCTTTTGGTTGGATAACGGCCCTATCCTCTACGCGACCAAAATCCAGGCCGGTAGCCAAGCTTGGCACGAAACTGGTACCGCGGTCCTTGCTAGTAGAACCTCGAGCCGTAGATTGAAGCAAGCTTTTCTTCAATCCAGACCCGTACATCTGTGTCATCCAGTCGGGATCGTGCTGAAGCTGAAACATACCGCGAACCATGTGAGGCTGAAACGGCGGAGGTTCCTTGTGCACGGGAATCTCCGCAACCCCAAACTCTTCAAAGTTCTTCAACATCGAAGGACGTATTTTAGTCCCAATTGTGTAATGGAGTACAGGCCTTTCCAAATACTGCCCTATCGCCTTTTTAGGTCTGAGTCGCTCATGCCCCGGGCGAGGCTTGTAAGTATGCTCAAACGTAGAGTACGGAACGATATCGTCCGGAGCGTGCTCGTCCGTCTCTTCGGTCATCTGCACGTGGTTAATTAGGCCGCGAGCCAGTAGCTCGATATTCCGGCGATGCCCCCGCATACCGCTGGAACCCATCGCCTGCTTAAATTCATTAACAAAGTAACGGCGGCCCTCGCCTACGCCTTTATATTTTACAATCGTTGCAGGATTAGGGACGCCGTCGCTTAGCACATCCCCTGCCTCAACTACATCTCCCTTTTTGATTTTCAATCCGAAACCATCCGCGACGTAATGCTCCTCGTCGTTAATCGTCACATGGTGTCCGCCTGCGGGGGCCTCTTCCACTCGCTGGACCGTACCGTCGACCGTCGCGTGAGCAGCTCCGCCTTTCATGTTCTTCGGCACCTGGATCAACTGGTTAATGTACTCAAAGCCGCCAACAGCCTTCTCCTGCCCAGCAACACCACCAGAGTGTTTCGCAGAAAGCTGACCCTGGCTGATAGGTTCGCTTAGGGCTTGAGCAGCCTGCAAGCCAACCTGCTCTCCCCGTCCGGGCAATTTACCTGTCTCCCTAATTCCAACATCACGAGCATACACTCCGCCTTCGGGGGATCCTCCAACTAGCGGCGAACGAATCAAAATCCGATCTTTGCCCTTACGTTTGAGCTCCTTAAGGATCTTAGGAGTGAGCGGCGTGTTCCGCTTGTAGGGACCAACATCCCGGGCAAGTAACGCCCCCTCGTTATCCATATCATCCGTGTCTACAACCATCCCGCGGGTGGGGGCTTCTGGATCATGCTCCTCGTCCTCATCCATAACGACTAGACGATGCCCGGCCTGGTTAAGTTGCTTGGATAGGAACCCGGCATCCTGGGTTGCAAACTTCGTGGCGATGATCCCCCGGCGAGCCCCGTAAGTGCCAGCCCAGTACTCCTCAGGGGTCAACCCCTCAGAATAGCTGCGAAGAACCGGAATGGGAATCACATCATCGCGGTGATCCGAATAAAGCATGTCTCCGCCCAGTAAGCTGGCCAGATTCATCGGCTTACCTCGAGAACCGGACAACACCTGCATAGCTAAAGGATTTTCATTCTTAATAGCTTCATCGAGAATAGCTTTCTGCTGCGGTTCCATTTCCCGGCCAACAATGCGAACAATCTTATCCTCGCGTTGCTTATCGGTAAGGGAATCGTCAGCCAAGATCGGAGCGAGCGTCGCCAGGATCCTCTTGCGATTCTCGTTGGCAACCTTGCTACGGCGAAGATGCTTGGCTCCAAAAGACATGCCGCCCTGGTCCTGGATAGACCGCTGCCCGATCTGCTGCAATTTGAAGCTGACTTCTCGGTACTTGTCCGGGTGCGAGCGAGCGAGCTCCTGCATCAACGAACTCAGACCCTTCTTATCCAATACCCGACTATAGTCCCTGAGATCCTCAGGGAGGGTGTCGTTAATCAGAAGTTGTCCAAGTGTTCCGCTGGGCATCCCTGCCATCCCCTTTAGTCGTCGCTATCGTCGTCATCATCATCAGTGACACCAAATGCCGCCGCTACATCTTTCTCCGTGATCCCGTCGTCATCCTCCCAGCCGTTTTTAAGCACTTCGTCCTTCGTCTCATCACTCAAATTGTCGGCCAGGACAGATGCAACGATATCTTCTGCCTTCTTTGTCTTCTTACGCGAAGTCTTTTTCTTCGTCTTAACGCCGCCCTCGGTGGCCTTCTTCTTGGTGGCCTTCTTCTTGGAAGGTTCAACCTCTGCCGGGGTCTTGGGGTACTCCGTGATAAACGTAACCGCATCCGCCTGCTCACGTGTCAGGGTATTGCGACCAACTGCCAGGTCGATAGCCGACCGGGCTTTGGTAATATCAACGGCAGCCCCTATTATCTCAATTACTGTGCCACCCTCTTGGAACCCGCCAACAACGTCTTGCAGCACTTTGTCACTAGCCCGGAACCTGAAACGCTTCTTGGCAGGTTGCTTAATGGCGGCAGGTTTACTTACAGGGGCAGGCTGCTCCGGCGACGCATAATACTTGTTGGACGACGCTGCGGTATCGTTTGGCTTCTGCCTGTAGGAAAACGCAGGACGCTCAGCCTTCCGCCCTTCCTTCGTACCCTGCAAGTTCAACGGGGTTCGCGATGCGTAGTACTTTTTGTCCGCAGACTCTAAAGGGTTGTTAGCCACGCTTAGTTCCTTATTTCAAATTTCTCGGTAATAACAGTTTGATTAATGCCCATCTTGGCCAAGTTTTCGTTGAACTTCGGATCGTCGCAGTGAGAAACAAGAACAGCTTCCTCACCTCCGAACAACGCCGCGATGCTAATGGGAGTGCCGTCAGGCAAGCAAATAACTACCTGTGACGCTGCCAGTTGCAGCGGCGGGACGCCTATTCGCTCCACAATATTGACCTTGAACATGGGTAGCCCTATCTTCGATTACGGAGGAGCATAGCAGCAGCCAGGCTGGCATTATTGCTCGCAGCCTCGTGAGCGTGCTGAAAATCATATTCCGCGGGTGGCGTAAAAGCGACTCCGCTCTCCCAGTCTTCGGCAGCCTTGATCGGGTCGATGCTCCCAAACCCCCCGCCGCCAGCAGCTCCACCGTCAGCAGCCGCAGGTGCTCCAGTGCCGCCCTCTGCCATCTGGCTCAGATCGTCCGGAGTTGCAACCATCTCGGCTGCGGGAATTTGGACACCCATAGCGTCAGCAAGCCGAGCGAGTAGTTTTTTGATTTGCATCAACTCAACGTTGACGTCGATCTTGGGTTTGATGGCGGGACCAACTCCGCCGGCGGCACCCCCGCCCTGGGCAGCCATTGCAGCTTGCACAGCCTGTTCGATCATGGGTTGCAGCCCCGCCATGGGATCCATCGGAGGTGCTCCGCCCATTGCAGCAGGATCTCCGCCCATTGCAGCAGGATCTCCGCCCATTGCAGCAGGATCTCCGCCAGCCATGGGATCCATCGGAGGTGCTCCACCCATTGCAGCAGGATCTCCGCCAGCCATCGCGGGGTCGCCCGCCATCGAAGGATCGCCCGCGGCTACGAATGCTTGTTTAACCTGGCCACGAGCCTGGCTTAGTAAATGTGGATTGATACTCATTATTGAGCTCCTTGTGCCTTCCTTGAATTAACTTTCCAGTATCTGAACCGAGTCATTAATGTCTATATCGCCCCGGCTGTAGGCCTTCTTAGCATCTGCCAATGTCTTGAAGATACGCTTGGGCCGTTTGCTCTTCCCTTTGGTTGCATGCCACAAACCACCAACATACTCGTTAGCAGGGGCATGCATCACAGACTTAAAGTCTGACAAACTGAACAAGTTACGGCTAGGCAAAAGCCTTTCAATTGCCTCCTTCTTAGCACCCTCGGTGGTGGGTACGTGGTAGTTCATCGCATCTCCGTCAAAGTCTGCCCCAAAGCCTTTCACGATCAACGGGCTGACTTCCAAAGTCTTGTTCTTTGTAAGTCGAGGCCTCATGGCCATGATACCAAACTTATGTAGAACGGGGGCACGGCTAATATACACAGGCCGATCGTCCATCTCCTCAATCAAGATTTGGCGGGCAAGTTTTGACTTGTTTTTCACTTCCAGGCGAGCTGCTCGAATACTCATGCCCTGACGAACAAGGCGGCGAGTCACGAATTTATCGTAGGCTTTGAACGCCTGTTCCTCGGGAAGACCCACCGAATCCATATCCAGGTCGGGATTCGGCGTAATCACCGCACGGCCGACGTTATCTACCGTGGTGGAGATCAATTTACGCTGAAGCGTGCCAAACTTAGGGCTAGAACCGAAAACCGTCTTCAACAACCCTTTGACGTTCTTCTCTTTTGTCTTCTTGTTGATCGGGTCGCCCAGCCCAGTAACAGCCTTGAACGCGTTATACGTTGCAAGTCGCTCAACGCCTGACGCATCCGTCCCTAACTCCCGCTGAATGGCTTTCAGGTTCTTGTTCGCCTCAAACAACTCTTTGTAGAGGAAATTTGCGTCGTTGATGAGCGGCATGTCGTTGCCCATCATACTAGCAGGCCGAAACATGGGCGGGAGCACGGGAACTTTAGACAAAATGTAATCTTCTGGCTTTAATCCCAGCTTTTTCGCTGACTTCAAGTACCCGAGCCGCTTAACCGCGGCATCCCGGTCGGATTTCCGCCCCGCGTTGATAACGTCGCGGGCCTTCTTCAACTCCGCGTCCACATTCAGGCCAGCTAAAGCTTTCTGGAGGGCTCTTGGACCGCTACCGTGCTTGCCGAGTTGATGGTCTCCGCTGAGGACCCCCTGAAACTGCTTCTGCGTTAATCCCAAAAACCGGCGAATTGGCTCCTCCATTACTGGGTTAGGCAACGGCTCTTGCAACTTAAAGTAGCTCCACCGGTTTCCCCCATGACCGCCGGTCTTTGCCTTATCGAACAAACCACCTTCGATCTCCTGAAGACCTTTGTCCCAGTCTAAGCCCGCCGCTGATTCCAACTCCCGATCACCCGCTAATTCGTTAACGTCCTTGTCCGTCAAAGCCATGATGTTGGTTTGAGTACCCTGCTTGACCACGTTAACGCCCGCAGCCTTCAGCTGATGAACAAACTTCCGGTAGACCATAGGCACTTTAACTGCCTGCGGGTTGTACCCAGCCATGAACTGCATCCAGTAGTCGTCATTCTTCTGGCCGCGAATCACACTCACGTCTTGGAGTGTTTCCGTAGCTCCGTGGGACAACAATGCGTTGGTATCCAGCATACCGATTCGCTTCGACCCATCGGCTCCCCCCTTTGCGGGAGTGTCTTCCATGGTATAAGCCCCGCCGCCACGGCCTTGCCCTTTGCCTTCGGCAGTGTGGTGCAACTTCATGAAGAAACGACTGCCGGTAGCGATGCCCTTGATCTTCCGATCTTTAGACGGATCCAGGATGTCTTCCAGGTCTTTCAAGCCTTCGCGACCAAGCTGCTCTAAAACCCACTCGGACATGTCCTTGCTGGAATCAAAATCCTGCACCTTTATTGGCTGTCCTGTCTTGGCAGCAATTTTACCCAAAAGCAATTCTGCCATCTGGGCAGGGTTCGTTCGGGTAATTACACCGAGCGGATTGAGTAGCACTTCGAAGGGCTTACCATCACCGGCATGCGGCATTTCACCATCGGGGATGATATCAGCAATGACTCCTTTATCTCCGTAACGGCCTGATAGTTTGTCTCCGACTTGCATTGGGCTGGATGCCTTAACAACGACAGTCGGCCCCTTTTTGCCCATGACCACGTCTGTGACTGTCCCACTGTCGTGATGATCCCATAAGACTGTTGCATCGGTAAACCCTGCCTGCCCTTTCTTGTGCACTTTGTTATGAGCAGCCTCCTTCTGTGAGGCTCCAAGGATTAACGGGTCACCGTACTTGACCTCAGTTCCGGGCTTTATTACGCCGCTACTGTCCATCCTAGCCAATATGGCCTTGTCGAACTTCCCCGGGAACAGTTGCACAAAACTGTTCTTACCTATCTTGGTTCTATCGTCGACCTCCAAGTCATGCTGATACATGTGCTCCGAGCTCATTTTCTTTGCGTAACCCTCGGAGACCACCACAGCATCTTCAAAGTTCTTGCCTTGCCACGAGACATACGCGGTGCGGGCGTTACGCCCTAACGCCGTAGCCCCGCCCTTATTTGTGTAATTTGAATACGCCAGCAAGCCGTCTGGCTTAAACCGGTCGCCAGGCCTCACATTCGCGGTCTGGTGAATGAACGTTTTTCTGTTAAACGGGAAATTGTTATACAGTTCGTGCGTCTCTTTCGCCCCGTCCTCGTATCGGACGTGAATCCCGTCATCGTCCACCTTTTCCACGACGCCGCCCTGCGGTGCCCGTAACGTGCCCATTGAGCTGGAGTACAGTTCTTCGTAACTCTGCTTTCCGTCGGTCCCCGGAATAGCCGACTGCACCAGTGGAGCCTCCGCACCAACAATCGGCAAAGCCTGCGTCGTCATTCGAGAAGCCATGACGAGCCGCTGGCCCTTCACCTGGCTCTTCATTGGAATAATGTTTGAGAGAGGATTGAATGCCTCCTCCATGGCGGGCAACTCTAAATCTACCTGACTCTTTAGGACATACGTCATACGGCCCTGACTCATAGCCGCCACCCGCTTGCCTGGCCTGTCCATTGCCCCCGGGAAAGCTACCGCCAGCTCCGCGACATCCTGCGGAGTCTTGTAAGCCAGCTTGCCCGTCCTTACATCTCGAAACTGCGAGTACAGCTTACCGTCCTTGCCTTTGCGGGCACCGCGAGCCATGTAAGAATCCACGCCCACCTTACCAGACTCGGGCGTCCGAATAGGGTCGATATACCCAAGCATGGAAGGCTGCACGCTTCGAGCTTCCTTGGGAATTGCATCCATGGACGGAATGCCTCCCTCGCCCAACCGGCTAACCGCAGTTGTTTTATCGTAAAGCTCGGCGGGGTTGATTTCCTCAATCGCCTGCCCAAGCCCCGATGTCATCAAGGCCGCCTGCAACTGCTTATTGAGGGCGGATGACGGCATGCCTTTCAAGTTGCCTTTGCCAGATAACTTCCATAGCAGGTTACGCCGCGTGCCCCCTTTATCCCGGCGAATCCGCTCTGCCAGAAGATCCTCCGGCCCTACAAACCGCTGAAAGGCCAAAGCGTCCCGATCGTCAGGCTTGTCCTCGTCCTTGGAGACACGAACCAGCTTTTTGGTGATATCCAGTACGGCGTCAAGTGTCAGCCCTTCGTGCGGCTGGCCAAGCGTTTTTTGAGTTACGTGGGGGTCTAACTCCATGTTAGCGAACTTCTGTACTAAAGCTTCCCGCTGCTCGGGCTCTTCAAGCTCAAGCTCGCTCCCCGATAAAAACTTAGACTTCAGCTTCCGGTACTCGGCACCATCGTCAGCGTTGTAATTTGTCTGGTATAGCTCCGGGCCCCAAGCTTCCTTGATCTGTTGTGACTTGGCACCCATCGCCTTCAGCAACGGCATCAAACCTACAGTTCCCTGTCCAACCCGGATCTTAAAAACGCCTTTCTCCGGGTCTAAGAAATACCTGTGCGACACGCCTTTACCTGGCAGGACATTAGCATGCGACTCGATCTCGCCGTTGTCCTTGACCCGCGTGTAGACGCCGGGCAACAGCCGCTGCTGATTCTTCAGCGTGTATTCCGTGCCTTTGTTGATGAACGTACCTCGCTCCGTCATGTGCGGCACAGTCATCAACACCGACTTTTTGCTGTCCAACACGTCGCCTGTCTCATTATCTACAAGCTCCCACGTACCCCGCATTCGACGACCCCGCGTCAGTCCGTTAAGAATCGCAGCCTTCTGGTCACGTTTACTGACATAGTCAGAGTCTTGATAATCTACGTTCGACAACCGAAGTGTGTGCCGCTGGTTAGAAATGGGCTCCAGCTCTTGAGCCGCCCTCAAGACACTTGCGTAGATGCTCTGTCGTGTTTTAGTGGTATCACCAAACTCACGAAGATCCTCTTCCCTGTCCTCCATTGCAGGAGGACCCGGCAGGATCTGAGAAGGAGCGGGAGCCGAAGACAATAATGACGGGGTCGGCTCAAGCAGGTTAGGCGTGAGCGGCTGATCCATCAAACGATACCCTCAAGAAGATCATTTTTCTTCTCTTCCTCATCATCTTTCATCTCCGGATGCGGAACCGCGTACAGCTCAGCAGGCTGTGCCATGGCCTGGCGGCGAGCCCGCTCTTTCATAGCTTTTTCCAGAATCGATTTCTTAGAGGTTTTCTTCATCTTGTCATCAACATACATGTAAGCAGCCGGTCCCGATAACAAAGCATAAGTGGCTAAAAGCCCTTTAAGCTGACCCGACATATTTGGAAACCAGGTATTCGGATTAAGCATAGATCCGCCGGCAGCCGCCTTCTCCAGTGAATCAAACGCCTGGTCCAGCGGATCCGCTGAAGCAGTCTTGTATGAATTAAGCATCGCCTCTTCGTACCGCTTCTTAGCTTTTTCGAGCTTATCCCGCGTTTTAGCCTTTCGCTGACTGTCAAGAATAGCGTCGACGCCTTTCCAGCCTGCGTAAGCTGCCAAAGGTGTCCCCAGCATTAAGGCGGGCGTGTAAAACGCGGCCCCACTCTCCGCCGTGGCCTGCGGATCCTGAGCTGCCCCGACCCCCAGTCTATTCGCAATCTGACCTAGAAACGTCGGATCCGGTTCAGGATCTTGAGCTCGCTTCTCGTCGTCTTCTTCGTCGTCCGAAGGGTAAGGCACGCCCATATCCACCGTGCGAGACGCAATAGGGCTAGACTCGGACATCATTCTGGAAAGCCCCAAGCCGCCCCGCAAAGCCGCACCTCCGGAAGCCGCCAGCAGCAAAGCCTTCACAACCTGCCTTTGGCGGTTTTTGGCCAATTGATCGGGAACCGCAGCTCTCAGTTTGGCCACTTCCGCCCTATCCGCCGGAGCCATAGATAGGCTCGAAGTAACCCCGCCAATGGCATCCCCGACGGTATTTGCGGCGTCACTAGCGTAACCGCTAACCGTATCCCACAGGCCGACTGCCTGCTTCTCGCCCTGCTCTCGAACAGCGGAGAGTAGCTCTTGTGCTGATTTTTCATCCATGATTACATTCCTATGTTATCCCAACTGCTGCTGGTAAGGGGCGGGGCTTCCGTCTTCAAGGAAGTACTCAACCCACTCAATGTATATCCGGTGATCTGAATCACCCTCGTCACGCCACCTATCAATGAAAATCATGTGGTACCATCCGTTGGTGATGCCGTCCATGATTTTCAGGTAAGCTTTGTTCTGATCCTCATCGCCAGTGTAAAACGTGCCGTTTTTCGGATCCGCTACCCGAACAACCCGCTCGTCAAATTCTTCGTCCCGGTAGGAAGGGGCCTGTTCTCCGCGAAAGGGCAGCCCGTCAATGCCGGCTCTCCCCCAGAATAACTGACCTCGCCCATTACCGTCCTTCCTGCTGGTGAACTTCACCAAGCTATTTGTCATAAGTTGTCCTTTACAGGAATATCTGTCTCTTACCCTTGTTGCGTTTCGCCTGCCGCTCCCTCAGCCTTTTCCGCTGTCTAAGCTGTCGGGCCATACGCTCATAAGAGTCCACTAATTCCTTCTGTTTGATTTCTTCAATGTCCGTGGTATCGGTGTCCATGGCCTTGTTGTTAAAGTAAGCCGCAAGCCCTCCAAGCGTAGGAGGAGCCGCGACCGTTAAGGCCGCTGCGGGTAACGCCGCCTTACCCCCCGCCGCGAGGAGCTGGCTGATAAGCCCCGCTGTCTTCCCCATAAGCTCCGCTGTCTTCTCCTGAGACAATTCTTCCTCGATGCACCGAGCCATAAATCCGATCTTAAACGCTTCTCGAGGTTGCATCCCTGCTCTCCTACCAATTGATATTTAAATTTGACGGCACGACCGTCGAAATTTTCTTAAGCTCTTGAGCCTTATGCTTGCGAACCCGCACGTCATCCGGATCGCCTTGTTCTTTGGCAATCCGCACAAGCTCAATAGACTCCTCAATAAAGCTCTGATGCCGCCTAATCTCATCAGCGTGCATAAAGCCTTCGTTTTCCTTTCGTTTTCCGTTGCTAATCATGTCGTTGATGCCACGGAGCCTCTCGAGAAATTCCTTGATACCTACAGTAGCGTAACTGTTATCCCTAGAATCTTCCCAGTGTAATTGCCCCCGCTCAGCCCACCATCGAACCGCTTGCGGGTTCGACCGAGGGCCGAAAAAGACGACATTGTGTTGCTGGCCCAGCAATACAGTCATGAGGTTACTCCTAAATTCCGGAATTTAATAAATGATGTAGTCAGGAGCGGTCATCGCTTGTGGATTCTCCGGCCCGGGCTGCGGCCCCCACCCTGACTTATTGAAGATCGCCACAAGGGCATCAATCCCCGCGTCGGCCAACGACATGCAAAGCCGCTTGAGCGACGTATCCACGACGGGCTCGATGAAGTTTGGAATGCCTTTGATATCAATCGGTGATATCACTTCATCAAAAAACGTATCCAGAGCGGCTAGGACAGCCTGCTTCTTTGCTTCGCCAGTCACGTTATCCGTGAAGGTCTCGAAGAGCTGAATAAACGAAGCCAATGCCTTCCCGGACAACGAAAAGATTTCGGTAAACGAAAGCTTCCCGTCTGCGGTTGCATCCTTGTAATGTGCGATGATCTGATTCACAGCACCCTGGAGATCGTCATAAATTCCCATCTTTTACTCCTAATTGTGGTTAGCGGAACAACTGCGGAACTAGCGTGTTCAATATGCCAGCAGCAGCCCCTGTACGTGCGATAGTGTTTTGCGTCCCTGCGGGCATTCCCGTAAGAACGCCTAATCCTTTGCCCACCAGATAACCAGTAGCATATCCCTTAATCCCGCCACCCGCGGCACCCATCGCAAGGCCGAACAACCCGGTTTGATGCGGTGTAACAACGCCAGGACGAGTCCGGGAATCGGGCATTTGGTTTGCACCGTAAGCCGCTCCCATTGTTTGAGCGGCCAGCTGCGGCCCGATGCCACTATTGTAGACTACTCGACCCAAGGCATCTGTGCGAATTAGCGGCATTTCTGTAAATGATGGTCCTCCCATCGTACCGGAAATACCTGTTGGGTGCACCTGGAAGGCACCCTTCTCCAGTAATGCGTCGACAGCCTTAACCTCTTTCTTTGAAGCTAAGTCGACCTCCCAGCCATCCTCCGGCTGCCCGCTCCAAAGCGTGGAGTCATTAAACTCGCGGCCGTCGTGCCAGTTGATGAACCCCGGGGTTGCACCTACCGTTGCCCCGCCAAGGCCACCCATTAGGGCACCCATCCGCCGAGCCTTACCCTCCTCCCGAAATCTCTCGGGAACCATCTTCTCGTACAGCCAACCTCCGCCGTACCCAAGCCCAGCCCCTAACAAACCGGTAGCGATCGTAGAAGCGACGGGGCGGCCACCTATCTTGTCGTCAGAAGATGACGGGAGAAACTGCAACTTATTAAGTATTCCCCGGATAAACGGGGAGTAAGCAACCTTAACCCACCAGTCCCCTAGCTCAGCCTGTTCCAGCGGCTCGCGACGAACAAAATCCGAACCGACTTTCGCCGTCATCGCGTCCAGGCACCAATTAGCCTCCTGCTGATTGAACTCCGGGCGGACATGAATCGCAGCCTTTTCGTACGCCGGGTTCCAGTAAACCCCAATGTCCGAGTGCGTGTAAATGCTCGACACGGCCTGGCGAAGATCCTTCGCAGCCTCCGCGGACTTCTCCACAAGCGTATCGATGCAACCTGCGAAATCGCACGCAAGCTGCACGTCAAGCAACTGCTCCATGTTCAAATCAAGATCCATGACCGCTCCTGTTCCTCCCTGTAATAGGATCACTCACCAGTGTACTCGATAACTCAAGCCTGGAGCTAGACTAACGAGGTACAAGCCGTATCTGCTAAAATAACCTTTTCAGCTAATTATTTTGAGAGGTGATACATGCGTTGTAGATTTATCAAACCAGGGGAAAAAAGCCGCCTGATGCTTCGGGGACCTTTCACAAAAGATATCCTGGCACTGAGTGAGAAAGTAATCGAACTTGGCTTCGAGCCCGCTACGTTGCTTCAATTTATCAAACACCTGCTCTTCTGGCGAAAACGATTTCCAAAATCGAGGGCTTAAATAAATGTCCCCTATGTCAGATTTGACATAGGGGACATTTTCATTCCTAGATCTCGCAAGCCCCTCCCGTGCACGCCACCTGCTGATGCAGATCGGTCATGTCCTCTTCCTCGTAGTCCTTCAGCTTAGTCCAGTCTATTGCGGGGAACGATGACATTCGCTTCTCGTACTCGTCCCGGCTGATCGCTTCGTACGGAGCCAGGTGATACACGCCGCCGTCGTACGGTATAAAGCTCAAGCCGCCAACGTGATCCCAGTTGTCGTACACCCACTTCCCGACATCCAACCACTCGTCCGGTCGAACGTAGATCGTGACACTCGGGTTATGCTCCGTCCAGTTAAGTTTGAACAGTTTCCACTGCTCTAGCTGGCTGAGTGCTGTCTGCGTTTCCAGTAGAACACCCGTCTCCGGAGCCTTCATCGGCCATTCAAGCACCAAGCCGCTACCGTCATAATCTTTGTGGCACGGAACACCAGCCTCTTGCAGCATGAGAGCGACAGGGTTGCTGTCCATCGAGCGGGTACGCCGAATGTAGTACTCGCCGTGATGCCCTTTGAACCCGGCCGCCGTGTCGAAGAACACGCTACTGTCGCCGGACGGCTTGATACAGGTGGTGGCAGCCGAGGCCGGAATGCCCAACGAATTCGCCCACTCCCGGTTTGTTTCCTTCACAACGTTCTGAAGTGAACGAAGAAGAGGTGCCGCCGTCTCGCTGTCCTGAAACAACGGGTGATCCAGAAAACCCAGCAGGTCTACGCCGAGCAGTCGCTCCTCTTCGCTGTTATCTTTCCACTCTTTTCCGATGTAATTAAAGTCGGTCATCGTGGATTGCAGCGTTCCCCAGATCGTGGCCCAGACGGTTTTCTCCACAATATCTGCCTGGGTATCCTCAGGACGAATCACCGCAATGGAAAGATTACAAAACTGCTTATGCCGCAGAATGATTTCACCGCAAGGATTCGTGCCGAACAGCAGTCCTTCCGTCTTACGCCGCGGAGGGAACTGAGCTTTCAAAGCACCCCGGTTGAAGATGCCCCGCTCGCCGGAGCCGGACTTGGCCAAGGCCAGCCACTCCTCCATCCAAATAATAGGATCAGGCTTCTCGTCGTACACCGCGGAGTTATTTGCCTGATTCCGCTGCTCGTTGTGCGACCAGAACTCGCCCTGCTTGCAATCACGCATCTTGCGATCATCCAGGTCAGAAAGCGAAATGCCGCTTGCTCGGCGAACACCACCCATACGCACAATCCGATGGGCGTAGCAGTTGATGTCGTGGAGATCGACACTGGATAACGTCTTTCCCTGTCGATCTATAATTCGCTTACGTGCGAAGTGCATCAAGTCTTTCAGCGGCCCCGGGCCAGAGGCCTTACCGCCCTTGGTCTTGAGCGATACACCTGCTTCGCGTATTTGACTGTAATCGAATTCAATGTCTCCGCCGCTCCACCAGGTATCCAGGCCCAGCTTGTAAGCATCGCACCAACCCTCCGTCGTATCCTCGATAACGTGGTGCAGCTTCTCTTTCCACTTCTTCTGTCGCTCCACTCGGGGAAACTTCTCAACCGCATACTCGTGCTCTACAGAGAACCCGACACCTGTGCCCTGCATCAGCACATACAGCTCTTCTGCCAGATCTTCGGTGCTCTGTAAGAATTGAAACGAGCAGTTGTAGACGCCTACATGGCAACGCTCTAAAGCGGGGCCAGCCATCTGCACACACCGCATCGACGGCGATGCCTTCAAGTTGAGAAGGCCCTGTTCCAGCGTGTTCCAGGTTTCCCTTGAAACCTCGTAGCCTTTATTCTCGCAATGCCGTTTGAAGAAAGTAAGCGTTCGCCTAACCGACTCCGGCCACGTCTCCCTGCGACCCTTTTTGTGATCAAACCGGGCGAACTTATCTAACGCTTGAAATTTCTGAATTTCTTTTGAGAAATACTTGTCGTTCAAAGCAAATGCTTCAACGATGTCGTCGGTCTCGGCTGTGGTTGATGTTACTGTTTCATCGTTTCGTTCCGTGGGACGATACGTAGTCCCAGCTCCTGCTGAAAGCATTAGCCGTTGCTCCTACCAAGTTATAGCTCTAGTGACACAAACTCACTTGGCACGGAGCGTATTAGTGGTCACATCCAGGACCAACGCGGGGGACTCGTCAGACGGCGGCTCGGCATAGACATGCAGTTGCACTGCCCACTTTAGCGGACCATCGACGTACTGCCCCTCCAGCCATACTTCCGGACCAGCGAGCCCATCAGTGTACCCTTTTGGCACCCGCCATTCCAGTGTCGAAGTTGAAGAAAAAATTGACTTTAAACTCAAAAGATTGAGGCAGAAGCCTGACATCACCGACGCCCCGTCCTCCTTGCCCCCTGCCAGCTCGTGAGGGACTATGTACACGGCAACCAGCCAGCAACTTGTAGTGTTAGCCTCCGCGGTCGGGCTTAAATAACGAAACCCCAACTCTCCGATAAATCCCAAAGGTTTTAATAGCGTGCCTAGTTTACGTACCAAGCCCTCTAACCATTCGGGAGCCTTTTCCGGCTGCTTAATTCCCACATCTTACCCTCATGTTAGAGTTCATAAAATATTCAAAACCCGGATGGTTCGATTCCCGCTGGTCGTCAGGGTCGTAAATCAATAAAAGTTCCGGGCCGTCCATTGCTAGCTCGCATGGCCAACCTTCATGCTGGTCCAGCATTAAAACACAGTCCCGGTAATACGGAGAAAGTGCTTTCGGCGTGGCCAGGTCGTAAAACACTTCGGTTACATGTGGCATTCCTTGTAACTGAGCGATGGTGTTGCTGTCGTAGTGGTCTGTGACGTGTATAACAAGTTCATGTGCGAAATCATTTTCATGCGGTGTCATGTGGCGTGCTGTGCATAAAGCAGTGCCCCCGGGTGCTTGAACTAAAGCTTGGGAACGCCTGCCGGATGCACGGCTTGCGATTAGATGACCATCTAGTTGGTCAAACATCTGAGATAAGTCAAATCCGTTAATGTGGGGCCTATAAGTCAGCTCCTTAATGGAGTAAGCCGCGACCTGCCTTTTAGTCGCAAACCTGAAGTCCTCTTCCAGGTATTCAACTACCTCTCGAGAACCTAAGGCTCCGGAAGTACCTGCCGCCTCGCCCGCCGGGCGAGGATTGCTAAAAGCTCGGTCTGACAAAGCGTCGTCCTTAAAACATTTTCATTAGATCTGTACACAACACAGGTTTCTGGGTGAACTCTGCGATCTTTCTTGCTTGTCGCTCATCGCTCTCCACGAACAACCGGGTTGCCTTGCTATTGAAGCCGTGGGCATACGCCTTGGCTTTACGTTCTGCGTGATCTCCCATCTTCCTCCTTAATTCGGGGGTAACGGCCGGATGCATGATCAATTGGTTGTACTCCACGCCATGCTTCTTCAGCCAAATTTCAGTCAATTCCCTGTATCGCTCAATGCGGCTTGTCACAACCGCCTGCACAGGCACATCCGGAATGAACAAGGGTTTTGCGTTTTTAACGTGATCCACAAATTCCGGATCAACAGCCTGTTCCGGCCTATGCTTCCAGTCCTCGCACAGCACGCCGTCCATGTCGAGCATCGATGCTCGCAAATTCCAATGACGGAACCAATTCCAACCAAACATCCGCGGTTGTGGGATCTCCTCATAGTAGAGATCCACTTTCGACTTTTCGGATTCCCGGTAAACACAAGCGTATGTGATATCCAAGTCTTTCGCGTCGGCTAACCGCTCACGAAGATCTGTAAACGTCACACTCTGGCCGCTAGAGGTGTCGTCCACAATCAACAGCCTGTTGCCGTAAGGCCTTGCGTGCCGCATGATTGGGTTTACAGCACGCAAGGGCGAGCGGGTAATGATGCCTTTCGAATCATCCAGCAAGCGGCTGAGCTCTACCATGCGAATATTGCGACGCGTGGCAATGTACGTTGCAGGAATTAGCCCGCTGCGAGGGACGCCGCACACCGCATCAAACCGAGGCAACTGTCGCTCCCACTTCGCGATGTCCCGGTAAAGCTCATCATAATTTCTGAAATGCATCTTGCTCACTTGATCGCCCCCACACCGACTTCCATCCAGCCATGCCCTGGGTCTGTCGGCTCAGTACGACCCAGTCTATGCATCCTCCTCCTGGGAGAATCACTAAATCCGGCCTGCTTCAGAACATGGCATAAAGACTCGTAACCAAACATGGCTCGGTGAAAATGCTGCTCTTGCCCCAGCTCGCCAGGGCGTGCCCCCCAGAACACCCGGGCGTTCAGATATATCCAGGGGTCTTGATCGGGGTTCTGCCCGCCGCAGTTCCAGTCTCGTTCCAACTCCGAAAACCTCTCCGGCTCTTCCTGGTAAGTCTTGATGATGCCCATTGCGTCAGGCACCCAGATCGTAACTTTGCCGGTAGGCGAAAGGATGCGATGAACCTCTTTCAACGCAGGGACCGTCTGCCACCAGGGCAAATGCTCAAGAACATGAGAAGCGTGGACCCAGTCGTATGTGCCGTCTTCGATCGGCAGCTTGTCTTTGCCCCAACGAGCCTCATAAGTGCAGTCGTACGTGCTATCCAGCGTGTCCCAGGACTCCAAGCAATCTCCATCCGGAGTTCTTCGCGATGCATGAGGTCCGATCTCTAGTTTTTTCATTTGGTTCCTATCATTGCAAGCTCGTGAGGGTGAGCAGTTCCATGCTTTCTCTTAAACGGCTTACAATCCTTGAACCCGTTCTTTTTCAATCGCCAAGCCAGGTAGTCCTGATCAAACGCAGCCTTATGGTGTGTCTGCACCAGCGGCCTCCGCTTTGACTTCAGCTCTACCGCGTCTTCGCCGTAAGTAAATAGTCTACCATTTACCCACGTCATCCAGTGCTTACCTGTGCCGTACACATCCCAGTTATCGCCCTTCTTTTTGTTCTGATAGCACTCCAAGATCCACTTGAAGTCGGGAACAAATATCTGAATATGCCCACCAGGTTTCAACACACGGTGGGCTTCTGTCAGGGCGGCGTCGGTGCGATACCAGGAAACATGCTCAAGAACATGAGATGCAAACACCAAGTCGTAGGTGTTGTCTTTGAACGGAAACGGCTCTTGCCCCCATCGACGATTGCACGTTGCTCCGGCGGCTGCCGTATCTACGGTGTCAGCTTCAGGGAAATGAATTGACTTTCCGTCAGCTGCCCCCGGTCCGATCTCTAGCACCTTCATTCTTTTTTGCCTCCAGCAACTCTAACCACAAATCCTTCATCTTACTTAGTATGTGCTCCTGATCCGACTTATCCCCGTCCATCAGGAACTTTATCTCCTCCGGTCGCAATAATATACGATACCGCAAAGGAGAAGTACCTGATTGTCTATACTCGGTGACTTGCATCCTGCTTGTCCTCCGCCTTTTACTCCTGCAACTCGTCCAGCGTTGAACCCCAGAAGTTTGGGTTATCGGTCCCAGACTCAAGCAACTCAATCTGCTTGTCTCCGCCAACAGTTGCCTCGTAATCTCCCGGCTCCAAGCCGTGCTCATCATAGCTGAAATACTGCTCAGGTCCGTACGTGCCGTAGGGGTGAATGCCTAGTCGCTTTAACATTGCAGGGTCAACTGTGAGTCCAAGCTCTTCCTGCATCTCTCGGACTGCGGCTTCCTCAGCTGTTTCCCCCTCATCAATACCGCCGCCCGGGAAGCGTACTTTGCCAAGGTTGTCCGGAAACTTTGGGTTATTCATCCTCTCCATCAAGTAGCCTTTGCCGTAAGGCATTGCTACTCGGACACGGGACGCAGCAGATTTCTGTCGAAGTTTAGCTAAATCTTTCTGGTTCAACATATAAGCCGGAAACTCCAGCCTCTTATCTCGATTTGCTTTCCACAACCGATGAACACCATCAGCTACCCACTTACCATCAGGATAATTAACTACAACCCCTGGAAAATCGCCCGCGGCCTCTGCACGACTAACGAAATCTGGGTGGCCCGGCAACTCCTCCCCCTCCTCTTCTGGCGACGGGTCTAAATTATGCAGCAAGTCACTTATCTTTAAGTCTTGAGGCTGGCCCTTGGCTTTGGCTAATTCGTACAAGTCCGCGACATTGTACGACCCATCGCTGTCACTAAACGTCTGATCCGCTAGACGGTACTCGGCCCCCTTCTCAACGTAATCCTCAAGATCACTCGTCGGTACTTGCTTGCCTTCGTACAACATCACAGAGTGCGGGCCCTTGGCTCGGGCCACCTGCCAGTAGTTTGAGACCAGCTCTTCGTCTTGCTCGATTGGCTCGATCGCTACCAGATGAAAGCGGTCGTCGTCTTTCTCGATATCGACGTTGTTTTTGTTCTGGTGATTACAGTACCGAGCCAGCTCCGTTAAATTCCAGATTTTAGCCCCGAACTCGTCTTCGTCGCCATCCGTCATGGCGATACCGATCCTGTCGCCGGGTTCATAGTCCTTGCCCGCAAAAACGCCTTGCCCAGCTACTTCCGACTTCCCTACGTACCAGTCGTCACTAGCCACCTTGAGATGTTGATCGAG
>Ga0302135_10000354_pt1 | contig 27622 bp, 18 predicted proteins | sample CBN3_surface_MG_FD_203119 | JGI IMG/M metagenome (GOLD analysis project Ga0302135, IMG submission 203119) | Marine microbial communities from Western Arctic Ocean, Canada - CBN3_32.1 | ecosystem: Environmental > Aquatic > Marine > Oceanic | place: Canada: Western Arctic Ocean | collected...
GACAACCACTGGGATGAGGGCTTCCCTGACTTGGGCAGGTACCAAGTCAGCCAGTTGCCCATGTACGAAGGCGACACTCTGAACAAGATGCGCACAGTAACGCAGAAGCTGGCCTCTGCTGAATATCTCATGGCCTACAGCAACCGTCCCTTTGGAAGCATTACCCGCCAGCCGGAGCGGTACCCCTGGAGTAGTAGCTACTACAAGCAGCTATTTGACGGCTCTCTTGGCTTTGAGTTAGAGCAGGCCTTTGCGCGGTATTCCACTCTCATGGGCGTCTCCTTCACTCACGATCCGTTCACCAGGGCAGAGGTCACCAAGCCGGAGAACCTGCCTGGCATCAAACCAGCGACGCTTTCACTGGACCTGGGTTACGCCGACGAGAACGTCACGAACTACGACCGTCCATTAGTTCTGGTATTCAAGAATACTGGCAAATTGTCGGCTGACGAACTTTACCTCAGCATTGTGGAGAATGCCTCTGCTGAACCCACGCCGGGGCTCTTGCTCACCGACGATGCGTGGGCCACACAACGCGACGGCGGCACATGGACAGACCTCTTTGATGAGGAGGGCTGGACCAACCGCATCCCCATATTCGTTTGGCTCCTTCTTGTTGAAGCAATCATGCTCGCAACCCTGCCCCTGGCCGTAACCGCCTTCCGCTGGCTCCCTGACCGGGGCGTGGTGTTAGCGCGGCCTCTAGGCATTCTCCTGGTTGGCTACATTACATGGCTGGGCGCAAGCCTTGGGTGGTGGACGTTCAGCCGGGGAAGCATCGTGGGAGCGCTTCTCATGGTGGCCTTAATCTCTGGATTGCTCTTCCTGGTAAAACGCCGCGAGCTTCTAGCACTGGCCCGGGCCCACTGGCGTTACCTTGTCACAGTGGAGACCCTCTTTCTCCTGGCTTTCCTCGTCTTCGTGGCCATCCGTGCCGCCAACCCTGACCTCTGGCACCCGTGGCGCGGCGGTGAGAAGCCCATGGACTTCACGTACCTGGCCGCCATAGTCAAATCCACCACCATGCCGCCTTACGACCCGTGGTATGCCGGTGGGTACATCAACTACTACTACTTCGGCCTCTATTTGGTAGCGACCCTCATAAAAGCGACGGGCATCGTACCGGCGATTGCCTACAACCTTGCAGTGCCGCTCCTTTTTGCCATCACGCTCACTGCCGCCTTCAGCATCACCTTTAACCTGGCTGAAGCCTTCCGGCAGCGTAGCTACCCTCACCTGTCCGTGAAAGGCCCCCTGCTTGCGGGCGCAGCAGCCGCCATGATGGCCGTCGTGCTCGGTAACCTGGATGGCGCAGCGCAACTGCTCCAAGGCGCTTGGCGGTGGTCAAACGGGGAGGGCTTCCCCGCGTTCGACTTCTGGCGCAGTAGCCGCCTCATGCCAGGGCAGATAGCCATCACGGAATTCCCCTTCTGGACGTTCCTATTCGCAGACCTCCATGCCCACCTCATCGTCATCCCCTTCACCCTTCTGGCCCTGGGACTGGCGCTCAACGTAGTGCTTGGCGCAGGTCAGGGTGGATGGCTTGGGAAACGACTCAATTTCCTCTTCCTTGCGTTGGGCATTGGCTCCCTTGCAGCCATCAACACCTGGGAAGTTCCTACCTACTGGGGCATAGGCGTGGCTGCGGGCGGCATTGCCGTTCTCACCCAAGCCAAACGCCCACAGTGGTCACACTTACGTAAATGGCTCATCTGGTCAGCATTCCTCATAGGGCTGGGCTACCTCCTTTTCCTCCCGTTCCACTCAGCTTACGAGGCGCCATCGGGAGGGCTGAAGCTCAGCCAATGGCGGACCGTCTTCTGGCACTACATGGGCATCCACGGACTGATGTTCTTCATTGTTGGCTCGTGGCTTGTCGTTGAGTGGTACAGGAAAGGGACACCGTGGAGGCAACTGCGGCCTTCCGGCTCCGTCGCAGTCGCTGAAGGAGAGTTTCAGGAGAAACGGCCCTGGCCCATAAACCCCACCATCATCACGGTGGCATTGGCAGTCGTGTTTGCCACGGGTATGGCCCTGGCCGGGTGGGAGACTGTGGGAGTCCTCCTCATCTTTCTACTTGCCGTGGGGATTCTCATACGCTGGTGGGTCATCAACAGAGAGCGTCCAGACGCACCGGTCAACCTCTTCCTGTTGCTTATGGTGCTGATGGCCCTGGGCATTGGCGTTGGCGTTGATTTCATCACCGTGGGGAATGACATAGACCGGATGAACACGGTCTTCAAGTTCTACCTCCAGGCGTGGGTCCTCTTCAGCATCCTGAGCGGCGTCGCGCTCTGGCACCTCTGGGCTTCCGGTGCGCTACGCTGGAGAGGTTCCCGGACGTTGGCATCTCGCTCATGGCTAGGGTTCGTTGCAGTTTTGGTCATCTGCGTCAGCGTATTCCCGCTCCTTGGCACCAGGGCACGCCTGGCTGACCGGTTCCAGGTCCTTCCTCTGACCCTAAACGGCGCAGCCTACCAGGCCACTGCCATCTACTTTGACCCCGGACCCTCCAACCGGGGAACTGACCCCAACGCAGAATTTGCCCTAGCGGATGATGCCGCCGCCCTAGCCTTCATGCGAGAGAACATAGCCGGGTCACCTGTTGTCCTTGAAGCGGTAACTAGCCAGTACCGCTGGACTCCGCGAGTGGCCAAGTACACCGGCCTCCCCGTAGTGGTTGGCTGGGAATTCCACCAGACTCAGCAACGGGACCAGTACCAGGATGCGGTGCGACAACGGACCAGAGACGTTAACAGCATGTACACCACCACCAGCGAGTCCCACTTCATGGATCTCATCCGGCTGTATGAGGTCGAGTACATATACGTGGGCCCTGTGGAGCGACTTTACTACTCAAAGGATGGCGTTCCGGTAGAGGGCATGAGTAAGTTCGACAGTATGGTCGGGGTTGAGCTTTCCCTGTTCTATGAAAGCCCGCAAGTCCGCGTCTACCAGGTCGTTAACAGCACCACGGACCCGTCCGGCGCTTTGCAGGACAACGGAACGGGTGCTAGCATGATTTCAGGCCAAGAGCCAGGAGCTAACAGCGTGATAGAAAACCTCCGTGACATATTCTTCATCCTCTTCTCTGGACTGGGCATCGTGGCCATCTTGGCCATCCTCGTCATCACCTACGGACTCTACAACAAGGTCAAAGGGCTCATAGAGTCCATCCAAGACATCTTGGAAAACGTGCGTGAACTTACGGAAACTGCCGTGGAAGACGTAGCGAAGCCACTGGCCGGAAGCGCATCCATCTGGTCGATTGCTGGCGGGGTTTTAGGCCTCGTGACGGGCTTTGGCAAGCGCCGCAAGAGCCGTGATGACAAGCGCAAAGATAGAGATAAGGACCGCGACAAAGGAAAGGGCAAAGACCGCAAACGCCGCTAAGTCTGGGCCTCTACGAAGGCAGCGTATAGCGCGGGTATGAGCCAAAGATCTTGAGCAACGAGGTCGCTTTCCCCAAATTTGTCAGCGCCTCTTTGACCACCGGGTCTTCACGGTGGCCTTCCAAGTCCACAAGGAAGTAATACTGCCCCAAGCCCATCCGCGTGGGCCGTGATTCTACCTTGCTCAAATTAACGTTCCGCTGTGCAAACTCCCCCATGGCCCAATAAAGCTGGCCCGGCTTGTCTGCTGCAAATGAAAAGCAGATAGACGTCTTGTCTCTGCCCGTTGGGGCGTGGTCTGCCTTGGCCAACACCACAAATCGTGTCACGTTATTCGGGTTGTCCTGCACGCCCTCTTCAACTACCTCAGCGCCAGTAAGCTCCGCCGCCCTGCGGTTGGAGATAGCGGCTGCCGGCGTGGGGCTGTCCAAGGCTTGTTGCACTGCAGCAGCAGTGCTCAGGGAAGCAGCCACCTCAGCGTTTGGAAACTTCCGCTCCAAATATTCACGGCACTGCCCAAGGGCCTGCGGGTGGGAATAGACCCTAGTGATGGCTCCCAGGTCCGTGCCCGGTTTCATCACCAGGCAATGGCTGATGGGAATGGCTATCTCCTGCGTTATGCGGAGGCCATCTCCATGGATCAACAAATCAAGGGTATCCGTCACCGCGCCTTGGAGGCTGTTCTCAATGGGGAATACGCCCTGCTCAGCACTGCCATCTAAGACAGCCCTGGCTATGGCGGGGATAGTAGGACAGGGCACAAGCGTCGCGTCCGGCCGGTACTGTCTCGCAGCCTCTTCCGTAAACGTGCCTGCGGGGCCCAAATATGCCAGCGTAATAGGGGTAGTCATTGTTTCTTGGCAGGGAGGGTCTACCCTCCACAACTGCTTTACTCCAAACTAGCGGTGCCGCACCCGTTCCAAGGCGTCCTCTTGGCCGGCCACAACCAGGATGTCTCCAGCCATGATGTGCTCACCGCCGTTGGGCATAAGTATGGACTCACGCCCCCGCCTGATGGCAACGACTGCAGCCCCGTTACTATCGTCGTCCAGCGTGAGCCCTGCCTCTCGTAGGTTTTTTCCTACCATGTCTTGAGTCACACTCAGCTTGCTGAAACCATACCCGGCAGTGAGTTCCATGTACTCCAGAACGTCACGTTGAAAGAGGCTGTGGGCTGCCCGGATGGCCGTTTCCTGTTCCGGGTACACCACGCGGTCAGCACCCACGGCCTGCAGGGTCTTCCCGTGCAAGTCACTCGTGGCCCTGGCAATCACCTGTGGCACCTGGAATTGTTGCTTGAGGAGCACAGTGGTCAGGACACTGGACTGCACGTCCGTACCAATAGCCACAACAGCAGTATCAAAATGCTGAATGCCCACTTCTTCAAGGAGTTCGGGGGAGGTGGCATCACCCGTCACGGCGTACGTGACCTGGCCCATCAGGTTTTGCACCAATTGTTCGTCGCGGTCCGCAATCAGCACGTCATGGCCTATGCGGTACAACTCTTTGGCAATCGTACTGCCGAACCGGCCCATCCCTATTACTGCGACTTGGTGTGCCACCGAGCATCTCCTAAAGCTAGCCTATTCTAACCCTTTCCTGTGCGTACCGGTAGACAGCGCGGTGCTCTCGTAAGGCCAACCCCAACACAATGGTGAGCGGCCCCAACCTGCCAACGTACATGAGCGCCGTAATCAGCAATTTGCCTTCGGTAGTCAAATCGCTCGTGATGCCCGTGGAAAGGCCGGTGGTACCTAATGCCGATACCGATTCAAACAGAAGGTCTATGAACAAAAATTGTCCTGAGTCAATGTTTTGCCGCTCCGTTATCATCAGGGCCAGCAGAAATCCCAGAAGTGTGAGCCCAACCAGCAGGACCAAGGCCATTGCTCTTGCCACTTGTTCATAAGCCAACTCCCGGCGGAATACCTCTGGGTGCGGCCGTCCTCTAAGCGAAGCGACCGCCGCGGCCAACAGTACCATCATCGTGTTGACCTTTACCCCTCCCGCCGTGGAGCCCGAGGCTCCACCAATGAACATGAGCAACATGAATACCAGGTTTGTGGGCATACGGGTAGCGCTAAAGTCCACCGTGCTGAACCCGGCCGTCCGCGCTGTGAGGGACTGGAAAAGAGAGTCAATAATTTGGTCTACCCTATCTACATCACCCAGCGTTGCGGGGTTTCCCTGCTCTATGAAGAACAGAGCCATCCCACCCAGTAGGGATAAGGCCAGGGTGCCTACTAAGACCAAGCGCGTATCCAAGCTCCACCGGCTCATCCGCTGACGCCTGGCCAGCTCCGCAATAACGCTGAAGCTCAGCGCCCCCAGTAAAACAAGCATGCCAATGGTTACAATAATGAACCGGTCCAGCCTAAGCCCAATCAAACTTTCAGAGTCAGGGAATATGACAAACCCCGCATTGTTGAAGCCTGAGATGGCGTGAAACACTGAATACCAGATGGCCTCTCCTGTGGGTAAAAGCGTAACCAGGCGAGCCAACAAGACTAGCGACCCAACAATTTGGATAGCCGTTGCAAGGAAGAGCACTCGTTTAACAATGCTGGTCACACTGCCCAGCGTCGTTGCGCCCACGGACTCCCTCATCACAATACGGCCCGGCAACGTTAGGCGTCGTCCTATCACCACCAGCAAAATTGTCCCTGCCGTCATGATTCCCAGTCCGCCCAGGTACATCAACCCAGCCAACACTGCTTGCCCGAAACCCGTCCAATACGTGGCGCTGTCCACAACCACCAACCCTGTCACGCAAGCAGCAGAGGTCGCAGTAAACAACGCCGTGAGTAATGGCGTCGCCCCGGGCTGGGTACTGGCGATAGGCAACCAGAGGAGGACGGTCCCGCCTCCAATGAGGATGGCAAACCCTCCAGCCAAAAGGAACGTGGTAGTAGCGGAAAAGGGCAACGATGCTTTGCGCTGTCTCGCATGGACACGCTGTACTTTTTGCCAGCCAGGGCTACGGATAATCGCATCGCCGCGTCGGCGGCGCAACCACCCCATCATGAGGCGCCGCCTTGGAGCATGCAGAATTCAAAAGAGCCAAGGCTCATTACTGATTTATGCGTATATCCCTGAGAAGCGTCGTGTCGTTTAGGGGTGCGGCCATACAGGTCGGCGGCGCGAGCTTGGCAAGGATTAGGTAGACCGTTCATTACCGTTTGGCCTGTACCTCATCCTCAGATTTGGGACAGTGGATGCACGAAGAACAGGGCTCCGTTCCTAATGTTCCATCAAAGTCTCTTTTCCAGTCTATTTCGCTACTCGGCCCGCTACAACCCTTTAACTCGACCAGAATGCCGCTAGGGTTGCATTCAGAAGCTAGGTAGTGTATCAATCCCCATTAGTCAGTAGCGGTCAGCGGAGTGCCTACCACGTGAGTGCGGCCACAGGCCATACCAACTCGCCTGTGTCATGCTATTGACCGCCAAATTTAGTAGACAAACTACGACAAAAGGGCGTGTTACCATTCCCTGCATAACGGCAACTATGTACCTCGAGGAGAAGCAGCGTGACCACGCAAACTGCGACCCCCATGCTCAAGGTGGAAAACCTAGTCAAGACCTATAAGACTGACTACGGTGATGTCCAGGCAGTCAGGGGCGTCAATTTCGAAGTTGGTGTAGGCGAGGTGGTGACGTTACTGGGCCCTAGCGGTTGTGGCAAGACCACTACCTTGCGCTGCGTGGCTGGCCTGGAACGCCCTGACGGCGGTTCCATCTCCATAGACAATGAGCGTGTCTATTCAGACACAGGTAAACACACCTCAACCCACATCCGGCCTATAGCCATGGTCTTTCAGTCCTACGCCATTTGGCCGCACATGTCCGTATTCGAAAATGTTGCCTACCCCTTGAAAGTTGGCAAGGTCAAATTCAGCAAAAGCGACATCCATGACCGCGTTTCCCAGGCCCTAGCCATGGTCCGTATCCCGGAGCTGGCGGACCGGAGCGCAACCATGCTCAGTGGGGGACAGCAGCAGCGGGTGGCTGTTGCGCGGGCCCTGGTCAAAGAGCCCAAGCTGCTGTTGCTTGATGAGCCCCTGAGTAACCTGGACGCCAAGCTTAGGGAAGACATGCGGCTGGAGTTCAAGGAACTATTCAGCCGCACAGGCATCTCCGCCATCTACGTGACCCATGATCTCCTAGAGGCCCTAGTCTTATCGGACAAAGTCATCGTTATGAACCATGGTGACATTGCCCAAGAGGGCACGCCCCGGGAAGTCTACTCGCAGCCTCGAGACCAGTTTGTGGCAGACTTCATGGGCGCGGGGAACCTAGTCCCCGGAGAGATTACGGACATTACTGCGGACAGAGTCAGCATGACTGTGGGCTTCGGCACGCTGGTGGCTCCGCTGATACCTGGCATCAAGGCTGGAGACAAGGTCACCATCGCTATTCGCCCTGAAAGTGTTTTCCTGAGCGACTCCGCAGCCGCTCAGGGTGGCCCCTCCTTCGAATGCTCTGTGACCACAGAAGCCTTCCTGGGCAACCACATGGAGTACCTCATCAAACTCGGTGAGCAGCCCTTACGAGTCCGGTCCCAGAACATCAACGAAGAGACCCTCCACCAAAGCGGCTCAACAGTCTATGCTCAGATACCTCCTGACGCCTGCATAATCATCCCAACAGACGTCACGGCTGAGTCCACGCCTGATGCCATAGAGCAACCAGAAAAACCTTAACTTCAAGTCGCAATCAATCTGCCGTAACGAAGAAGGCCCTCTCCCGTATGGGAGAGGGCCTTCTTCATGCTCTTATGCAATCAGTCCTTACCGGTAAACTGCAGCCGTCTTTGACGAATTGAACAGATGCGACTCCACGAAGTTGGTGTAGGAAGGCTTCATGTTCAATTCAAACATGGCCCCAGCCAAGCACACCCAGTTCAGCACTTCTGGTTGCCCGTTGTACTCAATCTCTTCCAGCGTCAGCTTGCTCCAGAGGTCAAAGTCACCGTCCCGCAAGGCATTAAACAGCCTCCGGTCAGCCTCTGAATCTGGGTAGAGGTAATCATGTTTTGGCGTCAGAAATGCGTGAGACCATGAGGATGAGGCCAGCAGGCATACGCGCCAAGGGCTTGCCTTGAACACCCGCGCAACGGCCCTCCCAAGCGCAAAGCAACGCGCCGGTGATGGCGATGGCATCCCTTCGTACTTATCCTGCACCGTCGGACCGCCCTGGGTGAACACATTCCGTCCGTAGCAATTCACCTGCAACGGGACAATGGGGTACGGGAATCCTACTTTGTCATAGTCCAAGTAGACAGGCACACGACTGAAAGCATGGCCCAATTCACTCACATGATTGAACTTGTAGGAGTAGGAGATATCAAACCCTTCAGCTAGAAGGTTCTTAACCAGGTACTTACCTGCCTCACTGTGTACCTTGATGTTGAAGGTTGCATCCGGGCCTTCACCGCGTACATTCTTGGGGTTCTCCACACCTCTGTTGCCCATGGAGGTAAAGGGGTGAACCTCACTCTCCTCCATCAAGAAAACGGCAAAGGGAGGGATTAAGTCTTCCCTGAAATTCTCATACTGGTCATCACCCCATACCATCACCAGGTCGGGCTTGAATTCGTCAATCTCTTTCCTGACTCGCAGGAGGTCGTCTTTCAGAGCTTTGCGGTGGGCCTGGGCCGCAGTGTGGCCTTCATCGTTGCCCCATTCCTGTTGCATCAACTCAGGCCACGCGCTGGGGTCTTTAAGGTGTTCTGGAAAGCCCGGCCGCCTCAGCGTGCGCCAAAGCGTCGCCAATATGAACTCATCGGGATACAGCGTACCCGGGTAATGAGTGATTCCCGCGCCCATGACTTCGCCCATGATCTCACCCCTCTGTTCCAAGCCTTGTGGGCGGCATTCTACTGCGTTTCTGCCAATTTGAGCCAGTGATACACTGCTGCTCATGAGCGCTGGATTTTTGACCGCCAACAACCTCCACAAGAATTTCAACGGCGTCCAGGCCGTTGACGGCGTCTCTTTTACCATCAACCGGCAGGAAATCTTTGGGCTGCTGGGTCCCAACGGCGCGGGCAAGACCACTACCATCCGCATGCTCTCCACCGTGCTCACGCCTGACACTGGCGACGTTGAGGTGGACGGCCACTCCGTCCAGCGCGAAAGCAACCAGGTCCGCAAGCTCATAGGCGTATGCCCCCAAGACTTGGCCCTCTACGAGGAGCTTTCCGCCATGGACAACCTGATGTTCTTTGGCAGGATGGCCGGGTTGCCTAGCAGGGAGGCTAAAGACCGTGCCTCAGAGAACCTCACGCTTGTGGGGCTCCAAGACCGGGCAAAAGACACCGTGGACAAATTCTCTGGTGGCATGAAGCGAAGGGTCAACCTGGCCATTGCCCTCATGAACCGGCCTGCACTTCTATTCCTTGATGAACCAACAGTGGGCATTGACCCCCAGTCCCGCAACCACATCTTTGAAACCATTCTCCGCCTATGCGATGAAGGTATGACGGTCCTGTACACCACCCATTACATGGAAGAGGCGGACCGCCTCTGTGACAGGCTTGCCATCATGGACCACGGCCAAATCATTGCCCTTGGCACCCCCCTCGAACTGAAGTCCGGGATAGGGCAGCCTGACCACGTCACCCTTGAGGAAGTCTTTCTCAACCTCACCGGCCACAGCCTGCGGGACTGAGGTATGCTCCGCCCGTTATACATTGCGTTGTTGGAAGCCAAGCGATATCTCAAGGACCGCGGAGACCTTGGCTTCACCATCGCCCTGCCCATCGCCATTTTTGCACTCAGTTACGGCGCATTCTCCGGTAGTGAACAGTTCAATGCCACCGCCCATATCGTGGACCTTGACCGCGGCGTCATGGCCCAAGAGCTGCTGGCCCGGCTAGAAGCCGTGGACGGCCTCAGCCTTGAGTTCCGCACCTTGGCGGAAGCGGATGAGTCCCTGGATCGCTCCGGCATCCTATCCGCCATTGTCATACCGGAAGGCTTCACTCAAGGGCTCATATCTGGCCAAGGCTCCCAACTCCTCTTCAAGCAGCGCGGCGAAGGTGGCCAGGAAGGGCAAATCATCGCCAACATCGTCGCAGGGGTGGCCCAGGAGCTTGCAGGCGAGGTCGAGCTCCGCAGGGTAGTGCATGAAGCCCTGGAAGGCGTCGCTGTCTCCGACGAAGAGATTGACGCGACGGTCACTCGGCTCATTACAGAGGCTAGAGACGCGCCGCCGGTGCGTGTCACAGGGAACGCCATTGGCGGCGGCGGCAACGAAATTCTCAGCAGGATGCTCCCCGGCATTCTGACCATGTTTCTGCTGTTCTCCATCATGCAAAACTCGCAAGCCCTGGTGCTGGAGCGACGCACGGGCACCCTGGAACGTCTATTGACTACCCGTTTAACCATAAATCAACTATTTGCCGGAAAATTCCTTGCCGGAGTGAGCAGAGGAATGCTTCAGTCAGCCATTCTGCTGACGCTAGCCTTTGTCATCCTTCGGGTTGCAGGTATCTCAGCCTACGTACAGGTGATGATTTTTTCATTGCTGGTCACGGCCTCCGTCAGCGCTGTGGGCCTGGTCGTTGGTGCAGTGGCCAAGAACAGGGACCAGGCCACGTGGCCTGCCGTCTTTGTCACCATGTACATGACCGTCTTTGGTGGGACATTTTTCGCGATACAAGGGGGGTTCATCGGCGTCCTCAGCGGCTTGACGCTAAACAAGTACGCTATTGATGCCCTTGGTGCGCTCATTGAAGGGGAGACGCTTGCCCAGCAAGGACTTGAATCCCTTATCCTCGCTGGGGTCACAGTCGTGGGGCTGCTGCTCGCAAGAAGCCTGTTCAAGGCCTCTCAGGCGGGTGGCTGACCATGAGCCTTATCATCCGGCAGGCCATCCTTATAGCCGCCAAGGACACCAAGGTCTTCTTCAAGGACCGTTTTGCCCTAGCCTTCGCACTGCTATTCCCGTTCATGTTCGTGGTTGCGTTCTCGCTCATTTTGAGCGACGTAGGCCCGGAAGACGGAAAGCTGACCTTCACGGTGGCAACCCAGGAATCCCAGGGCGTCAGCCTTCAGATCATTGAGGCTCTTCAAGAATTACCTGAGGCCGAGATCCGCGTCATGGCCCATGGAGAAGCGCTGCAAGCGGTGGAGAACGAAGAACTCGACGGGTTCCTATCCTTCCCGGCGGACTTCACCCAGGATTTGATAAATGGCATACCCACGGAAGTTGAGGTCGTCGCCGGCCCTGATGCCCTGGGCACGCAAGCAGCCCTTCAAGGTATTGCGCGCGTTATTGCTAGCCGCATCACCAACACCCAGACAGCAGTCCGGGCCATCATGGAACTGCAAACAGCGGCAGGAGCGGACTCCGTTATTGGTGAGTTGCCCGAACTCCGCGACCTCATCGCCTTTGAGAATGAAAGCATCGGTGACATTGAACCCTTCAGCGCCGCCAATTTCACACTCCCCGGCTACCTGACCATGTTTGTCTTCTTTGCTGCGGCCATAGGCGCGGAGGCCATTGCCAGGGAGCGCCAGAACCAGACCCTGGAACGACTCATGTCCAACGGCATGCGGAGGAGTTCCTTCATTGCAGGGAAATACATGGCTGCCGCCTATAGAGGTCTTCTCCAGATAGCAATCATGTGGGGAGCTGGCATCTTGTTGTTCGGCATTAACTTGGGTGCGTCACCTGTTACCGTCATTCTCGTATCCGTCCTTATGGTGCTCACCTCCGCAGGTTTCGGCGTCATGCTAGCTGCGCTGGTGCGCACAGAGAAGGCTGCCTCCTCCGCAGCCGTGCTTGCCTCGCTAACACTAGCCCCAATCGGCGGTTCCTGGTGGCCCCTCTTCATCACTCCTGAATGGATGCAGAATCTGGGCAAGCTAACCCCCCATGGCTGGGCCAACACCGCCTTCAACAAGCTCATGCTCTTTGGCGCGGACTTCGGAGACGTCGTCGTGGAGATGGCAGCCCTAGCGCTCTTCGGTGTCGCCTTCATAGTCGTGGCGCTGTGGCGGTTCAAACTCTCCCTGGCCCACTGATACGCTTCTCTGCCCCTTGCTTTTCCTTCGTGTTAGCATGGGATGCTCGTATCACCCCTGCAAGGACTCTTTTTGCTGCCGTTTACTGGAATTGGCCAACGCGCCCGCCGCCTCTACTATGGCTGGTGGATTGTAGTAGCAACCTTTGTTATCCAGTTCATGAACGCATCCTTGCTCTTCCACTCCTTCGGAGCCTACTTCGAATACCTCCGGACTGACCTCAATGCCAGCCGCACCGCCATATCCGGCGCTTTCTCCATGGCCCGGATGGAAGAAGGCATGCTTGGCCCCCTCCAAGGCTGGCTAGTGACGCGGTTTGGCCCCAAGACGGTGGCCCGCGTGGGGGTAATCCTGTTTGGGAGTGGATTGATGCTGTTTAGCAGGGTGGACAGTGTCCTGCTTTATTACGCAGTCTTCCTTCTTATGGCCGTAGGCACCAGCATGGCGGGGTTCGTCACCCTCAATTCCACCATAGCTAACTGGTTCATCAAACGCAGGACCGTGGCCATGAGTTGGGGGCAGATGGGATTGCCCGTTGGAGGGCTGACCATCTCAGTCATCGCCTGGTCCCTGAGCACCTACGGCTGGCGGCCCACAGCCTTCGCATCGGGAATCGTCGCCATTCTCGTAGGATTTATCATGGCTGGCTTCTTGCGACGCACTCCCGAAGTCTACGGGCTTCTACCTGACGGAGCAAAGCCAGATAGCGCTCAAGCAGGGCTTGAACAAAGCGCGGTTCAGCGCTCATCAGCAGAAGAACCTCAATACACCCCATTCCAGGCTATGCGGGACCGTTCCTTCTGGCTCATCTCCGTAGGCCACGGCATGGCGCTCTTTGTAGTCTCTGTCATTATTGCCCACTTCATTCCTCATCTCCAGGAAGACTTGGGCTTGTCCTCTGTGCAAGCCACCGTGCCTTTCACCGTCATCATTGGCTCTTCCATCGCAGCCCAGTCTTTCATGGGGTTCGTGAGCGACAAATTCGAGAAGCGGTATATTGCAGCAGGATGCATGGTCACCCACTCCATAGCCATGCTGATCATAGCCTCCACCTCCAACCTTCCTCTCATCTACTTTGCAGGCATGCTCCATGGAGCGGCATGGGGCACCCGCGGACCACTCATGTCATCCATCAGGGCTGAGTACTTTGGCCGGAAGCACTTTGCAACCATCATCGGTTATTCCTCCATCATCGTGATGATTGGCGCAGTGGTTGGCCCTATCTTCTCAGGTCTCATGGCAGATAACCTTGGCAGCTATCGCCCCGGGTTCGCCATCTTGGGTGTTCTGACTGGCATTGGTTCCATTGCCTTCTTCTTTGCACGGCGGCCCATAAAGCTGCCACGTGCCCGTGGAGCCTAAGTCCTGCGGTTCACGTAGCCCATGTTACTATTACTGAGTAGCGACCTCTGAATCGGTTAGGTACCCCTTCTTTGGAAATTCCTCAACGTAAACAGCCCAAAGTTTTCTATGGCTGGTGGCTTGTACTGGGCGCTTTTGTGTCCCAGTTCACTCAGGCGCTGCTCGTCTTCCATTCCTTTGGCGCGTACTTCGAAATTTTACGCAAAGAATTCAACGCCAGTCGTGGAGCGGTAGCGGGCGTTTTCGCGTTAACGCGTCTTGAAAGTGGGCTGCTGGGGCCCTTTCAAGGTTGGCTCATTATGAAGCTGGGGCCAAAGAATTTGGCGCGCATTGGTGCAGTGCTTTTCGGCGGCGGCTTCATTGCCCTGAGTCAGGCTCCGTCACTCACTGCGTACTACGCTGCTTACTTCATCGTCTCCGTTGGCGCCAGCCTGTCAGGATTTCTCACCCTACAAACCGTTCTAGCAAACTGGTTCCTCAAGCGCCGGTCCCTGGCCTTCAGCCTTGGTCAGGCAGGTATGGGGCTTAGCGGACTATTTGTACCCGTGATTGCATGGTCACTGACCACCTACGGGTGGCGGCCTACAGCCTTCTATTCCGGCATCTTGGTTTTCGTAGTCACCATGCTTTTGGCACAGATTCTCAGGCTGAGCCCAGAGCCTTATGGCTATCTGCCCGACGGCGCCGCAATCACCCCAGCTGATGAAACAGACGCAGCGCGCGCATCGCAACGAGCCGCAGCCAATGACGGCTTCACCGTCAAGGAAGCCCTGCGGAACCGTTCCTTCTGGCTGATCTCCTTTGGCCACGCCATGGCCTTGTTCGTGGTTTCCGCCATAGCCGTCAACCTTGTCCCGCACCTTCAAGAGCAGCAGGGGCTCTCTCTGGTCAAGGCCTCTTCAATACTGGTGTTCATCACCGCCAGCGCCATGGTGGGGCAGCTCACGGGTGGCGTTATTGGAGACAGGTTTGAAAAGCGGTACATCGCAGCGGCCTGCATGGTGGCCCACACCGTAGGCATGATGACCATCGCCTTCTCCACCACGCTATTGCCGGTCACCATAGCCAGCGTCATCCACGGACTGGCATGGGGCACCAGAATGCCCATCATGTCTGCCATCAGGGCTGATTATTTTGGCCGCAAGAACTTCGCCACCATCATGGGTTACTCCTCAATGGTGGTCATGCTTGGGCAGATACTAGGGCCTATTTTCACCAGCGTCATGGCAGATAAATTTGGTACCTACCAAATTGGGTTTGTGAGCCTGGGCATGTTACCGCTCTTGGGCGCCGTGGCATTCTTGGCCGCCGTAAAGCCCAGCAAGCCCATACGGGCAACCTAGGCCAATTAGCTATGCGGCTGGTATGTTTGGATTACTGAATGATTGATTGGAAGTAACCGCGCCAGTCATCGGCTGAATTCGTGGAATATCCCTTACGGAAGAGCACGGTGCCCTGCGGGTCCATGGCCAGCTTGGTAGACTGCGTGCGGACTTCATAGTCCCTCAATATCTGAATGCCGCCTTCAGCCATGCCCCACGGAATATCGTTTTGCTGTCGGTACTCTTCCAGCACGTCGATAGTTTGGCCGGCACCAAAGCCGACACCTATAAGTGTTACGTCATCTTCATATTCAGGGTAGACCGTCTTGAGCGTCCGAAACTCGGCGCGACAGACTGCTCACCAAGTAGCAAAGAAGTAGAGCAACACCGGCTTGCCTGCTGCTAGCAACGCCGCTTGGTCCACGGTACTTCCATCAGCCAGCGTCAACGTAAAGTCTGGGGCTGAGTCGCCCACATCCACGCCAACCTGTTGTGCTAACCCTTGGGGTGGCGTGGTCGCTTCGCTGGTACAGCCTACGGCCGCAAGCACCATGACGCTCGCCAAGACAAACCACGCTTTCTGCAACCTCACCGTGAACACGAGCTCCTTGCGTCTACAATTCTGCCTACAACCAACTATACGCAGGCCAGAGCACGGAGGATGTAACGCTTAAAGAATTGGGAGGTACCGCTTAATCTCATAATCAGTGACCGCAGCAGAGTACCGATCCCATTCAATTTTCTTGTTCTGGATGAATTTTTCAAACGTGTACTCACCCAGTGCCTTTCTGAGTAGAGCGCTCCCCTCCGCCAACTCTATGGCTTCATAGAGGCTACGCGGCAGCTTCTGAATGCCAGCTGCCGCACGCTCATCATCATTCATCGCGGCCACATCCACGCTGGCTGGAGGAACAGGCGCATACCCCTGCTCAATTCCCTCCAGTCCCGCTGACATCATGACCGAAAAGGCCAGGTAGGGGTTACACGTTGGGTCCGCTCCCCGGTACTCAATACGAGCAGAGGACTCTTTGCCCTCACGGAAGGCCGGCACCCGGATCAGGTCAGATCGGTTCACCACCGCCCAGGAGATGTGCACCGGCGCCTCAAAGCCAGGGACAAGCCGCTTGTAGGAGTTCACCCACTGGCAGCAGACACACGTTATCTCTCCCGCGTGCCGCAACAGCCCTGCAACGTATTGATATGCAGTACTGGAGAGCTTGTGCTCGTCGGAGGGATCGTAAAAGACGTTGGTATCACCCTTGAACAGCGACTGGTTGGTGTGCATGCCGTTGCCATTTTCATCAGCCCTGGGCTTGGGCATGAATGTAGCATAGGCTCCGTGCTTCATAGCCACTTCCTTGACCACCAGCCGGTAGGTCATCACCGCGTCCGCCATGGTCAGCGCATCCGTATTGCGCAGGTCAATCTCATGTTGGCTTGTAGCCACCTCGTGGTGGCTGTACTCCACGGGGATGCCCATTTCCTCCAGCGTTAGCACCGTCTCACGACGTAGGTCAGTAGCCGTGTCCAGTGGCGTCAGGTCAAAGTATCCGCCATGGTCTAGGGGCTCTGTGGACTCAGAATTTTTAAAGTAGAAGTGCTCCATCTCAGGGGCCACCTGAAACGTATACCCCAGATCCGCTGCCCGTTGAAGGTTTTGCTTTAAAACGTAGCGGGGGTCACCCTCAAAGGGCTGTCCATTGGGTAGCAGGATGTCACAGAACATCCGCGCCACCGCGTTCTGCCGTGGACGCCATGGGAGAATGCTGAACGTATTGGGGTCCGGCATCGCCACCATGTCGTTCTCGTCAACACGGGCAAACCCTGCGATGGACGAGCCATCAAAGGCCATGCCATGCTCCAAAGCACCTTCCAACTCAGCCACAGTGATGGCAAATCCTTTGAGGCTGCCAAGAATATCCGTAAACCAAAGCCGGATGAATTTGACATCATTTTCTTTAGCTGCACGGAGGACGTACTCCCGTGCATCATCCCGTCCATTCATTATCACCGCTCCCCCGGTCAGCCATGGAGGCTGACCCTATGCCCTTTCCCGCCTAGCGACAGAGAGCGGGCCCCAAAGGTCCCGCTCTCTTCATTACCTTACTTGAAAGCCGCTCTCACCCTATCTACGCATCGAAACTGAGGAAGAACTCGTAGGGATGCGGGCGCTGCCGTATCTCGTCCACTTGCGTCTCACGCGTGAAGGAGATGTAGGCGTCAATTAAGTCCTTCGTGAACACGCCGCCCTCCAAAAGGAACTCATGGTCCTCTTCCAGAGCATCCAACGCGCCTTCTATGCTGGTTGGCACGTGCTTGAGCTTGGCCAACTGTTCTTCTGACGCACTGAACAGGTCAAAGTCTATGGGCTCGCCGGGACTGAGCTTCTTTTTTATGCCGTCCAAACCGGCCATCAACATGGCTGAGAAAGCCAGGTAGGGGTTAGCAGTGGGGTCTGGGGGACGGAATTCCACGCGCTTCGCCTTAGGGTTTGAAAAGTACATGGGAATCCGGGCAGCCGCGCTGCGGTTCCGCGCAGAGAGCGCAAGTATCGTCGGTGCCTCAAAGCCAGGCACCAACCGCTTGTAAGAGTTGGATGATGGTGCCGCAAAGGCCATCAGCGCACGTCCGTGGGCCAAAATGCCGCCAATGTAGTTGAGCGCAAGCTCACTCATGCCCGCATATCCGTCGCCCGCAAACAGCGGCTCACCGTTCTTCCAGATGCTCTGGTGGCAGTGCATGCCGCTGCCGTTGTCATTGAACAATGGCTTGGGCATGAACGTCGCCACCTTGCCCTCTCGGCGCGCCACGTTCTTGACCACATACTTGTATGCCATGACGCTGTCCGCCATCTTCACCAGCTCATCGAATCGCATGTCAATCTCGCCCTGCGCTGCGGTGGCCACTTCATGGTGGTGCTTTTCCACAACAATGCCGTACTTGGTCATCTCCCGTGACATTTCACTCCGCATGTCTTGGTAGGTGTCTACGGGAGGGACGGGGAAATAGCCTTCCTTGTGGCGAGGCTTCATGCCAAGGTTGGGGCCATCCCCAAAGATGTTGGTAGAAAGTCCGCTGTTCCAGATGCCTTCCTCGGAATCGACTTCATAGGAAGCAGAGTTTGTGGTCTGCTCAAAACTCACGTTGTCAAAGACAAAGAACTCCAGTTCAGGACCCCAGTAGGACACATCACCCACGCCGGAGTCCTTGAGGTGCTGCGTCGCCTTCAGGGCCACAAACCGGGGGTCACGAGAGTACGCCTCACCAGTCATGGGGTCTCGCACATCCGCAATGATGCTTACCGTGCTCTCCATAAAGGAGTCCACCATGGCCGTGTCGGCCACCGGCATCAGCAACATGTCTGATTCGTTGATGACTTGGAATCCACGAATGCTTGACCCATCGAACCCCGTGCCTTGGGTGAACAGCGCGTCGTCCACCTCACTGATGGGCACTGACACGTGCTGCCAGGTTCCTGGCAAGTCCGTGAATTTGATGTCCAGCATGTCACAGTCGTTGTCTTGCATCAGCTTGAGGACAGATTGACTCTCATTGGCCATTTTGGGTTCTCCTCCCTGTGAATCGCGGCATGGAATCAGCGTGAAAAAGCTTGGGCCGCCTGAGCGCTAGCATGCCAGGGCAGTGATATGCGCTTGCCCTATCATGCCACGCCAAGAGCCGCCGTGGTTATCAAAATTGTTACGTGATTGTAAACATATGACAGTGCCGTAAGCACTCTTACTCTGCTAACGTCAGTTGTCCCAATGCACTTTGGGCCGCTGCCAGCCGGGCCACCGGCACCCTGAAAGGTGAGGCACTGACATAGTTCAGCCCCAAGCTGTGGCAGAAGGCAATGCTCTTGGGATCGCCGCCATGCTCTCCGCAGATGCCTATCTCCAGCCCAGGGTTGGCAGCGCGACCCTCATCAACCGCTATCTGCATCAACCGCCCAACCCCTTTGGTGTCCAGGGTCGTGAAGGGGTCCACGGGCACCACCTCACGCTCCACGTACTCCCGTAAGAACTTCACCTCGGCGTCGTCACGACTGTAGGCAAAGGTCATCTGGGTCAGGTCATTGGAGCCAAAGCTGAAGAACTGCGCCACGGACGCAATTTCACCTGCGGTAAGCGCTGCCCTGGGCACTTCAATCATGGTGCCGAACTTGTGCGAGAGGTCAACGTTGAACGACACACGCGTGGTCTCCGCAACCCTTTCCAATCGGTCGTGGAGGAAGTGCAGTTCGTTCACGTGGGATACCACGGGAATCATAATTTCGGGATGGACAGCATGGCCCTCTTTGGTCAATTGTGCTGCTGCGCTCACAATAGCGCGCACCTGCATCTCATAGATCTCCGGCATGGTCACGCCAACGCGGCAACCACGGTGCCCCATCATGGGGTTAATCTCTATAAGCTCCTCAACCACATCTCGGATACGCTTCTTTTCTTCAAGTTCATCGCCACTTGCCCCGGTAGCTTCAAGCACCGCCACTTCCTTCACCAAGTCCACGTATCGGGGCAAGAACTCGTGGAGAGGGGCGTCCAATAACCTGATGACCACCGGAAGCCCTTCCATCGCCAGAAGAATGCCGTAGAAATCCTCTGTCTGAAACGCTTCCAGCTTTGTCAGTTCTTCATTGAACGCCTTGACCACTTCAGACGACGCCAGTGTCGCCTTAGTTTCACTCAAGAGTGCATTCAATCGTTCAAGCTCCGTGGCAGGTGCCTTTTCCAGCGTTGAGGTCAGTTGCTCAACATTACGCAGCAAGCGAGAGGCTTCAGTACCTACCGTCAGGAGCCGCTGGATATGAGGCAGCCGTTCCTCAGCAAAGAACATATGCTCAGTCCGGCAGAGGCCAATACCTTCAGCGCCATACGCGCGGGCCTCCTTGGCCTGTTCCGGCGTGTCCGCGTTTGCCCAAACTTTGAGCGTCCTAGCCTCATCCGCCCAGCTAAGCAGCGTGTTGAGTTCCGTCAGCTCTGCCGGGTTGGGTGAAAACGTTGCAACGCTGCCGACGAACACCTCGCCGGTTGCACCGTCCACGCTGATAATGTCGCCTTCTTTAATGGTCGTGCCGTTGGCCGTGGCCGTGCGGGCTTCCAGGTCCACGTGGAGTTCTTCACAACCCACAACGCAAGGCTTCCCAAGGCCCCGGGTAACAACAGCCGCGTGGCTGGTCATACCGCCCCGGCTGGTGAGAACGCCCTGTGCCTTGATGATGCCGTGTACGTCGTCAGGACTCGTCTCCGGCCTGACCAAAATCACCTTCTGGCCTCGCTCAGCCATGGCTACCGCAGTGTTTGGGTCCATAGCTGCCGCGCCCGTTGCCGCTCCCGGTGAGGCGCCCAGCCCTTGGGCCAGCCGCGTACCGTCCTCCAACGCCTTGGCCTTGGCCTCAACGTCAAAGCGAGGAAGCAAGACCTGGGCAATCTCATCAGGGACCACCCGGCCAATACCCTCCTCCTGGGTGATCACGCCCTCACGCGCAAGGTCAACCGCAATCTTCACGGCCGATGCCGCTGTACGTTTTGCCGTCCGAGTCTGCAAGATGAAGAGCTTGCCGTTCTCCATCGTAAACTCAATGTCCTGCACCTCACGATAGTGGGCCTCAAGGCTGCGGGCCTTCTCCTCCAACTGTCGGTAGAGGTCAGGGACGTCCTGCTGCAAAGAGAGAATGGATTGCGTATTGCGGATGCCTGCCACCACGTCCTCACCCTGGGCGTTGACCAGGAAGTCGCCATACAGCGCCTTCTCCCCAGTAGCAGGGTTACGAGTGAACATCACGCCGGTGCCGCTGTTTGGTCCCAAGTTGCCAAAGACCATGCCCATTACAACGCAAGCAGTGCCCATGTCATGGGAGATGCCGTAGTGCTGGCGGTAGGTTGTGGCCCTGGGATTGTTCCAACTGGAGAACACCGCTTGGACCGCATCACGAAGCTGGTCCCAGGGATCCTGCGGTACAGGGTGTCCTGCGATCTCCTTCACCACACCCTGGAAGTTGCCAATCAACTCCCTGAGGGCGTCAGGCTGAAGTTCATAGTCAAACTTGAGGTTTCGCTTTTCCTTGGCCTGGTCCAATAGCGACTCGAACTTGTCCTTTTCGATACCCAGCACAATGTTGGCAAACCCTTGGATAAAGCGGCGGTACGCATCAAGTGCGGGGCGTTCATCGCCCATGAGCTTGGCCATCCCCAGCACCGTCACATCATTCGTGCCAAGGTTCAGCACGGTGTCCATCATTCCCGGCATGGAAATGGGCGCACCGGAGCGCACCGAAATTATCAGCGGGTTGTCTTTGCCGCCGAATTCCTTGCCACTCTCCGCCTCCAGATGATGCATGCTCTGAGCAATGGTGTCCCAAAGCCCGTCAGGGAATTTGCGGCCCAGCTCGTAGTACTTCAGGCAGGCTTCCGTAGTGATTACAAAGCCCGGCGGCACAGGTATGCCTATGCGGGCCATTTCGCTCACTCCGGCACCCTTGCCGCCAAGTAACTGCGACATGGACGCATTGCCTTCTTCCAGGCGGTACACTAGCTTTCCGCCTGTCGTAGTCGCCATATCCCGTCCCTCCCCTTGCGTGCCCAATCGCCGGAGAAAAGCGCCACCGAAAGGGGGCCTTCCCCACCACATCATCACACAAATAGTAACTTGAGAACCGCGCGCACGAATCAGGGTGGATTTATAGCACTTCCGGCCCACTCCTTACAACACGCGGACAACCCCCTTACAGTCGTGGCTTCCACAGCATCTCATCCACAGCCACTTCCTTCTAATCACTAATCCACCGTTCACGCTCCACATTCCGTCGAATTGCCGTCTTTACGAGACTGCTTTTAGGGTCTGGCGCGTGCGTCACCGGGTTACATCCAAACCGACCGTTGCAACTCACAACCAGGCCTTGTTAGGCCTCCCGTACAGCAAGCTATGGCATTGAATATCTAGGAACGAAACTGATCTTCGTGAGGTCTCAACCGTCGTGCGGTTTCCCTGTACAACCACTGCCGCAGCAGCCTGCCGTTAGTTGTGGCGGCTCTCTCATATGGAGCGGGGCGGTGGCGGCGGGGAAATCTTGTAGTCACCCTGGTACTCAGGCGGAAGCAGCGCGGCTATTCTCCCCATAATCATGTCTGTAAATGATTGCAACACCTCCCGGGGCGCCTGTCCCTCTATCTGTGGGAGAGAGTAAGCCTCACCAATGACCACCTTAAGCCGATGGAACGGGAAGGCTATGCGTATAAACCCCTGGACGTGCTCTGTTCCCGTGATAGCGACGGGAATGATAGACGCACCGCTTTTCTGAGCCAGGTACGCAGCGCCCACTTCTGCTTTTCTGAGGCCGCCCTTGCCTCTGGTGCCTTCAGGAAACACCGCCAACACCTTGCCCCTGTCCAGCAAATCAAGCGCCCAATGGACAGCGTCCACGTCCCGCTTGTCTCTGCTCACCGGGTAGACGTGAAAGCTACGAAGCAGGTAGCTGACCACTGGATTCGCAAACAAACTCCGCTTTCCCATGTAGAACAGCGGCCTGTTGAACGCCGTTGTCAGAAGCGGAGGGTCTGCATAGCTCTGGTGGTTGGGCGTCACTATCAGCGACCCAAAAGGCGGAATGTTCTCTGCGCCCACAATCTCCACGCGGCCAAAGGTGCGCATGAACAGAATGGCCATCAGCCGGCCAAATTTGTACCAAAAATCCATCGCTAGTCCGCTCCTGCTAATTCAAGGATTCGCGTAACGACCTGCTCCACGCTGAGGCCATCCGTAACCAGATGCACCGCATCTTCTGCCGCCCGCAGCGGCGCCAACTCCCGCTGGGAATCTATTGTGTCGCGATGTTCCAAGTTCTCTGCCACGTCCTCAGCAGTAAGGTTGCGACCAGTCGCCAACACCTCTTTGTAGCGACGACGAACTCTCTCCTCTTTGGATGCTGACAGGAACACCTTGAGCGGCGCATCCGTGAGAACGTTAGTCCCTATATCCCTGCCCACCATGACCACGCGGCCCTCCGCGGCCATCCTCCGTTGCTGCGCCACCATGGCCTCTCGCACTGCTGAAACACGGGCAATGAAGGACACAGCCGCTTCCACACTCGGCTTCGTCAGGTGCTCGGTCACATCCGTGCCATTGATCATCACACGCTGTTGACCGTCCGCAACTATGTCCACCGTTGCACCCACAACCACCTCACTCACAGCGTCAGCATCCTCCGGTTGAACGCCCCGTTCCAGCACAAGCCACGTCACGGCGCGATACATTACGCCGGTATCCACAAAGCGATACCCCAGCCTCTCAGCCACGGCCCTCCCCACCACGGTTTTACCCGAGGCGACGGGACCATCAATTGCTATTACTGGTGATACAGACACCGGAGTTTCTCCCCTGTGGATAACCTTGCCGGATTATCCCACGCTCCATATTAACGTCACGTAAATTTGTAGCTAAAACTGTTTGACCAAAAGTTTAAACTTTGTTAAAATTGCTTCGTGCCGTCGCTTGTGTTTCCACTGCGCCGTCACCTGGAAAATCCGCCCCTCAACGCTTCCGTCCCAGCCCTGATTTTGTATCTCAACCCTCTTCCTGCACAAGGAGCCCAATGGCTGACCGGGAACAAGCTAACTACACCGCTAAAGACATTCAAGTCCTTGAAGGGCTGGAGGCCGTCCGTCGCCGCCCTGGAATGTACATTGGCAGCACGGACCAACGGGGCCTCCATCACCTCGTCTACGAAGTCGTGGACAACGCTGTTGACGAGGCCATGGCGGGCTACTGCGACAAGATTTTAATCAGGTTCCTAGCAGACGGCGGCGTGGAAGTCACCGACGATGGTCGTGGCATTCCCGTGGACATGCATGCAACCACGGGCAAGTCCGCCCTTGAGACTATCATGACCACGCTGCACGCGGGCGGGAAGTTTGGCGGCGGCGCTTATAAAGTCTCCGGTGGTCTGCACGGCGTGGGTTCCTCCGTGGTGAACGCTCTTTCTGATTTCATGCGCGTTGAAGTTCGCCGGGACGGGCACCTCTACTATCAGGAGTACAGGAAGGGGGCCCCACTCGCAGCCGTTGTTGATGACGGCCCTCTGCCTGAAGACCAGAAGACCATGACTGGCACGAAGGTCCGTTTCTATGCAGATGCAGATATCTTCACCGTCACCGCCTATGACCGTGACGTGATCCTCCAACGGTTCCGTGAGATGGCCTACCTCAACAGGGGCGTCTCCATTACCCTCAATAGCGAGACGCATCCTGAGGAGGACAAGACCTTCTTCTTTCAGGGTGGTATCTCCAGCTTTGTGCGACACCTGAACCGCAGCAGAGAGGTCCTCCACGACGAACCTTTTTATGTCAATCAGGTTGTTGACTCCACCACGGTGGAAGTCGCTCTCCAATACAACGGCTCGTTCTATGAGAACACCTACTCCTTTGCCAACTGCATCAACACCGGGGACGGCGGCACTCACCTCGTAGGCTTCCGCTCCGCATTGACTCGCGCCATCAACAACTACGCCCGCAAACAGAAGCTCCTCCGTGATGACCAGAGCAACCTCTCTGGTGATGATGTCCGGGAGGGTCTTACAGCGGTGGTCAGTGTGAAGCTCACGGACCCGCAATTTGAAGGGCAGACCAAGGGCCGTCTGGGAAACGCAGACACCAAGGGCATTGTTGAGACCGTGGTTGTACAGAACCTAGAATTTTATCTGGAAGAGCATCCCAACGAAGCTCGGCGCATCATTGATAAGTGCTTCACGTCCCAACGAGCCCGCGAGGCCGCCCGTAAAGCGCGAGACCTTGTCATTCGCAAGAACGCCATGGACGGCGGTTCGCTCCCCGGTAAATTGGCTGACTGCGCTGAGCGCAATCCAGAACTGTGTGAACTCTACGTTGTTGAGGGTGAGTCAGCCGGCGGTTCCGCAAAGATGGGCAGAGACCGGCGGACGCAGGCCATTCTGCCCCTCAAAGGAAAGATTCTCAACGTTGAGAAGGCTCGGCCGGAGCAGATGTTAGGCCATGAAGAAATCCGCGCGCTTATCACTGCCATTGGCGCAGGGCTGGGACAGGAATTCAACGTACCCAAGCTCCGATACCACCGCGTCATCATCATGACAGACGCTGACGTGGACGGCGCACACATTCGCACACTGCTCCTAACGTTCTTTTTCCGCCACATGTGGCCTCTCATTGAGAACGGCTATCTATACATAGCTCAGCCGCCTCTCTACCGGGTCTCTCGCGGACGGTCAGTGGAATACAAATTCGCTGAGGCTGACAAGGACGCCTGGATGGCCTCCCAGATGTATGGCCGTATGTCCCTGATGTCTAGCGACAAGAAAGTGCAGCTCCAAGGCGCAGAGATTCGTGACCTCATTCTGCGTCTCAAGGAACTCCAGCTCTGGACTGCTGATTTTGCCTCCATTGGTCTTCTGCCTCAGCTGGTGGGGATATTCTTCAAGGGATTGAAGAGCAAATATCCAATAGCCTTTGATGGCAGAGCCTCAGTGGACGCTCTCCAGGCCTGGTTTGCTGAGAACGGCTACACCTCTACACCAAAGGTGAACCAGAAAGAGAACCGCTTCAACCTTGTGGTTGACGGCGTAGGCACACTGGATGTCCGCCGCTTGTTTGAGGCGCCGGCCCTGAGTCGCTGTTTGCAACTCTACGGCCCCATAAGCAAATATGTCGGTGAACAAACCTTCTCCGTCGTGCGGCGCGACGTTGAGGTTGCTCAAGAGGTTCCATGGTTTGAACTTGCAGCAATCCTTGAACGGCACGCAGAGAAGGCCGGTATTGGCCTCCAGCGGTACAAGGGCCTTGGAGAGATGAACCCTGATCAGTTGTGGGAGACCACCATGGACCCCGCAACCCGGACCATGCTGCGAGTGACGGTGGATGATGCGGCAGCGGCCAACTCTATCTTCACGGAACTTATGGGTGATGACGTCGCACCCCGTAAGCAGTTCATCCAGTCCCACGCCCGTTCCGTTCAGAACCTAGACGTGTAACGCCGGGCATGCGCCTATTTCCAGGAATCAAGAAGGGGGAGGGCTAAGCCCTCCCCCTTCTGCGTACCTTACGTTTGTAGCCGGTCTACGAGAATTCGGCTGTCGGGGCTATGTTGCCAGCCTCATCCGCTTCAAGGATTGCCTTGAAGCTGTACCCTTCAGCTAAGAACTGCTTGCTACCGCCCTGGTGTCTATCCAGGATGGCCGCCACCAGGACCACCTCACACCCCGCATCTTCCGCCGCGCGGACCGCGTGGAGCAAAGACCCGCCCACAGAGCAAGCGTCATCCACAATCGCAACCTTAGCCTTCAGAGGCAACGGCCCTTCAATGAGCTTCCCCATTCCGTGGTCTTTGGAGCCTTTGCGAACAATGAAGGCGGGGACAGGCATACCGCCGTCCTGATGGCTGAGCATGGCAATGGAGGCCACCATTGGGTCAGCCCCAAGCGTTGGTCCACCAACTGCCTCAGCGCCAGACGCACGCACCAAGGGCAGCAACGCCTGGGCCACCACGGTTGCACCTTCAGGCGATAGCGTCAGCAGACGGCCATCGAAATAGTACGTGCTCTCTAGTCCGGAGGAGAGTGTGAACTTACCGAATGACAGCGCGCCTAGTTCCTTGCATAGCTCAAGCGTCCGCTGTGCAAGCGACAGGCGTTCGGTTGTTTCAGTCATGGCTTCACCCCATTACCTAAACCTAAAATGCGACACCTGCCGCGCCTGCAGGTGACCTGTAGAGTCCATTGGCCTCAACGTAGTCCCGCACGGGTTCTGGGACCAGGTAGCGTATCGTCCGTCCCTCCGACACCCGCTGCCGGATATCTGTGCTGCTGATGTCTATGAGCGGCGCCCCCACTTCTACAATGCGGTCTGACGTGCCTGGGGCAAGGGCCTCTATCTCATCTAGCCCAAACCTGGGGACGCGTGGCCGACGCACTACCACCACCGTCGCCAACTCCAAGATACGAACAGGGTCTTTCCATCGCGCAAAGCTCTGTAGAGCATCCATACCCATGATGAAGAACAAGTCGTCATCGGCCTGCTCGTGTAATTCTTCCAATGTATCCACAGTGAACGTATCACCGGGCCTGTCCACTTCAAGCGTCAGCACACCGAACGCCTCATTCGCATTCACCGCCAGATCTACCATGGCCAAGCGGTGCTGACCGGACAGAATGGTCTCATCTCGCTTCATCCACGGGACGCCCACAGGCACAAAATCAACCCTGTCCAGCGCAAGCTGCGCCCGGACTTGTTCAGCCACAATGAGGTGCCCATTGTGGACCGGGTCAAAAGTGCCGCCTAACAAGCCTCTCCTCACGTTACTGCCACTCCAATTCCAGGCTGCCTATCCTCACCGTGTCTCCAGAGTCGATTCCCACAGAATCCAGGACTTTTATCACGCCCAGTCGGTCCAGTTCCCCGTGGAACTGCATCCGAGCCTTCCAGTTATTAACGTTCACCATTTCCGCTATACGCTCAGCTGGTGGGCACGATACCACAAACGTCTCTTCATCC
>Ga0302135_10000355_pt1 | contig 27618 bp, 35 predicted proteins | sample CBN3_surface_MG_FD_203119 | JGI IMG/M metagenome (GOLD analysis project Ga0302135, IMG submission 203119) | Marine microbial communities from Western Arctic Ocean, Canada - CBN3_32.1 | ecosystem: Environmental > Aquatic > Marine > Oceanic | place: Canada: Western Arctic Ocean | collected...
GACTTTGATGTCTTTTCGATCCCATTCTTCCTCAGCGTTGCGGGCATACTCTGCGTATTCTTTTGCCCGTTTGATCATGATTTCGACGAGTTCCTCAGTTGGTTTTTTTCCGAAGAAAATGGCAACTGAATTGTATGCAAAGGATTTTCCCTCAGTAGACCAGATGGCTGTTGGACGAGCACAGCCGTGTTCATCAGATTGAAGGGTCACAAATTCTTCAAAGGTATTTTCATCTTCCGTTGTGCCTGTCTGCTCTAAGAAGAGTTGAGCTTCTTCGCCCCCAACTCCACAGTCGCCAGTCATGCCAGTCATGAACGCACACATGTCACGCTCAAAGTTTCCGGCATACTGTTCAGTGTCAACGACGAAAATCCATTTTTCTTCAGACATTTCTAAGCTTTCTTTTCATTCTTGCGGTAAATTTCACCACCAAAGGCTCTGCCGGTTGTCTTTGTTGCTATCGCAAGAATCAGTTCCGACTACTGAAAGAGGCATCGACATTTTACGAAAAAAATCAGAAATGTAAAGTCAGTTTGTCACTTTTTCTGGCAAAACTGCTGGAGGAAGTTCGTGGAAGATAGGGTCTTGCTTGTTGCTAAGGTCTCCAGTCGTTCCCTTGCCCTTGCCGTCACCTTTCCCTTTGCCCTTACCTTTTCCTTTGCCTTCTCCCTCGCCTTCCCCTTCGCCTTTCATTTTTCCTTTTTTCATTTCGCCATAAAAAGGTTTACCAGAAGCGATTTGTTTTTTGATTGCTTCTGCTTGTTCGTGCATGCCTCGGCTATACGGCATGATATGGAGGCGTGGTTCATCGCTTTTTTTCTTGCTGTGAAGAATAGGAATCCCTTTTTCATTCCTAGCATCTTTGGGGGCAAGGTCTTTTATCCAAACATATATTGACCCTTCAAATCCTATTTTCTTGTTAGGTTCCTCGACCACAATCCATTTGATTTCAAATTTTTGAGGTACTTCTTCACTTGTTGGCCAACCTTGAAGGGCTGCCAAGGAATGCCAAAGTGTGACGCTAAAGAGGACCACGGCTGCGACAACACCAAATTTGAGCCACCACCAACCTTTGGAGCCAATCACGATCCAGAGGGTTAGTGTTGCAATAATCACAAAAGCTAACGGGATTCCAAATGTATCAATCATTAATTTTCTCCATTCTCAATATCATAAGGCTCATTAGGTCCGTTGCTGTAGCCATGTTCTTTAACTGCTAACTCTTTAGGTAAAAAATTAATATCAGTAACTTCGCCTTGTTTATCTAATACAAAACGAAAAGCGGTTGCTTCATCCCCACTCTTAGAAAGTTCTACTTCTTTAATCATTACAATTTTCACAGTAGGATTAACTTTGACCATTTTAACAGTGACGATAGTTTTTTCGTTTTCTTTATCTTTCTTCAGATACATGTGAGCATTAAGCACATATTCTCCGGGGATAATGCCTCTAATGGTCAGAGTTTCTCTATTTTCTTTGACTTCGTACGTTGATCCGTCAGCTAACTGAATTCTGTCATTTTTGCTTCCAAGGTCATCTCTATCAAGATGCATAAGGCCAACTTCTCTTGCTCTGAAGAAAGATAGGTTGCCAACAGGGTCTTGCAGGTAGATGTCTACATCGTCATCTGAGCCATCTGGCCATTCCATTGTTAGGATGAATTCAGCCTTGGCATCAACTTTTTTATTTTTTTCTACTTTTTTGCTCATAAAAACGAAAGTTAATGCAAATAAGCAGATGAATAACAAAAGCAGACACATTGCCATGTCTGTGAATGAAATAAACGTTCCTAGACTATTTCTCCTCATTATTATCCCTTCCTTCTAGTGCATAGCCTAAGTTGAAATATTGAATCTTCAACAATGCTGAGCAAACTAATCCTGTGAGAGTGGTGTAGAGAGCGATTGAAACTCCGTGGACTAACGAAGAGATTAAATGTTGAATTGATGTGATGTCTGAGGGATTGACTCCTTCGAATCCTTTGAGGGCAACAATCATGCCCCAAATTGTTCCAACGAAACCTGCCATTGTGAACAAATCAGCTATAAACCAGCCGATTTTCTCTTGATTTGTAACGGTTGCAATTAAATCCTCACGACTTTTTCTAAGACCGTGGCTGAGTGTGAATGTTTTGATTCCACACCAGAATGTCATCAGGCAAAATACGCCTGTGATTCCTGCTGAGATAAGAGTGGAATCTGTTTCCCAAATTTCCTCGGTGATACCAAACTGATGAAGAAAATAGGAACTGATGCAGATGAGGGATGCAATTACCCACCAACGAAGGAAAATTAGATGTTTTGTCATTTGAACTCCTTACTACGACTTGTCATTCTTGCGGTTGCATATATAATAGTTAAACTTGAAAAAAATGAAGAGTCTTGCGATAGATAAGACATGAACCTTGAATTTGCACAATTTTTTTTGAACGAAGCTCCTTTGGGAGCACCAGCGGCATTACCCCCTGCACCGGGCGGTGGAATGCCTCCTCCTCCAATGGGCGGCGGAATGGGAATGCCTCCTCCCCCAATGGGCGGCGGAATGGGAATGCCACCTCCTCCAATGGGCGGTGGAATGGGTGGACCACCGATGCCGGGCCAACCGGGACAGCAACAAGGTCCGAAAGAATTGAAGCAGACAGATGTCTGGGGTGTCCTTGAAGAATTATTGGGCATTGACAAAAAGGCTAGTAATAAATCTAAAAACAATGTAGACTCTCCGAATAAGAATCATCTTATGTCGTAAATCTAAGCTATGTTTTTTGTGGATGTATCGCCTTGTTGGACTAAACCGGGAAGCATTCGACTAGCAGCTTGAATAATTTTTGCCTCTTTTTCTTCATCGGCACCAGCATAAAAGAATATTAATGGGTGCGTACTTTTAGGTAATTTTTTGAAATTTTTGATTGCCCAATTAAATAAATCTTCACCATCGTTAGAAATTTCGCCTGTATTTTTATAATATACCCGTTTTAGCTCCGCTAACTTTGCTCCAAATTCTTCGGTGTGAGCGGCATATTTATCGATACCAGCAATTTGACCTTGTGTCCGATCTTGTGTTGAGTGAGTCAATTCTTCTCTTGCTGTGTCGCTATTACCCCATCGTGTCGGGTCGACCGTACAAATCTGCACACTTTCAACTCCTGTTCCCCAATAGCGACAGGTGCCATTCATTCCGTGCTGACTCAATAGGCTTACTTTCACCAGAACAACTGGATCGTCAAGTTTGTTTAAGTTAGGCATGCCCGGCATATTTGTTTTATGTTGTTTAGCTTTATCTAATACTGTTTTCCATTGGCTTCCCCATATTTTTTTCAAATAATCAGAAGCCTTAACCACATGAATATCTTTATCAGATACACCGAATTGACTTCGTGCGTAATCCTTTGCAGCCGCTAATTTATGCTCTGATCCCCCGCCAGACATTCTTATTTTCATAGCATTAATCGGACCTAATCTAGTCAAACTGCCAGCCATTGATCTTGCAGATGATTTTGGGGTTATTGAATCATCCCATTGCGAGGCAGCAATAGATGGTTGTGCTGGATTGAAGCTATTTACTGCTGCTTGTCCAAGGCCACCTGCCGCTGCTGCTGCAAGTGCTGCTCCACCAAGCCATTTTTTCCAGCTTTCCTCTAGTTCTTGTGTTTCTAGCCATACTTTGAATTGCACTTCATTGTCCATAAATTTATATATTCTTCTCTTGAAATAATTCAATGCTTTTGTTAAAATGGAAATGATAGAAACAATGAATGAATTCATAGCTTATGAGGCAAACAATGAGTGAAGTTTTAATTTTCACCGACATACACATTCACGCCCACAAGAAGTCAATTAGTCGAATCGATGATTGTTTGAGGGTTCTTGATTGGATTTTCGATACTGCTGAAAGCAATGATATCGATAACATCCTATTTCTAGGCGATCTATTTCATGATCGTCAAAAAATAGATGTATTGGTTTATCAAAAAGTTTTCGAGCTTTTTCTAAAGCGGCAAGTGTCAGACCGTGAGGAACCTTTAAATATTCATCTCCTAATCGGCAATCACGACATGTACCATCGTGAGCGATGGGACATCAATTCGGTAAGCCCCCTCAGTGCTATTCCGGGTGTTAACGTTATAAACGAACCCACAACGCTTGACATTTTAGGACATAAATTTGATTTCATGCCTCATGCAGAAAATCCAATGGATGGATTAGTCAGCTTTAAAGGCAAGCGAAAATATCTTTGTGCTCATCTTGCTGTTCACGGAGCTTTGCTAAATAGCTCAGGCATGGAAGCAGACGTTATTGTCGAACATGATGGCGAAATGGTCAAAGTCGACAAAGATTGCTTTTCCAAATGGAAGCATGCCTTTCTTGGGCACTATCATGCCCAGCAACAAGTAGCCGACAACGTTGAGTATGTCGGTTCACCTCTTCAATTAAACTTTGGGGAGAGTTTCCAAACTAAGCATATCTGCATATTTAACCCTGATACAGGAGAAAGAAATTATGTTGAAAATGACTTCAGTCCAAGGCATCTTGTAATCCCACAATCAGATGTAGATAAGTATGATCTTGAAGGGAATTTCGTTAGAGTTGTTGTCGATGACATGACTTCTCCAGAAGTTGTAGAGACCTTGCAAGACTTGAGAAATAACTCAGGAGCATCCAGCTTGGAAGTCAAGCCTGCTAGGAAAAAAGAAGACCAGCAACATCTTATAACTGATGCCAAGGCAATTCTCTATAATGAGGAAGAGATGTTAGAGAAGTACCTAGACGATGTTGGCGTGGGTGAATTGACTGAGAAAAAATTGCTTTCAATTGGCAAATCAATATGTGAAGGAGCGGATGAATTAGAATGATAAATCTAGACTTTAAATACATCGCTGCAAAAAACTTTATATGCTTTGGGCCTGATGGGATTGAAATTGACCTTAAGAAGTATGGCAATATCGTTCTAATCGATGGCAAGAATTATGATGATGTCAATGATGAAGGTCGACCCGGCAGTAATGGTAGCGGCAAGAGCACATTTGCAGACATCATTACATATACTCTATTTGGAAGACCAGTCAAAAGACCCAAGAAGCTTACCCACAAAGATGTAATCAACAACAAAGTGAACAAAGGTTTGCGTACTGAAGTTGTATTTGACAATTATCGTGTGGTGAGATATCGCAAACCTGACAAATTAGAATTATTTGAGGAAATAAAAGGAGAGTGGGTCATGAAAGAGTTGGGGGGCATGCCCGCTACTCAAAAGGAAATTGAACGAATCATTGGATTAACCTATGAGACATTTATTAATGTTATGTTCTTTGATGACTCTAATGCTTCTTCCTTTTTAGAGTCTGACACACCAACAAAGCGTAAAATCGTTGAGAATCTGCTATCTCTTGAGAGGTACAGGAGTTTTGGCAAAAAAGCATCTGAATTAATGAAAGACGCTAATAATAAGATCAAATTTATGGCCACTGAGTTTGACCATCTTTTGATGGAAGCTAAAACCTACGAGAGACGTGTGACAGATGTAGAAGAGCAAGAAAAGAATTGGAAAGCGAAAAAAACTGAAGAAGTTTCTAAGCTAGAATCATCTCTTGTCGCCTTGACTCAAGAATTGAAGTCTACGGACTCTGGGAATGCTCTTTACAAGTACGAGCAAGCACAAGACCGCATATCAATGCTTTCTTTGGAATTGCCTGTTCTTGAGGGCAAACAGACGGAATTGACAGGTCTTATAGACACTGCCCGTGGCAAGAGAAACGAAGTAAGTCAGAAACACAATGATGAGAAAATCAAGGCTCAAGAGATTAAGAGTCAGTTTGATGCTTCAATGAGGGTCATCAAAGAGCACCAATCTGCATTGAAAGATTTAACAAATCTTGATGTTGGGTCAAATTGCAAAGTTTGTTATAGCTTAATTGACTCTAAAAGTTATGCCAAAGTAGAAATCCATTACAAAGGCATCATTGCATCAGAAACTACGAAAATAGAAAAAAACAAAACTGGTTTGATGGAACAAAAGCTAATTCTAGAGAAAACAAAAATAGGAATTGAAAAGCTTGACAAAGTTATAAACAAAGGCGAAGAAGGTTTATCTGGAGTAAGTCAAAAGATTAAGCTTCATCGAGGGGAGATTGTCATAAAATCTAAACTTGAGAAGCCTGAATCTGGCATCAAAGAGAAGGTTCTTGAAGAAAGAATCACAGAAGTTAGAAAGCAGATTACCAATAGGAAAGAAGAAGTGGACGGTCCATCTCCATATGTGGAGATTGTCAAGTCTGCGATTAAGGAACATAAAGAAAAAGAAAAAGAATGTAATAAAAAGAAAAGAGAAGTTGAGAAAGCAAAAACAGAAGTCCCATACTATAAATTCTGGGTTGACGCCTTTGGTGACAACGGAATTAGAAAATTCATTATTGAAGGAATTATCCCTGCTTTAAACAGCAGAGTGTCTTACTGGTTGCAATTTTTAATTGATAACAAGATCAGCATGGTCTTTAATAACCAGCTAGAAGAGACTATCGAAAGAAACCCTGTCAATGGTGATCCTTTCATTTACTATGCAATGAGTGGCGGAGAGCGGCGAAGATTGAATTTAGCTGTCTCTCAGGCATTTGCTCATATCATGATGTTAAGCTCAGGAAGTTGCCCTTCCTTGGTATTCTTGGATGAAGTAACATCTAACATTGATTCAAATGGAGTTGAGGGAATTCACAATATGATCTTCGAGTTGTCGAAAGACAGACAAATATTTGTAACCACTCATGATCAAAATCTTCTTGATATGCTCACCGGCTGCGAGGTGATCACCTTTCACAAAAGAGACGGTTTCACTACTATAGCAGCTTAAGAATCTATTCTAATCTGAGCATCACCCTGTCTAATAATATTATGGCTATCGGTGCGTAGATTAATATCTTTTATTACAAAGTTTTTTTTAATCATAAACTTAGATAAAAGTCCCGAGTAAGAATATAAGATAAAAGGTAAGGTAAGAATGTCATTAAGAGAACTGCAAGATTATACGTTTGTAAGTAAGTATGCGAGATATAACGAAAAGTTGAAAAGAAGAGAAACATGGGATGAAGCGGTGGATCGTGTGAAGGATATGCACCTTCAAAAGTATCCAAAAAACGACATCAAAGAAGATATTGAGTGGGCTTTTGACAGAGTCAAAGAAAAAAGAGTTCTAGGTTCCCAGAGAGCACTTCAGTTTGGCGGCAAGCCAGTCTTGAAGAAAAATGCTCGTCTCTATAATTGCACTGTCAGTTTCTGTGACAGGCTTAGGTTCTTTCAAGAATCTTTCTGGCTTCTATTGTGTGGATGTGGCGTTGGATTCAGCGTGCAAAAACATCATGTGGCCAAACTTCCTGATTTTACTGAAAGAAAAGGAAAAACTAAAACCTACGTGATCCCCGATAGCATTGAGGGTTGGTCTGATTCCCTTGGCGTTCTATTGAGTAGCTATTTTGGTGGCGGTGACTTTGCAGAATATGGCGGATATGATGTTGAATTCAATTTCGGTTTAATCCGTCCTGAAGGCTCTAAGCTTGGTTCATCCTCTGGGAAAGCTCCCGGTCCTGTCCCTCTACAGAATGCCTTACAGAAGATTGTAGAGCTTCTGGATGACTGCTTGCTCGAAGGGCGACAGAATCTAAGAACTATAGATGCATACGATATTGTAATGCATACATCAGATGCAGTTTTAAGTGGTGGCGTTCGCAGGAGTGCCACCATTTGTTTGTTTAGCCCAGATGACCAAGACATGGCCACAGCTAAAACAGGCAACTGGTTTAACGAGAATCCCCAAAGAGGCCGAAGTAACAATTCGGCCCTTCTTATTAGAGGGAAGACCACTTACGAACAATTCGCTACTTTAATGGAGTCTGTTAAGGAGTACGGCGAACCCGGCTTTGTCTGGTCTGACAGCACAGAACTAATGGTTAACCCATGTGTTACTAAAAAATCACTTATTAATACAACTCAAGGGTTAAAAACAGTAGAGGAATTGATTGGCAAGAAGTTTGACGCCTTGGTAGATGGCAAAAGCTACACCAGCAAAGGATTTTGGAAAACTGGCGATAAACAGACTTTAATTTTAGAATTTAAATCTGGACGCACCCTTGAAGTAACTCCTAATCATAGAGTTATGACCACAAATGGATGGAAGGAAGCAAAAGAAATTTCTTTGAATGATGAGATTGTAATCAACAATCATCGTGAGGCTGACTTTGATATTGATGTTGGTTCTAAAGATCATGCCCAAGGATATTTGCTTGGATCATTTTTAGGAGACGGAAATATAAGCAAAAAATCTGCTCAAATTAAGTGGTGGGGAAAAGATAAAGACGAATGTCGTTTAGACGGCTTTAATTTAATGAAAAAAGCCGATTTTACATCTTACAATTATAAGGAAGAATCTGAATCAGTTGCAGTTTATTCTACTATTGAATCTGTGAAACTTTATAGATTGGCTGAATCTTTAGGGTGTGTCGTAAAAAACAACAGAAGACTTAATTATAGGGCACTGAGCGGGAATTGGTCTAATTTAACTGGGTTAATTGCTGGATACTTTGATGCTGATGGAACAGTTAGTGTTGACTTCAAAAAAGGATGTTCTGTTCGTTTTTGCTCTAAGCAGATGAATAATTTAAAAAATCTACAAATAGCTCTTAATGCACTTGGTATTTATGGCAAAATTTATAAAAACCGCAGAGATGCTGGCATGAGAATGCTTCCAGACGGGCAAGGTGAATCTAAAGAATTTTACTGTGAAGCCGTTCACGAATTATCTATATCTTGCGATAACATTATTCGTTTTCAAAAATTAATTCCTATTAGAAATAAAGATAAAGCCAACAAAATAAACGAAATTGTTAATGGCTATAAAAGGCTTCCTAATAGGACAAATTTTGTAGATGTTTTGGTCAATAAAACAATTGGCGAAACACAAGATGTATATGATTGCACCGTTGAAGACATTCATGCCTTTGACTGTGATGGGATTTATGTGCATAACTGTGTTGAAATCGGCATGTGGCCAGTTTGTGCCGTCACAGGAGAGAGTGGATGGTCTTTTTGTAATCTATGCGAGATTAATGGGAAGAAAGTTAAAACGCCAGAAGATTTCGAGATTGCAGTAAAAGCAGCGGCTATCATCGGAACATTGCAAGCTGGATATGACCAATTTGATTACTTGGGAGATGCAACTAGTCGTATTGTCAAGAAAGAAGCCTTGTTGGGCGTTTCTATCACAGGGATGCAAGACTCCCCTGAAATTCTATTCAATCCAAAGCTTCAGCGTAAAATGGCTAAGCTGGTTTTGAAAGTCAATGAACTCATTGCAGCTAAGATTGGAATCAACGTATGTGCAAGAGGCACATGTGTTAAGCCTGCGGGCACGACTTCATGCGTTCTAGGCACTGCTAGTGGCATTCACCCTCATCATGCTCGTCGTTATATTCGCCGATCTCAAGCTAATTATCTTGAAGCTCCATGTCGTCACTTCAAAGAAACTAACCCTAACGCTGTAGAAAAAAGTGTTTGGAGTGCCAATGGCACTGATGAAGTAATTGCTTTCTGCGTAGAAGTTCCGAAATGTGCTAAAGTCAAGAATGATCTTGATGCTATCACTTTGTTAGAGCATGTTAAGTTAACTCAACAAAACTGGGTGACGGCTGGAACTCGGGAAGAAGCTTGTGCTCAACCTTGGCTCAAACACAACGTCAGCAATACAATCACAGTAATGGACGGCGAATGGGAACAGGTCACTAAATATATCTTCAAGAACAGGAAGCATTTTGCTGGTATTTCTTTGTTGCCGCAATCTGGCGATAAAGATTATCCTCAAGCTCCTTTCACGGCGATCTACACTCCAACTGAGTTGGCTAAGATGTATGGGGATGGGATGCCAATGGCATCTGGATTAGTTGTTGATGGCTTACACGAATTCAACAACAACCTTTGGGTTGCTTGCGATGAAGCTATCGGGGTCACTGATCTGCCTGAACCAAAAATGGTAAATCTTTTTGCCAGCGATGCCAGCAATTCTTTTCTTCATGAAAAAAATCTTGTCGACTGGACAAACAAAAAAGATTGGTGTCGCAGGGTTCAACAATTTGCTGATCGATACCTTGAAGGGGATATTCGACAAGCCACCTATCTTATGAAAGATGTTCACAACTGGAAGCTATGGTGTGATTTGAATAGAGAGTATAAAAATGTGGATTACACCTTACTCTTTGAAGATACCGACGAAACAAAATTAATGCAGGAAAGTGGGTGTGCAGGGGGAAGTTGCACGGTTGAGTATGCATAAAGAAAGTTAAACATGACACATTATTTAAGACGAAATGGCAAAACAATCGTAGATGTTGACGCCACTAAAAACGATGTTCGATCTGTAGTTTGTATTGAACAATACTCATTGTTCCTTCTTGACGAAAGCAATCAAAGTGAAATAATTAAAGACTTTGATGCTTTGCAAGAATTGAGAGGGGAGTATAATGAAACAAACTATCAAAAAGAAACTCCAGACGAGCTAGTCGGGCGTAGGTTACAAGAAATTGCTTTCAAATATGAACTATTCTATGTCACTGACTAAGCTTGTCTTAATATAATTTTGTTGCTATAATAATCTCAACCTATAGGAGAATTTATGGCAAATTATGTTAAAAACGGCAAAAATAGAAAAGCTTATGATCCCGAGCTTGATCGTATTTATGGGAAAAAAGGAGTAGACACGGCTTTTGATTTTTTCACTCAACTTTTTCCTGATTGCGAATTTGCAATTAACGAAGCAGAAAAAAATGGTAACTTTAAGGATGTCTTTGATTTAACCATTAAGATTCGTAGAAAAGTTTTAAATATTGAGATTAATTTAAAGAAAATGTGGATTCCTGAGCCTGAACTCGTTAGGCGAGGCGAACGAAGAATCTGGACGATTCATGAAAGTGGGGAATATCCTTTTGTGTGGGATACAATGGATTACTTGGAAAGAAAGAACGACGATGGTGGAAGAAGAAATCCGGCTACCCATCACTTAACTGTTGGAGGGGATAAACAACGAGTGTTTCTGAATCCTCGTAAAAACATTGATGCCTCTCCAATTGGAGACAAGTGGTGTCGAAATACTAAGCAGATGGAACCACATTATTTTTGTGCTTTGCCTGCTCCGGGGTCAGGTTTCTATGAGAAGAATAAAAAAGGAACATGGAAACCAATAGCAGTATTTGATGCAAAAGGAAATAAAAAGTGAAGTGGGAGCCTAAAGCTACTGAGTGGAAGAGACCTCTTAAAATTGGCAAGTTCTACAGAGTAGAATGTGTTAAAACTCAGCCCGACTCAGGCGGCTCTAAAATGTGGCTGCCAATTTATGGCCCAATGCACGTTGATGAAGCGAATACGGGGACCGACGAAAATGTCGGTCCTCACATTCATGTTGATATGAGATTCCTAGATTCGGAAGAACTTCGTCATATGTATTTTTCGCCTAATGATTCTGGGGCAATAAGACTTAATATTTCGAAAGAAAATCTTCCCAATGCTGTTTTGAGTTTAAAGTGGGAGCTTCGAAAATGCAGGCGACAATGGGGCGTTTGGAGTTCTTCGAATCTTGCCAGCTCATCACGGAGAGATTTTGAGAGACAATATTCAAACTGCAAAGGGTGTGAAACTTGTCCACATCAAAATTTCTATTTAACTACTGTGGAAACATCCATAGTGCAAGGCCAAGAAGTTAAAATTTGTCCCGGCCACAATTTGGCTTGGAGTGTAGACACTGGAGAGCTAGTTCCAAGGAACTAATAAAAGGACTGTAAATGGCGAAGTACATATTTGTAACTGGCGGTGTAATTTCAGGAACTGGAAAAGGCATCGGTGCCGCTTCAATCGGGCTTCTTTTGAAGCTCCGAGGGCACACAGTTTCAATCATTAAATTTGATCCTTATCTCAATGTCAATGCTGGCATTCTTGCCCCCAGAGAACATGGAGAATGCTTTCTCTGTGACGATGGCACAGAAACAGACCTCGATTTAGGCCACTATGAACGCATTGCAGGGACAACTGTCAGCCATAAGAATATCTGCACTTCTGGAACCTTGTATAAAGAACTGATACAAGAGCAAGAAGAAGGCAAATATCTTGGGGAAACAATCCAAATTATCCCGCATCTAACCGGGAAAATTCATGATCGGTTGACAGACCTTGGAAAAGATTCTGAGATTGTAATTGCTGAAATTGGGGGATGTGTAGGAGATATTGAGTCTGGGGCTTTCTATGAGGCAATTCGACAATTTAAGCAGACCTATTACGATGATACCATTGTTGTGATGGTTGCTCCGATCCTCTGGGTTCCCACAATTAAGGAATTTAAGACCAAACCACTCCAAAGAAGCGTAAAAGACCTCCAGTCCTTCGGCATACAACCCGATATGATGCTCTGTAGGGTCGATAGAGAGCCTCCGAAGAAGATATTGGACAAAGTATCGAATATGACCAGCGTACCCCGTGAGTGCTGCTTTATAGCTCCTGACGTGGACACAATATACAAAGTCCCAATAGAATTCTACGAACGGGAGATAGATGACCTTGTAGCAGACAAATTACACCTGAAACGTAATGGGTGTAGAATCGGGCAATATCGCAAATTAGTTGAAAAAGCCAGCAATCCTGAACTACCAGTTGTAAACATTGGGATATTTGGGAAGTACGATAATTGCGATGAAGCCTATATCTCTCTTAAAGAGGCTTTGATGCATGCGGGAGTGGCTTCTGATGTCAGAACAAACATCAAATGGGTCAATGCAGAAGACCTAGAGGGCATTAAATCTGTCAAATCTTTCGATGCTTATTTTGAAGGTTTAGATGCAATTGTTGTTCCGGGCGGATTTGATTCTAGAGGAGTCGAAGGGAAGATACGTGCTATTCAATATGCTCGTGAGAAGAATGTCCCATTCCTTGGACTATGTCTGGGATTGCAATGTGCAATAATAGAATTTGCTCGTAATGTATGTGGTCTCAAAGACGCTAACAGCTTTGAGTTCTCAAAGAAAAGTCCGCATCCTGTGATCAGCTTTGTTGAAGGGCAAAAAGAGCTTACAAAAAAATCTGGAACAATGCGTTTAGGGGCATACGATTGTAACCTTAAAGAGAATTCTTTAGCACGGTCAGTTTACAAGACAGCTACGTGTAATGAACGTCATCGACATCGATATGAAGTCAATGAAGAATACGTTGAAATGTTGGAAGAAAACAAAATGATCATTTCTGGTCGTCATCCAAAGAGTAATTTGGTTGAGATCATAGAGATAAAAGAACATCCTTATTTTATTGCTACACAGGCTCACCCAGAATTTAAGTCTCGGCTAGTTTCTGGGCATCCGCTGTTTATTGGGCTGATAGCAGCGGCCAAGTTTAGTCAGAAAACTTCCAAGTAAATCCGCCTGCTGTATTTGATAGAAAGCATTGTTAATCGTAAATAAAGTATGGCACTAGGTTCACAAGCAGATTATTCTCCAGCTAATTTAGCAAAGTCTATGGAGTTCTTTCACTTCTTTTTAAATGGAAGACTTCCCGGTGGAAGCTTTGGCCAATGCGACATGACTTTCTTTTATGACACTGTGATAGGCATCCATGAGGAAGGGTCTGATCCTCACCAGAGAGTTGTCTCTAGAAGACATCCTACTTGTTCGCAAAGCTTGACCATAAGAGACATTAAGTTTCTTTAGTTTGCTCAGCTAAGACTTTTTCTTCCACTTGATTGGCTTTTTCTCTTACAATAATTGTTTTCTGGAATAAAGCTTGATTTGGGATTAAGACAATATCATCTGATTCCATTCCTTTAACATTGCACAATGTTGTATATTTCATATCAATCCATTGAACTTTGCCTTGACTGCCACCAAATTCAATGATATCTCCTCTTTCAAAGGGAGAGTAGAGCATAATCATAATTCCTGAGATGAGATTAGAGACTGTGTCTTTTAAGGCAAGGCCAATGGCGAATCCAAGAAGACCTAAGCTGGTAATGATTGCCGATACATCTACGCCCACATAGGCTAAAGAGGAAAGCAGGCCAATGATCCAAATTAAAGTAACTCCTGTTTTCTGGATGATCCTTTTAACTTGAGGATAATTTTCTAAATATTTTTCTACCAATTTTGGAATATATTTTGAGGCCAGCCACGTAATTAATAGGGTAAGACACACACGTACAACTCCGTAGCTCCAAAGTAAAGTGGAATAATCTGATATTAGGACAATAATTTTTTCTTTCATTGTTCTTCCTTTATAAAGGGGCATAAAAGTGGTATATACATTATATGAGTAACATGCAATTTAAACATTTTCTGCTAAATGAAGAAAAATCCTACTTAAGCCAGAGGATCAGTGATGTCCTTACAGCCTTACATGATCTACAAGAGGATATTGAAAATCTTGGATCAAGGCACATTAACCGTATGGCTGAGAGCATCGTGAATCAGATTCGTCGTGTCCTTCACTCCAATTGGTCAGAAAAACAACACAAGAGCTTGAAGTCTCTACAGAAAGCTGGTGTTGGAATTATGAAAGCAATTGAAGAGAAAGGGGACATTAAAGCTGTTCTTGCAAGTGCGACTCAAGAGATTGAAGAATTGTCTGGGAAACTTGGACATCCAGTATCTGATATTGGGGACAGTGCTCAGGGAGAACCCGCAGTTCTAGAACCGCCACCAGAAGTTGAGGAGAATCCAGAAGTTCCACAAGAGGCACCGCCTGCTGGTCCTGCTGGAGAAATGCCGGGCACACAGCCGGGAACACCACCGCCACCGGGAATGCCGATGCCGGGACAAGGAATGCAAGGAGTAGCATGAATTTCAAACAATGGATGACAGAAGGTGGCTGGATAGGCAATGATGGCAATGCAACTGATGTCAACACATCAGGAGATAGGGGCGGGCAAAAAAATGGTCCTTCTAAGCACCCTAATCCTCCACCCGGCGTAGCGACTCCTTCAAGTAATGCACCCTTTGCATTAGCACAAAGAACAGGAGCCGCACCCACTGGGCAACAACCTGCTGGCACAGGAGCACCTTTACCACAGCCGAATGGCCAACAGCCTCAGCTTCAACAGAAGAAAATGATGAAAAAGAAGATGAAGAAATAAAAAATCATTTTATGGTGGAATATATATTATCAGACATTGGAGGTTGATATGGGAATAGTTACAGGCGGCAGAAATTGTGGACTTAGTTATCTAGGCAGCAGCGATACTGATTGGAATTTACTGGGCACCCTTTCTGGGGCAACCAGAACTTGGGGCAAAGCGATCACCTTCTCTACAGCATTCAGTGAAGTGCCTACGATAGTCTTAATGCTTCGATCATTTGATGTTCAGGATGGTGAAGCAGCACGTATAAGTCTAGGGTTTACATCTTTGACAGCTACTGGGTTTATATTGCGAATTAGCACATCTGGCGAAACTTCGGTTTTTGGTGTGGGCGTAAATTGGTTGGCATATGACTCAGCCACTGCTTTGTAATAGACCAACCAACTTATCGAACATTAAGCAAACTTTCTTACTGCTTCAACAGCATTGGTCATAGCATCAATTCTTTCAACCATGTCCAAGCAAGTTTCTCTTAAAGTTTCAAGCTCTTTTTCAATTGAAGATTTTTGAAATCTAACTTCGTCTCTTGGACGAGGCTGTCTTCCCTTGATTTGCTTTCCTTCCCAAGTTCCTGCCAATTTGTTGAGTTGAATGTTGGCTTCGTACTCTTCTTTTAAGCCCCTAACGGTCGGCTTTCTAGGAGCACAGCATGCAGGAGAGGGCATGGCGTCGATAGTTTCGTGATTTTCAAAGCAATTTTCTAAGTCTTTTTTGGTGTCTTTTTTCAGTTGTCTGATGTCTTCTTTGTTTAAATATTTCCCAGTCGCAGGGTTTACAACATCTTCCCAATCTGTTCGGCTGTGATCAAAACAAAGAACAGGTTCTTTTTGATGAAAATATCTGTCGCTAACGTGCCGAGTGTTCCCTTCATCGTCCTTCACAGTGTAGATCATTCCAGACAACACATCCTTGCCGTTTTTTTCAGCTAAAATTTCGTATTCTCTCTCTTGTGTGAAATTTTCAATTGGTTTAAGATTGATGCCAGATGCAAATCCCGTTGTTTGCTCGTGATTGTAAATTTCCTTTCGTCGACTCTTATCGACGACCGTCTTCATAGAGTTTTCCATTTTGTTCTCCTTTTTTGTTAAAACTAACTCAAACTTATCTATGCAACACAATTAATAATTTGTTGTATTTTCGCCTAAAATCCGGTATACTGGCCACAGTAGATCATTTTAGAACTAAAAGGACGATCACCTATGTGTGGAATAGCAGGACTCATTGGAGAGTCAAAAGACCCAGAAGCGTCGTATCAGTTAGCTACCAAACTATTCGAAGGAATAGAAAAGCGTGGGGAAGATTCTTCAGGCTTCTGGGCAACTCAAAAAGGCACCAAGGGAGCGATCTCCTATCACAAGGAGCCGACTAAATCCTCAGACTTTGTTCACAAGAAAGTCTGGAAGGAGATGCAGTCGTTTAACTCCAACTGCCTGTTGATGCATGCTCGTGCAGCTACTCCCGGCATTGGCACGCCCAATATTAACAAGAATAATCATCCGTTCGTTTCAGATGACGTTACTCTCTCAATAATCCACAATGGTAAATTGCCTGAGTATCATTTTTTAAAGGATAAATATGAGACCTTTACAAATTGCGACTCAGAACTGGTTTTGAGAATTCTACAGTGCGAAAATGAATTACCTCCCGGATTAGAAGATAGCAAAAACTTATCTCAAGGCCAAAAGAATCGTTTGGCTGGGATCAAGCAACTGTGGTCTTTAAGTTATCATGCTCATATGGCTGTTGCTGTGGGCGAATGGTTTGATGATGGAACAAGACAACTTTGGTTGTGGAGAAATGAACACAGGCCGATATGGGTCGCTGACATGCGAGACACGCTGGGTCAAATCTTCTTCTTCTCTGAAGACAAAATTTGGTGGGATGCTGTTCAAGATAGCCCTCTGGTAACGAAGTATCTCAACAAAGGGCAAAAAATGTATGAAATGCCTACTGAAGAGATTTGGTTCTTCGAGGTCAACGAAGGTGCCCCGGTTGTTTCCCAAGATTATTTCCAAAAATTCAACATCATTAAGAAGAGCGTTGAAGAAAAAGAGGAAGACGAAATTGAAGAGGGTGTTCTTCTTGAGGATGAAGAGAAAGGCGTTCCACATAGACTAATCTGTGGTCTAGGCGAGGATGATGAGCCATTGGAAAAAGATAACACCAAGAAGCCTTACACGCCAAGTGGCACCTCTCATTATTCTCAGCAACCTCACAAGTCGCATCAGGCTTCAAACCAACTTGAGAAGTATAAGACAACCAAAGGACCGGCTTCCGATAAAAAAACTCCATCCCAACAAAATAATGATGCATGGCGGGATGCCGAAATAGACAGAAAAAAAAACGAAAGCGTGGGAAGCCCAAGCGTCGAGGTCGACGATCTAGACGACACAGGGATGCATACTGATCGCACACACCCCTATTACAGTGTGATTGGTCAGGCAGATGTAGAAGAGATATGCCAATCAATCAAAGAAACTATTGATGATATTTCGACAGACATTCTGAACCTGAGCCTAGAGGGAAGTCTTACTGAGACAGAATTCCAAGAATTGGTGGACTCGCTAGAATCTACCCAGATCGATTTAAAGGCTACACAACAGATTTTGGTTAAATAACTATCTGGCGTAATTAGTATGCATTATATTATTCCTTTTTGTTTTCTTCTGTTATATTCTGCAATTAACAAAGCATCACAAATTGCTAAAGTCATTTTGATTTGTGGAAATAATTGTTGTGCTTTTGCTTTTAACCTATTTTTAAATTCTGTTTTGCTTTCTGTTTTGGCTCTTGGTGTGATTCCTAATGCCTTTTGCCATGTGCGAGGCGTAATCTCATCAAAAGGGATTTCAGCGGCAATCAGAGCCATACGCAGACCCCCATAGCCTTTGCCAAACTTAAAAGTAGACGCTACGCCTTGACCCGGCATTGAGTGAACTTTTTCAATTACTGCAAAACAATTATTTTTATGACTTTTGAACCATTCCCATATATCTTTTTCTGTTGGCGGCATTTTGACGATTTCATTTATTTCACTTAAAATAGCAAGCCCGCCAGATTGACCCGGATCAACACCTATATAATTTTTATACATTTTAATTTACCTCACACTAGTACATACTAGTGTGAGGTAAAAATTAATTTTTATTGCTAGGTCTTATGTAACATGAAAAATAAAACAAAATCTTTAATTAAACAATCTCTTTGTAAAATCTTTACAAAGAGATTTTGTAAAGATTTTACGTTGCCATCTAGCACAATGCCAACTCATGCAAAAAATACCTTCACGGGCGACATATGTGCCCCTGAAGGTTTTTTGTTTTCACTGGAATGCAAGAATGGGCATGAAGACAAAATAGACTTGGGCAACATCTTTACGTCAAAGAACAAAACTCTTGATGGATTTCTCAAGCAATCTATCAAAGAAGCAAACGACTGCAACCGACTCCCTATGGTCTGCTGGAAACGTAAAAGAAGACCTTGGGTGGCTTTTATCCGAGAAGCCGATCTAGACCTCACTGTTGATTTTAAGTCTCACATGGTTTACTGGGATTGGATTGCTGTCTCCCTAGACAAGCTGCTTGAATTCCCTGACGACTTCTTCTTTAAGGAGTCAAATGGCTAACTTCAAGTTAAGGGGTGCTTCTCACGTAGAAGTTGCAGGAGAATTAAAGTCCAAAGTATTTGTGCCAAAAAAGAAGCGACTTCTAATTGGCACAATCTTTATTGATGACAGTGCTATTCAAAAAAAATGGCTTGACTTGCAGTTGAGCTTTTTGCAAGACACCACTGAAGACTTTGATCATATAGTTTATTTGACTAATCCCTCTCAGAGTTTTGAGGAAGTAACAAATGTAGTTATAGGCGATGGCAATACACATGTAGCTGGTCTGAGGAAATTAAAGGAAGTCTTCATGGAAAACCAAGACTTCTACGACTATTTTCTATTTATTGATAGTGATGCCTTCCCTATTCAAAAAGGATGGATGGATATCTTGCTTGAAAGTATGGACACCTTCTCAAAAACTCATAAAAAGGAAATAGCCTGTAACCTTAGAACAGAAAATTTGGAACAAAGATTGCATGCATCAGTTTTGTTTACAAAAAAGGATGCCCTAAACAATTTAGAATGGCGGATTAACAACAACCCAATTGTTGACGTTATGGGAAATAAAGAAATTGATTTGCAAATTTCTTATTACCAAGAAGAAAAAAGAAAGTTAGCTTTCCCTATGTTGAGGTCAAATAAAGTAGAAGTGCATCCTTTATTGTGTGGAGTTTATTACAATTTGTTTTATCATCATGGACTAGGGTCTGGCAGGGGAGATAACATGAGGGGTAAAAATTATTGGAACCATCTCCCTTTGGTCGGACTTGATCGTCTTACAGATGAACTAATGAGTGATCCAAGAGAATTTATAGACAAATTAGTCTGGAGTTAAAATGACTGATATAAAGCTTGACGATGACATTCCTGTATATGTTGATATGTGCAAATACAGAGAGAAAAAATTCCCTTGGATGATTGTTGCTATCACCGCCATTATTTGGACTGGTGCAGGATACACGGCAGGTTGGGTGGATGGATATGTGACTGGCGTAAGAGACTCATCAAGCTTAATAGAACAAACCTTTGAATTGAAAGACAGCAAAAGCTCAGACGGGCATATGCCGTGGTAATCAAGAAGGGGTTTCTGGAGTCAGAGAATACTTTCCTCTTTTGGTAATTTTGTCTCTAAAATCATCACTTTTCAGTTGCTCTGGAGTCTTCTCCACAGGCGGTTCTTGGAACAGCTTAGCATCACGCTGAGGCGGCCACGCAGGTCTTGCTTTGTTTCCCAACAGATCTGAAAGTTTTTGTTGGTCTCCTTGGGCTGCTTGACGTTCCTCTTCTTCTCTTGACCACAAAGTTTTTTCTATAATCTGGTGAGCTGTTTGTAATAAATCACTCCAGCTTTTATCAAATGTCATTAAGTTTCTCTTTGTGGCTTCAACTTTCTTGCTAGAATCGTCATCGTGCAGAGAGAATTCAACGTTTATTTTCAAATTATTGCCAGACACATCAGACTCGATTTCTATTTTTGGCAATCCTTCCTCAGAAGATGTATAAGGATTTTCGTCCTTCCCCATAGTAGGAAGCCATTGTTGTCTATCATAATGGTTTGCTGCACCTTGTAGTCCACCCAAGAATGCTCTTTTTATTTGTTCAATCATAGTCGTCATTTTGTGTTTATCGACTTGATTTTTTAATTGCCACCCGCCATATTTTTTTTCCGCAATGGCCTGCCCGGCTAACTTTTTGGATGTTTTAATAGGGATATTAGATGCCGCCTGTACAACAAAAAAGCCTAGCTCCTCAACATCTCCTGTATTTCTTTCAAGAATTTCAAAGTTTTTAAGATTAATGTCCCAAAGTTCTTCTTCTAATTCTCTAGCTGGTGGGTTTTCAGCGAATCCCCTTTCTATAAGCCAATCCTTAGTGATAGCTAAGATATCCTCGTAGTTTTCTTCATAATTTCGCCACATGTTGTCTGCATAGTTATCAAAGTCATTTGGATCACGGCCATGATCATTCATTTCGTATCCTTCTGCCCCATGTTCATAATCATTTGTATAAATTGATATTTGAAGATTGTCTCCAGAAACTTTCACACCTGCATGGTCGCTACTTATGGGAGGATCGTCATGACCATGTTCTATCAGTCTATCCCTCAAACTCACAGTTTTTGATGATTCATAAATATCTTCATCATCTGGTTGTTCCAAAAATTTCATTCCGGGGGTTATAATGTTAATTCCTCCATCTATTCTATAATCAAATTGGCCACCATCGTCGTAATCATCGTGCTCCTCATAATTTACAAAAGTGCGTTTTAATGTTTGGTTCCATGTTTCTTCCATCTCTTCAAGTTCTGTTCTGTAGTGCTCTGACATGTTGACCAAACTTTCTTGACCTTTAAATTCATGCGTAGTATTTCCTCTGTCCATAGCATCATTAAAGAAATTATTAAATAAAGGTCCATCATCAGAGTCCCTATAACTTCCGCCTCTTAAGACAAAATTATCTGATCTGAATTGCTCTCTTCCTCCATTTCTTTTAATTAAATCCTTCTGTTCATCTCGAAGCCATCTATTTATTCTTTTTTGAAATCCTGCAATTCTACTATTTCCATAAATTGAAGTTTCTGGAACAGCAAAATCAAATTTATCACCAGTTTTTTCGTCTGGGAATTTGCTTGTGTATCTTCTAAGTCGCACTCTTGATATAGGCTTAAGATCACCACCAGTGTCTCTGTCCCTATCTTCGAAGACTTCATCATCATCAAGGTCTACGCCTTCGAGGTCTTTAGTTTTGACAAGGTAAGCTACTCCTCCTCCATCAACAGCTTCTTGCTGAGCACAATGGAAAAAGTTTCCGTGACCATAGTTTGGGTCATGGCAGGAAGTAATGCCTTGATGATCACTCATTCTCATGATATCTATGGGATGCCTAGAGAACATGATACTGTACTCTCCAGCATTTTTGGCGACTATCTCTCTTTCTTGTGCTGTGATCGCTGAGGTATCCATAAATCCTGCCCACCAATCCAGCATATCGGGGGCTTCATTTTCTAAGAATTTAGCAATTTTAACTTTCCTTTCTCCAAACTTTGGAGCGGTCGATGATTTTCCTGTTTTCTTATTTACAAACGTTTGTCCTGCGTTAGGGTTTGTAAATTGGGTATGAATTAGCCCGTTGATCCAATCAACTTCATATTCTATAAGTTCCGGCATCTTTGTCGTACTGTAGTGATTTTGAATAAGAGATTTCAGACGAGATAAATCTTCATCGTCAAAAGGTATAACAACTCTATATTTGCCATCATAAAGTTCATTATGAGGTAGCTCTTCAGGTGTTAGCTCTGACAGCTTCTCTTCGATATCATCGATATGTCTGTCAATGACCTCGTTTTTAATTGATAAGAATTCTTTAAAGTTCATACATTATATAGAGTAGGATCAGAGAAACTCTTCCCAATCATCGGGTCGTCTGATTTTTAGTTCCTGTAACCATTCAGCAGTTTTGACTTTTCGCATCCATAACTTGTGCCCACTCTTGCCTTTGCAGACAACGCCTTCTATAATTGGTTGTTTGGCTGGCAACTTGCTCTCAAGCCCTTCAAGAGTTCCATCCATAACTCCTTGAATCAAAGGCTGATTCATGTTGCCCTCATAGATAACTTCAGCACTTCCTTCTAGGTGGCCGAAGGTTTTGATGAAATCTCTTGGTCCTAGAATTCCTTTTTTATGAGGATTAACGTCAAAAAGAACAAGACACCTTGTGTCGTCATTTTCATCGTGCGACCCTGCAAAAGATTTTTCCCCAAACCACTCGAAGAAAAAGGTGCATTTGGTCATCCCTCTAAAAATCTTTGTTTTAATGATTTCTGCTAATCGATCTTCCCAATTTTCTCTAAAAATTGGGATCACAGACCCAAACCACTGGCTGGTCTCATCAAACATTTGTTTTCTGCTTCCGAACTTCGTGAAGCCGGTTTTCTTGTTCCATTCAACTCTGATGTTTGATCCATCATACTTGTAGAACGCCACACATGGTTCATGTGGAGCTTTTGCTGGACCGAGGATGCTAGGATATGTTTTCATTTTTGCATTATACGAAAAATTTTGCTGATGTAAAACGATATATACTGTATGACCACAATTTTATTTTTTGATGAACAAATGACTATAGCCTATACAGGCTTAGACCAACGTAAAGGAAAACGGTGTGCTCCACTTGCTCCTACCGTACTAAGAATCGATAGCCTTGACATTCGTCCTCGTGGAGCAAATATTATTGATTTGGTTCAAGATGAAGACTCAATCACCATAACCGCCAATGGAAATGGCACTGGAACAGTTTCAGTAATTGCATACTTAGAAGCATCAGAGGATGCTGTCTTATCTGGAAGCAGACAAGGCTGCTGGGAGACAACAGCCTTGGGTTCGAGAAGTGCGATTAACGCACTAGCCCCTGCAATATCAGAAGACATCTTAATTATGGAGCCACAAAAAACGGTAGAAATTGAGCAGGTAATTGATGATCCTGATCCTGATTGCGTAGAATAATTTTATAAGCCTCTTTCAGAAGATGCCAAGCTTCGCACTAACGTATTTGGCGTTGGAAGCAAGGTTGAATATGAGGTTTGGGCTAAGTATGCAGATTCGAGGAAGTCCTCGAAGTCCTAAGTTGTTAAAAACGAAAAAAGCCAGTAACGATTGTTACTGGCTTTTTTATTTGGGAGAGCCACTGGGGAGAGTGAAATACCTAGTGACCGCAACAGTGATCTTACCTAGTGACCGCAACAGTGATCTTACCTTATGCGTCTTTTTCAACTCGTTCAAAAGTCACCACAACGGTATGAACTAATTGTCCACAAGAGCTTGTTTTGCACTTGTTTAGTTCTGTGTGGTGAGCCGCTAACGTAAGCTTCCCAAAACGATAAAGGGCTACTTCATCGTTGTTCTGATTAAACAACGTCATATACACCATGTCATGCGTTGCTAGGTGAGTATGGAGCCTTGCCTGATCATAAGCATTTGAAATGCCTGCAATCCATGTAAAAGCATCCATGTTGCTATTTTCTACGATCTGCATCGTAAATTTCTTGTTGAATAAATCCCAATCAAAAGAATATACGCCTTTGCCCATATCTGGAGATGCGGGTGCCTCAATTTTAAAGTTGTCTGATACAACGTTTGGGTTCTTGACCTTTCTGGGTTTCGTTACTTTCTTCTTCGGGGCTACTTTCTTCTTTAAGGCTACCATGTCATTTCCTTTATTGAATTAATATACTTGAAATTGCATTTTGTCTGAGAGGTATAAATTGCCCCCAAAGTCTAGTCTGAACCATATATTATACATCCCACAATCGAAGTCTTCTGTGTCAAGCTGATAAAATGCTCTATTCTTTTCCCTAATTTTGACAAGCTCCTCTTCAACGATTAGGTTTAGGTCTTGTTCTTCTTCTGTGCATGGGCCACAGGCTAGTTCTATTGAGACGCAAATGTTTGCCACTATGGCAAGGTTCTCATAGTACCTTTGCAAATCGCTTGCTGTAGGCACATTAGGGGTAATTTCAATCATCAAGTATTGTTTAGACCCCTTTCTCATTCTGTTAGGTCTAAAGTTGAAACTAAAATCATAAACAATTGGTGTGATATCGGTATACCACATGTCGGGATATATGGAGAAGAAATTATCTATCTCTGCTGTTGGTTCGCTCGTTTCAAAGCTAACATGCCATCGATCGACATAATCTCCAATTCCATAGCATGTAGAGTCTAGCGTGAGCACAGCACTATATTCTCCGGGACAACCTGAAACAGATACTACATCTGCTCCAATAATTGTGGTGACAAGTCGTAATCCTTGCGGATTAGTTTCAGACTTTAAGGCATCATCTATCTGGAATACCTCAACTTGAACAATACTATCCACATTAGATAAATTATTAGAGTTATAGGTAAAGAACCTTAAAGTTACATCATCACCAACAACTGGGTTTTGGAATCTTTCCTTAGCCGCCATTTCCATTCCTTTCAGGCTTAGCCTTTTTGTGTTTTTCTATAGCCTCTTTAACTATCTTTTTCACTTCATTCTTACGCTTTCTCTTAAGCCAAACATTTCTACTCATCTAAACCTACTTACTTTTTCTTAGATTTCTCTATTTCTTCATTTTCTTTTTTGCGTTGTTCCATGAAACGCTCGACAATCCATTTTCTTTCAAATATTGGGTATTGGTCGGCTCCGCCATACCATGCCATTTTCATATGATATTGGAAGAAAAATTTCTCTTCCATTAAATTCTGCCATAAATTCGTACACGCCAAGTCGATTGGGTCAATTATATTACCCTGCTCGTCTTCTAGCTTTCCTCCCGAACTCGGCGTGGGAAGAAAAAATTTGATTCTAGGGGCAGATCAATATCAAATTCAGACATACAACTAACACAAACTTGTGGAATCTTTGTGTCTACTCCAAATGGAGGTTCATTGACTACATTTCTGATATAGTTGACATCACTTACAGGCAACTTCTCTAATACCATTTGGATATCTTTTCTGCTGGTAACATCCTCAATGTATTCAATCAGACTGGCCATACGGAAAAGTAATGTATCGTCAGTAGTTCTATCGCCAAACCATTTTGCTTTTCTTTCTCTGTGTTTAGAAACTTCGTTTTCATCAAACCCAGTAGAAAGCTTGTACCCGAAAGAAAATCCTGTTGTTGGAAGAGTATCATCTAACTTCTCAGGACCAAAGTTATCCGTGCATTCATCGATGTCTAATTCGTTCAAATGAATCACAGAAGAATACTTTGTTGAACAATCAGGACATTTGATTTCAACTTCGTAGTCTGGGGTGTAAGAAATACCTCTTAAGAAAATCAATAAGTAAGTTCTATCAATGGATAAAAAGTTAACTGGGTCATATTCTTCTTGAAGACAACTTTCAAAAATCATATCCATTGCTTTCCCGCCTTTAACCCAGCGAGGAGTAGCAAGAATTTGTTCTTCCTTGCCTGTCATTGGACGAACATGGAGGATTCCGTCTGTTGGACCATCTTCACCATCATAAAATTTGCCCAGAGACGGCAAGACAATTTCATCAAAATTAAGGTCAACAAATGGCTGAACTCTTTTTAAGAGTTCTTTTACGCTATCATTGGTGGTAACAGAGTCTCCTTCGAATGGTTTCTTTTTCTTCTTTTTTTCACGAGGCTCTTCCTTGCTGCGTCGTGAAGACTTCATGACACTACGGTCGCCTTTTGCGGCTATTGTGGCTTCAGCAAAGCCGGGCGGTAAGTTCCCTTGAATATCAAGTCCGCCTTCGACAGGCTGAAGCATATCATCTCCATGCTCCGCTGCACTCATTTTTCTCATCGCTTGTGCGTTGGCCATTTTTTCTTTTCCGCTTCGTTCAGATTGCGGAACAGGGGTTCCTTTGGGTGGAACTTCTGCTTCCCAACTGTCGTCAGCATCAGGTTCAATTTTTCGAGGTCTGTACGTTTCGTCTGCCATTATTCTATTCCTCTTACTAAGTTACTATTGGAAAGCATTGATAGGTTAACATAGTATGAAAAAATTAAATTTCCAAAATATAGAAAAGTTGATTTTCCATAATGATGATATAAAATGTGCTTTGCCACAAGAGTTACGAAATTATATCTATACGTGGCAAATGGGTCGAAAAGCTTCATTTCTACGTCATACAGCAAAAAGGGCTGTCTTTGATTTCATCAATGCATTAACTGATGAGCATTTGGATATGCTGTCCGAGTTCTTTGGAGAACCAGTTGTAGTCGAAAAAATAGACTACAAATCAGTCAAAAACTTTAAACTCCCTCTTTCTAAATTAGATATCTGTGAAACATTATGCGAATTAGGTGGGCATAACTATTTTACAACATGGAGAGATTCTAAGTACCTTTATGTATCATTCTGGAAATAAATTTGGAGAAATTATGTCAAAACCCATCGGTATTGTTATATTCTATGTCAATGTAAATATTGAGCATATGGAACACATTAAATCTGAAGAACTTGTCGATATGATCAGAGAGAATCATGTGGCTCAAGTTACCATCCTTAAGGAGAGAGGCTGGGAAGTTCTATTCCTCCCATGTATCGGCGAAGCAAGTCGAGTTGAAAAAATTAATCTAACGAAGGGCGAAGAAGAAGCTGCCGGGGTTGTTTTGTTCTATGTCAACGTAAATATTGAGCATATGGAATTTGTTAATCCGGGAGAACTCATTGATGTGATTAGAGAAAACCATGTGGCTCAAGTTACTGTCCTTAAAGAAAATGATTGGGAAGTTTTATTCCTACCGTGTATCGGCGAGGCAAGTCGAGCCGAGAAAATCAACTTGTTGGCTGAGGATGAAGAAGAAACAGACGGCGGCATTGCTATTCGTCATCCTTCTAAAGAAAAAAAGAAAGAAAAAAATGAGTATTAGCATGTTGATATTTTTCGCCTTTGCAGCAGTTGGGTTAACTAATGTGATAGTAGAAAGTACAATATCAGAGCCTATCAGAGAATTCTGGAAAAAGAATACATCTGAATTCTTTGGAGATGCCATTGAGTGTAATCAATGCGTCGGCTGGTGGTCAGGACTAATGTGTTCTATTTTGTTCTTTGATTTTTCCTTTGAATTCTTACCAATAATGTTTGGTTGTGCTTTTGCAGGAAGTATGCTTTCTTCTTTCGAAAAGGTTTTACGCAACTATCTAATAGAGCATACTGTCTATATCATGTGCAAAGACTTGCAGGAGCCAGAAGAATGAGCGTCAAAGAATACTTAGTATATTGTGAGCCATGTGGGTACAAAAGAATTACCGATGGTTCAAACGATGGTGATTTAACTAAGGTGCCCAGATCAGACGTTCCGGGCGGGTCGCCTGTGCTAAATCCTCTAACTAAAGAAGTGGATATTAAAAA
>Ga0302135_10000356_pt1 | contig 27587 bp, 25 predicted proteins | sample CBN3_surface_MG_FD_203119 | JGI IMG/M metagenome (GOLD analysis project Ga0302135, IMG submission 203119) | Marine microbial communities from Western Arctic Ocean, Canada - CBN3_32.1 | ecosystem: Environmental > Aquatic > Marine > Oceanic | place: Canada: Western Arctic Ocean | collected...
TGAGAATAGGGTGAACGATCCGCCAGGGATGGTGTGGCTGGGGCCAAAGAAGAACACAAGCGTCACGCCAGAGACGACATGTGCAACATAGCAAAAAGCTCCAATCAACCAGTCCCTCAAGCAAAGTGATTTGCAGTCTTGCCCTAGAGACGGGTGTACGCAATCCAAAGATACCTACCGAACGATACAATAATAAGGCGAATAAGAAAAACTTGGCCTCAAGCACCCCCCCCTATAAAGTCTGGACATTTTAGAAGCAGACGTTTATTTTACGGGCTGACTAAAGCGTGAGGGAGATGGTAAATGAAAATTCGATTCGTCGCAGTAATAGCCATGTCTGCATTGCTTGCTGCAACAATGTTACTAAAGTCTGCAGCGTTTGCTCAGCAGTCTTCTGGGACAGACTCTTCCAGCGGAGAATACAGCAAGAATACACCATGGGGAGATCCCGATCTGCAGGGTAAATGGTCCTACGCCAGCCTAACTCCACTGCAGCGCCCGCTGCGCCTTGGTGAGAAAATGTTCTACACACTCGAGGAAGCGGCTGAGATTAATGCGGCAACATTGCTGGAGACGACAGATACTCCGGGGGATGTAGGCAACTACAATGTGGGGTGGTTCGATCGAGGAAACATTTCGCTGGACCTACGTACATCACTAATAGTTGACCCTTTGGACGGCAGGCTGCCTTTTAGGGAAGAGACCATCGAAAGGCTGGCAGCTGAAGCAGCCTATGGGCGCGATCACCCTGCCGACTCCTGGCTGGATCGTACCAACTGGGATCGATGCATTACTTACCATGGCGTACCGGCAATTTCTTCTGGTTATAACAACAGCTACCAGATCATTCAGAACCCAGGTTATGTGGCCATCGTGGTCGAGATGATACATGATGTTCGGATTATTCCGGTGGATGGTCAACCTCAGCTCGATAATAAAATTCGCCAGTGGAACGGAGATTCTCGTGGCCATTGGGAAGGTGGTACGCTCGTTGTCGAGACTAGCAATTTCAGTGATAAGACACAGCACCGTTTTCCCTCATCCAAAAACGCACGATCTATAGAGCGCTTTACGCGAGTCAGTGACGACTTAATCGACTATCAATTTACGGTTGAAGATCCTGAGGTTTACACCAGGCCCTGGACCGTCATTCGTCCGATGCCAGCTTTGGAAGAAGGCTATACGCTTTACGAGTATGCCTGTCATGAAGGCAACTACGCTATGACAGGCATACTCGGAGGAGCTCGTATGGAAGAAAGTGAAGCTAGGTCATCCAGATAGGCGCGTGCGGTGGGCCCATGATTGCCAAGTGCAATCACGTGGGTTTAGATGCGATTAAGCGAGAAGAGTTTTATTTCATGAAATCTGTTCCTCTATCCGAGAAACACTGAAACCTGCCAGCTGACCCTGGCGATCAAGGGAGGTAATTAATGAGAATTTTATTCGTTTTACTATTCATATTTCTGATATTGAGCCGATCATCATGGGCGCAAGATTCCGGAGCACCAGCTGCTTTATACAAACCTGGGGCGGAGATTACGGCGGAATTGGAAAGAGCCGCAAGCGGCTCAGCATCTGCTGCCGGTTCGGCTGTTAGTATTTCACCAGGTATATCAGTCCGGCGTCGGAGTAGTGCTGTTGCCCATTATGCTGTGCTCCATCCCTATAGTGTCGAGATTTACCGCATCCTAGAGGGCAGTGGCACACTTGTTACCGGGGGCCTGTTGAAACTTCCACTGGCTGAGTCAACTAGTCCCAATATCATCAGAACTCAGGAAGGTATTATGGGCGGACTGGCCCGCCACGTCACCGCAGGTGATATCCTAGTGCTGCAACCTGGTACGCCCCATTGGTTTAGCGCTATTGATGGAGAATATATTACCTATATGGAGTCTAGGATTCAGATTACTGCACATCCGGTGCAGTTCCAGTAAAAATAGTTCAAGCAAAAATAGTCCAGCAAAAGATGAACAAAGAGGTAAATTATGATCAATGCCGGTGAGGCGCTAATGCGGCTCAGAGACGGGAATCGCCGGTTTCGTTCTGGTGAGGGCTATCACATAGATATCGCAGGCCTGTTGCGATCGCAGCTGATCCAAGAGCAAGAGCCTTTTGCTATTGTATTAGGTTGTTCGGATTCACGCGTACCGGTAGAAATCATCTTCGGTCAAGGGGTAGGCGACCTTTTTGTCATTCGAGTTGCTGGGAATATTGTTGCGCCCTCTCAAATTGGTAGCATCGAATTTGCTGCCGAAAATTTTGGTACGAGGCTGGTGGTAGTTTTAGGTCACTCCCAGTGCGGTGCGATTGCTGCGACTTTGGAGCAACTGCGACTACCGCCTGCAAATCGTTGCCGAAATTTGCATGCTGTGGTTGATAGAATTCGACCAGCCGTAGAGCCTTTGCTCGGTTCAGCTGGGGCTGAAACTACCGAAGACTTGCTAGATCGAGCCGTGCGAGCAAATATTGATACCTCAGTTGAAAATCTACGCCATGAGTCAGCGCTGCTGGAATTACTCATTAAAGATGAAGGGTTGTTGATAGTAGGTGCCGAATATTGTCTGGAAACCGGTGTTGTCGATTTCATAGAGTGAGCGGAGCTTACTGACAAATATTTGGAATTCCAAACGACTTACTTGTTTTGCCTCATCACGTTGGTCCGGACTTGGTTGATGTGCACAGTAAATCGGTAACATGATTGGCTGGAACGATTTGTGCAATCTCGAAAGGCTGTGTTTGATAGCGGTTTGACTAGACCGTTAGGCTAAAGAACCTCCTGCAGGAAATAATCGTCGCTGACTAGTTCCCTAATCATACGATCGAGAGAGGCTCTAACAGCAACAGCCATACCCTCATCGAGGGGGACTCTGCCGCGGCCAAACAATGTGGTTTGAAAGGCAGTACGACCGCCTGCAATGAGCTGGACACTTGCCCGTATGGTTAGCTGGAGTAATTGTGCTCCGTCACGCTCAATGATCTGTGCTTCGGTACTTACCACACTACCTGACACGCTCATATCTGCATCTGCGCTGGCCAGTTCGGCACCACCACTGGTGAAGCCCTGCACCAGTGCATCCTGAATCATAACCGATAGCTCTTCTTCAGCAATAAAACCGCCGTTACCGCTACCAAGGTCATTGTCAGTAATCAATTTACCATCATCTACATCTCTGTCATCGGTAAAAGCACCGACACTAAAGGACCCCTTCATTGAGCTGAAGTCAATTCCGTGGTCTTCGCCATATTCATACTGCACAGAGACTTCTTCTGCGGCAAATACGGAAACGGTTGAGAGCGAAGCGGCAATGCCTAGAATAATCAGTTGTCGAATTTTCATGATAATGTATATCTCGTTTAGGGTGGTCGGTTAAATTATTGGCAGAATAATGGACATTACCGGATTGATCAAGCCAGTGTAAAAGCTTGACACAAATTCCTTCTGGATTGGGACTAGGGGTTAGTTGGCTGGCACCAAATAACGCGCAATAAAAATCCGTATCGAATTTCTTCGATACGGATTTTAAGTCACTTACCAGCGGGTGTTACAGTTGCTCAGCAGGCCAGGTTGGGGCTCGCTCACGCGTGGTAACAGCTCGAATTCCCTTATTAACGAATTTCTGTACGCGGGCACCTTCATAGGTTTCCGTTGTATAGAGGTTACCTGAGGAATCGGTAGCAACACTGTGAGGCGCATAGAATGTACCAGGCTGTCTGCCGCCTTGGCCAAACGTGTAAAGTACTTCCATCGTTTCGCGTTCTATCACAGAAATTTTGAAGTTCTGACCATCTGCTAAATAGATGTAAGTCTGATTTTCATCTTTAGAGAATGCGATATCCCAGGTAGAACCCTGGTTTAATGTAGCTGGGTTGTATACCGCTTCTCTTACATAAGTACCGTCTTTGCGGAAGACCTGAACTCGGTCAGCACCACGGTCACAAACATATACCAGGCCATCATTTGAAGGCTCTGCGCAGTGAACCGGGCCACGAAATTGCTGTGGACCAGGTACGCCAGGTGTGTAAGTTACATCGGTATCATCATCAGGTGTGTTGCCGTAGGCGCCCCAATAGCGCAGCAAGTCACCAGTAGATACGTCAACAACAGCAACGCGCTTGTTACCGTAACCATCAGCGAAGTAGGCTTCATTGGCTTCAACATCGATGGCTATTTCAGCAACTCGGCTATAATGAGTCTCGCTGTTACTGTCATTACCCTCGCCTTGCTGGCCAATTGTCTGAACGTATTCACCTTCGCGAGTAAAGACAAGAACGTGTGAGTCACCACCACCGTTACCACCTATCCATACGTTGCCATTTGGCGCGATTTCGATACCGTGATTGGATGCGGGCCATGTGTAGTCTGCATCTTCATCAGGTCCGCCCCAGGCATTTACCACATTACCGGCTGCGTCAAACTCAATGATTGGCGGTGCTGGTGTGCAGCATTCTGAAACGCCACCTTGCAGGCCAATTTCAGTATTGCCACCAAACTGAGAGGCATCGTTACGGTGCACAACCCAGACGTGATCTCTCTCGTCTACGTCTACACCAATCGTGTTACCCATTGCCCACATATTTGGCAGTGGTCTTGGCCAATAAGGATCGACCTCAAAGGCAGGCGCCATTGCACCGCCGCTTGCCGCAACACTTGGTTGTTGAATTTGTGTTTGCCCTACAGCTAGAACAACTAAAGCAACTGCCATCGTTGCTCCGATTAATAATTTAGTCTTTGTCATTTTTATTTCTCCTATGATGCTCAATACGGACCAACTAACTCCCCGAGCAGCTACGCAGTATACTGTGTAAAAACGGGGCCGTACACTAACAACCCGCTTTTTAGGTGGGCTAAAGGTGAATAATTGCAATATTTTTGTGGTGATTGTTCCTAGAACAAGTATTTTAGCCCAATAAGGCACTGGAATTCAGCTATATTGGATCTTGTCGGGTTGCCCAGCCTCGGCGTCGGCAAGGGTTTCATGCCGGGAATATCAACCCGGCCCCAACTCAAGTGGTTTAGAAGTGTTGTTCTGGATCAAACACTGGGTAGTCAGCGGAGTAATTGCCAGGCATAAATGAACTATTTGTTAACTCGAATGGGACTGGCTAGAGAATTGAAGTCTGGGACTGTAGCGATTATTAGCGAGTGGCCTCTGTTTGAGCGAGCAATGGAGTCCACTATAGGACAACTTAGGGACACCAATACAACAGCTACGTAGCTGTATTCACAAACAACCAAGAATGTAAAGAAAATGGAGGTAAGAATGAAAGTAGCTTTTTTGGGTCTAGGAGTTATGGGCTATCCAATGGCAGGTCATTTACAGGCTGCTGGTTTCGATGTTTGTGTTTATAATCGGACTTCAGGCAAAGCGGATAAATGGTGCGAGGAACATGGAGGGGAGAGCGCCCCTACTCCAGCACAGGCGGTGGTTGGCTGTAAAATTGTAATGATTTGTGTTGGTAACGATGATGATGTCAGACAGGTTGTTTTGGGAGAAGCAGGCGTTTTTTCTGCATTAGAAGAAGGCGCCATTCTGATAGATCATACCACTGCTTCAGCAACACTTGCGCGAGAATTAGCAGAAGTAGCAGCCAAAGCAGGGTATTACTTTCTTGATGCGCCGGTTTCAGGCGGCCAGGCTGGGGCTGAGAATGGCGCACTCACTGTCATGGTGGGTGGGGAAGAAAATATTTATCAACAAGCCAAACCGGTTTTCGATGCGTATTCCAAGTTCAGTAAATTACTAGGGTCTACTGGCTCTGGCCAGCTGGCCAAGATGGTAAACCAAATTTGTATTGCAGGTGCAGTTCAGGGGTTGGCTGAGGGGCTGAACTTCGCAATGCGGGCAGGGCTGGATGGCGAAGCGCTGATTGAGACGATTTCCAAAGGGGCCGCCGGTTCCTGGCAAATGGATAATCGGCATGCAACCATGTTAAAAGGTGAATATGAATTCGGTTTTGCTGTCGACTGGATGCGCAAGGATTTGGGGATTGCTTTCGCAGAGGCAGTCAGCAACGGAGCGGAATTGTCAGTGGCTAAGATGGTCGACGGTTTTTACGAAGAGGTTCAAAAAATGGGCGGGGCCCGCTGGGATACTTCAAGTCTTTTGGCTAGATTAAACAAATGAGCTTAAAGAGTTAATCAAAAAGTTTTAGGCTGGAATTAAACAATTACTCGGACCAATTCGGATTAGGTGATAACGGATTAGTTAATATATGAGGGGTGATTCTGGAGTATGGTAAGTAACTCTGCCGGGCTCATATAGGCGCCACCGCCGCCTTGGATGGTGCTGATTTTGCCAGAGCTTTCTGTTAGTCTGCCTCGAACAAAATTGGCATGATCATATCTTTGCCAACCAAGACCGTAATCCACCAGTCGTCTGTCAGTAGCACGTTCAAACTGAATTCTGCAATCGTTGAGTTGGCATATTGCATCAACAGCAATGTCGAAGAATGATCGATCAAGATAATAGACAGTGTGGGCAAGTTCATGCCCGATAATGCCGATTTGAGCGTTGAATGGCTGATTTTTTAGTAGCAACGCCCCGCGTCCACCATCCCGTGCAGTGTCTATGATTACTTTGTATATTCGATTGCGGGCCGATCGCAGCATGCTACCCCAGTAGGGTCTGGAAGACAGGGGAATGCCGACATCATCTACGATGAATTGGACAGTAACTTGTTTTAATTCTGGGTAATGACTCAGGGCCAGTAACGCTTGCAATTCATACCCCTGGGGTAGTTGTTTGTTTTGGCCATATTCTGCAAGCAATTCCGAGTAGCTGTCACGTTGCTCCTTTTCCACATATTCTCGCACAACTCGAATTTCGGGTTGTGCGGGTTCTGCGGCCAGGCTGAAGCCGCCCCAGCCGAGGAGTATACCTAATAGAACAGTAGGGTGCAGGGCTCTGGTTAAGAGGCTTTTCATACACCGAATTCTATTTCTGGAGCTAACAAAAGGCAACTTTGCCCCCAATCATTAGGCATGTCCTTAGGAGTGTGTGGTAGTTCAACAATTGCACCGCTTTTTTCTAGTTAAATGTAGTGTGAGTCAAGGTTGTCTATTTTGTGACATTTAAAATGAGTAATATGAACAGCGAAAGACGAAAATACCCGAGAGTGGTGCTAGCTGGCGAAGCTAGGATAATGTAATCGAGCACTTTTCTCGCCACAAATCTGACTCGGATTAATGCCCTGATTTTGAGTTTGAATTTACCTTGCCCAATTCAGTTAGTAAGGCAATGACCACTAAGTCAGTTTGCAAGGTTTCCTATTGCCGTCGGCAGCGATAGGATCTATACCATCTTGGATTAAGCTTCCTCAAGCTAAATAAAAAAGATGCGAAGACATTGGATGCATAGATTGGCGAATCAGCTGGCGGACTATACATTAAAGATAAACAGAGTGCCTTATAACGATTCTCATTCCGGTTAATATCCTTTATTATCTTGCTATGAAATTCGTATTTGTCTTTTTTCTCTCAATCACCTGTAGTTTTTCCGTGTTTGCTCAGGAGCAACCTTTTCAGGATTGGTTGGCTGAACTGCGGGGTGAAGCGCGTGCACTTGGTATTGGTGATTCGACTCTCGCTGCGTTGGATACGCTGCAACCGGCAGCGCGGGTTTTGGAACTGGACAAAAGCCAGCCTGAATTTGTACAAACCTTTACACGCTACACGAGCCTGCGTATTACGCCGGGTCAAATTCGTCGAGGCCAGAACCTGTTGCTTGAGCATGGCCCTTTATTGAATGCAGTCAGGGGTAAGTACGGGGTACAACCGCAATACCTCGTGTCGTTCTGGGCGCTGGAAAGTAATTATGGCAGTGCCACTGGGGGGTTCTCGGTTTTACAGGCGCTGGCGACACTGGCCTACGATCCACGCCGTGCAGGCTTTTTCCGTAACGAGTTACTTACTGCGCTAAAGATTATCGATGGTGGGCATATCTCAGCCAAAGCCATGAGTGGATCATGGGCAGGTGCCATGGGGCAGTTGCAGTTTATGCCATCCACTTTCGACCGTTATGCCATTGATGGCGATAGTGATGGCAAAATTGATATCTGGAATAGCCTGCCGGATATATTTGCCTCGGCTGCAAATTTTTTATCCCAATCTGGTTGGCGGGGAGACGAACGTTGGGGCAGGGAAGTTATCTTGCCCGATGATTTTGATTTCAGTATGTCGGGTACCGGCACCAGAAAAACCGTCAATGAATGGCGTGATTTAGGCGTCATGCAAGTGTCCGGCATGGTCTTGCCCATTGCCGATATGCAAGGTTCTATAGTATTGCCAGCCGGTGCCAACGGACCAGTATTCCTGGTATACAGCAACTATCGAACCACTATGGTCTGGAACCGCTCCACCTTCTATGCGCTCTCGGTTGGCCACTTGGCCGACCGCTTAACCGGTGGCCCACAGATTCAACGCATGCCGGTGGATGAGAGAGCCTTAAGGCGAGAGGAAGTGCTTGAGTTACAGCAGTTGCTGAACGATGAAGGCTTCGATGCCGGATCGATTGATGGCATTCTGGGTTCTCAAACCCGAACCGCGATACGCGGATTTCAGGCGGGTAGCGACTTGCCAATGGATGGCTATGCCTCTTATGCGCTATTGGAATTATTGCGTGCGGGATTGCATTGAGCTGACGGCTGGTTTATCCTCCCGCCCTTCACTGTACTCAGCGATAAATAACACCTCTTAAAAGCGCTCAAACCAATGACTTTTATTTCAGACAACCAGGTTAACGCCCTGCAGCGTTACCGGTCGATGGCTTGGATAACGCTCGCTGCAGTCTATTTCTTGATTCTTATTGGTGCCAGCGTGCGCGCATCCGGCGCAGGCATGGGTTGCCCCGATTGGCCCACTTGCTTTGGGCAATGGATTCCTCCCACGAGCGAAGCGCAATTGCCGCCTGACTATCAGGAAATCTATGCTGACTTAGGTTATGCGGATACCCGGTTTAACGTGGTGAAAACCTGGACTGAATACATGAACCGGCTAACCGGTGTGATGATCGGTTTTCTCATTTTGTTAACTGCTATTTTCTCCTGGTTTTGCCGCAAACATGAGCGCTCCATTTTTATAGCATCTGTTACTGCTCTTTTTATGGTTGGATTTGAGGGCTGGTTAGGCTCCCAGGTTGTAGAGTCCAATTTGCAACCTGGCTTGATTACCTTACATATGCTGATGGCGCTGGCACTTGTTGCTACGTTGTTATTTGGTTTGGCACAATCGAGAAAGGGGATCATGGAGGCACAACCGATTGATCAAATCGATCCCAGTTTTGCGAGGTGGTTATATTTAGTGCTGGCCTTGACAGTGTTGCAGGTAGCGATGGGAACCCAGGTCAGAGAGATGACCGATTTCATCGCCAGGGCCCAGGGCGAAGAGCTAAGGTCGAGCTGGATCGAAGCCATGCCGTGGTTTTTCTATGTGCACCGGAGTTTTTCTGCTGTGGTTTTGTTTGCTAATCTTTGGTTGGCGCGGTTATTGATTTTATCTATTGGCTGGCAGCACACACTGACGCGATTCACTTTGGTAATGCTCGCAGTGATTGGGGTGTCAGTAGTAACGGGTGCAACACTAGGCCATCTAGGCATGCCAGCATTCGTACAACCTACACACCTGCTGGCGGCATCCCTGCTATTTGGTTTGCAATTCCTGATCTGGATAGGCTACCGGCACTCTCGCGGCAGCGCATCTAATCCCGACAATGATCGTTATTTCAACTCATAGGGCGGTCGGCTATCGATCATAATCATATTCAGGGTATTCTGCGCTTGCTCCGGTTTGGCTAAGTCCTTCACTTCTAACATTTCGCACCCATCTTCTATCATCTGATTAATAGTCACGGGGTAGAATTTGCATTCGTCAGGGCGATCGAAATAGATATAGCAAGTATATTTGTCTTGATTGGGCGCGCGCCGGAGCCACGGACACCCTTCCAATTGTTTATTGGTATCGGGATTTATCCAGATCCCCCCTTCGTAGACATATTTGAATATATCGGGTCTAAATACTTCCCAATGCTCTATCTCGCTTGTCAATACAGATAGGCCGTTGCCGCCGTACTTCGTGCAACATTTTCCGCATTGATTACATTCTTTCAAAAGTCGGGTTTGTTCCTAAAATTTTTTAATGTGCTGGCTCAGGCTCCAAACAAAGTGATATTAAATACTCTCGCCATAATTAATATCAAACTCAATCCAGTAAATACAAACAGGCTTATATACGAGAAGTATTTGGCAAAATTGGACGGGTAAAAAGCCTTATCCTCTTTCGGTATGATTGTGAGGCAATAATAGACGTTGAAAAAGTAAATTACCGGCGCAACGAAGTATGCCAATGCAGACGCGACCAGCACCAGATACACAGGTCGGGGTACACCAATAATTATCCCAAGCGCAGCGATCAGTGAGAAGATCATGGTAATACGATAGATATTGTATTCAGAATACCATTTAGATTTGTGCTCATCGCTCAACTCAGATTTATCCACGCCTTGCAATGCTGCAGTAGCCGGGAAAATGTTGCGGCAACAAGCCCCCACGATCCGTGGCCAGCCATCAAAGTAGTTGAATGCCGTTGAAAAAGTTGCGGCGAAAGCCCCGAGAAGAAATACGATCATCAAGCTATTGCCGACGCTTTCGGTAAAAATTCTGGCAATGTCTCCAATCACTGCTTGTCCTTGTACGTCGCTGGGGTACATCCATACAGCAGCGAGAATAAGGAATATGCAAGCGATGATGAATGACACGATATGGCCAAGGCGAAAATCCCACAAGCTAATGGTAAGCCAACGCTGACAGTATGTTTGTGCATGGGCTGGAAGCTTAGACATGTCTACCGTTAAATGGTCTTTGTTAGGGGCGAAGGGATCGAAGCGCTGGGCCAGGCCCATCTCTTCCAATGTGCCTCTTATTCTTCCCATGCCTACCTTCTTGGCTTTGCCCCATTCCGATGCCTGCAAAGAAACATCGATGCCTGTTGGTAATAGCCCCAAAAACCCAGCGATAATAAGCCATGATCCGATTGGGAAGTCGATGATAAAAAAGTATTGCACGATTGATACTGATGGGGGTTCAACGAAAAAGACGAAGACGGTGGTAACAAAAAGAAAGCCGGCGGCTGATTTGGCTACCTGTTCCACTATTTTATAGTTGCCGCGCAGAAGAATAAAAACGGATAAAGTGCCTAGTATGAGAGCGAAGGCTTCAATTGGTATTTCAAATCCCATTGCCTCGCTGAATAGATAGCTAAAGAGAAAGAAGAGTACCGCCGCCGCCGCGATCAAACGACCTGCCTGACCGATAACACACTGGAGTAATGTCGTGGCCATCACATACCAAAGAGGCCATTTTTTCCACGCTGTGCCATAGGCTTCAATTAAACTTTTGCCGGTGGCATTAGTAAATCGAAAAGCCATTTCAAAGCCATAATATTTAAATACATATGCCACAGGAATACACCACATCAGCGCGTAACCGAAACGGCCCCCTGCAGTTGGTGCGGTAATGATGTGACTGGTTCCGATGCCAGTCATCATAAGAATAATGCCAGGGCCAAAATGCGACAACATTTTCTTGAAGGACATATCCGGCAATTCCAGCGCCGCTAAGACATCCTCTCCGGTCTGTTTGTTTAGCTCATCGTTGACGGCGTTTTTCTCGGTTACTTCTTTCACTTTTTATACTCCCCAATGAAAACCTATTCTGTATAGGTATAAATAATTATTGTAGTTCTAAACTAGACCTAATTTTTCTGCTAACCCGATACGTTGCAGTTTTCCAGTTGGACCCTTGGGGATCTCTTCCAGAAAAACTACTTTTTTGGGTACTTTGAAATCTGCCAAACGGGTTAGCGCATAATCGCGCAAACCTTTTTCATCGAGTTCGGTGCCTGCTTCCAGCACAATCGCGGCGGCCACTTCCTCACCCAACTTTGGATGAGGCATAGCAAAGGTAACTACCTGTGCGACGCTTTCGTGATCAAGCAGTATTTCGTCAACTTCTCTAGGTGAGATTTTCTCACCACCGCGGTTGATAATTTCCTTAAGCCGGCCAGTTAGCGTCAAATATCCTTCATCGTCTAGTTTGCCTTGATCGCCGGTGCGAAACCATCCGTCGGTGTACGCAGTTGAGTTAGCCTCCTCATTATTAAGATAGCCAGCGGTTACATTTTCTCCCTGAATCACTACCTCACCAATCTCTCCGGCGGACAAATGAGCACCCTGCTGGTTCATAATAGACACCTTTGGGCCAGCGGCAAGCCCAACTGATCCGGGCTTTTGGGTTCCACGCGGTAAGGGATTACAGGCCATTTGATGAGCCGCTTCGGTCATGCCGTAAGCTTCAATTACCGGCGCGTTAAAGGTTTTTTCTAGGTCTGCCATCACTTGGGGTGGCAGGGAAGCGGAGGAGGACCGAAGAAAATGCAGCCCTACGCTTTTTATAATCTCCTGATTGCGTCCTGCCCGTGACAAGATCGCCTGGTGCATGGTCGGAACACCGGTGTACCAAGTTGGTCTTACTTCCTCCAACCAATTAAAAAATTTCAGTGCGTTAAATCCCGGGGTGCAACTAACGCTTGCACCTGCATGCAAGGAGCCCATCACTGCAGCGATAAGGCCGTGTATATGGAACAGCGGCATGATATTCAAACATTTATCTGAAGATTGCAGCGACAGAGAATGGGCAACATTGCGCGCGGAGGCACAGATATTCTGCTGGCTCAGTGGCACCAGTTTGGGCCTCGAGGTGGTACCAGAGGTATGCAATACCAGCGCGATATCGTCTGCGAGGGCAAGCCCGGTCGTTAGGGAACTATTAACTACTGGTTCACCGAGCAATTCAAATTTGCCGGCCGGGTCACTTTCCTTGCGTCGTAAGCTTGCTACGTTAATGCCCAACTTGTGGGCACTTGCAACGGCCGGCGAATCGGTGCCATCGGCAACCACTAGAAGCTTAGGCTGCAGATCATCCAGATAGAATTCAAATTCTTCGCCACGATAATTTGGATTGAGTGGTGCAGTGGTGGCTGCGGCGCCTATACAAATAAATGCGCTGGCCATTTTCGGGCCATTGGGCAGCACGATGGCTACCGGGTCATTGCGTCCGACCCCTAACTCGTTCAGACGTGCAGCCGTGTAGTCAACCTGAGTCCGCAAACCATCAAAGCTGAGTGGCTGCTGGCCCGGTGCTGTAATTGCGGTGTCCTCGCCGTTACCGCTACTAACCAATTCTCCCAATGTCTTCATACTTATTATCTCAGTGCAAAACAGCCAGTGTGCTAAAACCCTATGTAGTATGTCAAGAGCGAGGGTAAATCTTTTGGTGTCAGGATTTTGCCTCGTTGTAACCTCAGCATTGAGGTAGACTTGCCTGACCAGCAAATTATCATAATGGTGCTCAAAAACGCGGGGAATAGCTGTGCGAATATGTATATATGGCGCCGGTGCCATAGGTGGCTATCTGGGAGCTATGCTTTCCAATACGGATGCTGAAGTTTCATTGATTGCTCGCGGCCCTCATTTACAGGCAATGCAAAGCCAGGGTTTAAGGTTGCTCACTGAGAAAGGTGAGAGTGTTCATCAACTCAATTGCACCGATAAACCGGAAAACCTGCCGCCGCAAGATTACGTTATTGTTACCTTGAAAGCCCATTCAGTGCCAGCGATAGTGCCGCAAATCAACGCGTTGCTGGGAAGCGAGGGGGCTGTGGTCACAGCTGTCAACGGGATCCCGTGGTGGTATTTTTATGGCATAGAAGGCCCTTTGCAAAACAAGCGCCTGCATACGGTGGATCCGGATGATCAGCAGTGGCAGCAATTGAGGCCGGAGCGGGCAATTGGCTGTGTGGTGTACCCGGCTTGCAATATAGTGGAGCCAGGCGTCATTCGACACGTAGAAGGCAGTCGCTTTACGTTAGGCGAACCCAGTGGGGAAAAAACGGAGAGAGTAAAATTGCTGAGTCAAGTTCTCATTCGGGCGGGATTGAAAGCGCCAGTACGTCCAAGAATTAGAGACGATATATGGGTAAAACTCTGGGGCAATTTATGTTTCAACCCAATTAGCGCACTTACCCAAGCCACGTTGGATGTTATAGCCACTCAACCGGGAACCAGAAATATTGCAAAGGGGATGATGGAAGAAGCTCAGCAGATAGCCGAAAGTTTGGGTGTAAGATTTTCGGTAGATATAGACAAGCGTATCAATGGAGCGGCAAATGTAGGCGCCCATAAAACTTCAATGTTGCAAGACTTGCAGCAAGGGCGTCGGATGGAAATTGACGCGCTGCTGACGGTGGTGCAGGAGATGGGCGCAATGACCGGGATAGCAACGCCGACCATTGATATTATTTTAGGGCTCGTCATGCAGCGGGCACAGCAGGCAAATTGTTATGAGTAAATGGATACGGTTCAGGCGCCAGAACTCGCAACTGGAGGAGTTCGGAAAACTGCTCGACGATGTTGGATTCGAACAACAGCGAGTTGCTGTGTGTGGTGGCAATCTATTCGATGACCCCGAACCCACTGACGAAGTGCTCCCAGTTAGTGAACTAGATTTGCTTACACCGTGCTGGCCAGGAAAAATGATCGGTTTGTGGAACAACGTTAGAAGTGTAGTTGAAAAACAGGGGTTGGCAATTCCCGAAGAACCGCTGTACTTTCTTAAACCGAATAATTGTTATTTACCCCACCTTGGACAGATTCGACGGCCAGAATATTATAATGGCAGAATAATTTATGAGGGTGAGCTCGGTATAGTTATCCAGAAGGCGTGCCGAAGTGTTTCTGAGGCGGAAGCCGACGACTACATATTCGGGTACACCTGTGTTAACGACGTTACCGCGCTGACTCTAATCGAAAAGGACCCCACCTTTCCCCAGTGGTGCCGCGCCAAAAGCATGGACACGTTTGGCGCGTTCGGGCCAAGCATAGAGTCAGAAATTAATGTTGAGCAGTTAAGGGTGCAGACTCACTACCGAGGAAAGTTGCGGCAGGATTACGCGATTAGCGATCTTATTTTCTCGCCGCAGCAAATCGTGAGTCTGCTGTCTCAGGATATGACTTTGCTGCCTGGCGATTTGATTGCCTGCGGTACGGGCGAGGGCGTGCTACCGATCAAACCAGGCTCTACTATAGAGATTCAGATTGAAGGCCTGGATTCATTATCAAATACCATGGCCTCAGACTAAAGGGCTGTCGACACCGATACGTTTGGGGTTCAACGGAGGAGATACGTGAAAAAGCTACTTGGCGGTATGGTGATAGGTGTATTTCTTGGCCTTGGCGTATTGCTATTTTTGTCGGTAACAGGCGAGACGAAGCTGAACGGAATATTTCAGTCAGGCCCTGATTCGCTGGCAACAACTGATAGCTCTATATTCTCCGGTAACGTCTTAAGCGCATCGGGTGCTCTGACTGTAGGCGCTGACGCTGCTGATCCCGGCCATCCAGTTGAGAATGCGACCGTTTATCTGGTGCCAACCACGGCCATTGATATCACGACGAAAATGACTGCCAGCGCCATCTATGAGGCACCTTACCCTGCGGAAGCTTACGATGAACCGCTGGAGGATGCCATCCGATTCGGCGGCACTACATTTCCGCAGGGCACGACGGATGCAGTTGGTAATTTCACTATTGAAAAGTTGCCTAGTGGCAATTATTTTGTCCATGTGACGCCAGCGGTAGAAGACACCGAACACCTGCCCGGCGGAGACAAAAGTCGACAAGCTTATTCTGCGGAACAACTGGTCAGTGCAGCGATGACCATTGAATTATCCAGCAGTCCCTCACCAGAGGCTCGTGCTGTCGGTAGCTCAACCTGCCTGTCCTGCCATCAAGATCAGCGCCATTGGCAGAAGACTGGCCATAAGATTGCCTGGACTGCACCCGGCGCTCCCGGGCCAATGCAGGATTACTCCAGGTTTCCAGATTTCTTCGATGCGCTGGAGTCTTACGCCGAGACAGATGATTACCGAAACGGTACTCATCTTGAGCTGGGCGATTACGACCCTGGCCGAGGCAATGATAAATTCAAGCTCCGGATCGCAGGCGACGAACGACTTCCGATTGAGACAGTATTTACTGATGTGTACCTGTGGCAGGAAGCAACTGAGGCAGCTGATGGTAAGTATTACATCACCATGGTTAACAGCCTTAATCCGGAAGACCCCAACAGTCCAGCACACCTAGAAGTGAAACTTTTGTATGGCGGCGCAGTGCACGATCAAAGGTATATCGTTTCCGCTCCAGCGAGCCTTGGCAATCGCCCGGGTTGGTATACATTGCTGCGGTACAACCTGACAGGCAGTGACAGCAGATTGAATCGATCGCGTCGGGTCTGGCACGACTATAAATTCTATCTGTGGTGGAACGCAGGAGCGGATGCGAATTACGGTACAGCGGATGATGTGATCACCGCACCGCCTGTTAATGAGAATACCATCCAGACCATGTGCGCCAGTTGCCATTTAACCGGTTGGGAACGTTATGAGGATGAGGCCACGGGGCAACTTTTGGTACGTGCGGTTAACGATGTTGGGGGTGCATTAAATATCGATGATGACCCCGAGATGGACGAGATTAATATCGGCTGTGAGCGATGTCATGGTCCCGGTTCAGAGCATGTAGCCAACGCGGGTCGGAGCCGATTTATTGTTAATCCCAAACTGCTTTCGGCAGAACGTTCCAGTGTAGTGTGCGGCCGATGTCATGACCGGCGGCAGGGTTACGGAGGAGAGGTCTTCGGCTATACCCAGGCACTCAGCGCGGATGGAAAATTGGCCCGGCCCGGCATAAGCCGACACGAACTGCTTACCAAGTTTACTGACCCCGTGAAAAAGGGGCCAACCATGCGCGGAGCGGATACTGAATTCAATATTTGGCCTGACGATATTCACTCGAGTAAGCCACATCAACAATATTCAGATTTTCTAAAGTCGAAGATGCACCGAAATGATCGTCTGCTGGTTACCTGTTCGGACTGCCATAACCTGCATGGTGACACGTCGAATTTCCGTTGGCTTCTGTATGATCAGAATGACCCCAATTCTCCTTTGTGCCAGCGCTGTCATGAGGTCGACATTAATGATCACATGCAAACCAAACTGGGAGCCACAATGAAGGGGCATCTGACCCGTTGCATCGATTGCCATATGGCGCCGACGGTTAACACCGGGGGAATTGCTGGTAGCTATGGCAGGATGATCCATCCACCACCGTACGCGAACGCCCAAGAGGAACAGAAGAATGCTTATTGGGAAGGGCCCATGCGCTCCCATGTGTTTGATGTGCCGTTTAAGACTAATGTTATGGTTAGGGGAGTGGAGCCGGGCCAAGCAATGCCTATTCCCTATACTAATTCCTGCGGCACCTGTCATGTAGTGGAGGAGTTGCCTTTTAAATAGACGTTTGAAACTTGTTAATGATTTTTGCTTGTATTGGATAAAGCTCGGAACTATCCAGCCATAACAGCACGCAAGGAGCGAAAAATGACTGGGGGTATCAAGAAGCAAGCGAAAGAAAAACACTGGCCGCAGCTCAGATAATTACTTGTATTCCAGCTGAAACTTTACACTGGAGCATTGTGTGACATTCTCCTAAGCGCTCTTTCGATCGGCGAATTTATTATAGACCTGGTGTTGCAAAATACGGGAGTAGAGAGTTTGTTCGAGCGGGCATTGCATGTTGGTAGGAAAACTGACAAGGCAATAAATTTATTCAATCAGCACGACCCGGAACAACAAGGCAAAGGCAGTGTTGATAGTGTTCCCAAGGAGATGGGAGGCAAGTGAGAGAAAAATGATACTAAAGAGTCGGCCTAATTAATTGGTTGTAGACTCTCGGATGCTTACAAGGGGAATAGTCGAGCTGATTTTCCCTCTAATCGTCCCTTTACCTGCGCCTATCTATTTTGAAATTTACTTAATGATCGGGTATTGTTATCACTGGTTCTTGCCCTACAGGGAATAACTTTGGCTAATCCACTTCTGCTCTTTTCCGCGCAAATAATCGCGAGCTTCTCGGTGTTGTTGCTAGCGGTTGGGTTTATAAAAACTGAGCCGAAAGCAGCCAGCGCGAGGGTCTTCGCAGTGTTAGCCGTATTTGTTGTGTTTTATTTGATAAATGGCATGACAGCCGACCACATTGATCCTCAATTTAAATTGGATTTAAGTAGCTTCGCTTTGCCTATGCAAACCGGCTCGAATTCAATACCAGGACTTTTCATGATTTATTGCTTTCTGATTTTTCAGGAGCAGCAAAAATTCCCAATTGCGTTAGCAATAATTTTTGCTCTTCAGGTCGTTTTAGACCTGCTATTGGTTATTTTGTATACAGGTACCAGTACTGCTACCGGTTTGATATCAGTAATTCCGCTGCTTAGCACGTTACTGGATATCTTGATGTTGTTTTTTGTTGGCTGCGCAATTTACTGGACTATCAAAGGTTGGCGAGCAGATTTGGTGGAGGATCGAAGAGCGCTGCGCTGGTTTATCATTGGAGTGCAAGGCGGCTTGATTTTTGCTGTAGTCTTTGTGGAAAATTTTCTGCTGGCCAACGGTTCTGTTGCCAATGCTACTGTGCAGGCATTGATTGTTTATGCTGTCGCATTTCTGGCGCTCGGCATGTTGGTTGTAGCCATTCGCTTTGACTATGTTTCACTCGGCTACGTGATACGAAAAGTTGCGAAGCTGGGTGAAAAACCGAAGGGCCGGGTGGTAGTTACTTTCGATGCGGAAAGCTTCAATGCAGCTTTTCGGGAAGGAAATATGTATCGGGAGGCGGGATTGACTATTGCCATGCTGGCCAAAAAATTGGAGCTGCCCGAATATCGTCTGCGGGCATTCATTCACCAGAAACTTGGTTTTAGGAACTTCAATGCCATGCTGCATCAGTACCGAGTAGAAGATGCAAGCCTGGCGCTGTCTGATAAGGCAAACCAGAGTGCCTCAGTATTAACCATTGCGCTTTCAGTGGGCTATCAATCAATCACGCCATTCAATAACGCTTTTCGTCAGATTAAAGGTGTCACCCCTTCTGAGTTTCGCAAGAAAAGCGCTAACAATAATTAATCATCACTGTTGTTGAACTGATTCTAGCCTTGTGTAAGGCTAATTTTGCGGGACTAGCTGACACTGTGGATTTGAGAAGAACTCTAGGGTATTCTTTCGCTTGCGTTGTATTGTGTGCAGAACAACCTCGGCAGCACTCAAGCCAAGCTGTGTTAGGTGAGTAGTATTGATTTAATTGATTAATCTCAATATTAGTCTGATTTCTATCGTTACAACCTTAGCCTTGGCCTGGCCCAATTCTAGCTACCCTTAACTGTTGGTGGCATTGATGCAGGGAGGTAACTGCTTGCAGGCCTAATTCAATTACCTGTTAGTTCGATAGGTATATTTGTAGCATATTGCAGGAGGGTAAATAGAGTGATAAATGAGTTATTACTGCAATTTGCTCAATATTTAGAAGCGCAGGAATATAGCCAAATGTTGGTTTCAGGTTACTACAGCTGGAACTGGCTTGAAGCAACTCATGTTCTCACATTGATGATTAGTATAGGCTCACTTTTTATCATTGATTTTCGTATGCTTGGCTGGGTGTTACCTGGTGTGTCAGCAACAACTATTGCCGATAGATTGCACAAACCAATGATTATTGGTTTTGTCATCATGTTCATCACTGGAATATTGTTGGTTTATGCTAAACCAGTTGAGAATGTTCAGAGCTTCTGGTTTCGTCTTAAAATGATACTGTTAGTTTTGGCTTTTATAAATGCTTGGGTTTTTAATTCGAGGATGAGGGCTGCAGAGGGTGCCTGGGATTCTGCTCTAGTCGCCCCGAAGCCGTTGCGGACAGGAGCGATTATATCTCTTTGTCTCTGGTGCGGTGTCGTCGCTATGGGGCGTTTTATTCCTTATGACTGGGTAGATTGTCCGAAAGTGAGTAATACTGCACTTCTTTGGGCTTCAGGCTGCGTGGAGCAACTGAACGCGCTGTAGAGAACTAGTTGAAACAAATTCGGAGTTTTGGATGTTGAGTAATTTCCTGAGTAATTATAGGAGCGTGGCGGTCTTAGCATTTGTTGTGCTGACCATTGCGTTGGTAGAATTCTTCGGGGTCAGGGCTTCAGTCTATCCGAGTTTACTGCCATTTTTTGAATGGCTGAAATATTCCTCTTGGATTGGATATTTAGGGATAACCTACGGGTCAGTATATGCAACTATTCAAGCTGTGCATCTAATTTCCATGGCGTTGATCGGCGGAACTATATTGGTTGCCGATCTGCGATTGTTGGGAGTGCTCCTTAAAGATATCCCCTCTGAGACCATCACGAAGGGGACCCACCAGTGTTTCAAGTATAGTTTGAGCGTTGCAATTGCTACTGGCATCTTCTGCGCAGCCGGCGTAGCCGATAAAGTTTATTACATGCCAGTGTTCTGGATTAAAATGTTAGCCTTATTCGCAGGTTCCTGCTTTATATTCTTCATCAAGCTACCCCTGTTGAATAGCCGCCCACATAATGAGGTAGATCCGTGGATGCTGCGCATGCTTGCAGTGGCATCTATTTCTATTTGGTTTACAGTCGCCGCTACTGGTCGCTGGATAGGATTTAGTTAAGAGAAAGTGGGTTCAATTGTTAGGAGTGAGTATGAACAACAGTAAGTGGGATGACAGAACAATCGCTGCGGCGAGTGCCTCCCTTATTATATTGGGTGCCTTATTGTACTATTGGGTAGGCGAGGTACAATCTACAGTAGAATTATTGGAATTGGCCTATGGCTCATTGAAGTTTTTTAATAATCCGCTGGTTTTTTAAAGTTCTGCTGAATTTGGTGATAGCCTTATCGGGTTCTTAGATATTATGGGAATCAAAAAATAAAAGAAACGAAAAGAAAAGGGAGGGCTAAGGTTAGCTGTCCCTTTTTTTTGCGGTACTATTTCAGTGGAGAGTAGTCAGTCGCTACCATAAACTTACGCACTACGCCGGCCAAGATAGAGCCATTGGCATTGGAGGCTTCAGACACCGCCTGCCACTCCGGGTCCTGTCCAAATGCGCGCCAGGAGGCGTTAGCAGCTTCTTGACTGGCATGTTCCAAGATGTAAACCAAGGTGTCATCGGCCTCCTCTTCGCTAGTCGGCGACCAGAAACCGACTACTTTCATATCGTGCTTGCCAAAAATTCGAATAGTATGATCACGAAATCGAGCATGCAAATTAGCGAGATTTCCAGGTGTAGAGGTGTATGTCCTTAATTCGAATACTTTACCTGTGTCTTGAGCTGAGATTGAAACCAGAAGGCCTACACTCAAGCCAATGATTAATGAAACCAGGGAAATGCTGGCAGTTTTGATTAGCTTATTCACTCTTATCTCCTAGTAAATTATTGCTCGGGAAACTTAGTATAATGAAGGCTTCCGGGAATTGCGATAAACTTATATTGCACTGCGGGAGGGCCTTTTCGGTTCATATTAGCCCAGCTCATAGCATTGCGGCAGGCAGTTTATCTGGGATTTAGAACAAAATCCTGATTGCCAAGGTATATGTTGGTACACCATAATCCTCTGTTGCGGTTACATGATCTTTTACGCTGATTGCTTGCATGCTGCATTTAACGAAATGGCTGACCACCAATGACTAAAGTACTTAATTTTCTGCTTGTGCTACTCCTGCTGCTGTCAGGAGTATATTCCTTCGCGCAACAAGTACCCTACGATGCATTGGCCCAAAATCTGGAAAACTCAAGAGCCCGGCTTGAGCAAGCAGAATTATCCACTGAAACGCCGGATATACGTCTAGTGGAACCCCTACAGCAGGTTGCCGAAGCGCTTATTGATATGAATCTCTATGCTGAAGCCCATAATGTCCTTGACCGAGCCATTCAGATCGCCCGTATTGATGACGGCCTCTTTACCCACAGACAACGCGACCTGCAGATCAGAAAAATCGAGAATTTGATTTATCAGGGTGCTTGGGACAGTGCACGTCAGGACATGGAGCACCTGACCTGGCTGTATATCAATAAGTCTGAAAACATTGATGCAGAGCTGGTCAACGATTTTCTCTATATGAGTGAGTTGCACATCAGAGGAGTTGGCGAAGATGTGACTGGCCAGCAAAGTACCCATTTTTTTCAAGCAGCAAATTTAAACTGGATTGCCCTGAATCTAGCCCAGGCGACATGGGGCGATTTCGATCCGCGATTAAAACCGATAATGTATAGTCTGGTAAAGCAGTACTATACTCAGATGGTGGCACTGGAACGAGGGGGCCGAACAGGATATCAGCTCAGGGCAATAGTGCCTGGATCCAGCTGGGTTAGAAAGCGCAAAGATGTAAAACGCACTTACTACCTGCTCGGGACGCGACTATTGAACCAAATCAAGGATATTCACTCGAATGCCGAGCCGCCCGATTTTGAAGGCATTGCCCTGGCAGATGTGTATATCGGTGATTGGCATGTGTTATTCAGCGAATCTGATGAGGCTAAGTCATCTTACAGTGCCGGTTACTCTGGGTTACAGGCAGCAGCAGTGGATCAGACACGCATTGACGAGCTTTTTGAAAACCCTGTTATGCTACCGGAAGTTAATTTCTTCGCGTCTGTTGATGCTGCGTTACTCAACCGCGCTGGATTGCGCGAAGGTGGAGCCATTCTGAAACTCGACCCTGAGCCAGAATCATTACAGTACTCGGAATGGTCAAGTACATTCCCCCATATCCGATCACCGGTAACGGCCCGTTACGCAAGTGCTGGCGAGGCCGATAAGTTTGCGCTTTTCTCGTTTAGCCTGTCAGGCCTGAATGGGTATTCCCGTTGGGTAAATGGAAGCTACCGAAAAGCGGTCAGCATGGCATTGGAACTTCAACTGCTGAACTCATATGCTGGCTCGCGCGAAGAGGAGAAAGCTCTGCTGTATAAAGTGCAAACCATTCGTTTCCGGCCAACATTTGTTGATGGTGCAGCCCAGTCAACCGGTGGTACTTTAAGATATAAATTGGCCACTGAGTTGCCAATTCCTTGATTTGATACCCCTCTTTACCCTCATGGGTTAGATTCTCCTTCTCGCTTCGAGTATGATCTCGCATTCCGAAACTTAAGATAGTTTGTAACCCTATGGAAAATTTAGTGTCTCAGGGCCTGGAGTTGGCAATTTTTGGCATGGGTACCGTGTTCGTTTTTCTAACAGTTCTGGTGATAATCACCCAGGGCATGTCTCGCTTGGTTCTGCACATGGCACCTGGGAAGAAGGCTGCTGTTGCAGTGACACAGAGCGCCCTAGAAGTGTCGGACGGTCAACTAGTGGCTGTTATTAGCGCTGCAATCCAGCAACACCGCGCTTCCAGGTAAGGCATTCGCGAACCATTGCAGTGAAAATCTAAATAGTTAAATAATGAGTTTTAAATATGAGTGAAAATAAGAAACCACTAGGAATCACAGACGTAGTTCTGCGTGATGCACACCAGTCCCTTTTGGCTACCCGCATGCGCATTGACGATATGCTACCCATCGCGGGGAAGCTCGATAAGGTAGGGTTTTGGTCATTGGAAAGCTGGGGTGGCGCAACTTTCGATGCGTGTATCCGGTTTGTTGGTGAAGATCCCTGGGAACGAATTCGCCTCTTCAAAGAAGCCATGCCTAATACGCCTCAGCAAATGCTGTTCAGAGGCCAGAATATTCTTGGATATCGGCACTATGCGGATGATTTGGTAGAGAAATTTGTTGAGCGAGCAGCAGTCAATGGTGTCGATGTGTTTCGAATTTTCGATGCGATGAATGACATGAGAAACCTGGAATCCTCGATTAAAGCGGTGCGCAAACAAGATAAACACGCTCAGGGAGCTATGTCCTACACCCTCAGCCCGGTCCACAGTCTCGATTATTGGTTGGATATGGCTCGCAATATTGAAAGCGCTGGAGCCGATTCGCTATGTATTAAGGATATGGCAGGGTTGTTACAGCCCTATGTGGCCTATGAGTTAATTAGCAAGCTAAAACAAACCGTCAAAATCCCAATCCATATGCAGTGTCATGCTACTACCGGTTTATCCACTAGTACCTACCTGAAGGCAGTAGAAGCGGGGATCGACAACGTGGATACATCTATCTCTTCTATGAGTATGACCTATGGGCATTCGCCCACAGAGTCCCTGGTGTCTATGCTGGATGGCACAGAGCGCAGCACTGGGCTTGATATTAATCTTTTGGAGGAAATTGCCGGTTATTTTCGTGAAGTTCGAAAGAAATATGCAAAATATGAGGGATCCTTAAGGGGAATCGACTCTCGCATTCTGGTAGCGCAGGTGCCGGGTGGAATGCTCACTAATCTTGAAAATCAGCTAAGAGAGCAAAATGCCGCAGATAGGATGGATGAAGTTCTCGAGGAAATCCCTAAAGTGCGTAAAGATCTCGGCACTATTGCACTGGTAACACCAACATCACAGATTGTTGGTTCTCAGTCAGTGTTGAATGTACTTGTAGGCGAACGTTACAAAACCATCACTAAAGAAACCGAAGGCATATTAAAGGGTGAATACGGTTCAACTCCGGCACCGGTAAATGCCGAATTACAGGCCAAAGTTCTAAACGGCGCCGAGGCGATAACCTGCAGACCTGCAGATTTGCTCGAGCCGGAATTCGAAACACAAAAAACCGAATTGATCAAAATAGCGAAAGATGAAGGCTTTGAACTGGCAAATGAAGTGGACGATACCCTCACCTACGCTTTGTTTCCCCAAGCTGGACTAAAATTTCTCAAGAATCGCAATAACCCCGATGCGTTCGAACCGGCACCAACTATTGAGACTGCTGCTGCACCTGCACCGAAATCAACTAGCGCTGCTGATAGCGGAGTTTATACGGTTGAAGTGGAGGGCAAGGCCTATGTAGTCAAAGTGACGGACGGGGGTGATTTTTCTCAACTCACTGCCGCGCCAGAAGCAGTGGCACAACTGCAAAAAGCGCCACCTGTAGCGGCTCCATCAGCTGCGGCAAGCCCGATACCCGCGCCACTGTCAGGTAATGTGCTTGAGATATTTGCTAGCCCAGGGCAAGCTGTTAACGAGGGCGATGTCATCCTTATCTTAGAAGCTATGAAAATGGAAACTGAAATCAGGTCGCCAATATCTGGCACGGTACAAGCAGTTAACGTGCAAGCTGGCGATGCGGTGAAAGTTGGCGACGTATTGATGGCTCTGGGATAGTCTGGCATGAGTCAACTTGCAGAACTCTGGCACACGACGGGCCTTTATCAGATAAGCTTCCCGCAGTTTTTCATGATCCTGATCGGCTTGACATTGCTTTATCTTGCTATTAAGAAGGGTTTTGAGCCGCTGCTTCTAATCCCCATTGGCTTTGGCGGTATTCTCTCGAATATCCCCGGTGTGGATATAGCCGTCGGTACTGGCATACTTCATCAATTTTATGTAATAGGGCTGGAAACAGGCATATTCCCACTGCTAATTTTTATGGGTGTAGGCGCCATGACCGATTTTGGTCCACTACTGGCTAACCCCAAGACGCTCCTTCTAGGGGCGGCGGCCCAATTTGGTATTTTCTCAACTTTGCTTGGCGCGTTGGCGTTGACTGAGTTTGGTATTTTTGATTTTACACTGCAGCAGGCTGCCGCTATCGGTATTATCGGCGGCGCAGACGGACCAACAGCAATATATGTGGCAGGCTTGTTAGCGCCCGAAATTCTTGGTGCTATTGCTGTAGCGGCCTATTCTTACATGGCTCTGGTGCCATTGATCCAGCCGCCAATAATGCGCGCTTTAACTACCGAGGAAGAGCGCCAAATTATCATGACTCAACTGCGGGATGTGGCTCAGACGGAGAAAATTCTATTTCCTCTGGTATTACTCATACTAGTGGCCTTGTTTGTCCCCAGCGCAGCCCCGTTATTGGGCATGTTTTGCTTCGGCAATTTAATGAAAGAGTGCGGTGTGGTGAATCGATTATCGGAAACGGCACAAAATTCACTAATTAATATCGTGACCATTCTGCTCGGTTTGTCAGTGGGTTCAAAGTTGGTAGCTGATCAATTTCTGGTAGCTTCTACATTGGGTATTCTACTGTTGGGGATGGTGGCATTCTCCATTGGTACGGCAACTGGCGTGTTGATGGCTAAATTGATGAACCTGTTCTCTGCGCAGAAGATCAATCCATTGATCGGCGCCGCGGGGGTGTCAGCAGTACCTATGGCCGCGCGTGTAGCTAACAAGGTCGGAATGGAAGCCAACCCTAACAATTTCTTACTGATGCATGCGATGGGCCCGAACGTAGCGGGTGTTATTGGTTCGGCTGTTGCCGCCGGTATCCTAATCCAGTTTGCTGGTGGTTAAGCTGGATCTATGCCTATTCATTAATCATTAGCTTGGATTCAGGGCTTTACGAACTTCAGGGTCATGCGGTCACTTTCTCCTATTTCCACCATTTCCGCTCTGAAACGACGATTGATCAGTGACCCTCTGAGCGTTGGGGGTAGGGAATAGACCCCATTGGGGTGATCTTTATTGTCCATTGAATTGGCATTTATCTCGGCTGTCTCCAGTAGTTCGAAGCCTGCGTTTTCTGCCAGCATAATGACGTGTGATTGATTGACATAGCCATTCTCGCCAGCTGGGTCCTGGGGCACAGCCTCGTCGCCGCGATGATCCACTATGCCGAAAATACCACCGGGTTTGAGCATGGCGAACAGTGCATGGTAATAATCCTGGGCTGCTGGTTCATAGATCATGAAGCCATGGGCTCTGAATACCAATACCCTGTCTGCGGAGTTGTTTGCCACCAGATCGGTCACCGGCTCAGGGAAACCAGAGGCTTCTCGCACCGGTACATAGGTTCCGTTTCCGGTGATATACGGCTCTAGTATGCTTCTATACCAACCACCCTGGCCACCAGGCCATATTTCGACAACGGTCAATTCGGGCCGTACATCAAAAAAATCCAGTGTTGGTAGTGGGTTACGGAATTGGTTGCGAACTCTGGCATCTTCCGAGCGATTTGGACTGTCGATTAGTTCTTGCAGTTGGGCGCGATTGGACTGACTGAGCAGTGTCTCTTGGGCGATTGACAATGAACCCAGCAGGCTGAAACAGCAGGCTATTAGAAGCGTTATTGTGGTTGTTGTTCTAATCTTCATAACGTGGCTCTCCGGGGTGAATGTGCAGTAAGTCAACAGGCCTAGCTGGCAAAGGAAACTTTTCAAACCAAACCTAACCATTATTTAGGCGCTTTGCCAGAAGATTCATCATTAAATATGTTTTGCTCCATGGTTTCGGCAGGCGTTTTAGAGCGAGGTGTTCCAACAACTTTTGCGGGCACCCCTACCACAGTTGTATGGGGATCGACATTATCTAGCACGACGCTTCCAGCACCGATTTTGGCACCTTGACCAATCTCAATATTACCCAAAACTTTTGCGCCCGCTGAAATTAGCACGCCAGAGCGAATTTTGGGATGGCGGTCACCCTTCTCATTGCCTGTTCCGCCTAAGGTTACCGATTGGAGAATTGAAACATTATCCTCAATGACAGAAGTTTCACCGATGACAATGCCAGTAGCATGATCGAGCATGATGCCCT
>Ga0302135_10000357_pt1 | contig 27577 bp, 27 predicted proteins | sample CBN3_surface_MG_FD_203119 | JGI IMG/M metagenome (GOLD analysis project Ga0302135, IMG submission 203119) | Marine microbial communities from Western Arctic Ocean, Canada - CBN3_32.1 | ecosystem: Environmental > Aquatic > Marine > Oceanic | place: Canada: Western Arctic Ocean | collected...
CTGGTCGCATCGGAGTGATGTTGGGGGACGTATCGAGCCACGGGTTCCCCGCCGCCCTGATTATGGCCATGGCGATCAGCGCCGCGACCATCTACGCCTCTGAGTTCGCCACACCGGCCAACGTACTCCGACACCTGGACTACGCGTTGCGCCAGGAGCTCGAAAGCACCGAGATGTATCTCACGTTGTTCTATGCGGTTCTGGATCCGGTTGAAAAGCGGCTGATGTTTTCGAATGCGGGACATCCCCACGCGTTCATCGTGCACGGGGACGGCAGCACGACCCGTCTCGACGCCACCGATCCCCCAGTGGGCTTCGCGGGCCCCGATGCTTATGGCCAGGAAGATGTGGCCTGGGATCCGGCGACCGATCTCCTGTTTTGCTTCACCGACGGGATGCCGGACTCGCTCGATCCCCAGGGGATGGAGAGCGGGGAAGGACGCGTGGTGCGTGAAGTGGTTGAGAACCGCGACCGTTCGCCCGCGCAGATTGTCGAGGCTCTCTTCCAGCTCACCGCCCAGTCGCGTCTGGACATTCCGCCCGACGACCGCACTGCGCTGGTCCTGAAGAGTTGACAGGCCCTGGGTCCCGCAGTCTCCCCTTCCTGACCTAACCCATCCGTGCGTGCCAACAAGTCATTGGGCCAGAATTTTCTGGTGGACCCGAACCTCCAACGAAAGATCGTGGACGCTCTGGCGGTCAGCTCCGAAGACGAGGTGCTGGAGATCGGGTCCGGGCGCGGGGCGCTCACGCGTCACCTGGTGGGGAGGGTGCGTCGCCTGGTGTTGGTCGAGATCGACGGTCGGATGGTGGCTGACTTGCGCGAACGCTGGGGGGGGCGCTCCGATGTCCACATCGTTCACGCCGACGCGCTGAGCTTGGACCTGGGGTCGCTCGCCACCAGCGTCGCGACGCTCAAGGTGGTGGGCAACATCCCGTACAACATCACTTCCCCCCTCCTCTTCCATCTGCTCCAGCGCCCTCGACCGGCGGAGGTCCTGGTCATGGTCCAGCGCGAGGTGGCGAATCGCATATTGGCAGACCCGGGGTCCGCTGCGTACGGGGCACTTGCGATTGGCGTGCGGAGCGTGGCTGATGTGGAGAAAGTACTCCAGGTTCCGAGGCAGGCCTTCCGACCTATCCCAGGCGTTGACTCGACTGTGATTCGCATCACCCCCCATGTCCCGCGTCGTCTTTCAGAGGTCGAAGAGACTGATCTCCGCGTCCTGGTACGGGCTGCCTTCCAATGGCGGCGAAAGCAGATCCAGAAGATCCTGAGAGACCACCCGGACCTGCTGGTGGACAAGGACGACCTAGGTCCTCTTGGGGTCGCGGTCGGGATGGAATTGACGGCGCGGCCGGAGGCTCTTTCGTGTGACGTGTTCATCGCTTTGTCCAGAGCCCTCAGGGCGCGTCCCTGACCGTTGGATGGGAAATGCGCGTTGACGGTGCTCCTTCTCCGTTCCATTTTGTGAATGAATTCACGAAGGACTTTTCCTTCTCGGCGGCTTGCGCCGTACGGCCCTCCCCACCGCGGGATTTTGCCCTGGACCGCGTGCGCCGAAACATTTCTGAGTCGACGGTTCGCCGCCTCTCTTTCTACTTGCGTATTCTGGAGAAGGCAGGAAGCGCGGGCGTGGATACTATGTCCAGCGAAGGGCTGGCCGAGCGGACTGGCACCACCGCCGCGCAGGTCCGGAAGGATCTGTCCCTGTTCGGCTCTTTTGGCAAGCGCGGGTTCGGCTATGCCGTCCCCCAGCTGGCCTCGGAGCTGCGGGAGATCCTCGGGTTGGACCGGACGTGGCGGGTGGCCCTAGTCGGAGGGGGTCGCATCGGGTCAGCTCTCTTCGAAAACGGAGGCTTTCGGCAGCGTGGTTTTGAGATCGTCGCTGTGTTGGATGCCGACCCCGGCAAGGTGGGGACCCGGTGGGGTGACGTAGTATTAAGTGATATCTCGACTCTCGAGGCAGTACTGCGAGCGGAATCCGTGGACATCGTGGTTCTCACGATTCCATCCGAGGCGGTACCCGACGTGTTGGATCGCGTGGTGGCCGGAGGGATACGAGGCATCCTTAATTTTGCCCCCATGCAGCTCCGCGTTCCCGCCGATGTCGCCGTCAAGGATGTGCACATGGTGATGGAGATGGAGGCTCTCTCTTTCGCCCTCAGTCAGACCAAGGGGGAATGAGCTCCGTTTCTCTCGGCAGTTCTCTGGTCCTCCGGGCCGCGAACCGCCTCCAGTCGGGTCCAGTCCATTCCCTGTCGGTCGTGCGGGCACCGGGAGGTGGTGCCCGGCCCTGAGCCGGCTCCACACGCCATGGATGCCGCCCACGTCTGGCGCAGCGCCGACGGTAGGATCCGACTGGGTTTCCGGCTGCTCTTGTTCCTCGTGGTCCTCTCGGTGGTCGTGATCATCACCGAACCTCTTGTGCCCCGTGAGCTTCCCTGGTCAGCTCTGCCCACCTTGCTGGGGGCTCTGCTCGCGGGCTGGGGCCTGCTGTCGCTTGAGGGTCGCCCCGCAGCTTCGCTGGGTTTCCGACTGGACCGCGGCGCCGTACGCGGCGTGGTCGTGGGGTTGGGCCTCGGGGTCTTGCTGGGCCTGCTTGCGGTGGTGCTGATAGCTGCGGCTGGAGCCGTACGCTGGAGCGCCGAAGGGGGTGACTTGGGCGAGTGGCTCTTGGCCGGTATGGCGACCCTCTGGATGCTCGCTTTGCCCGCCGCGGCCGAGGAGGCGATGCTGCGTGGCTACCCGCTCCAGGCACTGGCCGAGGTGTGGGGTGCTGGGTGGGCCCTGGTGGTCACCTCGATTGTGTTCGCGCTTCTGCACCTTCCCAACCCAAGTGTGGATTGGGTGGGGCTCGTGAACATTGCCGGTGCGGGTTTGTTTTTGGGGGCACTCTTCCTGCGCACTAGAAGCCTCTGGTGGGCCAGCGGAGCGCATCTGGGGTGGAACTGGTCACACGCGTTTCTGGCCGACCTGTCAGTGAGCGGATTGGAGCTTGTGGATGCGCCGCTGGTAGAGCCGGTTCTCTCAGGCCCAGCCTGGTTGAGCGGTGGAGGGTTCGGTCCGGAAGGCAGCCTCCTGGCTACAGTTGTGGTGTTCGCCGCCGCCGCATGGACCTGGCGTGGCGGACACCGGTTGGTGTCAGAGGAAAGCTGAATGGAGATCCACCGTGTCCGTATGGCAGACGTGTCTGCGACCGCGCTGGCGCGGGCCCTCGATGCGATCTCTGGAAACCCCGATCGGGTGGTCAGGAATGGTGTTCTGGATGGAGCCGACCCGGCGTCTTTCGTCGAGCGCATCGAGACCGGGACCGACGCTGCTCAGGGTGTCCGGGATACGGACCTAGTGGTGTATGTGGTGCCGGAGCGGGCCGAACTTAAATACGAGCTCTTCAGAGTCCTTGACGCGGAGGCGCCGCCGAACGCCGTGTTGGCTAGCAATACCTCGTCGATTTCTATCACTGAGATCGCTGCGCGCACATCCCGACCCGACAGTGTGATCGGCATGCACTTCATCCGGTGCCGGTCGTGCAGATCGTGGAGGTGATCCGGGGCCTCAGGACCAGCGATGAGACCACGGTGGCTGCCATCGACGTTGCGCGCCGCCTGGGCAAAACCCCGGTCGAGGTAAACGATTTCCCCGGGTTCGTGGCAAACCGGGTTATGATGCCCCTGATCAATGAAGCGGCGTTCGCTTTGATGGAGGGGGTGGCGGAGGTCGAGGCGATCGACACGGTGATGAGACTTGGTATGAACCATCCGATGGGGCCGCTTGAGCTCGCGGACCTGATCGGCCTGGACACTTGTCTGAACATCCTCGAAGTTCTTCACCGCGAGCTTGGCGATGATCGCTACCGACCCTACCCCCCGCTGAGGAAGTTCGTCGCAGCAGGTTGGCTTGTGCGCAAGTCCGGACGGGGCTTTCACCAGTATCCATCCACTAAGGATCGCTGAACCCAATGATCTACGAGCATCTAAAGAACTCGGATTCCGAGCTGTACGAGGCGATCCGGAACGAGGCCATCCGTCAGGCATCCCAGCTCGAGATGATCGCCAGCGAGAATTTCGTATCCCGTGCGGTGCTGGACGCTCTCGGGACGGTGCTCACCAACAAGTATGCCGAGGGTCTTCCAGGCAAGCGGTACTACGGCGGGTGCGAGTGGGTGGACGTGGCGGAGGATCTGGCCCGGGACCGGGCCAAGGATCTGTTCGGCGCTGACCACGCGAACGTTCAGCCTCACTCGGGGGCGCAGGCTAACATGGCCGCGTATCTGGCTTTTCTGAAGCCCGGCGATCCCATTCTCGGTATGAACCTGAGCCACGGGGGGCATCTCACCCACGGCTCACCGGTAAACTTCTCTGGGATTTTGTTTAACGTGTCCGCCTATGGGGTCAGGGAGTCGGACGGGCGTATCGACTACGACGCGCTGAGGGAGCAGGCCCTGCGCGAACGGCCCAAGATGATCATCGCTGGGGCGAGTGCGTATCCGCGGGTGATCGACTTCGCCGCTTTCGGTGAGATCGCACGTGAGGCTGGGGCGCTGCTGGTGACGGACATGGCCCACATCGCGGGGCTGGTCGCAGCAGACGTACATCCGAGCCCGGTTCCGCATTCGGACATCGTTACCACCACGACGCACAAGACCCTACGTGGTCCGAGGGCAGGGCTCATCCTGTGTCGGGAGCAGCACGCGAAAGCGATCGACAAGTCGGTGTTCCCAGGCATCCAAGGAGGGCCGCTAATGCACGTAATCGCGGCCAAGGCAGTCGCGTTCAAGGAGGCTCAGAGTCCCGAATTCAGTATCTACGCCAACCAGGTCGTGACGAACGCACGTGCCTTGGCTGACGGACTCATCGAGCGGGGCTTCCGGCTAGTGAGCGGCGGTACCGACAACCACCTCGTCCTGGTGGACCTGCGCCCAAGTCACGGTGACTTGACTGGCAAGGATGCCGAAGCGGCACTTGAGCGGGCTGGTATCACAGTGAACAAGAACACGGTACCGGGGGAAACGCGCTCTCCATTTGTTACCTCGGGGCTCCGTATCGGCACGCCCGCACTGACCACCCGTGGGATGGAATCTGCGGATATGGTAGCGATAGCCGGCTGGATAGCCGAGGTGCTGGAAGCGCCCACGGACGAAGCGCGCATCCGTAGTGTGCGAGGGCGTGTGGAAGAGCTGTGTAAGGCGTTCCCGCTCTATCCAGAGCTGGCTGCCGCGCGTGCTCCGCTTTCTCGGAGCGGGACAAGGGCTGGCGTCCTCCGCAGTAGATCGTAACATTTGTGTCCATGCCGGACCTGCAGTTTGCCGAGGGGATCCTCCTCCAGTTGCAGGAAAAGAACCCGCGCTTCCACGGGAAGGCGTACCTTTTCCTCCTGTCAGCGCTCCATCACGTGATGGAGGCGTTGGAGTGTCCGCGGCACATCAGTAACAGGGAGCTTGTGAGCGGAGTGAGGGAGCTTGCGATCGATCGCTACGGCCCCATGGCTCGCACAGTTCTGGAGCACTGGGGCATCCACTCCACCCAAGATCTCGGCGACATCGTCTTCGCGCTCGTGGACTGTGGCGTTCTCGTCAAGCAAGAGGATGACCGGAAGGATGATTTCCGTGACGTCTTCGATTTTGAGGAGGCCTTCGAGGTGGGGTACCCCTGGGGCGCCAAGCCCTGAGGGCTTGGCGCCCGACCATGCGGGCGGCGGGGGTCTTCACCTCCGGCGGCGCTGCCGGGTTGTCTGCTTCTTGCCACCGATCTCCGGCCGCCTGGGCCCGCCGGTGACGGTCAGCGTCCGTCCCTTCGCCCACGGGCTAGTGCGAGCGGCCACCGGAGAGGAGTCGTCCGCCTTCGACCGTCACGCCACCGGCGAGTTGGACCTGCCCGCTGCCACCTTGATGGAGTGTGCAGGCCGTAGCGCCGCTGAGGTTGTGCAGCGCCTCCATCCCCGTGGCGAGGTCGTGGCCGTGGTCGGAGCCGGCAATAATGGGGGTGACGCCCTGGTGGCTCTCCGCACCCTCGCGGCGTGGGGACGTCGCGTTAGGGCCTTGGTCGTGGCCGACCGCCCAGAAACCGAGCCCCTTCTGCACGGTTGGAACGTGCACATGCTTCGCGATGACGCTCCTGGCGATGCCGCTTGGGAGATGCTCAGCGGTGCTGACGTCGTGCTCGACGGCGTGCTCGGGACCGGTGTGAAGGGAGCACCGCGCGTGCGCCAGAAGCGCGCTATAGAGGCGGTAAACGCCGCATCTGCCTTCGTCGTGGCGCTGGACGTTCCTTCGGGTGTGGATGCGGCTACAGGCGCGGTGCCGGGCGGGGCTGTGAGCGCAGATGTCACGGTCGCCTTCGGCTGGCCCAAGCTCGGGAGCTTGGTGGGGGAGGGCCGGGTACTGCGAGGTCGGTTGGTCGTAGTGGAAATCGGATTCCCCCCCCTTCCGGGTGGCCGTTTCGGCGCGGCGTTGATCACGCCCGCGTGGGCGGCGTCGGTCCGCCCCAGGAGAGAACCCGAAACTCACAAATATCGCGTGGGAACGTTGCTGGTTGTCGCCGGCTGCCCGGGAATGGCGGGCGCAGCGGTACTCGCCGGCCGCGCTGCTCTCCGGGCGGGTGCCGGTCTCGTGTACGTGGCGTCGGCGCCGGAGAACCGGGTGGTCCTCCAGGCTGCTGCCCCGGAGGCCATCTTTGTCGACGCCTCGGATGAGGAGGCGGTCGCACAGCGGGCAGCAGCCGTGGATGCGGTCGCGGTGGGCCCGGGGATAGGCACCGACGGACAGGCTGAGCGGGTGCTCGCCGCGGTTCTTCGGGCGGGCGCCCAGCCGCTCGTGCTGGACGCTGACGCCCTCACCCTGCTGGCCGCTGGTCGACCACAGTCGCTAGCCGCAGTGGCGGCTGCCCGGCCCGCGCTGGTGACGCCCCACGCTGGAGAGATGCAGCGTATCACCAGATACAGTCTCGCGGAGATCATGGCACGGAGGGTCGAGGTCGCGCGCGACGCCGCGATGGAACTAGGATGCACCGTTCTGCTCAAAGGTCTGCCATCGTTGGTCGCCTCACCGGGAGAACCCGTGCTGCTCGATTCCGTGGGCACGTCCGACCTCGCCACCGGCGGGATGGGAGACGTGCTGACCGGCGTGGTGGGAGCGCTATTGGCGCGTGGGCTGAAACCGCGTACGGCTGGTGCGCTCGCACTGCACGGGAGCGGCCGCGCTGCAGTTCGCGCGGGAAGAGGGGAGGGGATTCTGCCCGTTGATGTGGTTGCTCACTTGCCCGACGCGCTCGGCGAGATCGGACCGGGAGAGAGCGAGATTGACCTCCCCTGCGTCGTGCTCGACCTCGACGCGGCTCGTTAGCTGGTGGATTTCGGGGCTGTCCGAGCGCGAGCGCAGTCCCCGCCCGGGTTGCGGCTGGGTCCGGGTGCCGAGTTCGACGTGATTCGCGCCATGGTCGGCGACGATACCGAGCTGCCGGCGGATGTGATCGTGGGTCCCGGGGACGACTGCGCGGTGCTGGAGTCGGGAGACAGCCCCTGGGCTGTGACGGTGGATATGAGCATCGAAGGCGTACACTTTCGGCGGGCCTGGTTGGAGCCCTACGAAATCGGCTGGCGGTCCGCAGTTGCGGCGCTCTCCGACCTGGCGGCGGTGGCGGCCGAGCCGGTGGCGCTGCTGGTGTCGCTGGCGCTTTCCCGAGAGGATGCACGTGCTGGTACGGGCCCTGCGCTCCAGAAGGGCATCGCGGAAGCAGGCGCGTCCGTTGGGGCGAGGATCGTGGGTGGCGACATCGCGTGTTCCCCCGGTCCGCTTACCCTCGACTTGGTGGCGATCGGGCGTGTGCGGCGGCCGGTCCTGCGCGACGGCGGGTATCCTGCCGACGAGCTGTGGGTGACCGGAACGCTTGGTGGCGCGGGCGCCGCGGTGGCAGCCTGGGAGAGCGGATGCAAGCCGTCCGCGGCGCACCGCCAGGCGTTCGCGCGGCCCGAGCCTCGGGTGAAAGAAGCGCAGTGGCTGGCGGGTACCGGCCGGGTGCGAGCGCTCATAGATATTTCGGACGGCCTGGCGGGGGACGCGGGGCACATCGCTGCTGCGTCAGGGTGCCGTGCGCTTCTATCCGAGGCCTTGGTGCCGGTAGCGGAGGGAGTAGAGGGGGTGGCTGGAGGCGTGGCCGAAGCGCCCCTGTTTGCCGTTTCGGCGGGTGAGGACTACGAGCTCTGCTTGGCCGCAGAAGCCGGCGCTCTCGAACCTCTCCGGGAGGAGTTCCAGGCGCGCTTCCAGGTTCCGCTCACTAGGGTGGGCCGCCTGGATAAGGGAGAGGGTGTGGTCCTCGAGCGCGAAGGAATCGGTACGATTTCGTTGGCTGGCGGATTCAGCCACTTCGAGGGGGAGCGGGGGTGATCCGTACCCTCTGGGTGGCATTGGTCGGGGGAACGGCTACTGCGATTCTGGCCGTGCAGATTATGGTCGCGCATTGGCTGGGTCTCACTAAGACCCTTAGGAAGATCTGTCTGCGCAACCCAACCTGGTCGGCCCGGATAATCCTGTGGGCATCGGGGGTGAAGGTGGAGTGGGAGGGCATCGAGCGACTTCGGGGCAGTGGTCCTCGTGTCCTGGTGTCGAACCATGAGTCTTGGTTCGACGTAATGGCGCTGACAGCCCAGTTGCCCTCGGAGTACCGGTTTGCGATCAAGAAGGAACTTGAAAGAATCCCCCTCTGGGGCTCCGCCTGGCAGGCGTGCGGGCACATCTCTGTGGACCGCCACAATCGCCAGGCCGCTATCCAGTCGATGGAGAGAGCGCGCCAGATTAGCGGGGAGAACGCCGACACACTGATCGTTTTTTTCCCTGAGGGGACGCGGTCCTCCACAGGAGCTCTGCAGCGCTTCAAGAAGGGGGCGTTCGTGTTGGCGCTACAGTTGGGTGTACCGGTGATTCCGGTCGCCGTGATCGGCGGTCGCCAGATCATGGCCAAGAACAGGATGAGGATTCAGTCAGGGAGGATGAGGGTGGTGGTTGGGGAGCCGATTCCGATCACGGGAATGACATTTGACGCTCGGGACGAGTTGGTCGAACGCACCCGGGCTGCTATAGCGGTGCTCAGGGGAGGCGAGGGTCCCACAGACCCGCCTCAGGGGCTATCAAGGGAATGACCGGCGCGTGGGCGCGACCGGAGAGAATTCATCGGAGGAGGTGACGTGTCGGAGATCGTGAACGTGCGGGCTCGAGAGATCTTGGATTCTAGGGGCAATCCCACGGTGGAGGCGGAGGTGACGCTGAAGTCAGGCGCGTGCGGGCGCGCCTCTGTTCCGAGCGGTGCGTCGACCGGCGCGCATGAAGCGGTTGAGTTGCGTGACGGTGACGAGAAGCGCTTCGGTGGGAAGGGCGTCCTCGATGCGGTCGCGAACGTGGACACGGTGATCAGGGACGCCGTGGGCGGGTTGGATGCGCGCGCGCAATCCGTTGTCGACCGCACCTTGATCGAATTGGACGGTACCCCCAACAAGAGGAGGCTGGGAGCCAACGCGATCCTCGCTGTCTCTCTGGCCGTGGCGCGCGCCGCCGCGAATGCGGACCAGGTCCCGTTGTGGAAGCACCTGTGTGCGAGCGATAGCCACGTTCTTCCAGTGCCGATGATGAACATCCTGAACGGTGGTGCCCATGCTCCCAACAATGTGGACATCCAGGAGTTCATGGTGATGCCGGTTGCCTTCGACAGTTTTAGTGATGGGCTGCGCTGTGGGGTGGAGATCTTCCATGCTTTGAAGAAAGTTCTCTCTGACAAGGGCAAGAGCACCGCGGTCGGTGATGAAGGCGGATTCGCCCCGGATCTGGCGAGCAACGAGGAGGCGGTGGAAGTGGTGCTGACAGCGATCGAGAGCGCCGGTTACCGCCCCGGTGAGGACGTGGTGCTCGCCATCGACGCGGCGGCTACCGAATTCTACGAAGACGGGGAATATGTCTTCCGTTGGTCGACCGCTGAGCGGCGGGATGCCAAGGCTATGATCGAGTTTTGGGAGGAATGGACGCTAAAGTACCCCATCCGCTCATTGGAAGACCCGCTTGACGAGAATGACTGGGACGGATGGAAGGCACTCACGGACCGGGTCGGAGAGCGGATACAGCTCGTTGGAGATGACCTCTTCGTCACCAACCCCGAACGGTTAGCCAGGGGTATCCGTGACGGTACCGCTAACGCGATTCTGGTCAAGTTGAACCAGATCGGCACCCTGACCGAGACGCTTGAGGCCATGCGTATCGCTGAGGAGGCAGGTTATAGCCAGGTGGTGTCGCATCGCTCGGGCGAGACCGAAGACACCTTCATCGCCGACCTGGCCGTGGCCACGGGAGCCGGGCAGATCAAGACGGGGAGTGCAAGTCGTACTGACAGGGTAGCGAAGTACAACGAGATTCTGCGCATCGAGGAGGAGTTGGGCGAAAGAGCAACCTACCCAGGCAAAGCGCTGTGGGACGGTTGACGAGGCTTCTTCTTCCAGCGGTGTTGCTGGTGGCGGGCTACTACGTTGTGTTCGGAGGCAAACACTCCCTCTTCGATGTGCGCCGCGCGCGCATGGAACTGGAGGCAGCAGCAGCGGATATCGGCCAGCTTCGGGTAGCCAACGATTCGCTGCGCGCCCTGGTCGATTCGCTGGAGACTGACCCTGCTATGCTCGAGCGGCTCGCTCGGGAGCGCTTCGGTTTGATCCGGGACGGTGAAGTGCTCTATCTCTTCGCCCCCCCTGATAGCGCGGACGCGGTCCCGGACGGACGCTAGCCGGACCTCTCGAACCGGCCTTCCCCGGCTTCTGGCGTTACCCTGCCGCTTTCTCCGGCCACTGTACCGAGGTCGAGCACGGCCGACTCGATCCGTCGGATCATCGCCCGCTGCAGTGCGGTCCAAACGAGCCGGGTGCCCGCCAGAATGGCCCCGACTGGTGCGAGTACGGCCATAAGCGGATGGGACATAGTGGCAAGTCCGGTAAATCCGCCGAGCGGATGAAGGAGCACCGCCACCAGGGTAGCTAAACCGAACAGGAGTTGGGCCCTTTGCCCCGGATCAGCTTCCCAAGGCAAAACACGACCCCCCGTTCGTACTCGAAGAGTACCCGCATCGCGGAGAAGACCCCGATTCTTCCGATGACCACTACACCTATGAGGATCTCCATGGACTTTCTCCCTTCGTGAGGGCGCGAGGGGAGACGGTAACATAATGCCACAGACAGGTTGACACCCCCCGGAGCCCCGGGCAGCTTTGGGCCCTCCCGCCGGAGTAGCTCAGTCGGTCAGAGCAGCGGAATCATAATCCGCGTGTCGGGGGTTCGAGTCCCTCCTCCGGCATCATTGCAGGACAAGGAGTTATGGCCTTCCTGGTTCTTCCCGGGTGGCCGTTGTTCTCGCCGATGAGTTTCAAAAAAGGGCGGGGCGGAGGCGACGGAGCTTCTCCCTCCGTCTGTTACTCTGTCTATGCGGAGTCACTATGAAGGATAAGGCGTTCGCTACCGTTCTTGCCACTATCCTCGCCCTTTGGGCGCCTTGTTCCGCGGCGGCCCAGCAGGCCCCGGAGGACGCGGATGCGGTGGCTCTCTCCGCTCGTATCGACGGACCACCGGCGCCCATTGCTCCGGCAGTCATCAATCGTGACGACGGCGGTAACGCGACCGTCCGGGCCATCCGTCTCACCGCCCCGATAGAGCTTGACGGTCGCCTCGACGAAGCGATCTATCAGGAGGTGCTGCCGATCAGCGGATTCATACAGGTGCTGCCCGGCGACGGTGACCCAGCCACGGAGAAGACTGAAGCCTGGATCACGTTCGACGATAACAGTATCTATGTAGGCGCGCGGATGTGGGACTCGGCTCCGGAGAGCGAATGGGTCGCGAACGAGATGCGCCGCGACATCGGCGCGCTCAGGAACAACGACAACTTCGGGGTCGCCTTCGACACTTATTACGACCGCCGCAACGGCGTATTCTTCTACATCAACCCCGTTGGGGGGCACTCGGAGTTCCAGTACACGAACGAGGGAAATCCCAACCGCGACTGGAATCCGATCTGGGAGGTCCGTACCGGCCGCTTTGAGGGTGGCTGGACGATCGAGATGCAGGTCCCGTTCAAGTCGCTGCGGTACCGGTCAGGCAGCGAACAGATCTGGGGATTGCAGATGCGCCGGGCGGTTCGACGGAAGAACGAGTGGAACTACCTGACTCGCATCTCGCGCTCGACCGTAGGAGGCGGGAACGGTGCGGGGGCTGTCATGCGCATCTCCCGATGGGCAACGCTGGTTGGCCTCGAGGCCCCGCCGGCTTCCCGGAATATAGAGGTTAAGCCGTACGCGATCTCGGGCATGGAAACCAACAAGATTGCAGATCCCTCGATCTTGAACGACGCGAGCGCCGACGTCGGTGTGGACATCAAGCTCGGCGTGACTGAGAGCCTCACCGCAGATTTCACCGTGAACACCGATTTCGCGCAGGTCGAAGCGGACGAGCGGCAGGTGAACCTGACCCGTTTCGAGCTTTCTTTCCCGGAGAAGCGGGAGTTCTTCCTCGAGAGCCGCGACCTCTTCCAGTTCGCGATCGGGACGGCCGCGGCCGGCATCGGTAGGGGTGGGAACACGCCGACTCTGTTCTTCAGCCGGCGGATCGGGCTCCAGTCCGGTGAACTCGTGCCGATTCGGTTCGGCGGCCGTCTCTCCGGTAAGGTGGGAGCCTTCGACGTCGGGGCCGCGAGCATCCAGACCGGTACGGATGAGGTGCTCGATCTCGAGTCCACAAATTTCACCGTACTGCGCCTGCGCCGTGACGTCTTCGCGCGCGGCAGCGTCGGTATGCTCTTCGCCAATCGGTCACGATCGGTGGTCGCGGAAGGGTCCAACCAGACGTACGGCGTGGACGGGAACGTATCCGTCAATGACGTCTTCTTTTCCGGTTACTACGCTGCAACCCGCACCCGAGGCATCACGGACGATGACGGCAGCTACCGGGCCAGCTTCAGCTACAGTGGCGACCTGTGGCGTGGTTCGGTCGACCACCTCCGTGTGGGCGACAACTTCAGCCCCGAGGTCGGGTTCCTTCGCCGATGGGACTTCCGACAGACCGCCGCCTCGGTGCGGTTCAGCCCCCGCCCCGAGTCCGACCTGATCCGCCGACTCTCGTTCGGTGGCGGGATCGACTATCTCGAGAACGGCACCGCTGGATTCGTCGAAAGTCGTGAGCGAGAGGGAAGCTTTCAGCTCGAGTTCGAGAGCAGCGACGCTCTTAACGTATCGGTCACCGACCGATATGAGTTCCTTAGTGAACCGTTCCGGATCTCAGGCAGTGGAGGCGTCGAGGTAGATCCGGGACGTTATTCCTTCCGCGAGGTTGAGGTCGGGTTCAGCCTCGGCCAACAGCGCTGGTACTCGGGGAACCTGTCGTTCCAGCGGGGAGGCTTCTTCACCGGAGACAGGACAACTGCCGCGGTGCAGGGCGGGCTCATCAACGTGAGCACGCGCCTCTCGCTCGAGCCCACGCTTTCGTTCAACTGGCTGGACCTACCAGAGGGTTCGTTCCGGAGCGATCTGGTGGTGACGCGCGTGAACTATGCTTTTTCGCCGCGCATGTTCTTTGGCGGGCTCGTGCAGTACAGCTCAGGCAGCAACAGCTTCAGCACAAACCTTAGGTTTCGCTGGGAGTATCGTCCCGGGAGCGAGTTGTTTGTCGTCTACACGGAATCGCACAATACAGATGTGCTAGAAAGATTTTCGGAGATGGAGACCCGGGGGCTGACCATCAAGCTCAACTACCTACTGCGGCTATAGAGGGCCCTGCTGGCTGGGCATCCATTCATGCAGAGTCGCCATGCGGGATCAGTGCATAGATAGGGGATCATCCTGCCGAAGAGGTGAGGAGCGCAAACACTCCTACAGATATCAGGATCACGCCGATGGCCATTTTCGTAATGGCGGCGTTTCCAGAGAACCTGAAAGGAGCTAATAATGGTTGCCCAGCGATTAATCAGTCAGAAGACTTTCCGCAAGAGCTTGGAGTTGATCGGCCAATATGTCGCGGTCGATCCCGAGCGTTATTCCCGCTGCGAACTCTTCATCCGTGATCAGGCCTTGGTCCATGTATATTTCCAGAATGGGACGTGCGCGGGCTTCGTATTCCGCTGCCAAATCTTGCGACTCTCCGAGATGCTCTGCTTTGCCGAGATCCATGTCTGCTTCGTAGCGCCCGGCACGCAGGTCGGCGCTTAATCGAAGCATAATACCCCTCATCTCAGCGTTACGCATTTGGTTTCTACAGCGGTTGCCAACCGAATATTATTCGGATATGAAGGACACCCCTCGCGAAGGCGTCTCGCTCAGAGAAGCTGTGCTAGGTCTCGATCTAACCGCTCGGCTGCCCCAGAGATTAGCGATATCGGGACGCGGGTGTGCTCAGTGACAAGGTAGTACACGGGATCCCTGCTGGCGTCAGAACGCAGCAACTCAGTATGACCGATGGGGTCTCCGGCGGTGTCGAGATAGTCGATCCGTGCCACCTCACGGAGCACTCCGCGGTCGACATCTGGCTCGTACTTGTTGACCCAGAGCTGTTCGAGGCGTTCCATGAAATTCGCGAATGTCTGATCGGGTCGGTCCGGTGCATCGGCAGGCGTCCACGACGGGGGCCCGGAGGATCCGGTTACGAATTTGCGCATGGTACGCTCTCCCCGTTCTGTCCGCACCGTTACAGTGGCAACCGATTCGATGGTAAAGGCATGCAGCCGGGTTTCCGAATAAATCTGTTCTGCGCTTACCAGTGAGCCCAGAGCCGCGCTCTGCAGAACGTACGTCCGCCCGCTTGCAACGTCCCGGACGTAGCGGTCGTTTGTGCGGAAGACGGTTGCGCCGAGGATAAGCTCGTGGCGTTCTCGGTCCACCTGCACGACCAGACTTTCTAGACTCCCGACTAGCCCGTACTCCTCTTCGCGCTCACCGTCAAGCATACCTAGGTCGAGAAGGGCCCTAGGAGACGCGAGCAGCGCCAGCAGCCCGTCGGCGCCATGGCCGACCAAGAACTCCGCGGTTGAGTCGCTGGTCACGGAGACGCTGTCACCTACGGTCGAGCGTGTGACGCTGCCCCAATAATACGGGTTCGCGTCCTCTCGTCGCTCAAGGGAAACGCGTCTGTCCGCTGCCTCGTATACTATCGAGGAGATCTCGTCCACGTCCACTCTCCACAGCGCCACTGACCCCGAGGGCTGCACCGAATCCCCGCGAGTCCAAGTCTGGTATGCGAGCCCGAGCGATGTGATCAGGAGGAGGGTGTACGCCAATACGGGCTTCACGATCTGTCTCCCCGCCAGCGGCGGCGGCGATACACATCGAGCAGGCCACCTCCGAGAACCAGCATTGGAGCGCCGAGAATCGTGGCGTAGAACCAGGCAATGTCCTCATCTTTCGTGTGCACGATCGGCACGTCTGCCTCGGACTCCGTCGCTCCGGCGAATGTTTCCTCGCGACCAAGCCACTTGATGCCGTCACCCACCAGGGCAGCGTTGGGTGCGAGGCTGGTGAGGACCGCGTCCGAGAACAGAGACGAACTCGCGAACACCAATGCCCGCATCGTTTCGGGATCTGGAACTAGTGGGTTAGACGCTGCTACCACTTCACCCTGCACGGCCGCCACCAGGTTGTAGGCCTGGCGCTCCTCCCTGGCCTCGTCAAAACGGTAATCCCCGCTCAGATCTGCGAAGGTAGTCTCCAATGAGTTGACCACGAAACGGGGGGTGCTCGTTGCGCCCTCGACGGCGTCGAGGTGTCCGGGACCCACGAGGAGAATGCCGGTACTCAAACCTGCACGGGCGAGTGAGGTCACCGCTTCGTGGGAGGTGAACCTATTGGTGATGATCAGTCGCCGGTCCGAGAGGTCGCCGCGCTGCTGGAGATGCTCTTGCTCGTCGGCGAGTGGGGTAGACACATAGCGGACTCCAAGCCTCTGCTCCAGCGGTCCCATCGTGAAGGAGCTCTCGGGGTCCAGTGCGAGAAGCAGCGCACCTCCGCGCGTGAGGAAGCGTTCCAGCGCCGCCATCTCCTCCTCAAAGAAAGGTCGGCGCGGGCCCAACACCATCACTATCGCCGCATCGGCTGGCACGTCCCGCCCAAGCCCTCCCACGATCCCGAGATCGCTCACCTCGTAGCTCAATAACTTGAGGAGTTCACTCAACGCCGCTACCCGACCGAGTGGCGCTCCCTCCGGCGCGCCTGCTCCGGTAGAATCGTTCAGCTCTCCATGCCCGGTCGTCAGGTACACCTTCCGGTATCCGCGTAGGATGGGGAGCAGCTTCGCCTGCACCTGGCGGTCTAAGTTGCGCAGGGCCGAACCCGCCTGCCTCAAATCGGAGCCCACCACGAGGCGCTGCGACTGGTCGCCGCGCACGAACAGGAGGGTGCCATCATCCGTCACTTCGTAACGTTCTGCGAGACGGGGTGATTGGAGCCGGTCGTACGACTCGATACGTAGGTGAACTGACGCGTCCGCGAGACCGTTGAGGTAGGCTAGGACCTCATCCTTGACAGGGTTCACGTCCGGGAAAAACAGCATGGCGGTGATCGGATCGTCCAGGCTCGACAACATCCCCTTGGTGGCTGCTCCTGGGCTTGATGTCTTGAAGTAACTCAAGTCCAGCACGTTGTCGCGTGCCGAGGCGACGTAGCCAAGCAACATCAGGGATGCTCCGGCCAGTGCCACGACGAGTCCTGATCTCGCGGTCTCCACCACCCGGAAGGCTTCCACCTCCGCCGCCGCACCACGGGCGTGGCGGTGCCCACCGAGTGCGATCTGGGCCCCGAGAGTCGGCAGTAGCGAGACAGACATGAGTAAAACCCACAGCACCTCGAGGGGGACGCGGTAGCGGGCGCGGGCGGATTCGTCTGCGAAGGTGAGTCCCAGCAAACGTATGCCGACGTCGCTGGAAAACAGGTATCCAATGAGGGCCAGTATGCACCCTGCAGATGCCAGCAGCAGCCACCGCTCGACCCGTCGCGCCTCTCCTTCCGAAGATTGCCAGGAGGCCGTGCGGAGTGCCGTGCTTACTAGGACGACGAGTGCACCCAAGCCGGACAGGAGAGCTCGTGCGATGCTGAGGCTTCCGAAGATGCGTTCGCCGGCGAAGATCGAAACGAGGCCACCCACTAGTAGCCAGCCGAGCCACCAGGGGGCCGACCTCTTCATTGCCACCGCCGTGCGTCCAACGTCCTCGTGGCAAGCAGAAGAAAAAAGTATGTGACCGACAGGTAGTACACGACATCCCGAAGGTGTAGCACTCCGACCTGAAAACCACTGAAGTGTCTGCCGTGGATCGCGAGCCCAGCGAAAACCCCTGCGAGAGGTGGACCCATTACCGAGGCCAGAGGCCAGAGTAGGAACATGCCTCCGGTGAGCGCCCCCCCCGTCACAGCCGCGGCCAAGGAGTTCCGCGTCAACACCGAGGCGAACAGGCCAATCGCGAGCACCGCTCCGCCCAGCAGGAGAAGGCCTAGGTAGCCGACGGCGATGTGGCCCCACGACACTTTTCCGTTGACCAGTAACAGAAGGGGCAGGTAGAGCGTGGCGAGTGTGATGCCAGTGAGGAATACGAACGCTGCGAAGAACTTGCCAAGCACGATATCACGGTCGCGCACCGGTGATGTGTGCAGAAGGACTATGCTGCCGCTCTGGCGCTCCTCCGTAAGCAACCGGACGGAGAGGACGATTGCGGCTATGGCGACGAGGCCACTGACGCTGAAAAAGAAGCGGGCGAGCACGTCGGCTGACAGTCGCGCGCCCGCCGCGGGCCCCAACGCCTCAGCGTAGAACAGCAGGCCGGACAGTAGCAGCACGACGGCGGCCACCACCCAGCCTAACGGAGCCTTGAAGTAGGCGTTCAGTTCACGCTGCAGGATGATCGCGATCGCGCGCACGTTCCGCTCCCCTCACAAGTTCTAGGAATACACTTTCCAGCTCGTCCCGACTTAGCTCGAGTCGGATTACGTCGAACCCTCCTTCGACCAAGGTCCGGGAGATTTCGGCCCGCCTGTCCTCTCCGGACTCGACGTGGATAGATGCACCACCTTCCTGAGGCTGCGCCCTGGCCGTGATCCCCCGCACGCCATCTATAGAGCGCAAAGCGGTGATCGCGGCAGCCACCGGGGGGAGCGTGGCTGCGTCCGAAACGGACTCCATCTCGCTCCCGCTGTTGGGAAGTCGGATCGCCACCTCGATCCGAAATGTGTCCAGCCAGCGCGCCGCAAGCTCGGGTTCGGATCCAGACGCGATGATTTCGCCGCCGTCTAAAACCAACAACCGATCGCAAGTCTGGCTGATCTCAGGAAGGTTGTGGCTCGACACCAGTATAGTGTGATGCTCCCGCAGGGTGCCAAGTAGAGTGCGCATCTCGACGATCTGAGCCGGGTCAAGATCGTGGGCAGGCTCGTCGAGGATGAGCAATTCCGGCTCGTGAATCACAGCTTGTGCGAGGCCGACACGTTGTCGGTAACCCTGCGAGAGGTTACGGATGAGTTCGCCCCGCACTGCCTTGAGCTCAATGAGTTCTTCGACATCAGCGACTCGTCTCTTCACGTCTGCCGGTGCCATGCCGCGTAGGCGACCTGCGAAGCACAGGTAGTCGTCGACCGTCATGTCAGGATAGAGGGGCGGTTGTTCGGGAAGGAAGCCAACGAGGCGCCGCACAGCGATGGGATCGCGGATCGCATCGGAGCCGTTCACGATCAAGGATCCAGCGGATGGGCGAAGGTCGCCAGCTAGAATGCGCAACGTTGTGGTCTTACCTGCGCCGTTCAGTCCCAGGAATCCCACTGTTTCGCCGCGACCGATCTCGAATGACACGGGACCGAGAGCGCGTTTGCCGCCGAAGTACTTCGCTAGTCCGGATGCACTTATCATGGTGATGGACGACGTTTTCAGGGCCTCGTCCCCAGTAGTTCGTGGGGAACGGCCGGCCGTTCTTCGAATTCAGCACCTCGATGAGAAGGTACGGTATCCAAGATGGCCTGTCGGTCAAGGGCCGGCGCGGGCACGCTGCCGCTGACCTCCGTGCCCACTGTCAGCCCGGTGCGGTGCCCGGTTCCCCTCGACACTGCTCCTCTCGTATAATTGCAGGCTGTATCCTTTTTTTGAGCGGTTCAAGCCTGCTCTCTTCGCTTAGCTCAAGGAGCTAGTGTTTCTCGTGTCAATAAGGCAATCGGGGATGTTGTATCCGTCCTTTGTGAGGCGTATCGCCTTGCTCAGCTTGCCAGTATCGATGTTGTGTGCGGCGACCGTCCAGCCACTTCGCGCGCAGTCTGAGGGGGCCTCCCAGTCTGCTGGGAGTGTGATTGATTTCGTGGCGGTGCAGCGCTCCAAGGTGTACAGCGCGACCCGTGCGTCGGGCCGCATCGTCATAGATGGCATCGTCGACGAACCGACCTGGGAACGGGCGGCCGTAGGAACCGACTTCTACCAGACTGATCCGCAAAGTGGGGTGCCTGCGACAGAGCGAACTGAGTTCAGGGTCCTATACGACGAAGACCAGATTTACCTGTCGGTTGTGGCACACCAAAGCGACCCGACCATCATCAGCGAGTTGAAGCGCGAATTTGCAGCTACCGATGGCGATGTGATCATCGTCTTTTTCGACACCTTTGACGACGATCGGAACGGCTTTGCGTTCGCGACCAACCCCGGTTCCGCGATGCGCGATTGGCAGATTTCGGGCGGATCTCCAAACGAAAACTGGGACGGCGTCTACGAGGTTGCAGCTCAGATCACAGACCTGGGGTGGACGGCCGAGTTCGCGATCCCGTTCAAGACTCTTCGCTTCGACGACACGACCGACACCCAGTCCTGGGGCTTCAATATCCAGCGCATCATGCGGAATCGGAACGAATGGGTGCAGTGGTCCCCGGCTCCACGTCCGTTCCGGATCTTCGAGGCATCCATTGCCGGTACGCTCGAGGGCATTGAGGGTGTCCGTCAGGGGAGCAACCTCAAGGTCAAGCCGTTCTTGGTTGCGAATCGGCAGGAGAGTGGCCTCCCGGTTCCTGGGCAGGAGAGCTTCGACGGCGGAATTGACTTGAAGTACGGGATCACCTCGGGGCTCACCCTCGACCTTACTGTCAACACCGACTTCTCCCAGGTGGAAGTGGACCAGCAACAAGTGAACTTATCCCGCTTCGGCCTGTTTTTCCCCGAGAAGCGGGAGTTCTTCCTGGAGAACCTCGGCGTCTTCGATGTGTGTGGTAACGCCGGGGGTGGAGGAGGCCGCGGTGGCCGCGGCGGTGGCCGCGGCGGCGGTGGCCGCTGTGGTGCGGAGCGTGACATCGTACCTTTCTTCAGCCGCCGCATCGGTCTCTCCGAAGACGGCCAGCCGCTGTCGATGCGCGGGGGTGCCCGCGTCACCGGTAAGCTTGCCGGCTTCGATGTGGGTGTCTTGGGCTTGAACGTCGGAGGCGAGGACGATGCGCCCGACAACAACTGGATGGTTGGCCGGCTGCGGCACGACGTGCTTGCTAACTCGCAAGCGGGCGCCTTCCTCTTCTACCGGAAGGCCAGTGTCGAGGGTGACTGGAACCGCACGGTTGGCATCGACGGAAACTTCAATTTCTTCCAGCAGCGTCTCAACCTGTCCGGTGCCTTCTTGCGGGCCGAGACGCCAACCACGTCGGGCGACAACCTCGCGACGACGATGCAGGTCACCTATCGGGACCGCATCTTCAACGCGAGTAGCGCTTTCGTGTCTATTGGAGATGACTTTCACAACGACTTCGGCTTCACGCCCCGGCTCGGCATCCGGAAGTTCGTCAACAACTTCGGGGTCACCCCGCGGTTTTCGGGACCCATCCTCGAGGACAACCCACGCCTCGTGTTCCGCCAGACTCTCGACAGTTCGAACCGGCTGGTGACCAGTTTCAACGCGCTCGGCAACAGCGTGACATTCAGGGACGGCGCCAATTTCACGATGTTTCGCAACTGGTTGTTCGAGCGGCTAGACGAGCCTTTTGAGATCCGGGGGCAGACGATTCCGGTCGGAGATTACCATTTCAACGAGTGGAATTTCCGCTACTCGAGCTCGCGAGCACGGCGCGTGAACGTGAGCGCTGGATATCGGGCGGGAGGGTTTTTTGACGGGAACAAGAAGGAGATCAGTGGTGGCATCGGGCTGAACCTCAGCGCTGGCTTTCAAGCTAGCGCTGACTGGGGACGGAACATCGTAGGCTTTGCGGATGGTGGTTTCACGACGGATCTGATCGGGGTGCGGGCCGCGGCCGCGTTCTCGCCCAAGATGTTCTTGGAGGCGTTCGTCCAATACAACACTGCAGCGGAGACGGTCTCCTCGAACGTACGCTACCGGTTTATACATCATCCATTGAGCGATTTCTTCGTCGTGTACTCCGAGCTGCGTCCGACAGAGGGTGACGACGAGACTCTCAGAAATGTGAGTTTGAAGCTGACGCATCTGCTCAATTTCTGATACAGTATCAGAGATATAGGCCCTCTGGGCACATCCCTAGCCTGGCCGATGGCGCCATCGCTCCCCATGTTGACCACCCCGCTCATTCGTTCCCCGGAGGTTCCCACCGTGGAGGACCGCGTCACCACTTTGCTGGGCGGTCGGCGTGAGCGTTTGGGACAGGCATTGGGCCGCTACCTCACACCGCCCCGCGCGCCCAGCGCTCCTATCGACGTGCGTCAGCACCTCATCGAGGAGGCCACCGATCTGTACTGGGACGAACTCGAGTGGGAGCACATTACCCACGACGCGGGGGACCAGGCGATCGAGCGGGCGTTTCCGGGGTTGCTCGCGTTCGTGCGCGGGTTGCTGCTTCGGGAGGCGGTCCCCGGTGGCGAGGACCCCTGTCCTCGACCCGAGGTGGTCGAGGAATTGTTGCGCTTCCTCGCGACCCGGGTGCTTGATCTGGATGGGCTCATTTCGTCAGGAGAGGTCGACGGCGAGCCCGAGAAAGTGCGGTTCGAGTTGGACGCGACCGATCGACTTCTAGACCTTGTCCTGTACCACTGGCTCGACCTGACTCCGCAAGAGACCGCCCGCGTCGAGTCGGTTCGCTCCGTGCACTGACGTGTTACGCGCCGGCTTGCGGCCGGGCCATCCCTACCTCGCCGGGGCTCCATCGTTGGTCGCCCACCGGGGGGGTGCGAAGCTCGCCCCTGAGAACACGATGGCCGCTTTTCGACAGGCGGTCGAGGCGTGGCGATCTGACGTCCTTGAGATGGACGTGCGCCTGAGTTCCGACGGTCACGTGATCGTGATCCACGACGCCACGGTGGACCGTACCACCGATGGTGTAGGGCAGGTGCACGAACTTCCGTGGGCAGCCCTGCGCGAGTTGGATGCGGGTTACCACTTCGTTGCTCTCGATGGGACGGCGTGCTTCCGTGGGCGGGGTGTTCGTCTCCCTCGCTTCGAAGAGGTGCTCGAGGCGTTCCCGCGCTCGCGTCTGAACGTGGAGAGCAAGAGTCCCGAGACCGCAAGGCCGTTGGTCGAGCTGATCCGGCGCCACGGAGCGACCCACCGTGTGCTCATCGCCGCTCAATACGAACGTACCCGTCGAGGAGCCCGTGGATACCAAGGTGCGTGGGGGGCGTCGAGCGGCCAGGTCGCCAGGTTGCGCCTCCTACCCCTCGGATACACGCCTATGGCAGACATCATCCAGGTCTGTGAGTGGTGGAACGGGATTCGTATCGTCACGCCATCGTTTCTCGCTCGGGCCCACGGAAGGAACCTGCCCGTGCAGGTGTGGACAGTAGATGATCCAGTGGCCATGCGTAGGCTGTTGAGTTGGGGGGTTGATGGCATCCAGAGCGACCGCCCGGATCTGCTGTCCAGCGTCCTTTCCGAAGTTGCGAATAGACCGCTGGCGCCTGGAGTTTGCCCACGGTGAGTGACGGTCTGGTCGGGGCGGACCTGGCCGCGCGTGTCGCCGCACGTATGTCCGCACGAGGTCATCTGGCGGCCGGCGACCGCCTGGTCGTAGCAGTTTCAGGAGGCCTGGACTCGATGGCGCTTCTGCACCTCCTTCGATTCGCTCCGGGACTTCCCCGTCTTGAGCTGGTCGCGGCGCATTTCGATCACCGGATGCGTCCGGAGAGCAGAGAGGATGCCCTATGGGTCGAGGGTCTGGCTCGAAGGTGGAAGGTGCCAGTGGAGGTGGGTGGGACTGAGGTGCCCCTGATCTCTGAGGAAGCTGCGCGGGAGGCACGTTATGCCTTCCTCGAGGCTGTGCGGGTCCGGACTGGCGCACGCTGGATTCTGACGGCACATCACGCCGACGACCAGGCGGAGACTGTCCTTTTCCGCATCGCCCGCGGCACGGGCCTTGCGGGGCTGCGCGGGATTCCCGAGCGCAGGGGGGCAATCCTCCGCCCGCTTCTTTCCTTCTGGCGGGAGGAGCTGGAGGCTTATGTGCGCTCCGAGGGGCTCACCCATCGAGTCGACTCCACGAACGAGGAGCAGCGTTTCGCACGCAACGTACTTCGCCACCAAGTGCTCCCTCGGATGGAAGCCTCAGTGGCTCCCGGGGTGCGCCGGGCGCTCGTGCGGCTCGCGCGCCTCGCTGCCCGCGAAGAGCGCGCTTGGCGCGCTCTCATCCCGGGGCTGGTAGAAACGGTGATTGTAGAGCGTACAGGGGACCGAATCGTGCTCGCCCGCTCCGTGCTGCTCGGATACCCCTCGGCGGTAGGTGCGCGCGTGTTCCGCGTCCTCGTACGGCGCTTAGGATCGGGTCTCGACGAAGCAGGAACCCGGGCGGCAATGGAGTTTACCAAGTCGGGAGCGAGCGGCCGTAGCCACTCCCTTCCCGGAGGAGTGGTGCTCTCGCGGGAATTTGAGCACTTGGTCCTTGCGCGTGCGCGCGCGCGCCGACCTGACGAGCTTCTCGAGATCGTGACAGCTGGGTTGGGAGAGGGATGGTTCGAGGTGGATGGACACCGAGTCTCCGCCCGGTGGTCGCTTGAGGCGTTGGCCCCCGAGTGGTTGACCGAGCAGGAGGCCTTCGCATCGGCGCGCATCGTCTTTCCCCTGCGCTTCCGGAGCTGGCTGCCCGGAGATCGGATCCGGCTGCCATACGGATCGAAGAAGCTGAAGAAGGTGTTGAGCGAGGCGCGAATTCCCGTGAGTGGGCGCGGACAGGTTCCTGTGCTCGTAGACGGGGATGCGCGGGTGCTGTGGCTTCCTGGAGTAGCCCGTGCTTCGGGGACGGAGCCGGTTTTTGGGGAGGAGACCTTCCACATCGGAATCAGGAATGAAGGTCGCGCCTGAGAGTGCTGTGCAGCTTGGTGGGCGGCAGCTCAGCCGCATCATCTATACGGAAGAGCAGATTCGCGAGCGCGTCGATGTCCTGGGTGAGGAGATCTCTGCAGCCTATAGCGCCGAGGACGATCTTCTGGTGCTGGGCCTGCTCAAGGGCTCGTTCGTGTTTCTCGCCGACCTGGTACGCCGCGTATGCTGTCCCCTGCAGGTGGATTTCCTGGTCGCCTCGAGCTACGGCGCCGGGCAGGTTTCCAGCGGTCGTGTGCGTCTTCTCTACGACGGGGAGGTGAGGCTGACTGATCGGGCAGTGGTGGTGGTAGAGGACATTGTAGACTCGGGCACGACAGTGAACTGGTTATTTCCGCTGCTTGAGCAGCGGGGTCCGAAGAGCCTCGAGCTGTGCGCACTGCTTTGCAAGGAGCGCTCAGTGCTAGATCGGCAGCCTCGTTGGGTGGGGTTCGACGCGCCCGGCGAGTTCTTGGTGGGGTACGGCCTCGACAGCGGCGAAGATCTGCGCCATCTCCCTTATATTGCTAGCCTATGAGTCGCCGAGTGGGCAGGATTTTCCCTCACGCGTGTAGATTACAGAATGGCTGATATGGATCCCCCTAGAAACGACCCCTCGGGACGCTGGTCCCGTCACTCGAAGACCCTATCCCTGTGGGTCCTCATTGTGCTCATGTCCGTCCTAGCCGTGCAGTTCGTGCGCGGGCAGGAGGAGGGGGCGGCGGAGTTCACTTATACGGAGTTCCGTCGGCAGCTCGACGACGACAACATCCATAAGGTGACGGTCATCGACCAACGCCGTGTGACGGGCGAGCTGCGAGCCCCAGTGAACCGCGACGGACTGGACATGGTATCCTTCCGGACAGCCCTCCCCGGCGACCTATCTCCTGCGCTCGAAGACAAACTCCTGGGTCAGGGTGTGGTGGTCGAGGCCAAACGCGATGAGGCGGGCTGGGCGGAGATCCTGCTCGGCGCGCTTCCCTGGTTGCTCTTCATCGCGTTCTGGATCTGGATCTTCCGTACTATGCAGAGCGGGGGAAACAAAGCGTTTCAGTTCGGGCGGTCCAAGGCCAAACTCATCAGCCCGGAAGCGCCGAAGGTGACCTTCGCGGACGTGGCAGGAGCCGACGAGGCCAAGGATGAGCTCGAAGAGATCATCGAGTTCCTCAAGGACCCGCAGCGATTCGCCCGCCTAGGTGGCCGACTCCCCAAGGGAGTGCTGCTGGTGGGCCCTCCAGGCACTGGAAAGACCCTGCTCGCGCGAGCCGTGGCCGGACAGGCGGCGCGGCCATTCTTCCAGATGTCCGGTTCGGACTTCGTCGAGATGTTCGTTGGCGTGGGGGCCTCGCGCGTGCGGGACCTCTTCGAGCAGGGGAAGGCCCACGCGCCCTGCATTATCTTCATCGACGAAATCGATGCGGTGGGCCGTCACCGCGGTGCTGGCCTGGGTGGCGGCCACGACGAGCGGGAGCAGACCCTCAACGCTCTGCTGGTCGAGATGGACGGGTTCGAGACCAACGAGGGCGTGATTCTGATTGCTGCCACCAACCGTCCCGATGTTCTCGATCCTGCCCTCCTCCGGCCAGGTCGTTTTGACAGGCAGGTCGTGGTGGATGCGCCCGACGTGAAGGGGCGCGAAGCGATCCTGCGGGTGCACGCCAAGAAGCTCCCGCTGGCTGACGACGTCGAGCTGAGTTTCCTGGCCCGCGGTACGCCGGGGCTGTCCGGGGCTGATCTCGCGAACATCTGCAACGAATCCGCCCTCCTGGCCGCACGCCGCGGCGGGGATCGTGTGACTATGGAAAACTTCGAGGAGGCCAAGGACAAGGTCATGCTCGGCACCGAGCGGCGGAGTATGGTCTTGACCGAGAAGGAGCGCCGCCTGACTGCCTATCACGAGGCTGGGCATGCTGTCATCGCTCTGCGTGTGCCCGGGATGGACCCCCTGCACAAGGTGACCATCGTTCCGCGCGGGCGTGCTCTCGGTATCACGGCGAGCTTCCCGGACGAGGACCGCCATTCCTATACCAAAGAGTGGCTCGAGGGGCAGCTGACCATGCTTTACGGTGGTCGGGTAGCCGAGGAGATGATCTTCGGGATGGAGCGCGTCACCACGGGTGCTGGAAACGATATTGAGCGTGCCACCGCGATGGCGCGCCGCATGGTCACGCGGTTCGGTATGAGCGAAAGGATTGGTCTCATGGCGATTGGTGACTCGGACCACGAGGTGTTTCTGGGACGGGAGCTTACGACGCGCCAGGATGTTAGCGAGCACACGTCTCGATTGGTTGACGAAGAGGTCAAGCGTTTCTTAGACGAGGCGCACGACCGCGCTCGTATCGTGGTCGAGGAACAGCGGGAGCTGCTCGAGCGGATCGCGCAGGCGCTTCTGGACCGCGAGACCCTGGACCGCGCTGAAATCGCGCTGATTGGCAAGGGAGAGGAGTTGCCCCCGATGGAGACCATCGTTCCCGAGCCTCTCGTCACCGGCACTCCGCGGGCCCGACCTACGGGGGAAGCCAAGATTCCGCTCCGGCCGTTGTCTCCCGACCCTGTGGCATCCCGATCGATGGAGGACCCCAGCCACTGATGGGGACTGTTGGGGCGGCGGCTTGGGGGGCTACGACCCGCTAGTGGAATCGGCCTGGGAGCAGCTGCGATTCCTCCGCCCGGACTGGGGTGACTTGGTCGAGATCGGTCTCGTGTCAGTGCTCTTCTATCGGTTGCTTATCCTGATCCACCGGACCCGGGCCATGCAGATGCTTTTGGGCATCATAGTGTTGGCCGGTATTTACCTGGTGGCCGAGTTCTTCGAACTGACCCTCATCCGTACGCTGCTTGCGTTCCTGTTTCAGTACGGGTCGATTGCGGCTTTGGTCGTATTCCAACCGGAACTGCGCTTAGCGTTGGCCCGCCTGGGCCAGAGTCGCATGTTCAGGGTGTTGTCTAGGTTTGAAGACGGTGCGGTTGTGGACGAGGTTTTGCGGGCTGTGGAGCAGCTCGCTAGCTCCCGGATAGGTGCCCTCATCGCCATCGAAGGCGAGGTCTCACTGGACGGGTTTGCGACCACCGGAAACGCCGTGGACGCTCGCGTCACGGCGGAGATGTTGAGCACCATTTTCACGCCCCGCTCGCCCTTGCACGACGGCGGTGTGATCATCAAGGGTGACCACATCACGGTCGCGGGGGCCATCTTCCCCCTGACCCAGCATTCCTTGCCGGACAAGAGCCTGGGCACACGCCACCGGGCCGCGATCGGCCTCAGCGAAGATACCGACGCCCTGGTAATCGTGGTGAGTGAGGAGACGGCCCGCGTG
>Ga0302135_10000358_pt1 | contig 27574 bp, 22 predicted proteins | sample CBN3_surface_MG_FD_203119 | JGI IMG/M metagenome (GOLD analysis project Ga0302135, IMG submission 203119) | Marine microbial communities from Western Arctic Ocean, Canada - CBN3_32.1 | ecosystem: Environmental > Aquatic > Marine > Oceanic | place: Canada: Western Arctic Ocean | collected...
GCCCGCTGGATCCAGGGCAGAGCAGGGCTCGTCCATGAGCAGCACGGTGGGTTTGACGGGCAAGAGGCGTGCGATGCAGAGCTTCTGCTGTTCTTCCAGTGAGAGTCCAATGGCCTCATCGTTCAGGCGATCCTTGACCTTGTCCCAGAGAAGCACTGTCTTCAGTGATTCTTCGACGACGGCGTCTTCCGCCGCTCGATTCAGCCGCGACTCCCGGCTGGTATGAATTCGGAGACCAAAGAGCACATTGTCCCGAATGGAGAGCGGGAGTGGATTGGGACGTTGGAAGACCATTCCGATTTGCTTCCGTACCTGAATCAGTTCGACGTCGGGGCCGAAGATGTCGTGGCCGAGAACGCCGATCTTTCCCGTGGTGCGGACATATCCGAGTCGCTCCACGATGCGGTTGATGCTCCGAAGAAACGTGGATTTTCCGCAGCCGGAGGGGCCGATCATGCTCGTGATCATGCCTTGGCGAATCTTCAGATTCACGTCGAAAAGCGCCTGGAAATCGCCGTACCAGAGGTTCAAGTTCTCGGTTTCGATGGCGTATGAGGGGTTCTCAGCCAAAAGCTCCCTCCAGATATTGCAGGGTCTTCTCGTTCTGCACATCGCCCGCGAAGAGTGCGTCGGTGTCTCCCACCTCGACACAGCGTCCTTTGAGGAAGAATGCGGTCCGATCGGCCAGTCGCCGCGCCTGCTGGGTCAGGTTCGTGACCAGCACGATGGTCATTTCCTTCTTCAATTCCTTGAGGACGTCCTCGATCTTCATGGTCGTGACGGGATCCACGGCGATGGAGAACTCGTCCAGGAGGAGGAGGTCGGGCTCTTGTGAGAGCGCACGTGCGATGGTGAGTCGTTGTTGTTGACCCCCCGACAGGAGGCTCCCGAGGGCCTTCAACCGATCCTTCACTTCATCCCATAGCGCGGCTCGGCGCAGGCATCTTTCCACGATTTCATCGAGTTCATTTCGCCGGGATACGCCTCGGAGCCGTGGGGCGAGCGCGACATTGTCATAGACGCTCAGGGGCAGTCCCACAGGAAGGGGGAACACCACGCCGATTCGCCGCCGAAGGGCGAAGAGGTTCTTCCACTCCCGGATGTCGCGTCCATCGTATTCCACGTTGCCCGTGTAGTGCATGTTTTCCGTGAAGGTGTCCATGCGGTTGAGGACACGTAGAAACGAGGTCTTTCCGCTGTTTGCGGGTCCAATGATGCCGAAGATTTCATTCTTGCGGACTTCCAGATCCACTCCCGAGAGCGCCGTGAAATTATCGTAGTGAACCGCGAGCCTCCGCACCTTCAATTTGTCGGGCGGGTCCGCTTTCTGAGGCGATTGGCTCTTCTGGATGGGGCGGGAATCTACCATTTCTTCTTTCCTCTCAGGTAGACGCGAAATGCGATGGAGACCGAGTTCATCGCCAATACGATTCCGATCAGGACGAGAGCGACTCCGAAGGGAAGCTCCGGCGGGACATCGGGGACCTGCGTCGCCACCACGAACAGATGGAGCGAGAGCGCCATGGTCTGGTCGAATACGCCTTCGGGGAGGAAGGGCAGGAAGAATGCAGCGCCCGTGAACATGATGGGGGCTGTTTCGCCAGCGGTTCTGGAGACCTCCAGGATGATTCCGGTCAGGATGCCGCTGATGGCGTTGGGGAGAACGACCTGGCGAATGGTCTGCCACCGGGTCGCTCCCATGTTCCAGCATGCCTCCCGAAAGGACATGGGGACGGCTTGCAGGGATTCGCGGGTGGCGACGATCACCACGGGGAGGGTCATCACGGCCAGGGTCAGGCTCGCTGCGAGAATGCTGGTTCCGAACTCGAAGAAGAGAACGAACGCTCCGACTCCGAAGAGCGCATGCACGATCGAAGGGACGCCAGCGAGGTTGATGATGGCGAGATTGATGAGTCGTGTGAACCAGTTGTCCGGTGCATATTCACTGAGGTAGAGGGCCGCCGCGATCCCGACGGGGACGGACGCGATCAGGGCGACAATCACCAGCGCAACCGTTCCCATCAGCGCTGGGAAGATTCCACCGGCGGTCATTCCTTGAATGGGATCCTCGGTCAGGAAGGCCCAGCTGATGGCGGGTCCCCCCTTGATGACGAGCACCGACAGGATCACGATCACGGGAACAATGAGCATCAGGGCCATGGAGAGATACAGCACCCGCATCCCGCGTTCGATGCGTTTGTTTCTCTGATTGAGTGGGCTGGCTTCGAACATGATTACTTCTTTCGAATCCCCCGAATGACAAGGTCAGCGCTCAGGTTGATGACGAACGTCACGATGAAGAGCAGAATTCCGAGAGTGAAGAGCGCCTGATAGTGATCCGAACCGACCGCAGTCTCTCCGAGTTCCGCTGCGATGGTCGCGGTCAGTGCACGCACGGAGTCGAACACGCCGTCGGGTACATTGATGGAGTGCCCGCTCGCCATCAGGACAGCCATCGTCTCTCCGAATCCTCGTCCCACACCCAGGAGAACGGCGGCCATCAATCCTTGTTTTGCTGCGGGAAGAACGACTTTCCAGGCGATCTGCCATCGGGTGGCCCCGAGGGCCTCGGCTGCCTCGCGGTAGTGATCGGGAACGGCCTTCAGGGCATCTTCGGCGATGGTGGTCATGATGGGAGCCGCCATCAATCCCAGGATGATTCCAGCGTTGAGGACCGTCAGCCCGATGGGCACGTCAAACATCTCGATGATGAGTGGATTCATGATGACGAGTCCGATGAATCCCCAGACCACCGAGGGAATGGCCGCGAGGAGCTCAATCATGATCTTGAGTCCTTCCCGGTAGCGACCTTCTGCGAACTCGGAGATGTAAATCGCCGAGCCGAGAGAGAAGGGAATGGCGGTCAGGACAGCCAGGCCGGTCACGCTGGCGGTTCCGACGATCAGGGCAAACGCTCCGTACGTCGGATTGGAATCGGAGGTCGGTCGCCATGCAGGCGACAGGAAGAACTCCTTCAGGTTCATCGCGCCCCCGATGAACTCGAATCCCTCCCGTGTGATGAACACGAAGATTCCGATGATGAAGAGAACCGCCGAGACGCCCCCGACGAACACCAGTCCCGCCACACCCTTGTCGATGTACCAGTGCAGATCCCTTCGATCCCCCGTGTGAATCGAATTCGCGGCATCCGTGGATGGCGTGGAGCCCTGGATGTCAGTCGTCGAGGGTTCCACAGAGTTTCTCCATGAGGTCATTGACGTGTGACGTCAGTTCGCGAACACATGTGTCGAGGCTCTCGTCGTTGTCGTGGTCGGGCACGGCCACATCCCATCTCTGGAGGATCGTGTGGTACGCGACTTCGTGGAGTTTCTCCGAGTCTGCTGAATTGATGGTGACGACCAGGTGATATTCGATGGGACTCTCATCGAGACCGGAGACGAGGCTGGGTCGCGCCCGTCGGAGCTCGAGGCCGAATCGGTCCGCGGTGGGGAGAAGCTTCGGATGGAGTTCTTCGCTGGGTGTCCAGCCCGCACTGGAGAACACGCCTCGTTTCGAGAATCCCTTCCATGCGATTCCTTCCGCGAGATGGGAGAGGAGATCATTCTGGTCGTCGAGGAAGAGGATTCGAAACACCTTGGACTTCTTGGCCTCACCGGTGACCGCGAAGATGGTCTCTTCACAGATGTTCTTGGACTGGTCGCTGAAACGATCCAGCTTCGCAAAGATCGTCATGAGGGAAGCCAACTCCAGACGCGGACGTCTCGGGTTTTCTTCAATCAGGGATTGAAAGAGCTGGTCGTAGGCGATGGCAATTCGTTTGCCCATGCGTCGGGTGGTATGGGCCATCTCGACGTTTCCCTCGAGAAACGCGCGCATCGCATCGCGCAGCATGTTGTGCGATGCCTCTGCCAGCTGGGCGATCTCACCCACGATCTTTTTGTCGAGGGGGGTGTTGAGCTGCAGAACCACCCGGCTGATGGTGACGGCGTAGTCTCCAGCGCGCTCCAGGCCGATGGTCATTCGAAGCGTGGAGGAGATGAACCGCAAATGTCCCGCGGCGGGGAGGTGACGTGCAACGAATGCATGGCAGAGAGCATCGATCTTTCGGATTTTCCGGTTGATCTCCAGATCGCCAAGGACCACTTCGTAGAGCAGGTCCCGGTCTTCCTGTCGGATCGCCCGGATGGCAAGCTTGAGGGCCTTGCTGACGTCATCCGTGACCGCCCGCAACTCCCCCCGAATGCTCTCCAGATCCGCCGATAGACGCTCTTCGTACAATGACATGTGCACCTCTGCCCGCTGGGCGTTTGATTATTTGCAGGCCATCTCGCGAATGGGGGCATAGCCCTTTTTGCTAATGATGCACTGACCCGTATCGCTCATGATCCAGTCCATGTACGCCTTGATGACGCCTTTGGGCTCGCCGCTGGTGTACATGAGAAGGGGGCGGGCGATGGGATAGGTATTGTCGCTGGCGGTCTGGGGGGTTGGATGCACACAGGTGCCGCCATCCTCCTGCTTCACGCAGGGCATCTTCACATGATCGTTGGTGTACGCGAGTCCGCTGTAGCCGATGGCGCACGCGGTCTTCTCGACCAGCTCGACGACATCCTTTGATCCATGCATGTCTCTTGAACCCAGCTTGTACTCGCCTTTCTTTCCGAGTATCGCCTTCTTGAAGTATGCGTAGGTTCCGGAGTTGTTTTGACGGCTTATGCGGATGATCTCATCACTCGGACATCCCGGCACGGTAACGCCGAGCTGACTCCATTTTTCCACTGTGCTGCCTTCTCCGTACACCGCTTTGAGTTGAGCGGTGCTGACCTCGTTCATGGGGTTGTTCTTGTGGAGGAACACGGCGATGGCGTCGTAGCCGACGATGTGCTCCACGGGTGTGACTCCGTTCTTTTCGGCGAGGGCGATTTCCTTCGCTTTCATTCTGCGACTTGAGTTGGCGATGTCGACGGTGCCGTTGATCATGGAGGAGATTCCAGTACCGGATCCTCCGCCCGTCACCGCGATGGCGACATTGGATTCAATCTTGGCGTAGTTCTCCGCCCAGGCCTGAGCCACGTTGACGAGAGTATCGGAACCCTTGTTCTGGATGACGACGCGCTTTGATCCGCTGGCATTGGTGGCGGATCTCTTTCCCCCCCCACATCCCAGGGCGAGAAGACTCACGGTCATGACGGTGTACATGAAAAAACGATTCATGGTTTCCTGCTTCGTGTTTGCTCTTGCGAGCTGGGCGCGTCTTGTTGTCCTGGGTCGGATTCAGACACTCTGGTTTCCGACGTTGTAATACCTTTTAGTCCTCAATTGTGACAGTTGTGTGTCAGCGGATTGACGAGAGTGGGGATTGTTGTACAACCCCGACCTTCTTTCCTCGTGAAGTGTGGGCATCAACATGCGAGAAGAGAGGCTCAAAGCCTTGTTCTGCCTGGACAATGCAACTCCCCGGTTGATACAAGATTGGGGAGCAGCAGAGCGTCGGATACGTCCTGGAAATGGGGTGTGGAAGGATTCAAGGAGCTATCAGAGTGAGTGGACTCATCCTGGTGATTGAAGATGAAGCGGATCTCCTGGAGTCGGTGGTGTATCGACTTCAGCAGGAGGGGTTTCAAACGCGTGCCGCCTTGAATGGAGCGGATGGGGTGCACCAGGCCGGAATCCAACCCGTTCCAGATCTCGTGCTCCTGGATCTCATGTTGCCCGACATGGGGGGAATGGAGGTTTTCCGCCGACTTCGAGCCGAAGAGGCCACACGCCATGTTCCGGTCATCATTGTCAGCGCACGAGGAGAGGAGGTCGATCGCATCGTCGGATTCGAGCTGGGCGCAGACGACTATGTGGTGAAGCCCTACAGTCCGAGAGAACTCATGTTGCGGATACGGGCTGTTCTACGCCGGGGGAGTCAGGAGATCACACCTGGCGATGAACTCGTGAAGTTTGGGTGCCTTTCGCTCGATGGGCTGGGGCATCGAGTCTGGGTCTCCGAGGATGAGGTCGCCCTGACAGCGCTCGAATTTCGGCTTCTCTCCACGATGATGGAGAGAAAGGGACGTGTGCAGACCCGTGAGAGGCTCCTGGATGATGTATGGGGATACGACGTCCACGTGACCTCTCGAACCGTCGACACCCACATCAAGCGATTGCGTGAGAAACTGGGAGACGCGGGGCGATACATTGAGACCCTTCGCGGCGTTGGATACCGGTTCCGTGACAAGCCCGATGAGCAGTCCGGATGAGGCTGGGTGTACGAGGGAAGCTCTTTGGGGTTTCTGTGGTGTTGATCCTCGTCATGGGGCTGATGGGGACACTCTTGTTCGAGACCCATCTGGTGGGGTGGATGACAGAGCGCACCGATGCGCGTTTGCGAGCCCACGTGCATTCAGCCCGCGAGTTCGTGGAGAGGATCCCGGATCTCGACACCATTCAGAACTCCGATCCGGTCATCGATCGCTTCGCGGACGCGATTCAGGCACGCGTGACCTACATCCGAAGGGATGGAGTGGTCCTGGGGGACTCGTCGGTCGGGACCTCCGAAGTCGCTCGAATGGAGAATCACGCGGCGCGTCCGGAGGTGATCGCGGCGTTGACTGAGGGAGTGGGCACAGCCCGGCGTTTTTCGGACACGATTCATCATGAGACCCTCTATGTGGCCGTGCCGTTCACACGTGCGGAGGCGGATGGAGTGATCCGTGTCTCGTTGACCCTCGAAGAGATGGATGACGTCCTGGACACGCTGCGGCGGGTCATCAACTACGGCGTTCTCGTGGGGCTGATTGTCGCCATTCTCATGAGTGGCCTGGCGTCTCATCTGCTGTCGCGGACGCTTCGCAGGTTGGCTCAGGCGGTGCGCTTGAAGAGTCGTGGAGCGAAAGCAGGCGATGGAGAGACGGAGCGGGACGAGGTAGAGCTGCTCGCGCTCACCCTCGACAATCTCTCCGTGGAAGTCGAAGAGTCGGTCGGTCAGCTGGCGGAGGAGCGGGCGCGGGTGAATGCGGTCCTGGAGGCGATGCAGGAAGCGATCATCGCCGTCGATGGCGATCTGAATGTCACGCTCGTCAACGCAGCCGCGAAGGAGATGTTCGATCTCCCGCAATTCACCGATAGGCGGAGCCTCATCGAACTCCTGCGTCTTCCGGAACTCAATGACTACATCGAGTCGGGAGATTGGAGAGAGCAGGGGGAGGGGCTGGAGCTTCAGATTGAGGGGGTCGTGAAGCGCAACGTGCTCGCTCGAATCACGCCTCAGACGCCGGGAACGGGACTGGTGGTGGTCTGCCATGACATCACTCGCCTCCGTCAGCTGGAGGGAATGCGAAGCGATTTTGTCGCGAATGTCTCCCACGAGCTTCGTACACCCGTCAGCGCGATTCAGGGGGGTGCCGAGAATCTCCTGGATGGAGCGATGGAGGACCCCGCGGTGAGCGTGCGCTTCCTCGAATCGATCGCACGCAACGCGGAGCGACTGGGCCGGCTCATCTCCGAGTTGATTGATCTCAATCGGATCGAATCGGGAGCTCACGGTCTCGAGCCCGAGGCGATCGGCGTGAATTCTGCGTTGGAGGGCGTGCTTCAGGTGTTGAAGCTCCAGGTGGAGGAGAAGCACATCACCATCCACAAGGAGGTGGCGGAAAGTCCTCAGGTCTGGGCCGACCCCGATGCTTTGGAGCAGATTCTCTTCAACTTGATTGAGAACGCCGTGAAGTATGTCCCCGAGGAAGGCAATGTGTTTGTACGGGTCAAAGCGACGCGGAGTCGTGTGATGTTTGAGATCGCAGATGATGGTCCCGGGGTTCCGAAGGAGCATCATGGGCGTCTGTTTGAGCGCTTTTATCGTGTGGATGATGGGCGCTCTCGAGCCATGGGTGGAACGGGTCTTGGCCTGGCCATCGTCAAGCATCTCGTGACCAGCATGGGGGGTAGAATTGGGATCCGAGAGGCGGATCAGCAGGGCTCCATCTTCCATTTTGATTTGCCTCTCCCCTCGTGAGACACCCCGCGATGAATGACGTCGAACATCTCGCACTTCTTGTGCGAAAGCTGTTTCACTCGGGCTTCAACAAGGCGCTCGTCGATCAAAAGTGGCCCGCTTTTGAAGTCGTGTTTCATGGATTTGATCCGGAACGCGTTGCCCGAATGGATGCGGCTGAGATTGAGCGGGTCCTTCAGGATCCGCGAATCGTTCGGCATCGAAAGAAGGTTCTCGCGACGGTGAAGAACGCGGCGTTTTTCTGCGAGGTGTCCCAGAAGCATGGCTCCTGGGATCGCTGGCTGGCTTCTCGTCGTTCCATGCCCTACGCAGAGCGGGCTCAGCCCCTTGTGGAGGCTCTCGCGCACTGCGGGCCGAACACGGTCTTCTATTATCTGCTGGAAGCCGGTGAGGCGACGCAGAGCGAACGCCCAACGGGCGTGAAGTAGCCTAGAGGACTCCGGGGATCAGCGCTTTCACGCTCTTCGCGTAGTCATCATAGTCCTTCAAATCTGCACGAAGAAGCTTCTCTTCATGATGGATGCGTCGCCAGAAGGCGAAGGGCAGCAGGACGAGCGCGAGCAGAGCCGCATGCCAGGCCTGCAGGAAGATTGTCGTGAAGGCCCAGGTCATCAATGCGCCGGTGTAGCTGGGATGACGTACCCAGCGGTAGGGGCCGTGTGTGATCACGGTCTGATCGTGTTGAAGCTCAACGTGCCAGGTGAAGAATTTTCCGAGGGTGCGCACCGCCCAGGTGCGGAGACCGAGACCCAGGAGCATCATGAGGAGCCCGGCGAGGGCCCATGCGTTCCAATCCATGGATTCGGGGTAGCGGCACCAGGTGGCTTCCACGAGGGCGCTGGTCTGGACAGCGTAGATGCTGAACAGGATTTGATTCGCAGTCCATTGATCTTCTGCGGTGCGCTGGGTGCCGACTGGGGAGTGTTCCGGTTGAAAAACGGTCGCAAGAACTCCGATGCAGACGAGGATCCAGGGCTGGGCGTGGGTGAGGAATTCGGGCTCAATCCACGCGGGCAGGATCAGCGCCGCGCAGTTCAGAACGATGGCTCGAATCCAGCGCATGTCAGCCTATTTGTCGGGGAATCGGAACCCGTGCCGACCGTTCTTCTTGAAGTAGAGTTTGGCACCGAAGGGTTTTCCGGCCTTGGAGGTGAAGCCTTCCAACAGCTCGCTCTCCTTTCCATTGAACAGGGTCTTGACGTCGTCCCGGGTGATCTCGCGCTTGCAGATTTCCCGGGGAACACTTCTTCGGCAATCATCGGCGGAGCATTTGAACTCGGTCTCTGTTTCGACGACCCCGCTCTTGTCGGATTTGCAGTTGCAGGGACCCACGGGCTCCGGGTTCACTTCGAACTTTTTCGCCTGGCTCGCTCCCTCTCCGCCTGTACGCGGGGGGAATTCCCAGGCGATCTTACCGGATTCTTCCAGCTTGAGCGTTGCGCTGAATGGACGACTTCTGCGGCTGATGAAGCCCTCAAGGGCCGCCGTTTTACGCTCGTCTCCGATCAACTGTCCCACTTCTGCTGGCTCCAGAGTGCGTTTGCAGAGCTGGAGCGGAAGTGAGAAGGCGCAGCCCTTTTCATCTCCCACGACACAGGTGAATCCGCGGGGACCCCGCCGAATGATTCCGTCTCCACATTGCGGGCATTTGCCGACTTCAACCGGGGTCACGTCCAGATTCTCGGTCGCGATTTCCCGGCCCTTGGAGCGAATCTCCATTCGATGATCTTCGAGAAGAGCGATGCTCGCCTCGTACTCCCGAGCGTCTCGGGTGAAGAAGCCGACCTTGCTTGCAGTCTCCCGTTCAATGAGGAGCGTCTGGGCTGTTTCGCGATCGATGAATCTTCCGCCCGCTTCTTTCCAGATGACGAAGGCACACGTGCCCTCCTTGCCTCCGTTGGAGCAGGAGTAGGTGCGCATCGACTCACGCACCTTGCCGTCCTTGCATGCGGGGCAGTCGCCGAGGTCCTCGGTTTCCGCATAGAGCGTGTCGTATTCGAATCCGCGAATCGCTTCGACGATGTCATTCGTCCAGTTTCGGATTTCAGCCATGTAGTCGTCCCGTAGCCGATCCCCTTTCTCAACGGCCTGGAGCGCGTCTTCAAGGGATGCGGTCAACTCGGGAGAGGTGAGGCGCGGGAGATTGATCATCCGCAGGGACTCGATGAGTCGAATGCCACGGGGGGTGGCTCGCATTCCCCGCCGCCCATCCTTGGATGCACAGCGCTCCGCATATTCGCGATTGAGCAGTGTTTCGATGATGTCGGCGCGAGTGGCCGGTGTTCCGAGTCCTCCCGTGTCTTTCATGATCTGCGCGAAGTGGGTGTCGTCGATTTCCTTTCCTGCCGTCTCCATCAATCCGAGCAGCGCCGCTTCGTTGTGACGTGCGGGAGGCTTCGTTTCCTTTTCCTCGTGGCTGTGCTCTTCCAATGACACGGGCGTGGGTTGATCCGTCGGAGTCGCGGTCAACGGGGCCAGCGCCGCCTCGGAATCCTCTGAGTCCTTGTTGTGGACAGCTCGCCAACCCGGCTCTTTGAGCACTTTCAAGCGCGTGCGGAACGTATCGTCCTTCAGGCGGGTGATGCGTTCAATTTCCGTGGATATCGCGGGCGGATGAAACGCCGCGAGGAATCGTCGGGTCACCAGATCGAAGATCCGAGCGGGATCTCCATCCATGCCTCCAGGATTTCCCTGGCCGGTTGGAATGATCGCGAAGTGATCGGAGATCGCGGCATCGTCGAAAATCCGCTCGGTGTTTTGCAGTCCGTCCGTTAGCAGGGTCTTTGCGTGAACACCCCACGTTTTCTCTTTTGAGAGTGTCTGGATTACTTCCGTGACCACCTCAGTGTAGTCCGAAGGAAGCGCCTTGGAATCCGTACGCGGGTAGGTGATGGCCTTTTCTGTCTCATAGAGCTGCTGGGCCGCACGGAGTGTGCGCCTCGCGGAGAATCCGAATCGGCGATTGGCTTCTCGTTGCAGCATGGTGAGATCGAAGAGAGGAGGAGCTGTCGCACGACTGTCCTTGCGTGTTTCCGTCGCGGAGGCTTCGGGCTTGCTCTCCAGAAGCGCCAGGACGCGATCGCGTTCCTCCGCGGTGTGAATGCGGTCTCGAGGGGCGTCCGCCTTGGCGTTGAACCACATGGCATCGTATTGATGGCTGGGCGGTCCGGCTGCTCCAAATTGGGCGGCGATGGTCCAGTAGGCGGCAGGCGTGTGGGCGAGGATTTCGAGTTCCCGGGACACGAGGATGGCGAGAGTGGCCGTCTGCACGCGTCCTGCAGACCATACGCCACGATCCCGGCTGGAGCGCATGCGGATGGTCAATGCACGCGTGGCGTTGATTCCGATCAGCCAGTCCGATTCCGCTCGACAATCCGCGGCGTCCGCGAGTCCGTCGACTTCCGAGTTCTCCCGCGGATTCGCGAGACTTTCGCGGATGGAATTGGTGGTCATCGATTGGAGCCAAAGGCGCTCGACGGGTTTCTTTGAACCGGCAAATCGATAGATCTCCCGGAAGATCAATTCCCCTTCACGCCCTGCATCACATGCGTTGATGACGAGGTTCACTTCTTTGTTGTTCAGGTATTTCTTGAGCGCTGTGAGCTGCTTCCGTGCGCCCCGAACGGGCTGTACCTGAAAGGCGTCTGGGGCGATGGGAAGGTCTTTCAAGCGCCAGCGCTTCAAATCCTTGTCGTAGCCTTCAGGCTCCAGAAATTCGACCAGGTGTCCAAGCGCCCAGCTCACGATATGGCTTTCGCTCTCCCAGGCGTGGGCGTTCTTTTCGTCGGCGCCAACGACGCGTGCGATGTCTGCGGCAACACTGGGTTTCTCGGCGATGATGAGGGTCTTGCTCATGTTTCTCATCTCCTGGAAGAAGGCGGTTCCTCGCGTTTGAGGAGCCAGTTTCATGCTCGGTGTCGCTTGGCGCAACTTTCATCCGACAGGCGTTCGTGTAAGGCGTTTTGGAGCGATCGTCAAGTTGAGATGGGACGCTTCCCTCCGGGAAGCGGGTGGACGCGCGCGCGCGAGGCAGATCAATCCGGAATCGTGTCTGCGTCCCGAACCACGTCGGCGACGAGGCGCCTTGGAATGTCGCGTAGAATGGCGATGGCGCTGATCGCGTCCCGGTCCGACAGTCCCCGACCTCTGAGTGCGGGAAGGTCCCGGAGGATCTGCTTGTGTTGTTCTTCGGGATCCGAGGGATTCGTGTCCAGATGAACGACAAGCGTGGCTTCTCCGCGGGTGTGTTCGTCTGCGAGGACGAAGTCCTTTGCGAGAAATCGGTGGTGCGTTTCATATTCCTTGGTGATCTCCCGGGAAAGCACGACTCGGCCGTTTGGATGGTCTTCCGCGATCAGCGCGACGAGCTCGGCGGCGTTTCGCGTGGGGACGAACGCGATGAATGTCCCGGGCGGTCGCATCCGTTCCTGGATCCATCGCCGGATTTTCGGAGGTTTCTTGGGTGCAAATCCCACAAAGGTGAAGGGCTCCGGGGGAAGTCCACTCGCGCAGAGCGCGGAGAGGGCAGCGCTCGGACCGGGGATGATCTCCACGTCGCCATCCTGGGCGATCCAGGCGCGAACGAGGACGAATCCGGGATCGCTGATCAGGGGAGTTCCGGCGTCGCTTACCAACGCCACGTCGTCCCCGCTTTGCATTCGAGCGATCAGCGTTTCCGTACGACTCGCTTCGTTGTGTTCATGGAGGCTGATCAGGGTGTTGTTGTCGACTCCGTGAGCCAGAAGGAGCTTCCGGGTGACGCGGGTGTCCTCTGCGGCGATCACATCGGCGCAATGAAGGATCTCCAGAGCCCGAAGAGTGATGTCATGGAGATTCCCAATGGGAGTTCCGACAATGTACAGCGTGCCGTTGGCCAACAGGCCCTCCTGGGTTAGAAGCGAAGAGATCCCGATGCCATGAATCCGCCTCGCCTGGGCTCGAAGAGGAGGCTTTCAGCCGTCTTCTTCCCATCGAGGTCAAGCATGAGGAGAATTGTTCCAGTGATGAGCGAGGTCGCTCCCAATCCGTAGAGAGCGAAGGAGGTGTTCTGTTGTCTCTCGAGGTCTTCACTCAATTCGAGATATGCAGCCGAGCCCTCCTGGGCATTCATGTTCTCATCCAACGCGGTGATGGCCGAATGGGAGTCTGAGGCAAATGAGGTGAAAAGCGCCCCTGTTCCAAGGGTTGCGAGCCCGACGCCGATCCCTGTCCATCCCGTGACTGACTGCCAGTCTGCGGGGGGCGTGGAAGCGATGCTCGCTTCCACCGGGGGAGTGGGTTTCGGGACACGAGGGGGGGCAGTGGATGTCTGCGGGGGGGCGGAGACCTCGGGGGCCGCGGTGGGGACTTCGACCACCGGTGTCTCGAAGGGCTCGAGGTCCAAGGCGACCATGACCGCTTTTCCGACGGTCGCGACGATCTTGTGTTCTTGAATGACCAGTCCTTCCGTCCCCAGTGGCGGAATGATTCGCACGGTGTGGATTCCCGGAAGCAGCCATGTGGCGAAGGGGGTCCTGGCGTCCTTGTCGGGCCCCGCGGGCTGGTCGTTGAGGAATACGGGAGCGCCATGAGGGCGACTGTCGATGATCACGTGGACGTGAGAACCCTTCAAAGCGGAACGCAACTCCGCGGCGCTTTCGCGGGCGAGTTCCACGCGTTTTTTCCACTTTTTATCCGCGACTTCCTCATGGGGAGACACGCGGGCGATGAAACGATCGTAATACGCGAGGGCCTCCACCGGGCGGACCATCTTCTCGTAGGTCAGCGCGACCGCGACCAGAATCTGCCAGGTGTTGACTTCCCGCCCTTCCACGATGGGGAGGGTCTTTTTGAATGCATCCAGTGCTTCTTCGTACTCATGTTCGCGGAGCGCATCCTTGCCGGAAAGATAGAGTTCCTGGGCGCCCGGCGGCAGCGCCAGGGCCGCTGGAATAGCGATCCACATCAGACATGTCGCGAGGGCAATTGCGACGATTCGTTCAGTCCAGGAGGGCATCGATTTTACTCACTTCGGGCTTTTTGCGGTTCTTGACGGGGGACTTTCCAGGGCGTTTGCGTTCCGATCCCTGTCGGGGGGCGGTTGCCGTCGAAGAGGGAGTCTTCTTTTTCTTCTCGGTTGCGGTTTCCGTGTCTTTCGAGGCGGCGTCGTCGCCAACTGGCGCGAGGGCTTCCTGTTCAGGCGTCGGTGAGAGGACAGGAATCGGCACGACCGCTTCTTCAGGAGGAGCTGCGACGGCTTCTTCGGGAGGAGGTGCGACGGTGTTCTTCTCAGTGGTGTCGGAAACGACGGGAGTCGATTCCGAGGTCAGGGGTGTCTTCACGCCAGTCGTCATCCGCGGTGCATCCCGGTTGAGCAAGAACCAGGTGCCGAAGGCGACGAGACCGACCAGAGCCAACGAAAGTCCCCGTTGGATCCAGCTGGACCGCGTCGATTGTGTGGATCCCGAGTCCATGCGGGCCCGAAGCGTTTGAACGTCCCGGTTGAAGGTGTGGGTGAAGAGCGTGGGGGCGCCCGGTTGAACGAGTGTCTGGGGGGCTTCGTCGTCGCCCGACTTCTCCTTCTCGCGTCGTGTCCCCATTCCGGCTTCCGCGGTTCCGTTCGCGATGGCTTGCAGCTCGCTCAGAAAGAATCCGGCATTCTGGGGGCGTGTCAGTGGATCTTTCGACAGGCAGCGTTGGATGAAGGTTTCGAGAGGGCGCGAGACCTTGATGCCCAGCTCTGAGAGCTTTCGAGGGCTCTTCTGGACATGGGCCATGAAGATGTCGAAGGGGGTGTCTCCTTCGAAAGGACAGTGGCCTGAGATGAGCTGGTAGAGGATGATCGCCATCGAATAGACATCGGCTGCTGCCGTGACCTGGCGCCCTCGGATGATTTCGGGCGACATGTAGGGGGGCGTTCCGGAGAGCTGGCCCGTGTTGGTCAGTGTCATGTCCCCGGTGAGGGGCTTGGCGCGGGCGATGCCGAAGTCCAGCACCTTCACGTAGTCCTCCGTGGTCTCCGTGTCGACCAGGAGGATGTTTTCGGGCTTCAGGTCGCGATGGATGATCTGGTGGGCATGCGCCTCTGCCAGGGATTCGGCGATTTCCGCGACGATTCGAAGGGCGTCGTGGGTCGGGAGCACTCCCTCCTGATCGATGCGATCCTGGAGCGTGCGGCCGGGGAGGTATTCCATCGCGATGTAGAGGAGGCCGTCTTTGGTCTCTCCGTGGTCGAAGACAGTGACCGTATGCTGGTTGCTGAGTCGACTCGTGGCTCTGGCCTCCAGAAGAAAGCGTTGAGCGATGATTCCCCGGGTTGCCAGAAGCGGTCGCAGAATTTTCAGCGCGACGATGCGATCCACGGAGCTCTGGCGCGCCTTGTAGACGGAGCCGAAGCCTCCATGTCCAATCAACTCCAGGATCTCGAAGCGATCTTCGATGATCCGTCCCAGAAGCATTTCGTCGATTTCACGGTCCTCTGCACCACGATCCCCGACAGATTGCTCGGCCGGTTCGCTGGAGGAATCCATCGGAACAAGGGTGTCGTTCTCAGGTTGAGTTCGACCCTCGTCTTCTGGAGGAGTTGTGGGTTTCTCGGTCATTCTCGACCTCATCACACCCATGGGCAGTCGCTCCCGTTCAAGACAGCCTACCACCGCGAGGAGGACGTCTCCAATAATCGGAGGGTGTGGTTTTCCCTCTTTTCTCATTCCAGGAATCGCCGACCAGATTGGCTTTGCTTGCGATTGGGGATCTCCAACCTATGCTAGGGGCTGATTGCCGTGACGGGTTCACCGGCGAGAGGCGCTCATGTCAGAGGTACGCAGAGTCAGGAATGTGCTCCTATACGTCGTCTGGGCGACGTCGCTGGTGGGGTGTTTTCAAATTCCTCCGGAACCCGTTTGGCAGGGGGCGGAAGGGGCCGATGTCATCGAGGACGGGGAGCTCCCGAACCCGGACCTCGACGCCGAGGAGTCCGGTTCGGAGGAGACTGGAGATGTCGCCTGTGTGGATCCTCCGTGCACTCCAGATGCGTGTGAGGGCGCAGAGTGTGGGGATGTTGAAGAGCCTCTGGATGCCGATGCGGGCGACTCCCCGGATGTCTGTGCACCGGATTGTGACGAGAAGAGTTGTGGTGGGGATGGGTGCGGTGGCTCCTGTGGAATGTGCCTGGATGGGCTCGTTTGCAATGAGGATGGCGTCTGCACATGCGTCCCTCAATGCGAGGGCAAGGAGTGCGGGGAAGACAGCTGCGGTGATCTCTGCGGGACCTGCGCCTCGGGTCAGCAATGCAGTTCGCAGGGGGCGTGTGAATGTGCCCCCGCCTGCGGCGAGAAGGTCTGCGGAGACGATGGTTGCGGCGGTTCCTGTGGGGATTGTCAGGGGGGCACTCAATGCGCCGCGGGAACATGTGAGTGTGTGGCGGACTGCGCCGACAAGACCTGTGGTTCGGATGGTTGCGGGGGGGACTGCGGACCCTGCAGCGAGGTACAGGAATGCAGTTCCCAGCAGCAATGCGCCTGCAAGTTCAGCGTGTGTGGAGACACCTGTTGTCAGAGCGGGGAGGTCTGCCATGTCTCCGGTGACAATTGTTGCGATCCGAACTGTGGAGTTCAGGAGTGCGGATTGAACGCATGCGGCGAGGCCTGTGGGGATGGCTGCGCCTCGAACGAGCTCTGTGATGCGGGAAGCTGCGTGTGCGTGCCTGATTGCGATGGAAAGGAGTGCGGTTCAGACGGTTGCGGCGGTACCTGTGCCCCCAATGCCTGCGCTGATTTTTCGGCATGTTCGGAAGAGGGTGTGTGCGAATGCGAGCACGCGACGTGTGTCGGAACCTGTTGCTCGGAAGGCGATGTCTGCCATGAAGAGAGCTGCTGTACACCGGACTGCACGGACAAGGTCTGTGGTGAATCCGACGGCTGCGGTGGAATCTGCACCGCGTGCGCCAGCGCCGAAGCCCTTCAATGCTCCCAGTTGATCTGTCCTGTGGAGTTCATCGAAAATCCGATCCCCACCGCCTGCGTGTTTGCGGGCTACCAGGAGAACGGGACCCTCTGTGAGGATGGAGATGCCTGCACTGTCGGCGATGTCTGTGACGATGGAGCCTGTCTGGGGCCCGTGTGCCCGGGTAGCGGCCCCTGCAAGGACGTGTTTTGTCAGGGCGGAGCGTGCGCGGTCTCCTACGAGAACGTCGGAACGTCCTGTGACGATGACGATCCCTGCACGGAGAATGACACCTGTGCATCTTCGCAGGGAACGGTGGTCACCGTTTGCGAAGGCGTGAATCTCTCTTGTGACGATGGAAATCCCTGCACGAACGACACCTGCGATCTGACCGGGGAATGTACGCATGTTCCCGTGGCCGATGGGATCGGCTGCAACCCAGCGGGCATCTGCATCCAGGGGGCGTGCTGTCAGGATTCCTGCATCGCGCCGAGTTCTTGCGGGTTCACCTCCTGTGGGACGGGATGCGGTCTGTGCGCCGGCGCTGGAAGCACCTGCGTGGAGAGCAGTTGCGATGTGATCGGGGGGCCGGACGACATGCAGCTTGTGCAGGCGGGTCTGGGACTTCTGGGCTGCAGCGTTGGCAGCGCGTCCTGCGATGAATCGCTTCAAGGGGAGGATGAGTCGCCGGAAGTCCTCGCCTATCTGAGCGCCTATGCGATCGATACGTTCGAAGTGACGATCCATGACTTCAATACATTCCTCGACTCCATCGGAGGGCCCACGGCGAGTTGCGGCTCCTCCGAGTTCGGTCCATGCGTTGTTTTGGATGGGAGCGAGTGGAGTGCTCTCGTGAATCAGGGGCCCTGGTATCCCGCCAGCCATGTGACCTGGGTGGGCGCTTCGGATTATTGCGCGTCGAAGTCCAAGCGGTTGTGCACCGAGGCCGAATGGGAGCGTGCGGCGCGTCACGACGGGGGCATCTGGCCCTGGGGCAACTCCCCCGCTCCCAGCACCGCGTGTACGCAGGCGAGTCATGGCGGCGTCTGTGGCGACGGGCCCTCGGTAGTGGGGAGTCATCCGGAAGGCGTGTCGACCGTTCAGGCACATGACATGGCAGGCAATGTCGCGGAGTGGACCGCCGATTTCTATGCCCCGGATATCTATCAGAGCTATGTGAACGCGAGCGCCCTCGCATACCAACCCATCGGACCGGGCGTCGGGACGGGCGTCCATGTGATCCGGGGTGGGAGCTTTGCGTCTCTGGAGCCGGATCTCACGAGCACATCCCGTTCGTTCGCCTCTTCGGATCTCAGCGGCATTCCCACGACCTCGACCTCTCCGGACGCGCTCGGGAGCGACGAGATCGGGTTCCGTTGCTGCGTGGATGTCGACAGTCCGATCGCTCCCCAGGAGTGATCTCTGGAGTCGCGCCTGCATCTGACTCCGCTGGAGGAGGCGCAGCCCCTCATGACGAAGCTCTCCTCGCCTCTTGTTGAAAGCAATTCTCAATTGCGGGTCGGTATGCTATCCAGCCGGCATGTCGGACGACATCACCACCTTGAATGGGCTTGAAGACGGAAGCAACGCCGTCGTTCATTCCGTGATCGGAGAGGACGCGATCGCACGAAGAATCGCTGATCTTGGGTTCTGGAAGGGGACCTCCGTGACCCTGGTTCGGAGAGCGCCAGCGGGCGATCCTCTCGAGGTCAAATTGAGAGGATTTCGACTCGCCCTCCGTTCGGAAGAGGCTCTTCGCGTGAGAGTGGTTCCTCTCTCGGAGGAAGCGGGATGAAATCATCCTCCCCCGACTCCTCCAGGACGATTCGTTTTGCCCTCGTGGGGCGACCGAATGCGGGGAAGACCTCTCTTCTGCTCGCCATGACCGGCGCATCGGGCTTGAAGCCCGTGAACTTCGCAGGCTCGTCGGTGGAGCGCGTGGAGAGTCAGGTGATTCGCGATGACGTGGAATTTCAGGGGATCGACCTCCCGGGTATCGTCTCTCTGGATCCCCTGACCCGCGACGAGGAGCTCGCCATCGCAGCGCTTCGGGGGGATGAAGTGGAATCGCTCGATGTGATCGTGGCGGTCCTCGATGCCACGCGATTGAGCGTGGAGCTTCCCTTTCTTCAACGATTGATCGTGCTGGGGAGACCTCTTGTCGTGGCATTGAACAAGGGAGATCTGGCGGCTCACCAGGGTCGGGTGGTGGACGGAGTGGCGCTTCAGTCTGCGTTGGGCGTCACGGTGGTCGAGACGAACGGTCGCCTGGACACGGGCGCGGATGGGCTCTTCGAGGCCATCGCCGCGGCCGAGGATTCCCCTCCACCACCCGGCATGGAACTGGATGCTGACGCGTTGACCGCGGAAGTGACTCGGGGCAAGGGTGTTCAGACCCTCTGGACGGATCGTCTGGATGCCCTTCTGCTCCATCGTGTCTGGGGTCTCCCGCTTCTCGCGCTGCTCCTCTACGGCGTGTTCCAGGCGATCTTCCTCGGCGCGGAGCCCGCAATGGGATGGATCGAGTCGGGGCAGGGGTTTCTCAGCGAAGCCGTTGCTGGCTGGTTGGAGCCCGGTGCGTTGCAGAGCCTGCTCATTGATGGGCTGATCAACGGGGTGGGCTCCGTCGTGATCTTTTTGCCTCAGATCATCTTGATGATGGCCTTCATCGTCTTGTTGGAGGGCTCCGGATATCTCGCTCGAGCGGCGTTCCTGCTGGATCGGCCCTTGAGCCGGGTCGGATTGAGCGGCCGCAGCTTCATGCCCTTGATGGGGTCGTTTGGATGCGCGGTTCCAGGGATCCTCGCGACTCGGATCATGGAGGGGGAGCGTGATCGGCTCGCGACCATCGCGGTCGCGCCGCTCATGAGTTGTTCGGCGCGATTTCCCGTGTATGTCGTTCTGATCGGCGCCTTCTTTCCGGCGTCGATGGCCGGGGGAGTCCTCTTTGGGCTGTATGCGCTGGGAGTCGTCGTCGCGGCTCTCGTGGCATGGGCTCTGAGGAGGACGGTGTTGAAGGGAGCCAGCTCGGTTCTGCTCATGGAACTCCCTCCCTATCAACTCCCACCGATACGTCATGTCCTCGGCGCGGTGTTGTCAGCCGTGAAGGCCTTCGTGGTGATGGCAGGCACCGTGATCTTCCTGACCTCCCTCGTGATCTGGGCGCTCAGTTATTACCCGCGTCCGATGGATATTCATTCGGAGCATGCTGGGCTGCGCTCTGCGGTCATGGCGGGGTCCGGGGACGAAGCGTCGAAGGCCGCGGAGCTCTCCCGATTGGATGCGGCGGAGGAGTCCGCCTACTTCGAGAACAGCTACCTCGCGCGGTTTGGGAAGGCGGTCCAGCCGGTGTTTGCGCCCGCGGGGTTTGATTGGCGCATCACCGTCGGGATTCTCGCGGCGTTTCCAGCCCGGGAGCTGATCATCCCCACGCTGGGTACGCTCTACAGTCTCGGCGAGGTGGACCCTGGCGCGCATGATCTCGCGACTCTGGAAGAGGGTGCGGCGGCGCCGGATGGTCTTCGTGCGAAGCTGCGCGCCGCACGTGACTCCGATGGGAATCGCGTCTTTGACCCGGTGGTCGCACTGGCGCTGATGGTGTTCTTCGCGCTCTGCAGTCAATGCGTCGCGACGCTCGGCGCGATGCGGCGGGAGACGGCGTCCTGGCGTTGGCCCGCGTTCGCCTTCACCTACATGACGGCGCTCGCCTGGATCGCGGCGGTCGCGGTCCATCAGGTGGGTCGCTGGATGGGGTGGGGCGCGTGATGGACTGGTATTGGACCTGGCAGGATCCCGTCGCGTTGGGCCTCGTCACGTTCGTTGTGGGAGTCGCTTTCGGGCATGCGTTGGGTCGGCGACGAAAGGCCAGCGCCCGGAAAAAGAAGGCGGAGCGGACATCCACGCGGACACAGTTGACTGTGCTGGACACGCCCTCGGACGAGTGAGGGGTCATTTCTTCTTCGGTGAGCGCTTCTTCGGCTTCGCCTTGAACTTCTTTCCCAGCTGCGTGACCTCTCGGGCGAGCGCGTTGATCTTCTTCAGCTGAGCTTCGAGGGCTCCCGTGACTTTTCCGGTTCGGGAGCTGGGAGCGATCCAGATCTCCGTCTTTTTTCCCGCCTTCTTCTTGAACTCGGCGTAGATGCCATCCGCTTTCGTGGCCTCGGCGACGATCTTCGGGAGAATCCCCGTCATCTTCTCAAGAATCCGACGTCTGCGGCGGGTCTCCTCGGGTCCAAGGCGCTTGCTGGCAGCCTCCAGCCATGCGCTCGCCTCTTCGATGGACTGGCGACTTCTCTTCACCTGCGCCTGGATCTGTTTGAGGCCTTTCTGAATGCTTTTCTTCACGCTCGCGACCTTCATCTTCCCGATGCCCCCCTTCTTCGCGGCGGAGTGAAAGGCTTTTGCGCTGGTCTGATAGCTCTTCAGTGATTTTTTCGCCTTCGGGGGAGTTCCCTGCGCCTTTTTCAGGAGGGCCATGACCTGGTTCCACAAGGGCTGCTGATTGGATTTGATCTTCTTTCGTTTCCCGACGAGCTTGTTGAATCGCTTCTTGAGCTTGAGGACGTTCTTGTGCGTCTTCTGAAGCCCTTCCCGGGAAATCCTCATCCGCTTCATGTGCTTGTTCAACGCGGGCATCGGAGGGTTCTTTGGAGTTACCCCGTCCTTCTTGAGGAACGTCAGGAGGCCCTTCTTCTCGGCCATGTCCTTGTTCATCTTCTTCAAGGACGTCACGACGCTGCTGTTGAGCTGGGTCAGCGACTTGCGCGCGCTCGCGGTCTTCATGACGCGGGTGCATCCGGTCGTCAGGAGGAGCAGGGCCATCACAAGGGCAGGGGCCGCCCAGTGGATGAGGGTCTTCTTCATGGAGTTCTCCGAGGGGGTTCTGAGGGGCGTGGGGTGTTGAGTGCGTTGTCCATGAACACGCTCGCTGGGAATCGGGCTCCGGTTTCAGGGTGACGCACGGTTCGTTTCAGCACGAAGTCGAACAAGAGAGGATTGTGCATGTAGATGGTGCGGAGGGGTTGCGCCTCTTCCGGTCGGAGGAATCCCTCTTTGACGAGTGGGGTCAATCGGATGACGACGTTCACAGCGGGAAGTGGATAGTCGCTCCCGTTGACCAGTCGGGGATGCAGGTCGTCTCTCTCGAGGAGTATGCGCAGCGGTCGGGACAGACGGTTGGCGAGGGTGACAGCACTGATCTCTCCGAAGAGGAGTCCCTGGTATCTGGCTTCATTCATCAGGCGCAGGAAGAGGTCGAAGTTGTCGACCGGAGGTCCTTCGGGGTGATCGAGGTCCTCTCCTTCACCGAGGCTCGCGCAATGGGCCACGATCACGCGAACACCGTGATCAAGTGGGCGGCGCAGTCGGAGGGGATTGCCCAGATCCTGGGAACCCTCGGCGTCCACCGCATATTCATGGCCCGCATGGGTGAGGAGTGTCAGGCGGAGTCGCGCCATTTCCTCATAGAAGGCATCGTGCGCGGGATCCGCGGGGTCGATGTTCATGGAGTTGGGGAGCCATTTGACCTGGGTGGCTCCTCGTCGCGCTCCTTCGCGCAATGCCTCCAGGGCATCTTTCCGTGCGGGATGAACGGACAAGGTGGCGCGGAAAAGGTCTGGATGGGCCTCGGCGAGGGCCAGTACGCGTTCGTTCGGTACGTGGAATTGAGACGCATCGGGGTCGGGTGTTCCATCGGGGCGGTGGTTCATGTCGAAGGCGAGGAGATGGTGGACTCCATGGCGGCCCCAGGCACGAATCAGCGAGACGAGGCGCGTGATGTACTGGGCATCCGCGCTGGCGAGATTTTCGATTCCGCAGGCGGTGCGGTAGACCTCAAATCGCACGCGTTCAAAGGGATGGCTCCAGTCGAGGTTGTCGGGATGAATGCTGGCACCCGTGCCGCCGGTGCCCAGCCCGACCACGTGTGTGTGGTAATCGACGAGATGGCTGGGATCGATCCCCTCCATCGCAGCATCCACCAACTCCGATGTATTCGATTGTGTGACGAGGTCGAGTGCATCCGGTGAGTGATTCCAGGCCCCCCCGAGTTCTCGCAGTGCCATCGGGCCTCCGATCCAGCACAGTGCGCCGAGGGCGAGCCATGGCAGCATCCGGCGGTTCCAGGACTTCTTCTTCTTTCCCTTCTTCTTTCCCTTCTTCTGTGTTTTCGGGGAATCCTCTGAGCGCCTGGAACCCATTTCATTCCCCCACGAGAGCTTGGAACACTGCGAATCGCCAGCTGTTCGTTCCGTGATTGTGGATGTGCAGATGCACAGGATCTCCCTGTTCCAGGTGGGCGGGGGACAACACTTCCTCATCGTAGAGCATTGCGCCTTGTGGAATGGGCACGGAGAGTTTCCAGAGCGGATGATCGCCGACGGTGAGATTCAGGACGCCTTCGGCGGGTTCGGGAGCCCAGAGCGGCAGATGCCATGCGATGATGCGAAGGGGGGTGCCGGCACTCACGTCGGTGAGGAGCGGTTGACGGAAAGTGCCCCATTTGCAGAGATCGGTCTCGACTTCAAAGACCCCTGCCTCCACTTGATATCCTCCGGAACAGGTCGCGTCTTCGGGACGATCCACTTCGAAGGGATCCTCGTGGGCCTCGACGAGCACCCATGCGTCCATGTCCACGAGGAGAATCTCACGTGCATCGGCATTCCCGGGTGTCGTGTCGGGTTCCACGCTGGAGGCGGGTTCACAGGAAGACACGCTGATGACAGCGAGCAGCATCCCGAGATGGCGGTGGAGGGGTCGTGAACGAAGGAGGAGGTGTGTCATCGGGTTCGTTCCTAGTCCCGTGGCTGAACCATGTCTCCCGGTTTGACCCAGTCCGTGAACTGCTCTTTGGTCACCAACTCAAGCGCGACCGCCGCATCGAGAAGGGTGGTTCCGTCGGCGTGGGCTTTCTTGGCGATCCGGGCTGCGTTGTCGTAGCCGATATGGGGATTGAGCGCGGTCACCAGCATGAGCGATTGCTCCATCAGCGTCTGGATCCGGGCGTGATTCGCCTGGATGCCCACCACACAGCGATCCGTGAAAGAGGTGGCCGCATCTCCCAGAATTCGGATGGATTGGAGGAGGTTGTAGATCATCACGGGCTTGAACACGTTCAATTCGAAGTGTCCGGTGGCTCCCGCAACCGTGATGGTCGTGTGGTTTCCGATGACCTGGGAGGCCACCATGGTGAGGGCCTCACATTGAGTTGGGTTCACCTTGCCCGGCATGATCGAGGAGCCGGGTTCATTCGCCGGCAGCATGATCTCCCCGAGTCCGGAGCGCGGTCCTGAGCCGAGAAATCGAATGTCATTGGCGATCTTCATCAAGCTCGCAGCCAACACGTTCAGCGCCCCCGAGCACTCCACGATCGCATCATGAGCCGCGATGGCTTCGAATTTGTTGGGGGCGGTGGTGAAAGGAAGTCGGGTGAAATCGGCGACTTCAGCTGCGAAGGCTTCCGCAAACCCCTTCCATGAGTTGAGCCCTGTTCCCACGGCGGTGCCGCCCTGTGCCAGCGCGCTGAGACGGGGAAGAGTGGCTTCGACTCGAGCGATGCCGTTGGCGATCTGAGCTGCGTAGCCGGAAAACTCCTGTCCCAGGGTCACGGGGGTTGCGTCCTGGCAGTGGGTTCTGCCGATTTTCACGATGTCCGCAAATGCCTGCTGGCGTTCTTCAAGCGCTGCCAGGAGATGCTGAAGTCCGGGGATCAGACGCTCGTGGATTTCCAGAACCGCGGCGATGTGCATGGCGGTTGGAAACGTGTCATTCGACGATTGCCCCATGTTCACATGATCGTTGGGGTGAACCGGAGTCTTCGACCCACGCTCTCCCCCGAGCATTTCGATCGCGCGATTGCTGATCACCTCGTTGGCGTTCATGTTGGACTGGGTTCCGGAGCCGGTCTGCCACACGAGCAGGGGAAACTCATCGGCCAGGGTGCCATCAATGACTTCATCTGCGGCTTGAACCAGCGCATTTCCGACGCCCGGATCGAGCAACTCATGACGCATGTTCACCTGGGCCGCGGAACGTTTCACGATTCCGAGCGCGCGGACGACGGGAGCGGGCATCTGTTCGGTTCCAATGGGAAAGTTCTCAATGGAGCGTTGTGTCTGCGCGCCCCAGTAGCGCTCAGCAGGCACTTCCACGGGGCCGAGGGAGTCGGTTTCGATTCGGGTGGTCATCCGTCCATCTCCTTGTCCAGTTGCGCGTGCACGGCGTGTGTTTGTACTGGCACAGCAGGGGCGGATTGGCAAGGGGGGGACGGTGGCTTGAAGCCCGTTTTCAGTTGGGGCTGCGGGCGTATTTCTTCAAGCCTTTCAGCTTGTTCATCACGTCCCGAAGCTCTCCACCGATATCGTCATGGAGGAGTGCGACGCGCGTTCTCAGGGTGTTGTCGGCGGCGAAGAGCCGCTCGCGATCTCCTTGCGCGAGAGGATTGTTCTGGTTCCACTCGAGGACATCGTCAATCAATTGTCCACGCTCGGTGACGAGCTCTTCAATGCGCTCACAGTCTCTTTCATCGATGGCTCTGGAGAGTTCGTGGTGCATGGTGTGCAACGCCTCGACACATCCGGGACGGTGGCTGCCTTCATCATGTGTGGTCTGATTGATCATGAGTTGTCAGTTAGCCGAGTGACGCCAGGGCGCCCCCTTGAAGATTGATGTTGCTCATCGCCATTTCCATTGCCGAGAACTGTTTCCTCAGTCGAGTCACGAGCGCTTCGATCTTTCGGTTCTTGTCGCTGATGCTGTCGTCCAGGCGATCGATGCGATCACTGTAGGAGTCCGTCTTGGTCTTGAACAATCCCTCGAGATCCTCAGTGTACACTTCGATCTTCGTCGTCAGGTAGTCTGAAAGTCCGGTGTCCGCCGCCGTGAACATGGAAGCAATGGAGGACATGTCCTTGTTCATCGCTTCATCGAGATCGTCGTCGTCGATCTTGAGCTTTCCAGTCCCGTCGGTCTTGATGCCGATTTGCGCGAGGGCATTGAAGGACCCCGTGGAGCCGGTCACAAAGTTCGAGATGACTCCCATCATGTCGGACTTCAATCGCTTGAGCGTCGAGTCACCGGCCAGCGAATAGTTGAAGTTCGTGGCTTCCGTGGATTTGAGATCCTTGGCCACGAGCGAGAGGGCGTCGTTGTATTTCGAGACGAACTCCTCGAGGTTTTCCTTTGTCTCCGTTTTGTTCGCTTCAATTTTCACTTCCGCGGTTCCCGTCTTCAGCAGATTGAGCGTGATGCCTTCCAACACGTCCGTGACGGTGTTGGTCTCCTGTTCGACGTTCAGCCCATCCAGCGTGAACGTGGCGTTTGAAGCCTGCGTGATCTGGGTGAAGTTCAGTTCCGTTCCGGCGGCCCCGGTGTAGGATTCACTGATGATGATCGCGTCGTCCGCCGCCCCTCCAATCACGTGGCCCGTGTCCTTCGACGCGATCTGGATGTAGGTGCTGGTTCCGTCGTTGATCAGGGAGGCGAACACGCTCGCTCCTGCGGCGTTGATTGCATCTGCCGTGTCCTGAACGGACATTTCATCTGTGATGATGACGTCGATGGGGTCTTCGTCTTTCACGGTGAGGGTCAGGGTTCCCCCCTTGACCGTGTCATTGCTCCCCGTGAAGGCAGTGGACCGGTCTTTCTCACTCACCGCCAAACTAGTGACGTCGACATCGTAACTTCCGGGAAGAGCGGAACCCGCAGTCGTCAACGAGAGGACTTCTTCATCACTGGTGGTACCGCTGTAGCCCAGAATGTCGGCTTCGGTCTTGAACTCCTCGAGGAATGCCGTGAGGTCATTCAGCTTGCTTTTGATCTCTCCAATCTTGGAGATTTTGACGTTCAGACCCGACTTCTGAGATTCCCAGTTCTTGATCTGGATTTTCTCGACATTCACCATCGCGTCGATGATCGCGTTGGTGTCCATTCCCGAGACCAGACCTGATATGTTCGAAACCATGAAATCAATTCCTTTCGCAAGAGAGGGAGAGAGGGGGCGACTGTGGCGTGCAACCTATCGACCTTGGTGGGGTGACGCGAGTTCAAGTTCACCCGTGGACCCTTTCGCGTCTCCTTTATTTGTGGAGGGTTCAAAGTGGGGTCTGAACCATTCCACAAGAGACAACGTGAGTTCAGAGTCTGAACTTAAATGCGTTCGGTTGCGAGCAACCCCTCCTCTCCCAATTCGTTGTACCTGGGGACTTTCCCAGGCGTTATGACAACCACCGCAGTGCGCTTGCACCCATGAGCCGTTTGGAGGCCTGGATGGCGCCCGACATGGCGAGCTCTGCAGTGTTCAATTCTGTAATCGCGGATGCGAGATCGAGGTCTTCGCTCTCCGCTCGCTGAATTTTTGTTCGCAGCGTGAGATCTTCGAGGAGCACCTGGCTCTCCTCGACATTCTTCAGTCGTCCACCGATCGACACATGCTCGAGACTCATTGCGTGAATGGCGTCGTCCAGCTTCGTGATCATGTCGGCGATCGCCACGGTGTCGTTGGCCTTGAGAGCGACGACAAAATCGTCCAGAGCTTCGATGACGCTCGGATCCCCGAAGAGTTCTTTTCCCAGGGTCTGTGCTTCCACTCGAAAACCGGGGATCACCTCGACGGTTCGTTTGCTGTTGGCTCCTTGATAGACGCCATTGTTGTCGTAGGGAGGGGTGTCTTCCGCCATCCCTGAGAACAGGTGTCGC
>Ga0302135_10000359_pt1 | contig 27543 bp, 25 predicted proteins | sample CBN3_surface_MG_FD_203119 | JGI IMG/M metagenome (GOLD analysis project Ga0302135, IMG submission 203119) | Marine microbial communities from Western Arctic Ocean, Canada - CBN3_32.1 | ecosystem: Environmental > Aquatic > Marine > Oceanic | place: Canada: Western Arctic Ocean | collected...
TGGCAAGAGCATTAGATCCCTCAGAAAAATCCCTGATTAGCTCTGATGTTTTATTCATAACGTTAAAACTAATTATCAAAAAGGAGATTATGATTACAGCGGTAGAAACAACGATGGCTAAAGTAACATTCGCGTCTTTGGCGCTACTGATATATATACCTAGCCCAATCATAATAATTAGAATTAAAATGATGTAGGGTGCAACCCAATGCCATTGTAAAGATTTAGGTATATTCACCCGTCAAACCGATATCCTATTCCTCTTACTGTTACGATCCTTAGAGGTTTACTTGGGTTAGACTCAAGTTTTTGTCTAAGCCACCTTGTATGCACATCTATTGTACGGGTATCGCCGATATAATCTTGTCCCCATAACGCCTCAAGAATTTTGTGTCTTGATAAAGCTTTTCCTTTGTTCTGCATAAAAAACGTTAATAAATTGAATTCGCGAGGGCGAAGGTTCAATTCTTTGTTATTTAGCTTGGCTGTATAGCTGTATGTATCAATTACCAGATTGCCTGACTCCAATACCGCAGATTTATCTTTACTGAAATCGATTTCTCTTGAATTTGAATATCGAAGTTGAACTTTTACTCTAGCAATCAGTTCGCGCATGCTAAAAGGTTTAGTAATGTAATCATTTGCACCGAGTTCAAGTCCTAAAACTTTATCTATTTCTTCAGATTTGGCTGTTAGCATTATTATTGGTACGTCATTTTTAGCTCTTAAGGTTTGGCAAACAGATAGCCCATCACTGCCTGGGAGCATTATATCTAAGATAACAAGATCAGGATTATGACATTCGGCCAACTCTAACGCTTGATTACCATCGTTGGCTAAAATCAGATCATATTTTTCTTTCTCCAAGCTATACCTTAGAGCTTCCTGAATGTTTTGGTCATCCTCAACTATTAGAATAGTTTTTCTATTTGGAATACTATTCATATCTTAATGCTTCAGCCGGTGCCACTTCCGAAGCTTTTAAAGCGGGGATAAGAGTTGTTATTAAACACATAAAATATGCTCCAATTCCAATTAAAGCAAATTTTAACCAAGGAATTATTGTCTTTATATCAGGATCTGCTGAATCTCTTATGTCAGCCATCACATTTATTCCAGTCACTATGCCTAGTACTATGCCGAGCAGGATTCCCATTATAGCTATAAATGATGATTCACCTAAAAAAGTCAAAAGAACCATACGTTTAGAAAACCCAATAGCTCTCATTACACCAATTGCATGCCTTCTTTCTACAACTGCTCTGGCGCTAATAACCCCTAATGCCACGATCCCAACTACAAGTCCCAGCAGCATGAATCCAGTCAATAGATCAAAGAAAGATCTTTGTTGGCTCTGAAGTTCTGTCAACGTCTCTTCTAAATCGAGAGTTTGAATCGCATGTTCAAATAACCCTGACTCGATTTCTGCGGACGGATCTATGTAGCTGTCTTCCACTCTGAAAAAATATCTCGTTGCATCTGAATTTACGCCTGTTTTTTCAAAAAGAAACTGTTGGCTGGTGAATATGCCACTCGGTATTATAGGGCCATTATCTAAAAACTCATCTAGGACTGCTATGACCGTGACTTCATATTCATTACTACTTTCTAAGTCACGAACTTTTACTTTTACTTCATCCATCACTTCATTTTCCATGAACAAACCTTCGACGTTTAGTTTCAAGTTGTCATCATCTGGGTCGAAAGCAAAGCTATTTTTTGCGGGTAACATTCCGGAATCTACCACGGCAAATCCTGGGTTATTTTTTAAATCGGCCCATACGGCTTTCGAATCAAAACCAGTTTCAGTAACATATTTTTCTGTGGCCAAACTTATTCTAAATTTATTCGATTCCATAAAGTTGTCATCGACGCCAGTGATATTTGTTGAAATAAAGTCGGTTTGATTTGAGTCTATAACCAAGCCTTCTGTGTCGCTAACCGTTCTGAACGTGCTAACTTCTGTGACAAATGAGAGTTCTTCAGTGCTATCTATTTTTATCTGCATATCTTGAATAGGGTTTAAATCACTTAAAACATATCCAACCGTGTCGTATCCACCAGCAAATCTTTCCTTGTCATTGAGCAGGTTATTGAAACCCTCAACTACCATCGAGTTAACCAGCACTGCAAATATAACCACAGAAAACATTGCAACGGATAAGCCAGTTCTAAATCCATATCGTAGGGGGTAAGATACAGCCGATTTGACTATTGGTGCTATCGACTTAATCCTTCCAAGCGTATTAACAAAAAACGCGAGGATAGGCTTGTTGTTGTTCATGAAGATTAAAACTGCGCCAGTTACTAAAAATGTACCGGTGATGAAGAAGCTAGCAAAGTTGTCTGTCCAATTCTCGTTGAGAGAATCCCACACAGATGCTGGTAGCACGAAAATGATTACAAGTATGACTCCCGCACCAGTCAAGACAATGTTTTGTGCTAGACCAATCCATCTAAAAAGTAGGGACAGTCCTATCGGGATTAATGCTAAGCCAAAAATGAAAGCAGGGAACTGATTGTTGCTAAAACTTGTCCCAACTAGTATCGCTCCACCAATTGTTAAAACTAAAGACCAGATTAAATTACTTTTTGTTCTGCCTGTTCCTTGAGGGTCCGGGATGTCTCTAATTGCTCTGACAATGTTGAGGTTGCTAATTTTCCATGAAGCAAAAAATACTGTAGCGAAAGTTATTACTGCTCCAAGAAGAAATGAGGTGAGAGCGCTAATAAATGAGACGTTTCCACTAAGGTTGAAATCGTCTGAGTTGCCGGAAAATATATTTGATGCAGCCACGATTAAAAGAAGGCCGATCCCAATACCGGCTAAAACGCCAATTATTGCTGATCCAAGGCCATATATCGCTCCCTCTAACATAAACAGTCTGATCAGTTGCTGTTTTTGCATTCCAACCGCTCTAGCCATTCCCATCTCACTTTTTCGTTCAGCAGCCAACATCGAAAATATTAAAAAGATTAGTAAAAGCCCAACACCTATAGAGAATAAACCAAAGGTCGTAAAGAATGTGACAAATAAGCTACCTATTGAATTTGCCAACTCAACAAGATCCGCTTTAATTGGCACGAGTTTCAGTCCTTTTGACTTCAAAACTTCGGAGTCTCCTAGCCTTTCTTCAATACCATTGGAGTATTTGACTCCCTCATATGGGTCTCCATTATTCGTTATGAGAACTCGAGACAGGGAGCCCTCTTTCCCTAATAGATTTTGAACGCGTTTTAACGGCATCATTATTGTTATAGAGCTACCTCGACCCTTGAAATAGTAACCTTCTGAAATACCCTTTACTATAAAAGGTTTTAGCTGATTTGGGCCTAGAACAATCTGTATTACATCTCCAACTTTAGCCTCTAAAGCCTCAGCTCCCGCGATGTCTATGAAAATTTCATTTGGCCCAAGATCGCTGATTTCTAGAGATTGATTTAGCTCGTCATACAATGCTTCAAACTTAGCGGAATTCTGCTCATCTACCCCTATCATTGTTGCATTTGATTCGAATTGTTTGCGAGTTACGTTGATAACAGCTACAGTTTTAGATAGAACTGCTAATGTTGACTCGACGCCAGGGTCTGCTTCAAACTCAGTTCTAATCTGCTGATAAAGATTTTCATCAAAATATTCGGGTAATGGTTGGTTTTCCCATAGCTGAGATTCTTCATCAATACTGATGAACATATCGAGTTCGCGAAGACTTGAAGTAGCCTCATTTTTTATGCTGTAAGTTACTGAGTCACCAGTTGTGAACGCAATGGAAATGATCGCAGTTGCTAGCATTAATCCTGACATAATTAATCCAGCCCGAGCAGGCCTTCTGATTACATTTCTGAATGCCATTCTTAGAAGTATTGGGTTTCTTATTATGATGTATGACACGAAAATAAAGATAATCGCAAAAACAATAAATAATGTTAAAGCGATGCTAGTTACTGGTGCCCCGAATATAGTATCCAATTAAATCCTCTTTCTGTTACCTATCCTATTTACTGTCTCTTTCTATGACTCCGTCTCTCATGAATATCGTTCTATTAGTTAATCCAGCTACTTCATCAGAGTGGGTAACGATTACAAATGTTTGATTGTTCTCGGCATTAAGTTTGAGGATCATATTCATTACGTCTTTGGCATTTTCACTGTCAAGGTTTCCTGTTGGCTCATCAGCCCAAACGATTTCAGGAGTGTTAACTAAAGATCTTGCTATAGTCACTCTTTGTATTTGGCCACCAGATAACTCGGCTGGGTAATGCTCCATCCAGTCTGTAAGGCCGACCAAGTCGAGGGCATTCTCTGCTGACTCCTTAGCTTCTTTAGAAGCTGTACCTGATACAAGAAGAGGCATCTCGACATTTTCGCGTGCCGTGAGAACGGGTAATAAATTGAAAGCTTGAAAGATGTACCCCATCCTTTGAGCTCTGTACTTGGTCATTATTTTATCTGACATTGTGGATAGTTCGGTGTTATTTATTTTTACCGTGCCGCTAGATATATCATCGAGACCAGATAAACAGTTTAATAGGGTTGTTTTACCGCAACCACTAGGCCCCATTACTGCGACCATTTCTCCTCTGTTAACTGTAAGAGTGACATCATTTAGTGCTTTGACTTTAATTCGGCCATTATCATAAGTTTTGGTTACGTTTTCTGCCACAATAACTGGGTCTGTAATGTTATTCACTTGTTTCTGTTTATTCAAATTTCATTTCCTTACTTTTCTTATCACTCTTGCCAGTCTTAATAATATATTTACTCCCTGAAGTATTGGTTAAAGATTTGTTAAGATGCTATTAAATAGTAGTTCAAATTAGGGCCTAACACCTCAGGATTGGATTGGTTCAACTGTATTAATGTAATACATAGACATCTAATTTATTATAAATGTATAAGATAGTCAACATCCAGTAATTAAGTTTGCCCGGTTAATTGAATCTTTAATTGCCATTAAATTGATCGTTTAAATTGAGCCAGTCATCGAAATCTACTTCTAGGGCAGAGATGACCCGAGCGACCATAGAGTAGTATCCAACAGTAACTAGGAAATCGATTGTTTGTTCAACCCCAAGCAGATGTTCAAGGGCTTGGAAAGTTTTTTTATTTAAAGTTGCGTCTCTTACTAATTCTTTGGCAGCTTGTATAAATATCCCTTCCTTAGCTGGTAAACCCATTGGGCCTTTGCCAGATAGAATTGCATCGATGACCTCGACTCGAACCCCTGCTTCTAAAGCAACTGGTTCATGTTGAGCCCATTCATAGCTATTGTTTAATTCTTTAGCAGTGGTCAAGATAGCAGTTTCTCGTATAGCTGGGTCAAGTTTGGATTTATATCTAATATACTCTCCTACTGAAGTCACCACATGGGCAGCTTCAGGACTATTCATTAATGCTGCAAATACGTTTTGTACAGATCCTCTTGTTTTAGCTATTCGATCAAATATATGTTTTTGTTCTTCCGCTAGGTCTTCGCGGTTTACATATGGGACTCGAGCCATTATTTTTCCTTATGATTTAATATTTACCTGAGATCTAAGTCAGATATAAGCTTATGTTTGCATGAGAGAAATACACTCTCAGAGATGCTTTACGCTCACGCTCTAATGTATTGTGGTACGCAGTTTCATTGACGGTTTTATCCTCAAATAAATGAGGGCAAGGTTGTCTTCGTTCCATATGTGGGCATAGGTGCATACTGTCAGACTCGTCTAGAAAACCACACATTTGCATTGGGTAAAATAGTGCTTCCGTGGCCGTGCGTAGATCGGAAATTATTTCGCTTGAACGAGAATTTCCATCAGACTTAATATCAACATGTATTTTTTCCAATTTAATTAATCTCCAGTTATTTGTTTTTGAAATGATCAAAACCGCTCGAAGTATAGCGTCCGGACATTCCTTCAGAGTTTAATACATTTATTCCTGGGTAATCATCAGTTATTTCACCGATTATGCTAATTGGCGTATCGATAGAAGAAATCGCTTCATTTATTGATTGTTTTGTTCCAGTGAAAACAAGCTGGTAGTCTTCGCCTCCAGTCAAAGAGAGCTCTTCCCAATCAGCAGGAAAAACAGACTTCAAATCTGAAGTTACAGGAAGGGTATTAATCTTAATATCAGCGCCTACTTTACTGGATTCACATATGTGTCCTAAATCCGCCAGTAGGCCATCACTAATATCAGTGGCACATTGTATGCCATGCCTTGCTAGCCATACACCAGCATCGATCTGAGGCCTTGGTCTTATATGAGATCCGATCAGGTCTTGGCATCTGGGGAGAGTTCCCGTTTTGTCCTGTAAAATTCGCAATCCACCAGCTGATGATCCGAGAGATCCGGTTACAGCCACAACATCGCCCGGCTTTGCAGAATGTCTTTTAAGGGGATTGGTTCGAGATTCGTTAGACGGGTCGTGTCCTAACATGGATATCGAAATGAACAACGTATCGGATTTTGTAGTATTACCTCCTACAACTTTGCCTCCGAATTGTGAAGCTGCATCGGCTATACCTTTGTATAAATCAGTCAACATATTTAAGTTTTCTTCGCCGGTTAACCCCAAAGATACCGTGGTGAATAATGGTTTGAATCCCATAGCGGCTATATCGCTTTGCGAAGCGACCATAGATTTCCATCCTAGGTCAATTGACGACATGAATCTTAGATCAAAGTGAACGTTGTTTACTAATGCATCCGTAGTGAAAACCTGACGACCTTCTGGAGCATCCCATGCCGCTGCATCGTCAGCCAAACCAACGACTTCATTGTAAATAGTATTGATCTCGCTAGCTTTATAGTTGTCAGATAATGTCTTAGACAAAAGTCTAATCAACTCAAACTCGCTTATTTCTTTAACTTTCATATTAATTAGGCTTTACAGACTTAAGTTTATGTTGCCGATATATACAATCATCCATTATTACCATAATACCCGCTTCCGTTGCTATTTTTGCAGCATTAGAATCTTCAATACCGTCTTGCATCCAGATGCTTTTAACACCAATTTTTATTGCTTCTTCAACTATAGGTTTTACAAGTTCTGATCTGCGAAATATGTTTACCATGTCAATTTGATCAGGTATTTTCAGTAAATCAGGGTAGCTTTTTTGACCCAACACGAAATTTATTTTTGGGTTTACAGGTATTACCTTATATCCATTATCTATTAAATAAGAGCCTATACGATAACTAGGTCGAGTTGGATCATCAGAAAGACCAACGATTGCTATCGCATTTGTGGAACCAAAAATCTTATCAATTATTATGGAATAGTTTTGATCAGGATTCATAAATCTCAACTGGTTTACTGAATTCTGCCTTTAATCCAGATTTATGGTGCCCGCTTTGCGTAATCAAGGTCCCATCACTTAGATTTAATAAGCCAAACCGATCGCGCCTTGATTTCATATCCTGTCCAGAAACAAAAACTAATGACAACTTACAGCCTGTACTATGACTGAATTCTTATTAGTTAACATAGTAAGGAGTATAAATTATTTATATTAGACAATGGAAGACGATTATCTTGTTTTAGTAATAGTAAATTTTGACTAGCGTCAATTAATGATTTTTGTTATGAAGAATTTAATACACTTTTGATCAACTTATGGTCTTGAGTTTTATATCGATAGTTCAATATAGTTTAATCATGCTGAATATAACTAAATTAAGTAAAGGGTATGGAAATGAAATTCTATTTTCTGATCTGTCGTTTAACGCCGTAGCTGGCGATCGTATCGCTCTAATAGGAGCTAACGGCTCTGGCAAGTCAACTCTCATGGATATAGTAGCTGGAGAAACTATTTCTGATAGCGGTAAAGTGACGCTAAAAAGAAATTCTAGGATCTCATATCTAAAACAGGAAAACTTTAAGTTTGGCGGCATGACATTACTTCAAGAGGTGCTTGAAGAGACCGATGAAATCAAGAAATTAAGGAAAGAGTTAACTGATATTTACCAATCGTTATCTAATGAAACAAATAATGAGGAGCAGTCAATTTTGTTAACTCGCATGACAAAAATCGACGATCATCTTCAGATGTACGATCAAAACAATAGCGAATATCAAGCGAAGACAATTTTGTCAGGACTTAGATTTAATGAAAACGATTTTAACAGGCCTATAAATGAATTCAGCGGAGGCTGGATTATGAGGGCTTATCTTAGTAAAGTCCTTTTTGCCAGACCAGATGTTTTACTCTTAGATGAGCCTACCAACCACCTTGATTTAGAGGCAAATCTATGGTTTGAGAATTATTTAATTAAACAATTCAAAGGAGCTGTTCTTATAACTTCTCATGACAGAGCATTTTTGAACTCTGTGGCGACAACAGTTTTAGCCATAGAACCAGAACAGGTAGTTTTACAAAAGGGTAATTATGATGAATATCTACTTTCAAGGGACCAGTCGATTAAAAGCAAGCAAGTCAGCGCAGCGAGGATGGAAAAGCAAATCAAAAAACAGATGAAATTTGTGGAGCGTTTCAGAGCTAAAGCGTCGAAGGCAGGGCAAGTCCAAAGCAGGTTGAAGTCACTAGACAAAATGGAAAAAATAGACCTTCCAAGAATCACTAAGACAGTCAGATATTCTTTCCCTGAACCACCGCGAAGTGGAAATGAAGTAATAAAGTTAGAGGGTTTAAATAAATCATATGGTAAACAGGTTATTTATAGCGATGTTGATTTAGTTTTAAATAGAGGAGATAAAGTTGCTTTAGTAGGCGTTAATGGAGCTGGCAAATCAACAATGTTGAAAATAATGGCCGGTGTTTTAGATTTCGATAGTGGGAACCGACAATTGGGGCACAATGTTGTAACAGGTTATTATGCTCAACATTTACTTGAACTTTTAAACCCTAAAAACACAATAATTGAAGAAGTACATCAAGTTTCTGTAGCAGTTTCAGCTCAGAACTTGAGAACCATTCTAGGAGGCTTTTTGTTCAGCGGAGATGACGTGCAAAAAAAGATATCAGTTTTATCTGGAGGAGAAAAAGCTAGAGTCGCACTAGCTAAGCTACTGATTCAGTCTAGGAACTTGCTTTTTATGGATGAGCCTACAAATCACCTCGATATTGCATCAAGGGAAATTCTGACTGATGCATTGATCGCTTACCAAGGCACTTTGTGTTTTATTACCCACGACCGTACGTTGATTCATCAGGTGGCTAATAAGGTCATAAGAGTAGAAAACGGAAACCCTGTTGTATATCCTGGAGATTATTTAAGCTACTTATCTATGATAAATAGGACTGAGCCTGATCATAGCCCAGTTGACACTTCTGTAAGAAACTCTAGTTCGGTTACACCGAATAAGGACAATTCTAAATATAAACAAGATAGAAGAACACGTAAAAACTCTACGAATAAATTGCGTAAATTAAATGAAAGAATCAAAATAATTGAATCCGAATTAGAAGGTATTAATTTACATATAAATAAATTAGAGACTTTTTTTATTAATCCCAAAGACCTTGATAACCCCGGCCAATTAGCTGAATTTGGAAAGAAACATAAAACTCTTCAAAAGCAATCCAAAGATTTAGAGCAAGAATGGGAACAGTTATCGAATGAACTACAAATAAATACTGAGAGTGAAATTACTTAATCAAAACCTATGCACTAAATACAGCTTAGGATATGAAAACTACTGCTATCTTCTATTTTTTTGGTTATGTAATGGCAGTCGTAGTATTTGTAAACCACTAATCAACACCTTGAGCCTGCTATACCATCCCTTTGATGCTCTGTATCATATGATAAGCGTTTCATAGAAACAGTTATTTTCTGAAGGTGTTAGATTGAAATAAATGTTTAATCCAAAACACGCATATTAGGAGAATAAACTGAAATTTGAAGATATGGGGTTAACCCAACGTCTCTTGGACTCGATAAGAGACGCTAAATATATTGAACCTACCCCTATACAAGCACAAGCGATTCCCATTTTAATGGAAGGACATGATGTCTTAGGCCTAGCTCAAACTGGCACAGGTAAAACAGCAGCATTTATGTTGCCAATATTGGATAAGATCCATGTGAATCATAATAAGTCGATTAAAGCTTTGGTGATAGCTCCTACTCGCGAGTTGGTAGATCAAATTAATAAAGCAGCTGCCGATTTAGGAAAATATACCAAATCTCGCAGTATAACTATTTACGGTGGTGTAAAAAAACGACCTCAGGAATCCAATCTGTCCCGACATCCAGATATAGTTGTTGCTTGCCCTGGACGTTTATTGGATCATTTAAACGATAAAACTATTGATTTATCTGGGGTAGAAACTTTGGTTTTAGATGAGGCAGATACCATGTGTGATATGGGATTCCTGCCAGATATTCGGAAGATACTCAAGCATTTACCTGTTGAGCGACAAACCCTATTTTTTGCTGCAACAATGCCAAATGATATACGTGCTTTGGCTAAGGATATCCTTAAGTCCCCAAGAACAGTTCAAATAGGGATTATTTCACCAGCAGACACAGTAGCGCACGCCTTATATCCAATGAATGAAAGGGTCAAAACCAAGTGTTTGTTTAAAGTTTTGGAAACAACTGCTACTGGACGTGTGATTGTGTTTACCCGTACTAAACATAGGGCGAAAAAAGTTGGGGCTGACCTCAGCAATAAAGATTATAAAGTTACTGTTTTGCAAGGTAACCTGTCTCAGAATAAAAGGAACATGTCGATAAATGGATTCAAAAATGGTAAGTACGATATTTTGGTGGCTACTGATATAGCCTCCAGAGGAATTGATGTATCTCAAGTTTCACATGTGATAAATTTTGACATTCCAAATACCGTTGATGCTTATATTCATCGTATTGGTCGTACTGGCAGAGCTAAACAAAAAGGGGAAGCTCTAACTTTTGTTTTGCCTGAAGATGAGTTCATGGTTCGTAGAATAGAAAACGTTTTAAAGTCTAAGATCGATAGACGTATCATTGAGGACATCGACTATGGTAAAAAAGATGTGAGTTCATCGAAACCTAATGGATATCGAGGAAGTGATCGGAGTTCACAACAGAAGCGACAAAGAAGAGGAAGATATAATGGGGTTTCAAAGGCAGCACGTAGTAGTGAAGAAGGTAGGCCAAGCACTAAAAGTTATGGAAATAGAAAGAAACCTAATAACTACCCTGTAAACTCCAGCCGTGACACCAGCTCTGGTAAAAGATCGAGAAGTAGGTAACATCACCTTTTGCGAATCTCAGAAAGTTGTAAAGAATATTTATTGTAAATTTAAAAATTCAACAATAACCAGAGCCGAAATCATTATAGGTTAGGCTTACTTCCACTCCCAAAGTTCCCAAGCAGCATTCCCTTCAGCATCCACATCCCAATCATAAATAACTGCTGCTCCATTCAACTTCGCAAGTGAAGGGGCTGACGTTTGAAAGTAGCATACCCCTTTGAACGCAGCGCCTCCGTCTTCTGTAAAGGTACCAGTGCCGGTAGCTCTAAAAGTTGCTATCCCGTCAGCGGCAATAACGACACCTGAGTTTGGGCATTCTCCGTAAAGTATTCCGTTAGGCCCCATTTCAGCTTCATAAGTACACATCAATTTCATTATTTCTACTCCGGCCAGAGTCCCTTGTCCGGTTGATGCGGTTACTTCAAATACTGGGTTAGTACCATTTGCTGGTAATGACCTTGAAGTTGTAACTGCCTTAATCGAGCCGATTTTTTCTGCATTTGACATCGTATAACCTCTTTATTAGCGTTTTATATAGATTACCATATCGCCACTCCAGTAAAAATGAAATATCAAAATGGTAGGCCGTAAAGACCCTTTGCAGAAATAGCTCAATAAACTTTAATTTAAGTTCATAACTTATGGTGGGCCAACGTGGGCTCGAACCACGGACCTCAGTCTTATCAGTATGATGTTGGCATATTCATTAGTAGAATATGGGCCAACCAAATGCTCCAGAGATTATTGGCTAGTCCGAGATCACGTCTGATGAGTAGCTATACTCGCCATCTAAGAGCCGGATTTTATTGAAGTTATCAAATATGTAATCGATTCCCGCCGCTTGGGGATCAAACTCGTCGATCCAGGAGCAGTTATGGAAATAACTACCGTTCAGTAGCTTCTCCTCAGATATCATCCCTCGGTCTAACATCAGTACTACTGCAGCAGCCTGGACATAAGCTGAATCCAGACCCATTCCGGGGTCTCCTTGCAGATCCAAATAAGCGCGCTTGAGGATCTTTTGACGATAATTTTCTCGACCTTCAATCTTTGCTGCCATGTAGACTCCGAAGTAGTCGGCGGTACCCTCTGCGAACCAGCGCCGGTTATTTAGATCATCCTCGCTACGACCTGGAGCGTTAGTAGCACAGCTGTTCAGAAGATAATTTGAAAGACCGTGGTAGGCCTCGTGAAAAAAGATCTCGGTTGCAGTGGTTTTGTCATGTTCTAGGGTGCGCGCGTAAATGGCCGCGCGGGACTTTACGCAAGGGCCTGGTGCCGTGGCCACGTCAGCAGCCCCTCGAATCCAGAGACCAACCACCCGAGCTCCATCACTGAAATCCCTTCTCTCAGCATCACTGCAACCCTCGAGACTCGTTTGCCAATTGACAAAATACGCGACTGCTTCATCAACCTTAGCAGGGCTAAGCACATGTTTATGCTCGCTAAACATTGCCCCGTCAAACAGCTGCGGATCAGGCTCATCATCTATCGGTGACCCTATCGGCCAGATAAGCCCCAAGAAGTCCGTGGCTGGATCCTTCATCTCCCCAACAGCCAGCTCCACCCAGGACTGGACCTCTGCGCTCGAGATTTCAGCATCAAAACTGATGCCCAGTCTGGTTGGCTCGCGTGGCGAAGGAGCAGGCGACATAGTATTGCTATCTAGGTGCTCTTCTTCATCCATATCATGATCTTCATCCATATCATGATCTTCATCCATATCATGATCTTCATCCATATCATGATCTTCATCCATATCATGATCTTCATCCATATCATGATCTTCATCCATATCATGATCTTCATCCATATCCACTAATCCTGCCATGCTCATCATCCCTTCCATACCCATCGATTCTGCTATCGCCATCATCTCTTCTGGATCCATACCCATTGACTCAGCCATGGCTATCATGTCTTTTACAGTTAATCCCATAGACAAGCCAAACTCACACATAGATCTCTGATCTATGTCTGGTATATCGCCACAGTCATCTATTTCCACAGAAGATACTTGGTCTATAGATTCATCCGGAGCTACAGTTGGCTCCTGTGTAGGTAAAGAGGTTGGTACTTGGGTCGGCATGGGAGTTGCAGCTTCCGCAATAGTTGATTCGCTAACCTTTTCATCTTCAATAATATCGCCTTGTTCGTCACCTGCAGTACTAGAACAACCAATAACAATTAAACTTAAGGCTACGACAGTTATTAAAAAATATGTAACTTTTACCCAGCTGCTTTTTATTTGTAAGATATTAATGATTTTTTAACCTTAATTACATGCTTTTAGTTTTGATACATTATTTTCAGAAAATTTAATTGAGTTAGTTCCCTCATATACTTTCACTGAAAGATAAGTTGTAACTTCTTCGGAATCATCGGGGTTAGATACGGCTGATACCTGCCATACTCCAGCCTCCATTGATTCTTCATTCCAATCGATCTGACTAGATAATAAAGATTTTTTGCACCCATCACTTATACCAAGTGGGTTTCCAATCCCCATTAACCATGTTTGTGTCACGGCAATTGATTCCTCTTTTGAAAATCGATCTGTATGGAGAGACACTATTTCAGAGTCTTTCTTGCCTTGTCCGAAACCCCAATTATAATCACATGCTGTAATCGAAAGAGGGACTATTATAAGCGCCAATCCCAACAATAAATATTTTTTTACTGATCCATTCATAACTTTATAACCGCCGTCAAAATTAACTTAAGTAATTTTAACAGTTCATAAATATAAATTACATCGACGATTTCAATCTATTCTTATCAAAAAATTCATCTTTTAATGAAACCCGTTCTCTGCTATATTCGTTAACCAATAATACTTTTCACTTGGCTTTGTAAATGGATAACTAAACTTGTTTGAATTATCATCACAAATTTCCTCCATACTGCTTTTAGGATTCCTTTTAGGATTAAAACATGCAACTGATGCAGATCATGTGGTTGCAGTAACGGCAATTCTAAAAAAAAGTAATAGCTTATCGAAAAGTGTTTGGATAGGAATATCTTGGGGTATTGGTCATTCCATTCCTCTAATATCTCTCAGTCTTGTTGTTCTTTTTATTAAAGAAAGTTTACTTGAATATTATCAAATTGTTGCTCCATATTTTGAAATCGGAGTAGGGTTAATGCTTATACTTCTAGGCCTAAATGTTTTGCGCAATATATTTAAAGGTAACTTGCATATGCATATGCATATTGATGATATTAAACCACATATACATATCCACGCGACTCATACTCACGAACTAAACACAAGTACTGCTGTTAAACACGGCAGATATAACCATGGAATATTAAACGGAGTATTACCTTTAATTAGTTCAAAATCTCTTATGGTGGGTTTAATTCATAGCCTTGCAGGAAGCGCCGCAGTTTTAATCATGCTCATTCCAACTATGAATTCAAATTTAATAGGCATTGGATACATTGTTTTATTTGGAATAGGTACGATAATTTCCATGTCTTTAGTAACTTTACTTCTTAGCGTTCCCATTAAAGCTGCTTTCAAATTTCCCTTAGCTCAAAGGTCGATATTATCGATTGCAGGGTTAGCAAACCTAGCTCTCGGTTCGTTGTTGATTATTAAGGTTATGTCTGGTTATGAAATTATAGGAATTTAGTAGTCAATTAGAGTTCAAGTATAAAATTTTAATATTTAAACATTAACCAACCTAACTTTTTTACTAATTGTGTCGTTATAGATTATGTAGTTCGGTAAATATGTTCTGAAAAAAACCAGTTATCTCAAATAGTATAGGTAGCCTCCACCTATCAGGGTAACTGGTTTTTTCTTGTTATTAAAAGAAGATTACTTACTTGAATCCAATACCCTTACAACACCTTTCATTCCAGGATGTATCCGACAAAAGTATGGATATTCCCCCTCCACTGTAAATTTAAATTCAAACACGTTACCAAACGTAAGTTTCCCGCTATCCCATAAATCACCCGTATCATCTTCGCCTCCCCATATGCCTGATGTGGCAGAGTGCGTATAAAGATCAAGATTCTTCCATTGAACGACTTCACCTACATCAATACTAATATCCGGGAATTCATAGTTTTTTATGTTTATTCCCACCACTAATTCTTTTGCAATTGGCGTAGGTGTATTGGTGGATTCACTTGTGGGAGTTTCAAAACTATCTAACATTTCCGTTAAGTCTGGAATTGACTTGTCAAAATACTCGATTCTGTTAGGAATTGTATTCTCTATAAGTTTTAATATATGTGTTTCTATTCTTGAAGCTTTATATCGAAGAGCAAAGTACATCGGAAAAGATTCAGATATATCTTCACTGGAAGGAAATTCTTTTGCATAATCGGATATGAATTGTCCATCATCTTGCTGTGCTTTCAGCCATCCTGGAGTTGAAAGATGATCGTTATCTAAGGACGTATGTACCGCCTCATGTAAAAAGACTTCTTCTAGAAGACCTTGCGTTTCATATATTAAACCTTGGCCATGATGAATTAGTAAATTATTGTTACCTCCTCCAAAAAGCTCATCCCCTTCATGAATCCATATTGTCTCTACATCCTTTCTAAGCAATGTAGGTAACTGGCCAATAACCTTAAGATATTTTAAGGCAACTTCTTCTGCAGTTACTGCATTTTTAAACTCAGGATTCACTTGGACCTCAATGGTCAAACCATCTAGAAATCTTGCTTTGAATAAATGAGGGGTAAGCGTTATCCATCCTTTACGCCGATCATACATTGTCCGTGGAGAGTCTTTAATTTTTTCCAGCTCATAAAATGCTGTCGGGTCTGTTGAAACTAGTATTTCAGAGCTAACGAAGAGAGTGCCGTAAAAGGGAGGTGATTCAACGAGAGGTTTAGTGGTAGGAGTTGGGCTGAGGTCAGTATGCATCTCTTCAGGTTTGTCATCGACATCCATTGGTTTCGAGGATGTAATTGCAAATTTAATATCACACGGGCATATTTCAATAGAACTTTGTTGAAGCTCTATACTTAATTGTTCAACAGGCGTTGCAACACTTTCAACAACTTTGTTTAAGGTAGGCATTGGCGTGGGCGGCTTTTGCTGCACGAAATTTACGCTTTCCTCCAAGCCGGGTTTTTCATTCAAACTGGAATCGCAGGCAAAAGTATTTATAGAGAGAATAGATGCCATAACCCCAATTAGTATTATTCGAACATTGATTTTCATATAATTTATTAACACCATTAAATACTAATTAAGCATTTAACTGATTTTGAAAGATCAAACTATTAACAATCTTCATATAATATTGTATCGCCCGCAGATACCCCATAACACGGGTAACATTATTAGGTTATGTGCTAATAGTGGAGCTCAGCTACATATTGTGGAGCCGATGGGATTTATACTAGATGACGCACATCTTAAGAGAGCTTCACTTGATTACACTGATCTGACTTCAACAACATTGCATGCTTCAATTCATTCTTACATAGAAAGCTTTCCTGAACGAAGGGTGTTCGCAACCACCAGTTCGACGAGCAATATTTACACTGAACCTACTTATAATTGGGCAGATTCATTTTTGTTTGGCCCTGAAGATAAAGGTTTGCCAACAAATGTTTTGAATATTTTTCCAGAAGAACATCATGTTGCTATACCTATGTTTCCAAACAATAGAAGTCTCAATCTATCTAACTCGGTATCTATAATAACTTACGAAGCCTGGAGACAACTGGGTTTCAAAGAAGAGTAACTTCTACTGAGCTGTGACTCCACCATCAATCACCAATTCGCTACCCGTTACATATGAAGATTCGTCACTGGCTAAAAACAAAATTGCTTTTGCAATTTCGTCAGCTTGTGCTAGTCGACCCATCGGTATTCTAGAAATTCTAGGGTCGATACTCCCATCGGAAGTAATCCTCTCAATAGCAGCTCTAGCTAGCGGGGTGTCCGTATAACCAGGGTGAACTGAATTCACTCGAATTTTATCTTTTGCGAGCTGAATTGCTGCAACTTTTGCGAAAGTTCGAGATGAGCCTTTGGCAGCAGAATATGCCGTACCGCCGGAGGCGCCTATCATGGCATCCATGGATGACAAGATGACTATCGAGCCTCCCCCGCTTTTACGCATGACAGGCACTACATACTTTGTGCCCAAAAAAATTCCTTTACTATGAACATCAAATTGTCTATCCCATTCTTCTTCTGTCGTATTTTCGACTGAAGCAGTGTGCGAATTACCAGCAGAATGAACGAGTATATCTATTCTCCCGAATTGTCCTGATATTGCCTGTACCAATTCAGACCATTGATCCTCTTTAGATACATCTAATTGCATAAAAATAGCTGATTGAGGCCCTGTTGATATTTCTTGCATTTGGGCAGCTGTTTCACCGCCACGATTTTTATCAATATCAGCTATTACAACTGTAGCGCCTTCTTGTATAAATAACCTGGCCGATGCTCCTCCAATGCCCATTACTTTACCTTTTATCCCGTTAGCTCCGCCCGTAATTATTGCTACTTTACCTTTAAGTCTTTGGCTCATAATGATTTTAATTATTAATAGGTTTCTTCTGTTTTAGTAGAAAATAAGAAATTGTTGTAAGTAGAGCTCCTAGAGCAATCACGCTAAAGCCGATCAAAAATACTGTTGTCATTCCTCCAATAAACGATTCATGAATTCCAACACTTGATCCGTCTCTAACAGCATCTAATGAAGCAGGATATCCTTGGCTCGCCATGAAAATAGTTACGACTGCTGTACCTACTGCAATACTAGTTAAAGTCGATGAATTTCTAACCATATTAATGAATCCTGTAACGACTCCTTGATCCTTTTTATCGATAATTCCATAAACAGCATTCTGAGCAGGCATAAATATAAATCCGATACCAAGCCCCATCAAAAACATACATAAAAATGAGTACCAAATTGAATTATCCAACGATAAGAATGATAAAAACAACATTGAAGTCGAACTAAGTATTAATCCTATAGGTAAAAATAGTTTCCAACCGTTACTATAACGATCTGACAGCAGGGAGCAAGCTGGACCTGTAGTTATAAACCCTAAAGGAATTCCTGCAATTACTAAGCCTGAAATAAAGGCAGAATAACCTTTCAAGTCCTGAATGTAAAAGGGCATTAGGAAAAAAATACATGAGTTACCAAGAACTACTAAAAACATTCCAGTCTGAGCGGTTAAAAATGTTCCTTTCGTAAATAGATGCAGCGGGAGTAAAGGGAATTCAAATTTTGACTCCCAAACTATGAATGCTATCAATAACAATCCAGTAATTATAAATCCAAGAGCGGTTAAATAAGAGCTCCACCCATAATCATTTGCCTTGGAAAGAGTTAATAGCAGCAACAGTAACGAGCCGGTAGAAAGGACTACGCCTATCCAATCAAATTTATTTTCCTTACCAATCTCAGAAACAGAATCATTCTCAAATATATTTAACACAAACCAGGCCAACCCAATAGAAATCAAACCCAAAGGCACAGATAAAAACATGAATGCTCTCCAACTAAATAAAGTAACAATCATGCCACCTATTACCGGTCCAATAATTGCAGATAATGCCATCAGAAAGCCAAATGCTCCCAAAGCTTTACCCCTGTCATTTGGAAATTTACTAATAATTATCGGTATTGTTGTTGCTTGTATCATCGCTGCTGCAACTCCTTGAAGCACTTTAAACAATATTAACGACAACAGAGATGGAGCAAATCCGGCAAATACGGCTCCAGTCACAAAGACTATTAAGCCAATAAAATATAATCTTTTATACCCAATTCTGTCTGCAAGTCTGCCTGCAGGCATTAGAAGCGCTCCGGTGCTGAGTAAATACCCCAATGCAATCCACTGAGACTCCGGAATAGTAGCATTAAAAGTATCTGTAATTACAGGTACAGCTTGATGAATCCCAAACTCATCCATAAGAGTTAATAAGACCCCTGGCATTGCAGCCGCAAAAAATATCCATCTATTATTGAAGATAGATAATTTATTCATATGGAACTATTCAATTCATTAACAGATATAACGGCACCACTTAAAGAACTTCTATAATTAAATCTTATCTACGCTCGCTCATCTATTAACTCTAGGCAAATTAATAAAAGAAGGGTGTCTTGAATCATGAAATATTGTTTGTTTAGCAATTACTATCTGAGAATCACCAGGCCCTTTTCCAGTATTTAGGTTGCGGTCAAATGCAGGAAAATTACTTGATGAAACTTGTACTCTTATACGATGACCTTTAGTAAACAACATCGCAGTAAATCCAAGATCTATGGAGAAGCATTCTACTTGATTGGGATCAACAAAGCACTCTGTTTCCAAGGATCTATTGAACCTTGCGCGTAAAATACCATCACAAACGTTAGTTGATCTACCGAGTTCATCAACATCAAGTAATTTTGCCGTCCAGTCAGTATCATAAGCTGAAGTTTTCGCCCACAAATTCAATTTAACTCTACCAGCTATCTCTAGGTCATTTTCTAAAACTTCAGAACTATAAACCAACACATCTTCACGATCTTCGACTAACTCTTGATCCTGAACCCCAACTTCGAACACCCCGGGAATACCATACAAATACGCGCCTCCCAATGAGGGTACAGGGTTCATAGGATCATACTTAAAGTGATCTGTTGGCTCATCATTACTCGGAGGGTTAGAGCTTAACTTACCATTTCCTCTTACAGAATTCGCAGCACCATTACTAGTTAAGTAATAATTAATCGGGGCCACATCACTAGGAGGCCATGTCTGCTCAGCCTGCCATTCATTTTTACCCATTACAAATACGTAGGCAGTTGGTTGAGAATCTATACCGTTTTCATCGCCTTTAAGCCACCTGTCAAACCAATCCAGTTGCATGCCATGTAAATCAATAGAAGCACCACTGGCTGATCTGCCGTAAAATTGCTGCCCCGCATTCGGAGATGGTAGCGGAGCATGTAACCAGGGGCCAACTATTAAATGTTGCTGTGTTCTCGATAACTCCGTACCCCCTTTTTCTCTCATACCCTGATAACAGTTAATGGATCCACGTATAAAAATGTCGTGCCAGCCAGCTATATTTAAAACTGGAATATTCACATTATGAAATTTTTCTTTAGGGGCAAAAGATTTCCAATAGTCATCGTAAGTTGAATGAGATAACCAATCATAATAGTATCCACATAAGTCATTTTCCTTGCTCTTTCCTTTAAAAGCGGTCATGTCTTGTAAAGGCAGGTGCTTAGCCATTTTTAATGGGTCCGATAACCAATTTTGCATTTGGTCAAGTTCTTCCAATTTTTTCGGTCGCTCCGTATATCCTTTTCCTATATCATTTTCCGCAAACCCAAGCATCCATTGAGATATCCACCATAGTTGAAAAGCTCCACCCAGATAAGTCCAACTATCATAATAATCATCTGAAGTTACTCCAGGCACTATAGCTTTCAAAGATGGTGGCGCTTCAGAAGCAGCGAGCCATTGAGTAGCACCATGATAAGAAATTCCGAACATCCCGACATTCCCATCTGACCAAGGTTGTGATCCACACCACTCTACTGTGTCATATCCATCCTGAGCTTCGTTGATGTATGGATAAAACTGGCCTTCAGACCTATGTCTTCCACGAACATCTTGTACTACAACTGCATAACCTCTTCCAACAGCCCTAATCGGATCGAGATACATACTTCTATAAGCAGGGACATGTTTACCGTAAGGAAGCCTCATTAGTAAGACCGGGCATTGAGCATCTTGTTTCGGCCTATAAATATCAGCGTAGAGTTCCGTACCATCACGCATTCGAATAGACACATTAGTATCAACAGTGCAGCTGTCGCTATTTTGAAAATCTTTATTTTTAGAACTTGGTATCATTGTATGCTCGAATCTTTTAAAAATATCCAGTAATGAATTTGTTTTATATTTTGAGTCATTTTACAAACGAAAATAAGTTAAGTACAAAAATCAGTAATCGATCGCAGATTTACAAATCTGCGATAGCGATTCTAAATCAATTGAGTTCTAGATGCTCGCAGCTTTAAAGTTTCGAGAATATAGAATCTTCTGGATAGGGAATCTAACTTCTAATATCGGTATCTGGCTGCTGTTTTCCGGAAGACTATGGTTGATGAATGAATTAACAAATTCAGCGTTGTTCTTAGGGATTCTAGCATTTTCAAGCTCTTTTCCGATATTACTTTTTTCAATGTGGGGAGGCGTAGTAGCTGATCGAGTGAATAGAGTTAGATTAGTCACAATTACTCGCGCTTTATTCGCAGTTACAGCTACAATAACTGGCCTATTAATTGTTTTCGACTTAATACTTCCTTGGCATTTAATAACAATTTCCTTTATTAACGGCATTTTACTCTCATTTGATATACCGTCACGCCAGGCCATGGTGCCTAACCTACTCCCAAGAGAACATTTAGTTAATGCCTTTGCCCTCCAGTCAATATTAGGTACGGGATCAGCAATTATAGGGCCAACGTTTTTACCACTAATTATTAAAATATGGGGTATGTCAGGAGTATTTATTTTCGTTGGAATAGCTTACGCATTTACTGCCCTAATGTTCAGTCAACTCACTAAGCAAAAGATATATCAAACCAGTAATGGCCAAAAACCTTGGGATGATTTATTAGAGGGATTGGCTTATATCAAACCGAATGGAGTAATGATCGCTCTCATAGTTATAGGAATCGTAACGGGGATTTTCGCAGCACCTTTTGTAACATTATTACCAGTTTTCGTGAGTGACATACTAAATGGTGGCGTAGAAAGTTACGGGCATTTATTACTAAGTAGTGGCGTAGGTGCTATGTGTGGAGCTATAGTAATGACACAATTTGGTAAATTAACGAATTCTGATTCAGCCCCATTAATGACCATGTTTGGCTTAAAAATTAGCTTAAATTATATACAAATTGTTGCCGGTGTAGGATTTGGAATAAGTTTGATATTTTTCGCGATCAGTAACTCGTTTCAAGTCGCCATTATTATTATGGCTATCGTCGGAGCTTTTAGTGTTACTTTTCAAACGATAAACAACACTTTTTTACAAACCATAGTTGAAGACAAATTTCGAGGAAGGGTATCTAGTATTCATCAATTAGGGTGGGGAGCTTCTGCTTTTGGAGGACTATTACTTGGTGCCCTAGCACATGGATTTGGAACTCGGTTCGCTTTAGCCCTATGTGCTAGTATAGCAACGATAAGCATTTTTGGTTTATGTATGTATATAAAACACTGTTTTAATAGAAATAATACAACCTAATAAATTAAATTGTTAACGGGTTATGGGCAGAGTAAAAAAATATTTTTATACTGACAGATTAATTAAACACATCGCTGTTCTTAGTTTAATTGCGCCAATTTACTTCATAGGGGTTTCAACCTATGCTTCAATAATTACTCCAGATTATAGTGTGATTTCACAAGCATATAGCGTGCTTGCTAGACACGATATGCCTAATTCCACTTTGATGACCGCTGGATTCCTCGGTTACGCTCTAATGATACAAGCCCTTGGCCCACTACTATTTATTAATTCTCACAGCAAAAATTGGGGTATTGTCATTTGGGTGCTTGTTTTTATCTATGGAGTGTCAGGAATATTCGCATCGGCTTACAAGGATGCAAGCTCTGAAGCAACTATATGGACATTATCTGAAGGATTAATGCATGATCTAACATCAAGAATTGGATTTTTTGCGATATTAATAGCAGTTATTATATCGATAAAAACAATGAAAAAAAATATTAATACTAATGTTTGGAAACTTTTCTCAACCACAATTGTTATATTAACCATAGGGTTTGCAGTATCGTTTGGGTTTCACTTATTACCGAACCATAGAGGATTAATGCAACGCGGCTTTTTTATAACGATAATGCTATGGATTCTGGTGACAGCTACTATTAGCATTCTTGTAAAAGTTAAACCTACTAAAACTAGTTAGTTAATTGCAAATCCATCAGATCAATAATTTTTTCCAATCTCGGAGGTCGACCTGATTGACGCAATATTTCTTGCCCCTCATTATTAATGAGAATAAACCAGGGCACCATAACAACTTTAAATCTTGATTTTAATTGTTTACCCAAATTGCTACTAATGTTCAGACGAATAACTTGAACCTTACCTTTGAGTTCTGTTTCTAACCTGTCAACTTCAGGTTTAGCCGCTAGGCAGCCAACTCAGTAGTCAGAATAAAATTCTATGAGTAAAGGCTGCCCTGACTCTAAGACATGATTAAATTCATCTATATTCAAAAAAGAATTATCTTGCTGCCGAAGACTAATGAAAGTCACTATCAAAATTATCAAAACAACCAAGATCGCGCATATGGCTGAAATTGGATTAAATGCACGCCAGATGATAGTTCCAAAAATAACCAAAACAGCAACACTGACCACGATAAAAGAATATTGATTGATTAAAATAGGCATTAAATTACCGACATGGATTGTATAGTCTCTTTAAGTTTTTATATCCTGTTCTTTATATTATTGCACTTTCATTTTTACTTAAGGTTTAATTTATCGTTAACTTCCAGGTTTACGAGGTTAATCGGTGTTTGACCTGAAAAGACTCTAGCTATCTCCTCTCCAAATCGCTTTGGTCTTCTCGCCATTGAAGCGTCAGAAAAATGTCCAACATGTGCTGACAAAACAACATTTTTCATTTTCAGTAAATCATTAATTGGTTTAGGCGGCTCTATCTCAAATGCGTCCAAGCCTGCTCCCGCAATTACACCTTGATGAAGAGCTTTAATTAAAGCCTCTTCATCTATAATCGCACCTCGAGCAGTATTTATTAGATAAGCTGTCGGTTTCATAAGATTTAACATTGATTCATTTATCATATGATGAGTCTCTTCATTAAGTGGGCAATGAATAGAAACGTAATCAGATCTGCTCAATAGCTCAACTAATGAAGCTTGCTCTATATTCAATTGTTTAAAGAGTTCCGGGGAAGTATAAGGATCGTACCCAATAATATTTAAATCGAGCATGGCAACTCTTCTGGCAAATGCTGATCCAATTCGCCCAACCCCAATAACACCCAATGTTTCTCCATAAAGCGGCCCTACCTTACCCGGGATAATGTCACTCCAATCCCCTTTCCGTACATTCGAATCTACTGTTAGTAATTTACGATTACAAGCTAACAGTAATGTTAATGCCTGGTTAGCAACTTCTTGAGTCCACATATCTGGAACATTAATTACAGCTACTCCAAATTCAGTTGCTGCTTCAATGTCAACTACATCAAAGCCTACGCCGGTTCTTAGTACAGCTTTACAGTTTTTAAGCTTCGAAAAAACTCTTCTGGTTATAGGAGTGTAAACAGTTATTAAGCCATCAGCATCAATAATTCTTGAGATTAATTCAGATTCATCATCGATATGATCGAGTATAAATAAATCAGCTCCCACTTTATCTAGAGTCGTTTTAATATCTCTAATCCCACCTAAAGTTTGGCCTATATAATAGACTTTTAATCTTTTATTCTTCATTATATTTCCTTAATTGAGTATGTTTTTAATTATTTTGTATAGAATTATGTAATACCTAACAACTCTACTAAATATCCAGAGTTACGGAGTTTGAGCTTGGTAAAAACGATAAAAAAATATTTATTGCATGTTTTGGGATTCATGCTTTTAGCACTAGGCATAGCAGGATACATTTTACCAGGTCTTCCTGGGACAATATTTCTAATCCTGGCTGCAACTTGCTTTGTTAAATCTAATAAAAAGATGTACGACTGGATAACGAACCACAGGGTATTTGGTAAAGTCGTCAAAGATTATTTAGATACTGGAAAGATGCCTTTAAAAGCAAAATTTCTATCAATCGCATTTATGTGGGTATTTACAACCATCTCGGTGATCTGGTCTCCATATGGCATTATCTTCATAATTGCCGTAGTAATAATATCTGCTATAGGTACGCTCTTTATTTTGACTCGACCAACAACACATTAATTTAAGTCGACCTAAATTTCCCGCGCTGTCTTCCATTTCTCATAATTGAATCCTGGCTGCAGGCACATTTCCTGGAATCTCTTTTCTCTGTCACGTATCCCGTATGAAGTTTCAATTAATTTATCCAATGAAATATCTCCAGCAATCTTTGTGCAACCATTTAGGTCCGCTATCAATAAATCTCCAGGATGAATAATTAGTCCAGCTATTACCACTGGTCGATTGACTGATGTAAGATTAAAAACGCCATGTCCAGGAACGGTCCCATGCGCCCAAATTGCCAGGCCAGCAGCCTGGATTCCTGGAAGGTCTCTAACGGTTCCTTCGACCAGAGCGCCCACAACGCCAAGACCTACGTGCGCAGCTGCCATATTGTCTCCAAAATTAGCACCTCTACCTGGTCTTGTATCCACATCTCTCATCACTGCCATTATAGGGTCATCCGTTTGATCTAGAGCTTTGTAGTAATCATCCCAAGGAATTGCAGCAGAATCTTCATCATTAGTAGTGACTTCAGAAGTTACAGCATATCCTACTACGCAACCCAAATCGGGAGTTAAGTTTTTTAATGTCTGTTCTGTGTAACATACTGGCTGTCCACCTCCGGAAGTATTTGAAACATCTACAATCGCATTAAAAATAGTTGGGCTATCAAACCCGCGAATTTGATCAAGTTGATTTTTTGAAGCTCTCTGCACTTTGATCTCCTTTGATTGAAATTAAAAAAACCTTAAATGTTGGAGCGGGAGACGGGATTCGAACCCGCGACAACTTGCTTGGGAAGCAAGTACTCTACCACTGAGCTACTCCCGCTTAATTAAGTTACTTTAAAACTTTTTGTCGTTCATGTCATTTTTCTCCAATAGCTTATGTTTTGTTTAAACATAAGCTATTGCTTTATACTTAATAGATACTAGTTTTATCCATGGCAAGTAGTATTGTACTTAGTACTAGGAAATGGTAGCCCTCCATTTAGAAGCATCGATCAGCTTTTCTAGGCTTACATTTATTATTTGTTATTTTAATTGAAAGGACTGTTGTTTATGAGTAATTGGGGAGAGATTTATAAATCAATAGGCGCACAGCCAATAATTAATGCGATTGGAAGTGTAACGATGCTTGGAGGATCAACTCCTGTAAAAGAAGTGAAAGAAGCTATGGATGAGGCTGACTCTAGCTATGTGTCTATGATGGAATTAGAAGAAAAAGCTGGAGACCATATCGCAAAGTTAACTAAGGTTCCAGCAGCGTATGTGACCTCTGGTGCAGGATCTGCTCTGACTTTAGCTACTGCAGCTTTCATGGCAGGAGATAATGATGTATTTATACAGCAACTACCTAACACCTCTGGAATAAAAAATGAAATATTAATCCAAAGAAAACAACACTATTGGTACGACCGTTGCCTTGAATTAGCAGGGGCAAAACTTGTCACGTTTGGATCGGAAAACGAAACCACTAAAGCAGACTTTGAATCCGCAATAACAGACAAAACCATAGCCGTTCATTACTACGCTAACGAGCAACTAATAGACCCTAAAGCTTTATCCTTAGAAGATACCATCAAAATAGCAAGAGAAAATAATTTATATGTATTAGTAGACGCTGCAGGGCAAATCTATCCACTAGAAAATATTGGTAAATACGTAAGGATGGGAGCAGATATTCAATGTGTTGCAGCTAAATATTTAGGTGCTCCCCACTCAGTAGGTTTTGCACTGGGCACAAAAGAAGCCATTCATAAATTATCTCTACAGTCATTTATCGGATATGAAGGTAGAAAAATCCGAGGAATTGGCAGGCCACAAAAAGTGGATAGACAAGAAATAATAGGCTGCGTTGTCGCCGTCGAGAGATGGATGAGCCTAAATCACGAAGATCGTTTAAGCAAAGCAGAAACTATGACTCAAACAATAATCGACAAGATTAAACATATACCGACCATAGAAGTCTCGATGATAGATAATATTCTTGGTGTTCAGCCATTTGGATTGACTATTACCCCTAACTCCAAAGCAGACTTCACTGTAGAAGATTTGGTAGAAAAATTAAAATCAGGCAATCCTCCTATCTGGACTAGAAAAGCCTTCCTTGCAAAAGAAGATGAAGACTATATGGAAATCCATATGTTTGGATTAAATCCAGGAGAAGAAAAAATAGTTGGTGATCGGATAGTAGAAGTACTCTAACAGTGCAGTACACAGAGCACTTTCATTCTATTATAATAAGGCGTCAGTTAAGCATATAATGTTTAAATGATTAATTTATGGGCCAATAGCTCAGCCGGTTAGAGCGCAGTCCTGATAAGACTGAGGTCCGTGGTTCGAGTCCACGTTGGCCCACCATAACTTTTGAACTTAGATTC
>Ga0302135_10000360_pt1 | contig 27541 bp, 27 predicted proteins | sample CBN3_surface_MG_FD_203119 | JGI IMG/M metagenome (GOLD analysis project Ga0302135, IMG submission 203119) | Marine microbial communities from Western Arctic Ocean, Canada - CBN3_32.1 | ecosystem: Environmental > Aquatic > Marine > Oceanic | place: Canada: Western Arctic Ocean | collected...
GCAGCAACTGTTTCGCCGGAGCGCGCGCACGATTTTCTCGACGCTTGCGTCCTTCTTGTCGAAATAGATCATCTTCGGTGCATCACGTTTGTCCGGTGACGCGTACTTTGCGCGCCGCTTCGGCGCCACGTGGGTATCGCCCACCTTCGATTTCGTTTGGGCAGAAACAGCCATGGAAAGCCTCCGGATCCACGAATACGCAGACGCTTCTGGGGTACGGCACGCCAACCTGTCGGCCCTAGACTGGTAGAGTCCGGCTTCAGTTGTCAAACAATCGATATAGCGAGGCTAAGCAGCGTCACGGCTTCGCCGCGTAGACTATGCGACTTGGCGGGCGCCGTAAGCAGCTATACGGTTCGCGTCCGCGCTGCCGAACCGACTTGAACAACTCGGGGATTGAAATGAACGTTTCCCTTGCCGTGGCCGAATGGCACTTTCGTGCCCGCTGCGTCAACCGCGGCCTATTCACCAGCGCGACCCTGCGCCGCCGGCGCGATTACGACGGCTTCATGGCGAGCGTCAAGCAGTCAGGCACACACTTGGGTGAAATACATGCTGGGACTTACGCTCGCACGTATTCACGGGCTTCCGGAACCCGCCCATATCCAAGACGATTCCATCGTATGCCATCCCAAGGCTCCGCCGCGATATGCGGGCATCCCGCGCATCGTCAATTCCCATTCCATGCCCCACTACCTGCAGCGCTCTGCGCTCGCCAATCAGCTGCTCGGGCTGCCGCCAACCCTGATCCTCGTGCGGGACCTGCGCGACGCACTGGTAGCGGGGCACGAGAAATGGAAATACGACTATCATGTTGATTCTTCGACTTATTTACGCGGCGATGTCAACGGCAAGCGCTACGATACCAACATCTGGGAACAACTCCGTTTCCTCAACGGTTGGGGTGCCGTGGCCGCAGGTAATCCGGCCCGTACCGCCATCTTGCGCTACGAGGGTCTGCGTGCCGATACGCCGGGCGAGCTGGCACGGGTCTGCGAATTTTTCGGGATCGACGAGGCCACGCCCGATCTACTTGCCTCGGTCATCGCCGACGCCACGAATGAAGAAGGGGCCGAGGGGCCCAACCCCGCCATCGGGCGCCCCGCCGCGCGGCTCGACGATCGCCCGGCCGTCAGGTGGTGTGACGATGCCGACCGGCGCTTTATCGCCGGGCTCTGCCGGCGCCACCTGCGCTACGATTTCAGCTACAATTAAGGGTGATCTCCCCCAGTGCGGGGTCACCTCAACCCTTGAAATACCGGTTCGCGAAAATCGCCGCCTGGGTCCGATTTCTGACATTCAGGCCCTTCAGGATTGCCGAGACATGAATGCGCACCGTTCCTTCGGCAAGGCCGAGGTCGCGTGCTATGGCAGCGTTAGAATTTCCGTCGACCAGCCGCTCGAGAACCTCGTGTTGGCGACGGGTCAGATTGCGTATCCGGTCAAACCCGTCACCGTCGAGGCCTCCACCACTTGCCCCTCTGTTCATCGTTTTGTGGCCATTCGGCGCAACCGCGGCCTTAGGCAGCCAGACCCGCCCCTCCATGACCGTGTCGATGGCCTCCAAAATTTCTTCACCGGTCGCCGTTTTGGGCATGAGGCCCATGGCACCCCGCTCAACCGCGCGTAGCGCGCCGGCACGCGTAACGTCGGCGGCGACCACTATCACCGGTAAATCGACCTGCCGGGCACACAGTCGGGAAATTCCATTGCCCCCATCCATGCCCGGCGCTGACAATTCGACAATCGCCAAATCGATCGGCGGCGAGCTTCCAACCGCTTCGATCGCCCCGTCGATTCCATCCGCCTCGACGACATGAAGCCCTGGGCGTAGGCCCCCCAGCACGTGTTTGAGCCCGATACGGAAAATAGAATGGCTGTCAGTGATCAATATGCGCATAGCATCTCCGGCCGGCGCCAAAGGCGTGGCCTCCAGAAATTCGAAAACTCTCGCACGGGTTGTGACACTTTGCCTAAGTCAACCATCACGCCAGTTAGCGCATCCGCAATGTCTATGGTCAATTTTTATGATTTTTACGTGAGGCCGCGCACAGTTTCGATGGCCCAATTCGTCGTACACTGACCGTCGATCCGAGTTGCCCTGTTGTGTGGAGGTAAGCGGCAATGGCAATACTCTTCGATATCGTTGGCCATCTATCGTTCGGACTGACGGCCCTGTCTTTTTTAATGCGCGACATCCTGTTGCTGCGCCTGTTGGCGATCGTCTCGGGCGTGCTGGGTCTCGCCTACAACTACTTCCTTCCCGAGGGGCCGCTCTGGCTGGTCATCTTCTGGCTGTTCGTCTTTCTGCTGATCAATCTGGTTCGGGTCGTGACGCTCTTTCTCGAGCACCGCGGCGTCAGCTTCACCGACGAGGAGCGCGAGCTCTACCAAACCCTGTTCCAAGACTTCGCACCGGTCGAATTCATGAAGGTGATGCATCTCGCCCGCTGGCAGGACAGCGTCGAGGACGAACTCCTCGCCACCGAGAACACACCGCTCGACGACCTCAAGTTGATTTACAACGGCGAAGTTGTAGTGGAGCGCCAGGGGCAGGAAATCGCGCGGGCGAAGGACGGCACCTTCATTGGCGAAATGTCCTATATCCACGGCGGTGACGCGACCGCTACGGTGCGCACGGTGCGGCCAACCCGCTACCTCTCCTGGCCGCAGCACGAGCTGCGCAAGCTGCTCAAACGGAATCCAACCATGGACGTGGCGATGGGGACGGTGTTCCATATGGATCTGTCCCAGAAACTTGCGGCGCAGTCAGCAGCGCCCATGCCGACGGACTGACGGGTAGCGACTGCGCACGGAGAGACTAGCGGAGCCAAGCGAAATGCAGACCACCCTGTTGCATGGCGGCCACCTCATCACCGACCCGGCCGCACTCACTGATGACGGCGTCATCACGGACGGCGGAGTGCTAGTCGTCGGCGAGCAGATCGAAGCGGTTGGCCCGTTCGACGCCCTGCACAAAGCCCATCCCGAGGCCACGGTTCTGGGCTCGGCGCACCATCTCGTCATGCCCGGCCTGATCAATGCCCACCATCCTGGGTCGGGCATCATGGCGCCTCATTTCTGGATCCGCGACGATTATCTCGAGCCTTGGATGCCCGATTTCTTGTCCATGCCGCCGCTCGACCTCTACCTCGACACCCTCTACGCAACCATGCGAATGATCCGTTCGGGCGTCACCTGCGTCTTGCACATGGCTTATCCGAGAGATTGGTGGGACACCGGCGAGGAAAGCCGGAGCACACTGCGCGCCTACGCCGATTCAGGAATGCGCGTGGCCTACGTTATGGCGACCCAGGACCGCCACACCCTCGTCTATGGTGACGACGCTGCATTCATCAAGACGCTGCCTCCTGATCTAGCCCAGCGTGTCGGAACGTTGTTCGACGAGCTCGATGACGCGGGCGGCGGCGATTATTTCGAGCTGGTCGAAGAGCACCGCGAGCAATATGTCGAGCATTCGCGCGTTCGCCTGCTGCTCTCGCCCTCGGGTCCCGAATGGTGCAGCGACGAGCTTCTCGTGCAAATTAACGAGGCCGCCGAACGGATGGACACGGGTTTGCACCTCCATCTGCTCGAATCACCTCTGGAACGCGCCTTCGCCGAGCGCTTCTACGGCGGCAGCGTGGTCGAACATCTTGATCGGCTAGGCCTGCTAAGACCCGCCACCAGCTTCGCCCACGGCACCTGGCTGAACGAGGCGGAAATCGCGCTGGCCGCCGAGCGGGGCGTAACGGTTTGCCACAACGCCAGTTCGAATTTGCGCCTGCGCTGCGGTATAGCGCCGGTCGGCGCGATGATCGACGCCGGGCTTAACGTCGCCATCGGCATGGACAGCAACAGCCTGGCGAACGACGAGAACATGCTGGGCGAGATGCGTCTGGTGCGCAACCTGCACCGCCTGCCCCGGGGCTTGAACTTCGAGGCCCTGCCCCGAAGAACTCGATGTCTTCCGCATGGCGGCCCTGGGCGGTGCCAAGGCAACCACCTACGACGACACTATTGGCCGGCTCACCCCAGGGGCGGCGGCGGACGCCGTGCTGATCGACTACACGGCCATGTGCGCGTATCATGTCGATAGCGTTTTGATTGCCGGCGCCCTCGTCTTCACCGGCGGGCAATTCACCACGCTCGACGAAACCGCCATTACCGAAGAGCTGGGCCAGATTGCCGCCGCGGGACCGCCGGAGCGGGTCCGCGGCTTCCATTCGTTGATGGCCGATATCCGACCGCACGTCGCCGCCTTCTATCGCGACTGGTTCGACGACCCGCTGCCCCCCTTCGAACCGTTTGCAACCCCCAACAGCCGGCGTTGACCGGCACCGGCCGCCGAAGGAGATCACTCATGCGTCACACACTTGCCGCGGGCGCCCTGACCACGCTTTTGCTGGCGCCCGGCTTTGCCTCGGCCCAGCTCGGCTCGGACTACTTCTACCGCAGCCCGACCGTGACCGAGACCTGCACACCCGGCACCTTGACCCTGATCGACGCCAACGAGCGCCAGCGCAACCGTTTCTTTGCGGGCATCGTCAACGCCATGCTCGCGCGGCCACACCCGCTCTCCTTCCCGCTCTTCCCAATCGACGACGATGTGGGCTTTCTCTATATGCTGCACATGCTGGGTTTCGTCGACGTCACGATTTCCGACGGCGCGGGCTACACCCACCACTTCATGATCGTCGCCCCGCCGGACATGACCGGCTAGACGGCCGACGCGCCCCAATGAACGCCGATCCCGACCGTCTCAGCGCCGCGCTGGCTCCCCACGGGCTGCGCCTGCGTGGCGGCTTTTGCCCCGGCCCCGAGGATGGCGTGCCGGCATTCGACAATGGTCGGCCCGCGCGCAGCCTTTATCTTGTCGGCCACGCCGGCCCGGCCATGTGGGCCGCCTTCAGCGCCGCGGCACCGGCCGGCGATCATCCGCTCGATTGCTGGTCACGCCATGTCCTCGACGAGGTCGCCCACGAGTTCGCCGGGCGCGCGCTGTTGCCGGGCGACGGGCCGCCCTGGTTGCCCTTCCAACGCTGGGCCCAGGCGGCGGATGCGGTCTATCCCTCGCCCATCGGCATCCTGATCCATCCCGAGTTCGGCCTCTGGCACGGCTATCGCGGCGCCCTTGCCTTTGCCGAAGCCCTGCCCACGCCCGCGCGCGACCCGCGTCCGAGCCCTTGCGAGAGCTGTGCGGATCGGCCCTGTCTTTCGACCTGCCCGGTCGGTGCCTTCGGATCCGAAGGCTACGACGTACCCGCCTGCACCGGCCATCTCGCCGGCCCCGCCGGGGCCGATTGCCTCGAGATCGGCTGCCGCGCGCGGCGCGCCTGCCCGGTGGGCCTAGACTACCATTACCCCGACGGCGAGGCGGCCCATCACATGGCCGCGTTCTTCCGCACCCATCGCAACGACGATTAATCCCCCTCGCAGGCGGCGCCCGGCTGCGCTAGATTGCCCGGCACGACCACATGAGGATCACGTCATGACCACACACCGCATCGCGCTCATTCCCGGCGACGGCATCGGCAAGGAAGTCGTGGTCGAGGCCGTCCGCGTGCTCGAGGCTGCCGGTGCCGGTCACGGCATCGCGTTCGACTGGCAGGAATTTCCCTGGAGCTGCGAAACCTATGCCGCAACGGGCCGCATGATGCCCGACGACGGCGCCGAACAGCTTCGCCCCTTCGACGCAGTGTTTCTGGGTGCCGTGGGCTATCCGGGAGTGCCCGACCATGTCTCGCTGTGGGGGTTGCTGATCCCGCTCCGGCGCCAGTTCGAGCAATACGTCAATTTGCGCCCCATCCGCCTGCTGCCCGGTGTTCGCACGCCGTTGGCGGACCGCGCTGCGGGCGAGATCGACTTCGTCATCGTGCGCGAGAACAGCGAGGGCGAATATTCCAAGGTCGGTGGGCGCATTTTCGAAGACACCCCTCGTGAGACCGTCATCCAGGAAGCCGTCTTTACCCGCACCGGGGTCGACCGCATCCTGCGCTACGCGTTCGAGCTCGCCCGCACCCGGCCGCGCAAGAAGGTCACCTCGGCAACGAAGTCGAACGGCATCATCCACTCCATGCCCTATTGGGACGAGCGCTTCGCCGCCATCGCCGCGGAGTTTCCCGATATCGAGACCGACCAGTTCCACATCGACATACTGTCCGCCCATTTCGTCCAGCATCCGGACTGGTTCGACGTCGTGGTGGGCAGCAACTTGTTTGGCGACATCCTCTCCGACCTGGGCGCGGCGGTGGTCGGCGGCATGGGCCTGGCGCCAGCCGCGAACATCAATCCCGAACGCACCCATCCCTCTATGTTCGAGCCGGTGCATGGCTCTGCGCCCGACATCGCCGGACAAGGCATCGCCAACCCGATCGCGCAAATCTGGACCGGTGCGATGATGCTCGACCATCTGGGGCACGCCGAAGCCGCGCGCAGCATCGAGGCGGCAATTGCGAACGTGCTCTCCGACGGGCGGGTCATGACCCCCGATCTGGGCGGCGATGCAAGTACCGAGGCGATGGGCCGCGCCCTGGTCGACGCGCTGGGCGCGGGATCCCCCGACGCGTGAGTTTTCCTCCCAACCCGCCAGCCGCCGACGCCGGCCGCCAGCCGATGTTCAATCTGCCGCCCCTGGTGGCGGCGCTGATCGGCGTCTGCGCGGCAATCTACGTCGTCATGCTGCTGGTCCCGGTCAAGACCGAGGCCTGGATTCTGATTCATCTGGGCTTTTCGCCCGCCTATTACCGCTCGGAATGGTTCGGCTGGGAATCCTTCGTCGGGCCGTTCAGCCACCAGTTCCTTCACGGTGGCGTGTTTCACCTGATTATCAACGTGGTCATGCTGGCGGCCTTCGGCGCCGGGGCCGAGCGAGCTCTGGGAGCGCGCCGCACCCTCGGGCTGTTTCTGGTCTGCGGCGTTGTCGGCGCGTTTACCCACCTCGCCATCTATCCCAGCCTCTCCGCCCAGGTGGTCGGCGCGTCGGGGGCGATCAGCGGCCTGTTCGGTGCGGTACTGCGCCTGATGGCGTCGCGCCCGCTCTCAAAGGGCGGCGTCCGTCTGCTTCCCGTGGCGCTCATCTGGATCGGCTTCGCGGTGCTGGTCGGTTTTGCCGGCGCACCGGGCACCGAGGGCGTCCAGATCGCCTGGGCCGCCCACGTCGGGGGCTTCGTGGCGGGCCTCGCGCTGCTTCCGCTGTTTATGGCCCGCCAGTCAGGTCCCCGCGTTCGACCCTAGCGCGAAACGATATCAGCCTGGGTGGTGCCGACGACGGCAAGAAGCTCCTCCTGCTCCGCGGCGGGAACATTGAAATCGTTCAGCACCGCGACGAAAACGATGGCCATCTCGTCCCATTCTGCTTCGGTAATGCCCAGGTGAGCGTGGGATTCCAGCATCGACCGGCCAGCATAGTTCTCCGGGCCGCCTGTCGCCCAGGCCACCATCGACGTCACCTGGTACTTCAACCCAGCTTTCGGCACCGTAAAGCGGGCATCGGAAATCGCAGAATTGGCGTTCAGGGTATCGTTGACCAATAGACGCTCGATGAACTCATCGACCACGGTCGCAATCGCGTAGATACCGCCGAGCCGGTCGTAAAGCGACGCTTTGGCCGAGTCGTCGGCAAAGGCACTCGACCCCGACACCACCAGAAACGCGAGCACCACGGCGCAGCCAAGGGTGGTCCGAATTTTCTTCCACATTTCGTTATCCTCATGGTTATAGTATTTTATAATATACATCCTTTAATCCGTTGATTTAAAGCATAAAATCCTATATTAATTCTCTTGTATCATCCAACGGATCCCCAACCGCGAACCGCGCCACGGATCACGGAAAGTGCCTCTTCGGCTCCGTTATCGAGACCTCTCTCGAAGTCGCCCTCAATCAGACCCATCTGGTTCGTGACATGGGCAAAACAGATGACCAGCTTCTGACGGGCTTGTGCGAAGGCATAAAGCGCGGCGGCCTCCATTTTGACGGCGATGAGGCCTTGGGTCCGGTAGGACTCAATCGCGCCTTCGGTTTCTCTGAACGGCGCGTCGATCGTCCAGGTTGCGCCGCGCAACACGGAAACCGGCAACTAGGAAACCACGGCGTCGACTTGCTGGACGAGATCCGGGTCCGCCTCGGCCAATTCGCTCGGCGGCAGGTAGTGATAGCTGGTCCCCTCGTCACGGAGCGCTTTTTCGATGAGCACGAAATAGGGCGGATCCTGGAGCTGAAGGATTTGCCCCGCTGAGGTCGTGCTGATCAGAAGTTGACAGCCGCAGGCAAGAAGCTCTTCTGCGATAAGGTCGGCGAACGAGCTGCCCACGGCGGATCCGACAACGCCCAGTTCTTTCTCGCCGTGATCGAATCGATAGAGATCGGTGTGATAGCAGGCCCACTGCTCATCTGCCCGATCCTGTCCGGCGGCCCTTAATCCTCGAACGATATCGCCGTCGGCGATCGAGCACGCAGACCGGAGGCTGCGTTTACGCCTTCGAAGCGGTTGCCGCGTTGCGCGAGCGCGGGATCAAGGCCCGACGGCTGGAGGACGGCTATCCGGAATGGCGCGCCGCGGGCCGCCCGGTCGAGAGAGAATCCGGGGGCGGCTAGCCGCTGGGTTTCTGCCGTCGGTCACGACGTGGTCGAGGTCACCTCGAGCCGCCCTGCCCGGGGGCCGCAGTGACGGCAGTAGCAGTCCGAGACCCGCCGGCGCGGCGGGCGGACGAAGTGATAGACCTCGCCGCAATTGCGGCAGACCCAGGCGACCACCGCGTGAGCCTCACGCGAGAGGTAGTCGAGCCGGTGAAAGGCGCGCGGCGGCTCGCCCAGCATCTCCATCACCCGTTTCCAGCGGTGATCGTGATTACACCGCGCGCGATAGCGCCGGTTGGCGAGGATATGGGCGCACTCATGGAGAAAAGTAGCATCCCGGTCGGCCTCGCGTCCCGCTTCGAGCAGCTTCGCGTTGAGTACGATGCGCCGCTCCTCCGTATAGGCAACGCCGGCCTGAACCTTGGCCCGGATCGAGACCTCGATGGCGCAGTCCAGGCACTCCCCGTAGGCCCCGCCGATCGATGCCGCGCGGGCCAAGCGCACCGTCAGGTTCCAGACGGCCGCGACCTCGGCCACGCTGCCCAGCCGACCGCGTTTCGCCAGTAAGGCGTCGCCGGGCTCGTCGGCGACAGGGTGGGTCGGCGTCATCGGCCGGCCCGTCCGCCGCCCGCGTTCTGCGCTTGCACCCGTCTCGGCAAATTCGAGAAACGGCAACTCCACCTGGCGCGAATCGGGGTAGCGTGCGGCCATTACGTCCCCGCCGAACCGGGCCAGCGCCCGTCGGCGCGCAGTTCGTCGGTCAGGCTCGCCAACGCACGCTCCACCCGGCCAACAATGTCATCGGCCTGCGCTTCGTTCAGGATGATCGGGGGGCCGAACGACATGGAACTGGTGCCGAAGAAGGCGCGCACGATCAGGTCTTCCTGCTCGCGGCAAAGCTCGACCAGCCGGTGGGCGCAGTCCCACGCCGGGTCGAGGATCGCGTTGGTCGCCTTGTCCGCCACCAGGTCGAGGCCGACCATCAGTCCCTCGCCGCGTATCTCGCCGATCAGCGGGTGATCGCCGATCCGTTCAATTAGCCGCTGTTTGAGAATAGCCCCCACCATCTGCGAGTTTGCTATCAGATTCTCGTCGATCATCACGTCGATGTTTTCGTTGGCAGCGGCGCAGGCGATCGGGTGGCCGCTCGCGGTCGAGCCGGTCGCGTAGATCGGTACCGCCTCGCTCGGAACGCCGTCGCGCAGGACCTGCCAGATCTTCTCCGAGATCGCCACGGCGGAGAGCGGGATATAGGCGCTGGTGATGCCCTTCGACATTGTCATGATATCGGGCTCGGAGTGGAAACCGAATGTGGTGCAGGCGAACCAGTTGCCCGTGCGCCCGAACCCCGTGATGCACTCGTCGTCGAAGAACAGCACATCGTGCCTACGCAGCACCTTGATGACTTCCTCGTAATAGCCCTCCGGCGGCATCACCGCACAGCCCGCGCCCAACGCCGGCTCGGCGACATAGGCTGCGACCGTCTCGGGGCCTTCCGCCACGATTTGTTCATCCAAGATTCGAGCCAGCCGCTTGGAATAGTCCCGCTCGCTCTCGCCCGGCTGCGCCTCGCGGAAATAGTGGAAATTTTCCGTCAGCAGAAAGCCCGGGAGCGGCAGGTTGAAGCCCTTGCGCATGGATTCACTGCCCGAAACGCTCGCCGCGCCGAGCGTGACGCCGTGGTACGAACCCTTGCGGGAAATGATTTTCGATTTTTCAGGCTTGCCCCGCAAGTAATTGTACATCCATATACATTTGATCGCCGCGTCGACGGCCTCGGAGCCCGAACTGTAGAACATGACGCGGCTCATCTGCCCGGGCAGGAGCTTGTTGAGCAGCCGGTCGGCGAGGCGCACCGAAGGCTCGTTCGTCACCCCGAGAAAGCTATGATAGTAGGCGAGCTCGCGGGCCTGCTTCGCGATCGCTTCGGCGACCCGCTGGTTGCCATAACCGATATTGACGCAGTTCATCGACGACATCGCATCGATACAGGTCCGCCCGTTCGAAAAACTGACCTCGATGCCCTTGGCGCCCGTGACCAGGGTCGGCTCCGCCCTCCCCTCGCCCAGCGCCGTGTAAGGGTGGATCAGGGTTTCCCTGTCCATCTGCTCGAGGCTGATATTTCGCTCTCTCATCTCGGTCATGATGGCCTCCCGGCGCATTGTCCGCTCCGTATCCCCCTAGTTTACCGCCTAGAGGACTCGCTTTCCGAACAGAATCTGGCGCACCGCGCCCGCACACCACGGCTTCCCGTGGCGCGACGCGAGGTGGTAGACTATCGCCAACCCATTATTCACCAGCAGTCTAGAAGACCATGTCGTTTCAAGCTGCCAAGTCGTCAACACCCTCCGTGGAAAGCGCGGTCAGTCCCGAGGAGTGGGAAGCCCGCGTCCAGCTTGCCGCGGCCTACCGCCTGATCCACCGCTACGGCATGGCAACAACGCTGGTCTTCAACCATATTTCTGCGCGCGTGCCGGGCGCAGAGCATCGTTTCCTGCTCAACCCCTACGGCCTCGCCTACGACGAGGTAACCGCCTCGTCGCTGCTCAAGGTCGATCTTGAGGGCAACATCGTGGCGCCCACGGAGTACAACCTGAACCGCGCCGGGTTCATGATTCACGGCGCCATTCATGGCGCCCGGCCAGACGTCGCTTGCGTGCTGCACACCCACACCGAGTCCGGCATGGCGGTTTCGTGTCTGGAAGACGGCTTTTTGTTCGTCAACCAGGAAGCCCTGATGTTTTACGACGATCTCGCCTATCACGACTTCGAAGGCATCGTGCTGGACGGCGGGGAATGCCCCAGGCTGGTCGCGTCGCTCGGCGACAAGAACAATCTCGTCCTGCGTAATCACGGCCTTCTGACGGTCGGCGATTCCGTCGGCATGGCGTTCATCCGAATGTTTTTCATGGAGAAGTCCTGCGTCGCGCAGCTCAAGCTCCAGGCAACCGGCGGTGCGATCCGCCCGATTCCGCCCGAGGTCTGCCAGCGCACCGCCGACCAGCACCGCGGCGGCAACGACGATTATCTCGGGCTCGCCTGGACAGCTCTCTTGCGCGAGCTCGATCGCGCGGACATCGATTACCGAGGCTGAACGCCGCGGGCCAACCGGAACGCCCACATCAAAGTCGAACTGGCGCGTGGGCATCGACGTCGGCGGCACCTTCACCGATGTGGTCGCTCATGGCCGCGCTAGCGGGGCGGTACGCAGCGCCAAGGTCGCAACCCGCGGCGGGATGACCTCGTCCAAGGCTTGCGCAGCACCCTCGCTGCGGTTGGCCTCGCCTGGGAGGATGTCGCTAATCTCGTCCACAGCACGACTCTGATCACCAATGCCATTGTCGAGGATCGCCTCGCTCCGGTGGCGCTGGTCGCCACCGCGGTACTGTCTTTGTGCTCCGACGATTCCGGCAACATCACCGAGCGAGAACTTGCCGTTGACGGCGGCTGGTACGTCTATAAAATTCCGTGCCGCGGCGCGCTATCTTAAGCGCAAATTAACCCCCCAATAACTATAGGTTGTGGTTTGCAAATAAATTTCTAATTCGTTGGCTACCGGAATCGAGCCCGTAGTTTGGAGCCGATCGGAGCCGACCATGGCGATAACACCAGAAGATATCGACGACAAAATTCGAAATCACCACCCGTGGCTACGCCAGAAGTCCGGCGGCCGGCGCGCGGACTTCAGCAACGCCGATATGAAGGGGTGCAAGCTTGTCGATACCGTGCTGATCCGTGCAGAGCTGCTCGGCGCCAACATATCCTGCGCCAAGCTCAACGGCATCAACCTGTCGGGAGCCGATCTCTGTAGTTCGGGTTTCAGCTATAGCGACATGCTCGGCACCAATCTGACGTTGGCTGATATGCGGGGTGCAAAGCTGCTCGAAGCCAACAACCTCGAGGGCACCGATATGCGCGAAGGCGCGCTGATGAGCTACGAGAAGGGCAAGGGCGGGTTTGTCAGCGACCTTTACAAATGCACGCTCGACAACGCGATTCTGTGCGACGCAAACCTTTCGCGGGCCAATCTTTTGCGTTCCTCGATCCAGAATGCCAATCTGACCGATGCAACCCCCTACAATGCGGAGACCTCAGGCGCGAACATGGCCCCTTCGATCTAGAACGAACCTCCCGACGCCGAGGCTGATGCCGATGATTCCGGACCGCCCGACGACCCCGATCTGCTGCCGACCCGCGAGGTGCTGCGCCTGCGCAGCCTCTCGATAACGAACAGCGGTGGCGAGGGAACTCGCGCCGAGCTCGACGGCAGGGATATGAGAAAATGCGATCTCTCCAACGCCGGTCTCAGCGGCGCCAGCCTGCGCTGCGCAAATTTCGTGGGCGCACGCTTATCCCACGCGACCTTCGTACTCTGCGATATGCGCGAGGCCAATCTTCAAGGCGCGCAGTTGCGCAAGCCCGACATGTCGGGCGCAAACGTCGCGGGTGCTGATTTCAGCGACGCCCTGTTCAACGATGCGTGCTCCAGGCCGGGATTATGGACGCCGAGGGCCAGCCGACAGGGCGAAGCTGGCCCGCCAATGCTGAAGGCGCAAATTTCTCTAGCGCCCGCCTGACCGGCGCCGATATGAGCGGGGCTCTTCTGACCAAGGCCGAGATGGCCGATACTCGGATCCACGGCGCCAAGCTCGAGGACGCCGCTCTGTCCGGCACCCGCTACGCGGGAAAGGCCGTCGCATTCAAAAAAGCTGCCAACGGCTGACGCGGCGCGGGCAACGACCCCAAACCCGCTATCCCTGAACGTACCGTCGGACGGCAAGCCGAGCACCATGCAAACTACTCCGCCCCTTCCCCGCCGCCCGACGCAACCACCGCGCCGGGCAAACTCGTCGATCGAGGCGGCTACAGATTGTAGCCACGCTCGCCGTGATGCGCCATGTCGAGGCCCTTAGTTTCCTCGGACTCGCTCACCCGCAAGCCCGTGACCTTCTTGACGAAGATCAGGATGATGGCGGTCATGACGCCGGCCCACACCGCGGTCACGCCAACACCGACAGCCTGAACCCAGAGCTGATGGAGGACCGAGCTTTCGGGCCCGAACCCGACGCCACCGAACACAGCAGAGGCGAGGACGCTCGTCAGCATGATTCCGAGCATGCCGCCAACGCCGTGAACCGCAAACACGTCGAGCGAATCGTCGAGCTTGAGAAGCTGACGCACGATATGGCACATAGGGTAGCAAACAAGGCCAGCTGCGAGGCCGATGATGAGCGCGCCGATCGGGCCAACGAAACCCGCCGCCGGCGTAATCGTGGCGAGCCCCGCGATGGTCCCGGTGGCGATGCCGACGAGCGAGGGTTTGCCGCGGTGGAGCCACTGGACGAACATCCAGGTCAGCGCCGCCGTTGCGGCGGAGACATGGGTCACCAGCAACGCCATTCCCGCGCTGCCGTCGGCGGCGAGCGCGCTGCCCGCGTTAAATCCGATCCAGCCGACCCAGAGCATCGCCGTGCCGGCCATCGTCATCCCGGGATTATGCGCCGGCCGGTCGTCCTGGGGAGCGCCCTTCCGGCTGCCCAGCATCGCGACCACGACCAGGGCCGAGACCCCCGCCGTCGTGTGCACCACGAGACCGCCAGCAAAATCCATCACGCCCAGGGCGGCCAGGAAACCACCGCCCCACACCCAGTGACAGACCGGGGCGTAGACGATGATGACCCAAAGCGCGCTGAACATCAGAACGGCGGTGAATTTCATGCGCTCCGGATAGGCTCCGACGATCAGCGCCGGGGTGATGATGGCGAAGGTCATCTGGAACATGAAGAAGACGGATTCGGGAATATCGCCGCTCATACCGTCGAATCCGACACCGCGAAAAAACGCCTTGTCGAAACCGCCGATTACCATATTGGCGCTACCACCATCGCCGAAAGCGAGGCCGTAGACGAAGACCACCCAGAGAACCGAGACGGTGCAGGTAATCGCAAAGCAGTGCATCAAGACCGAAAGGACGTTCTTGGCGCTGACCAGTCCGGCGTAGAACAGTGCGAGGCCTGGCATCGTCATGAACAGTACAAGCGCCGTCGACGTCAGGATCCACGAGGTATTCCCGCTATCGAGCGTACCACCGTCCGCCGCCATAACCTGAGACGGCACGACGGCGAGAAGCGTGATGATGAGAATTCCGAGTATTGATCTCGGTGTCAGGAACGTCATTGCGCTTCCCCCCTGTTTCAAAGACATCCGTTCGCCGCCCCGAAAGCATCGGACCGATCGAATCATTATTTTTTGCGGGGCATTCCCGAAGCGTTCGGCTTGGGCACCCACGAACTAGGCCGTTAATGCCCGAGCGTCTGTGAGACGGAGTGCCGCTACCGATAAGTAATTTGAGCCTACATGGTGCGGGTCGATAAGGGAAAATTATAATGGCAGACGCAATGGCGCAGGCGAGCGCTTCGATTGGGACATTTTCATCGAGACTACCGAGGAGGATCGACCCAACGCGCTGTCCGTCGCTACTGACAGCGACACCATAGCGGCCGGGTTTTGGCTGTCACCATTCCGGCGCCGCCGAAATTACGGCGCTAAGACGGTGAAGGGAGCTATCGATGCCCGCCGCGCCACTCCCACGGCGGCACGAACTCGCCTTGCCACATTCCAACGCCGTCAGCGCAAGCTTCTGCTTCCTCATCCACACAATCGAGCGAGTAGCGCCGATGCGCCAAGGCTACTGGTGCGCTTCGAACCACTTTCGAGCGAGGCGCTTAACCTCGATAAAAAAACCACTGTGAATAGCACGGCAGTAAGCACACCTGAAGATGTGTCTTGCCACCCCAATAGCTCAACGTCTTCTTAGATAATTAAAAATTAGGTGGCACAAGTATAAGGGACGTGCTATTCTAAGATAAGATTAGTGACGTTCATCATACTATATCGGAGTCAGTGATGATATTCTGTGGCCACCGGGAAGAACCGCAGATTAGGGCGGTATTTTCTTATGGTGGCTTGCTAGAGGCATTCGTTGAGCATCGATAATCAAGCGAGTCCGGGGATCGATCCGGCCATCACCTCCCCGCAAGGGGCGGGAGCCGATCTGGCGCTCGACGTCGGCGCCGGCGACCTGTTGACGATACCCCAGGGTGCCGCGCTTCTTGAGGCGGACTTCGACCGCTCGGGACCCGATCTGCTCCTCACCCTACCCGACAGCACGCGGATCGTGGTTTCCGACTATTTCGCCGTCGAGAACCCGCCCACGCTTGCCACCGAGGGGGGCGCCATCATCCAGCCGGAGCTTGCCGCCCGTCTCGCGGGTCCCCTCGCCCCCGGGCAATACGCGCAAGTCGGCGACCTGCTGGCTCCCCAGGTAATCGGCCGGGTCGACACGATCACCGGCGAGGTCACCGCGTCCCGCGCCGACGGCACGACGGTCACGCTTACCCAGGGCGCCAACGTGTTCATGGGCGACGTCGTCGCGACCGGCGACAGCGCGGCCGTGGGGCTCGTCTTCCTCGACGAATCCGCGTTCTCGCTGGGCGAAGACGGGCGCATGGTGCTCGACGAGCTGATCTACGACCCAGTCACGGCCGAGGGCAGCTCGGCGTTTTCGATTCTGCAAGGCGTGTTCGTCTTCGTCAGCGGCGAGATCGCCGCGAGCAATCCGGACGGCATGCTGATCACGACGCCGGTGGCCACCATCGGCATCCGGGGCACGAAGGTCGGTGGACGGGCCGCCCAAGAGGGTGAGTACAACACCATCACCCTGATGCCCCAGCAGGGGATGGGGGCGGACGGTCAGGTCATCGATTATGTGGGCACCATCACCGTCGAGAACTGGTCTGGCGCGGTGACGCTGACGAGCGCTTACGAGACGACAACGTTAGCGAGCGTCTTCGAGGCGCCGCTCGCCCCGGTCGTGCTCTCGATGGATCAGGCAACGCTACTTTACCAGTCGGTCGAACGCTGGCTGCCCGATCCTATAAATCCCGCCGCGGATACGGACCGGGACGAGGGCACCGCCGATGTCGCCTCCGACACCGAGGCGGGTGAGGACGGAGTCAAGGGAGACGGCCCCGCCGAGGACGCGGAGGGCGATGGCGAGCCCGGAACCGCTGAAGGAGAACTCGAGGAGGAGGTCGATGCACCTCTGGAGGGGGAGATAGACCTCGAGGAGGAGATGGAGGCCGAGCCCGGGCTCGAGGGCGATATAGAGGCCGAAGCAGACGTCGAAGCTCTCGACGCCATGCTTGGCGATGCGCCGGTCGAGGAAGGAGTCTCCGCCGACGGGCTGATGGATGAAGGCCCGATGGGCGAGGGGCCGATGGGTGAGGGCCCGGTGGGCGAGGGGCTGATGGGTGAAGGCCCGATGGGCGAGGGGCCGATGGGTGAAGGTCCGATGGGCGAGAACCCGATGGACGCGGACGCCGCGGCAATGGCCGCGGCGGGAATGGCGATCGAGGAGGCGGCCTGGACGACCTTCACCGACGCGGTCGCGGGCGGCGAAAGTATCGATTCCGCCATGATGGCCGCGGAGATGGTAGCCCTGGACGCCGCCGACACGTTCGGCCTCTCCATGGAGGACATGTACACGGGCCCCGTGGATTCCGGCATGATGGCGGGCGAAGCCCTTGGGGCACTCACCGGTCTGGTTGGAAGCTCTCTTGCCGGCGACAAATCGATTTCTTCATTCGGTTCTGACGGTCCGGCGGAGTTTGGTGGTGAGAATCGAACGGAATCTGGTCCAGAGGGACAGGGAGAATCGGGTCTAACGGGTCCGTCGGAGCTTGGCCTTCAGGGTCCGGAAGAATTAGGTCCAGAGGGGCCGACGGAATTCGGCGGTGGCGGGCTTGCGGACGATCCATCCGGCGGTGGTGAGATTGTAGCGGACGACTCATTTAGTACCGGACCCCCCGTCATAGATAGCGGCTTCGGGGCTGGATTTTCTGCTAGTACCGGACCCCCCGTCATAGATAGCGGCTTCGGGGCTGGATTTGCTGCATTTGATTCGTTTATTCCCGAATCCTTGTTTGGTTCTGTTCCGGTAGGCACTCCACAACCATCTTTTGGCCGCACTGAATCATCAGACCCGATCATCGTTGCCCCGCCAATTAACAGACCGCCAAGTATCATTGATGGCCCGCTGGGCACGAACGAAGACACTGCCATCTCCCAGTCCTTCACTCTGTGGACCACAGATCCTGACAATAATCCCCTGACCTTCGCGGTTGTCGCTCAGCCATCGAATGGCGCGGTGAGCCAAGCGAGCACAGGGAGCGCCGACTTCACGTACACCCCGTCCGCAAATTTCTCCGGCACCGATAGCTTCACGTTCAAGGCGAACGATGGGGCCGTGGACTCCGCAACGGCCACGGTGACGGTCACGGTCAACCCGGTCAACGATACGCCAAGTGTTATTAACGGACCGATCAGCACGAATGAAGACACGGCAAAATCTGAGACCTTCGCGACGTGGACAACCGATGCCGACGGAAACGATTTGACCTTCACGGTTGTCAATCAACCGTCAAATGGCACGGTGAGCCAAGCGAGCACGGGGAGTGCCAACTTCACATACACCCCGTCTGCGAACTTCACCGGCACCGATGCCTTCACGTTCAAGGCGAATGATGGAACGACGGATTCCGCAACGGCCACGGTGACGGTCACGGTGGCCGCGGTCAACGACGCGCCGGTGGTGTCAGGAGCTGGCGCGACGCTTGCCTACACTGAGAACGCTTCGGCGACGGCAATCGATTCCAGCCTCACGCTTAGCGACGTTGATAGCAACAATCTGACCGGGGCGACCGTGACGATCTCGGGGAATTTCCAATCGGGCGGTGAGGACGTTCTGGCGTTCACCGCGGCGAACGGCAGCGGCATCACGGGCAGCTTCAACAACTCGACGGGGGTGTTGACACTGTCCGGGACGACGACCAAGGCGCTGTACGAACAGACGTTCGAATCGGTGACCTACCAGAACACGAGCGACAACCCCTCGACGTCGGCCCGGACCATCACCTGGCAGGTCAACGACGGCTCGAGCGCGAACAACCTGAGCAGCGCGGTGACAAGCACGGTCACGGTGGCCGCGGTCAACGACGCGCCGGTGGTGTCAGGAGCTGGCGCGACGCTTGCCTACACGGAGAACGCTTCGGCGACGGTAATCGATTCCAGCCTGACACTTAGCGACGTTGATAGTAACAATCTGACCGGGGCGACCGTGACGATCTCGGGGAATTTCCAATCGGGCGGTGAGGACGTTTTGGCGTTCACCGCGGCGAACGGCAGCGGCATCACGGGCAGCTTCAACAACTCGACGGGGGTGTTGACACTGTCCGGGACGACGACCAAGGCGCTGTACGAACAGACGCTCGAATCGGTGACCTACCAGAACACGAGCGACAACCCCTCGACGTCGGCCCGGACCATCACCTGGCAGGTCAACGACGGCTCGAGCGCGAACAACCTGAGCAGCGCGGCGACAAGCACGGTGACCGTGGCCGCGGTCAACGACGCGCCGGCAGCGGCGGCCGATACCGTCAAAAGCAACACGAGCTTATTATTCACGATCCCGAAAGAAGCTCTATTCTTGAACGACTCCGACGCCGAAGCGAGTTCGCTGTCAATCGCGGCGGTTAATAACCTGGGAGGGTCCAACGGCACCGCGGCGTTAGTCGATGGTGACGTCACGTTCACTGCGGCGTCGGGGGCCAGCAGCGGACAATTTACCTATACGGTGAGCGACGGCACCGCCACATCTTCAGCAGCGACCGTTTCACTTACCATCGGGAGCGGGGCCACTATTTCCGGCGGGTCTGCCAACGAAATTCTAATTGGAGGCGGCACTACCCAGACCACCATAGACTTTGCCAGTGGCAGCGGTACCCCGCTCACCTACACTGAAGATGGCATGACATTTAAATCTGATTACAACAACGGTAATAGCGGTCATATACATTTCAGTTCGGGCGGACTCCAAAACCATAGCGGCTGTTGCTCCGAACCTTACAAATTCACCTTAGCAGATGATGCGGCCTTTGATTTGGTCAGCTTTCAAATCACGGCTTCATCCGGAAACTCTATTTTTACTGGATTGAACTCGTCCGACCAGACCACGGGAACGCAAAGCCTCACAAGCTCTTCGGCAGGTACAATAACGTTACCCAGCGGCTTCACCGATATCACCACCGTTAATTGGGCTCAAAGCAGTTCAAACCTCACAATCGACAATCTCATTTTTGAGCAATTAGATAGCGTTACCATCACGGGGGGTAGCGGAGAGGATTATATCGTAGGCGGCGGCAAGGCCGACAATTTAACAGGGGATGCCGGAAACGACGTCATTGTTGGCGGAGGTGGAAGCGATACCCTCACCGGCGGTTCCGGGGCCGACATTCTCGGCTACGAGGCCACGTCTGACGGCGGCGCCGTTTCGAGCAACCAGACCGCCTCTAACGCGAGCATTACCGGTGACTCCATCTCGAGTTTCGTGACCGGGACTGATAAAATCCATTTTGTGTCGAGTGGGTTTGGAAACATTTCGACCGGTACGCTCACCAGCGGAACCAACTTCTCCATCATTGACGCCGCCTACGACGGCACAAATGCAGGAACCAACAGCGAATTCACCGCCAGTGACCCCACATTCATATTCGATTCTACCGACACGCTCTATTATGATTCGAATGGATCGTCGGCAGGCTACACGGTTGTTGCCACCATGACAGGCACTAACATCGCCGCCGCGAACATCGAAATCGTCTCTTCCCTATAGCCTGTGGTTGCGCTGCATTCTTCGAACGTTTGACGTCTCAGGGCGCCAACCCGGAGCACACTACACTCTGCTTGGCGCTGTCAGCCTAATGCGAACCGATCCCCCAAGCCCCAGACAACACGGCGCTCAGGTAGCCAACTGACACCACTCGGCCAAGGCGGCCGAGCGGTTCTGCTTGAACACGTCGCGGGGGTTAAGGTGGCGGTCCTGGTTGAAGTGATTGTGGATTGAGGCGTGAACGGCGGCGAATTTCTGAAGGGTCTTGATGTCCCTGAATTTCGCCATCGCTCCTTCTCGTCGTCGGAAAGGCTGATGTGAATTCTCGGCTCGGTTATTGAGCCAGCGCCCACACTCCTGGCTGGCGGCATTACCGATCACATTCATCGCCGCCCGATACGACCGGAGCCGATCGGTCACGATCACCTTTGGCCGGCCATAGCGCTTCATCGCCCGCTTCAAAAATTTCAGTGCCGTCTTGCTATCCCGGCGTTTCGTAGCAAATACCTCGAGCACCTCGCCTTCATGATCGACGGCACGCCAGAGATAGTGGGTCTCGCCGTTAATCCGCACGAACACCTCGTCCAGGTGCCATCGCCAACACGAATAATTGTGGTGTTGAACACGGCGCTTTCGGATCTCTGCGGCGAACATCGGGCCGAACTTGTTCCACCAGAATCTCACCGTCTCGTGGCAGATGTCGATACCGCGCTCGAACAGAAGGTCCTCGACTTGGCGCAGCGACAGCGGGTATCGGACATACATCATCACCGTGAGGCGGATCACCTCCGGCGAGCTGTTAAAATAGCGGAAGGGACTTTTTATCGATCGACGCTACGGGGTGCCGTCAGCAACCTCAACCCAATTTGCTCTGACAGTGCCGGTCAAGGCGATCAATGCCGAACTGCGGCGGCACCAAGCCGATTTACTCCGACACAGCCACATTTACCTTTGGAGTTCCACCGCATAGGCGTTGGCCGGCAGGGCCTCGTCGAGCAGGCCGCGATCGACCAAAAAGGCGGCAAATCTCTCGTAGCGCGCCGTATCGAACGCCGCGGGACGGAGCGCAAAGCGGGGCAAGGTGTCACGCCAGGCCCGGATGTTGAGTTCGTCGTCCAGGTCGGGATAGGCCTGGACGAACAGCGACCAGGCGTCGCTGGGGTGGTTCAATAGGAATTGGACGCCCCGTTCCAGCGCGTCGAGAAACGCGCGCAACGCAGGCCGTCCGACTTCATCGCGTCGGGCCACCAGAATCAACTCGTCATAGGCCGGCACGCCCTCTTCTTCTACATAGAAGGCACGCCCCGGACGGCCGACGAGGTCCATCTGGTTGAGCTCAAAATTGCGAAAGGCTCCGATCACCGCGTCCGTCTGTCCGGCAATCAACGAGGGGCTCAGCGAAAAATTCACGTTTATCAACTCAACATCGTCCAGGGTCAGCCCGTGCCGCTCGAGCATGGCACCCAGCAGAGCGGTCTCGAAGCCGCCCACGGAATAGCCGATCTTTCCCCCCTTTAGGTCGCGGATAGAGCTGATTGGCCCATTGGCCATCACCACTAGAGAATTGAGTGGAGTGGCGATCAGCGTGCCGATGCGCACCAGCGGCAGGCCCTGCGCGACGTGCAGATGGAGTTGCGGCTGGTAGGAAACGGCAATATCTGCCTTGCCCGCCGCGACCAGCTTCGGCGGATCGTTGGGGTCCGCCGGGGCAATAAATTCGACGTCGAGTCCCGCTTCGTCGAAATAGCCTTTCTGCTGCGCCACGATCAGGGGCGCGTGGTCGGGATTGACGAACCAGTCGAGCATCACGGTCAAGGGTTCGCCCGCGCGCACGGTTCCGGATGCGATCAGAACCAATCCGGTTATCGCGATAAATAACAGTGTTTTTCGCATACTCATTACTCCCAAATGGAAATGGAATCTGGCTGCCACGGGAGGGCCCGGCGGAGGCACACATCGACCGCCGCATAGAGCAGAACAGAAAAGACGGCGAGGACGGTGAGAGCCGCGAACAGCAAGTCGATCTGCATTCGCGCATTGGCGTGCAGCATGAGGTAGCCCAAGCCCCGGCTAGAGCCGACCCACTCACCGACCACGGCGCCGATCGGCGCGACCGCTGTCGCGACCCGCAGACCCGACGCCAGCGTCGGCAGCGCGGCCGGTATCCGGATCTGGCGTAGCGTGCGCCAGCGGCCGGCATTCATGGTATGGGCGAGGTCGAGCCAGCCGGGCTCCGTCCGGCGCAGCCCGTCGAAGAAGGCGACCGTGACGGGGAAGTAAATTATGAGAGTCGCCATCGCGACCTTCGACCCGATGCCGTAACCCAGCCAGAGGACGAGCACGGGGGCCAATGCGAAGACGGGCACCGCCTGGGAAGCCACGAGAACGGGCATCAGCCAGAGCCGGGCCGGGCGGAAATGGGCGAGAACGAGCGCGCTGGCGACGCCGAGGGCACTGCCCAGCACGAGACCCAGCCCGATCTCTGCGAAGGTGACCCACGCGTTAGCAACCAGCTTGTCGGCGTGGGCGCCGATGGCCTGGGCGACGCCCAGCGGGCCCGGAAGGATAAAGGGCGGTACGCCGCTGGCCCAGACCACGAGCTGCCAGACACCTGCAAGGCCAAGCAGCACGACTGCTGCACGGAGGAGTTTCCGGCCCATCACGTCGTCGCCCCCGCCACGGCCAGCCGACCGAGCAATTCGGCCTGGCGCGCGATCAGCGTGGCATCCGCCGGTCGACGCGGCGGCGCGCCATCAGGGACGGGAACGCCGGTCAGCGTGGCCGGTTGGCCGGCCATGATGTGGATGTGATGGCCCAGCCGCAGCGCCTCAAGTGGGTCATGGGTGACGAGCAGAACCGTGTGCTCCGCGAGCGATTCCGCGGCCAGTGCCTGGATCTCGTGGCGCGTGATAACGTCTAGCGCCGAGAACGGCTCGTCCATCAGCACGAGCGGGCGATCTTCCATCAGGGTACGGGCCAGTGCGGCGCGCTGACGCATTCCGCCGGACAGGGCCTCGGGAAGCGCCTCTGCCCAACCATCCAGACCGACCCGGGCTAGCAGCTCGCAGCCGCGCTCCTGCCTGTCGGGCTCGCCGCGCAGTGCCGCGCCGAGCACGACGTTTTGCACGACGCTCAGCCAAGGCAGCAGCAGGTCCTGCTGGGCCATGTAAGCAAGCCGCCCGGCGGGCGTGCCGCCGTCGCTGCAGATAACGCGGGCATTGGCTCCCGGGGGCGCGAGGCCTGCGATGAGGCGCAACAGGCTGGTTTTGCCCACTCCGCTTGGGCCCAGGAGGCAACTCCACCGACCGGCGGGCAACGAGAGCTCGAGCCCGTCGAACAAGGGGGTGCCACCGAAGCTCAAGCGGGCCTCGGAAAGCTCGAGCGAAAAAGCGGGCGATGACGTGGGTGACAACTTGAACAAACTCCCTTCGCCGGCATGACCCGGATCAGGTTCAAGGGGTCGTTCCCGTTGAGTCGGAACCTCTCAGCCGGTTATCCGGCTCCCCCGTACAGCGTCAAGTATGATCTGGCACTTCGGCATTGTCAGCCGAATTCAAGCCGATCCCCAATGCCCCAGACGACGTAGCATTCAGGTGGCATTATCACGTAAAGCTCTGCGAACCGCACCGAAAGCAGCTCGGCATCGAGATTAAGCCGCCAAGCTCGCATGGGCATTGACACTTTAAGTCGTTGTTTGGAGCGGGCAGGGGCTATTACGGTCTTGGTATGACCCCAATATCGTGCAAGCGTCAGCGCTTTCCGCCCGAGATCATCCAACATGCCGTTTGGCTTTACGCACGATTTACTCTGTCGTTCCGTGACGTCGAGGACCTGCTGGCCGAGCGCGGGATCGATGTTTCTAACGAGACGGTTCGACGCTGGTTTCTGAAGTTCGGCCGGCTGATTGCGTGCAATCTCCGTGGTAGCCGTCCGCGCGCCAGTGCGCGTTGGCATCTCGACGAAATGGTCATCAAAACACGTGGCCAAAAACACTGGTTGTGGCGGGTGGTCGACGACGAAGGCGAGGTGTTCGAGTTCCTGGTCCAGCCACGACGCTGCGCTAAATCAGCGCGACGATTACTAAGAAATCTGTTGAAGAAGCAAGGCTTCGCGCCGACGCGCATCACCACTGACAAGCTCAAATCCTACGCCGCCGCCATTCGCGAAGAATGGCTGACTGCAGTTCACGATCAGGGATTACGAGCGAACAATCGAGCGGAGAACTCACACCAGCCGGTGCGACGACGAGAACGAAAACAACAGCGCTTCAAATCACCTGGATCTACCCAACGGTTCCTTTCGATCCACGCCGCTGTCTACAACGCCTTCTACGTTCAACGCCATCTTCTATCGCGCCGCATCCACAAACAGTTCCGAGCTGAGGCGTTTGCTGTTTGGCAGCGAAGCTGGCTTACAGCCTGATCCGGATCACGGTCGAATTCTGATGCCAGCGGCAGTCAGCGTATCAATGCCCTACGATGAGCCAGAAACCCTCTCTTATGCAATCAGACTAATCTGTCCCATAGGCGCTGACGTCAGATAGTGCCAAAAATCGAAAAAAAATATTGCGCCGCAGCATAATTATCGACTATCTATGCTGCGTCGCAACGATCACGGTACGCGCCCGGCTCATTTTCCCGTAGACGATGCGCCAAGAATTCTTTCGATACCACGTTCAAACCGTGAAACGGATCGTCCGCTTCGCGTGCTCTCATTTCGTCCGGATACTTCATGCATTTACTCATCGCCTACCGCGATCAGTGGTTTGGTAACATTCGCAGTGACGTCCTCGCCGGTCTCGTGGTTGCCCTGGCCCTAATTCCTGAGGCCATCGCCTTTTCGATCATTGCCGGCGTCGACCCGAAAATCGGCCTTTACGCCTCTTTCTCGATTGCCGTCCTCGTCGCCTTTACCGGCGGTCGGCCGGGCATGATTTCTGCCGCTACCGCTGCCACAGCCGTGCTCATGGTGACTTTGGTTCGCGACTATGGTCTAGAATATCTACTGGCAACGACGGTGCTCGCCGGGCTGCTGCAAATCGCTGCGGGCCTGCTGCGGCTTGGATACGTTATGCGGTTTGTGTCACGCTCCGTGATGACCGGCTTCGTCAATGCACTCGCCATTCTGATTTTTCTGGCGCAATTGCCGGAACTGATCGGCGTGCCGTGGCTGACCTATGTGATGGTCGCCGCCGGCCTCGCCGTGATCTATCTTCTTCCGTTCGTCACGAAAGCGATTCCATCGCCGCTCATCTGCATTGTAGCACTCACCTCGGTCACGTTGCTCTTTGGGTTAGATCTACGCACTGTCGGCGACATGGGCGAACTCCCGTCAACGCTCCCGGTCTTTCTCACTCCCGACATCCCGCTGACCTTCGAAACACTAGGCATCATCCTGCCCTATGCGGCGGCGGTGGCGGCGGTTGGCTTGCTTGAATCCCTGATGACCGCCTCGATCGTCGACGAATTGACTGGCCGGCCAAGCAACAAAAACCAGGAATGCATCGGCCAGGGCATCGCCAATACGGCGACCGGGTTCGTCGGTGGCATGGCTGGCTGCGCGATGATCGGCCAGTCGATTATCAACATAAAGTCGGGCGGGCGGGGCCGGCTGTCGACTTTCTGCGCAGGCGCTTTCCTGCTGTTTTTGATCGTCGTGCTCGGTGATTGGGTAAAAATGATCCCGATGGCAGCCCTCGTCGCAATCATGATCATGGTATCGATTGGCACGTTTAGCTGGTCGTCTATCAAGAGTCTCAAAACCCATCCGCGCAGCTCGTCGGTGGTGATGCTGGCAACGGTGGTCTGTGTTGTCGTCACCCATAATCTGGCAATCGGTGTTCTTGTCGGCGTCCTCCTGTCGGGGTTGTTCTTCTCCTGGAAGATCGCGCAGATCTTTCGAATTACATCAACTCTGTCCGCTGATGGTCGGCATAGAAGCTATAGGGTGGAAGGTCAGGTGTTCTTCGCGTCGGCAGCCGACTTCACCGCCGCCTTCGATTTTGGGGAAGTGCTCGAGAAAGTGACGATCGACGTCAGTCGTTCCCATATCTGGGATATTTCCAGCGTCGCCGCACTCGATATGATCGTCCTCAAATTTCGCCGGGAAGGTGCAGAGGTCGATATCGTCGGCATGAACAAGGCCAGCGAAACCATCGTCGACAAGCTGGCTGTTCACGACAAGCCCGGCGCGCTTGATCAGCTCATAGGCCATTAGGGGGACGACATTGAACCAACTCATCGCCCTCATCGACGGCTCGGTCTATTCGCAGAGCGTCTGCGACTACGCTGCCTGGGTCGCAAAGCGAACCGGGTCCGCCGTCGAACTGCTGCATACCATCGGCCGACGCGAAACAGATAGCGCGCCGGCCAATCTGACCGGCAACATCATATTGGGCGCGCGCACGTCGCTACTCGAAGAACTGAGCGATCTGGACGAGCAGCGTGCGAAACTTTTCCACAAGCGTGGCCGGGCGATCCTCGACGACGCCAAGGCCAGTATAGAAGCCGCGGGTGTCACCGATGTGACGGCACGTCTACGGATCGGCGACATCATCAAGACGGTCGCCGAGAGAGAAAACGCTGCCGACATGGTCGTGATCGGCAAGCGTGGCGAAGCGGCTGATTTCGCCAGCATGCATCTCGGCTCCAACCTCGAGCGCATCGTGCGCGGCTGCCGGAAGCCCGTTTTTATTGCCGCGCGCGCGTTCATGCCGATCAAAAATTTTCTAGTCGCCTTTGACGGCGGCGCCAGCAGCATGAAGGCTGTCGACTACATCGCCTGCAATCCACTATTCGCCGGCCTGCAATGCCACCTGCTGATGGCCGGCGCCGACACGCCGGAAACCCGTGCCCAGCTCGATGACGCATGCCTCTCGCTCAAAGCCGGCGGCCTCGATGTCGAGGCAGGCATCACCAACGGTCGGGCTGAGGCGGTGATCGCGCACGCGGTCGAAACCGACGGAATTGACCTGCTCGTCATGGGTGCCTACGGGCACTCGCGCATCCGTAGCCTGATCATCGGCTCGACTACCACCCAGATGATCCGCTCCTGCAAGATACCGATCGCGCTGTTTCGTTGAAGTGCTGGGGCTCCGCGGAAGTACCTCGCGGTAATGTGACTCCGCGTGCGCGAGTTGACCCGTGGTCTGCAGGCGTTTGGCCTCCTCCAGCCGCGCCGGCATGTCGATTCGCCCGCCTGCCAACGTCGGCGGCAAGCCCGCTTATCCGACGG
>Ga0302135_10000361_pt1 | contig 27524 bp, 26 predicted proteins | sample CBN3_surface_MG_FD_203119 | JGI IMG/M metagenome (GOLD analysis project Ga0302135, IMG submission 203119) | Marine microbial communities from Western Arctic Ocean, Canada - CBN3_32.1 | ecosystem: Environmental > Aquatic > Marine > Oceanic | place: Canada: Western Arctic Ocean | collected...
AACGTGCTGGCAACCCTTGGGCTGATCACGTCCTCCTACGGGTTGTGGATGGGCGTCGAGGGCGGTGATCATGCCGAGATCGTCGACAAGGACCGCTTCCGCTACATGCGGCTCGAATTCAAGGATGACAAGATTATCGGCGCGTTGAGCCTGGGCCTGACCCAGCATGTCGGCGTGCTGCGCGGCCTGATCCAGACTGAGGCGCCGCTCGGAGGCTGGAAGAAAAAGCTCAAGGAGGACCCCTTGCGCATCATGGAGGCCTACCTCGCACAGGTCCATCTGACCGGACCGAGCTGAGCCGCCCGCGCGATGAAGGTTCGCCTGCGCCTGTTCGCCAGCCTTAAGCCGTTCGCGCCGGCCGGGGCGGCGGCGGGGGAATTCGACCTCGAGCTGCCCGACGGCACCACGCCCCAGCAAGTGATCGAGCAGCTCTCGCTGCCGCCGCGAATCACGGCGTTGGTAATGATCGATGGCCGCCACCAAACCCCTGAAGACGTCGCGCAGCGAGCGCTGCTTAACGGTGAGGTCCTGGCCATCGCGCCCCCCATTGCGGGCGGCTGACTTGGCCCGCGAGGAGATTGCGGCGGTCGAGCTTGAAATGGGCTTCTCCCACGGAGAAATTCTTCGCCTACTGCCTGCGGCGCTCGAGGGCCGCGCCCATCGTGTCCGGGGCCAGGAGATCGTTGCCGAAGACGAGCACGGCACTATCTGCATCACGCTCGCCGACGAACGCAAACGCCGAGTCGGGCCTTTTCTCGAAATGCCCGTGACCGGCGTATCGATCCGCTACGATGGGATGTCCGCCGCCCAGGCCGAACATTTTTTGACCCGCTTCCGCCTGCATTATCAGCGCGGCGGCGGCTGAGACGGGGCCGGCGATGAAACTGTTTGGCCTGACGGGCGGATCGGGCGCGGAAAAGGCCGCCCTTCTGGTCGCCGTCGTACCCGAGTTGACCGCGCTCGGCCTGAGCGTGTCGGTAACAAAATTAATAAATCATGCGTTCGACATCGACCGCCCGGGCAAGGACAGCTTCCTTCACCGTGAGGCCGGTGCCACCGAGGTTCTGGTCCTCTCGCGCCATCGTTGGGCGCTGATGCATGAGCGCCGCGGCGGGGCGGGAAGCGACCTATCGGCCCTGCTGGCGCGAATGAGCCCGGTCGACCTCGTGATCGCGTTGGGCTTTCACGACAACCCCCATGCCAAACTCGAGATTGAAGATGACCAAGAGGCGGAACCGCGATGGCGGACCGATCCGAGCATCGTCGCCCTGGTCAGCCGGACCCCGCCCGACGCCACGGATCGGTCCAAGCCTGCGCCGCAGCGACTGGCCTTCGACGATGCACCGGCGATCGCGCAATTTATCGCAGAGCGGGCCGAACCGGTACTTCCGTAACTTCCCGGTCTCGTCGCGCATCGCGAAATGGGTTATATTTCTGCCAACGTCGCTTAGGCGCGAGTAAAGCAACCCCGGAGGCCCGCGTGACGCTCCCCGACGACCGCGTTCCTTATTTTCTGACGCCCGGGCCGCTGACCACCAGCGACGCCACCCGCAACGCCATGATGCGCGACTGGGGTTCGCGCGACGCGGACTTTATTGCGCTCACTGCGAGGGTCCGCGACCGGCTCGTTGCGCTGGTCGGGGGCGGCGACGACTATGTTTGCCTGCTCCTCCAAGGCAGCGGTACCTTTGCCGTCGAGGCCGCGCTCGCCAGTCTGATTCCACCGGATGGCGGCCTACTCGTCGCTGCCAACGGCGCTTATGGCCGCCGACTGGCCGAGATTGTCCGGCGCCTGGGGCGTGCCTACACCTTGTGGGAGACGCCGGAAGACCGACCCGTCGACGCGGTTGAGCTCGGCCGCCGGCTCGCGGCGGATACGAGCCTGGGCCAAGTGGCGGTCATCCATTGCGAAACGACGTCGGGAATTCTGAACCCGCTGGCCGAGATTGCCGAGGTCTGCGCCGAGCACGGCCGGGGCCTGCTGGTCGACGCCATGAGCACCTTCGGCGCGCTGCCCATCAATGCCCCGGCTTTGTCAATCGAGGCGCTCATGGCCTCATCGAACAAATGCCTCGAGGGCGTTCCGGGTATCGGCTTCGTAATCGCACGGACCAGCGCCTTGGGCAAAGCCGAAGGGCGCTCGTCGTCGCTCAGCCTAGACCTGCACGCCCAGTGGCAGGGCTTCGAGGCGAACGGTCAATGGCGTTTCACCCCGCCGGTCCAGGTTCTAGCCGCACTCGACGCCGCGCTCAGACAACACGCCGCGGCGGGCAGTGTTGCGGGTCGGGGCGTGCGTTATGCAGCCAACTGCCAGGCACTGGTATCCGGCATGCGCGAGCTGGGCTTCGAAACCCTGCTGGATGACGCCGTCCAGGCGCCCATCATCGTGACGTTTCGCGAACCCGCCGATCCAAATTACGACTTCGCCAAGTTCTATGGCGCTCTCCATGAACGCGGCTACGCCATCTATCCGGGCAAGCTCACCAGTGCTCCGAGCTTTCGGATTGGCTGCATAGGCGCCATCGACGCCGAGGTCATCGCCGGCGCCGTTGAGGCCGTAGCGAACGTACTGGCCGAACTAGGCATCACCAGTGGCGCGCCCCCGGCCCAATGACTGTCACTCTCGATCATATCCGCGAGGCCCACCGGTTGCTTGAGGGCGCCGTGGAACGCCGCCGACCCTAGCGTCACGGACCCTCTCAGCCATCACCGGCGCTAACATCTTCCTGAAGTTCGAAAACCTGAAATTCACGGGTTCCTTCAAGGATCGTGGCGCCTACGTCAAGCTGTGCCAGTTGGGCGAGAGTGAGACACGCGCAGGCGTTATCACCGTTTCCGCAGGTAACCATGCCTAGGGCGCCGCCCACCATGCGGGGCGACTGGGTATTCCCGCCACCATCGTGATGCCACGCCACGCCCCCTTCGCGAAGATCGAGAATACGGAAAAGCTGGGTGCGCAGGTGGTGCTCTCGGGCGATAGCGTCGGCGAAGCCGCTCAGGAAGCGCGGCGACTGGCCGAGACTAAAGGGCTGACCCGGATCCACCCGCACGATGATGAGGCGATCATCGCGGGTCAGGGTACCGTTGCTCTAGAGATGCTCAAGGATGCGCCCGATCTGGACGTCCTTGTCCGTGCCCGTAGGCGGCGGTCTGATCTCTGGTATGGCGATTGCGGCCAAGGCGCTGCGCCCCGATATCGAAGTGATCAGCGTCGAGACTACGCAATATCCTGCCGTGCGCCGTGCCCTCAACGCACAGCCGAGCGAAGCCGGCGGACGCACCATTGCCGATGGCATCGCGGTGGGAACGACCGGAGCGATCACCCTGCCGATCATTCGGGAAACGGTGGGCGACGTGGTGCTGGTCGACGACGCGGTAATCGAAGAAGCCGTCGTCTTACTGCTTGATGTCGGGAAAACCGCCGCCGAAGGGGCGGGCGCCGCCGCCCTTGCCGCGGTTCTCGATGACCGTCCGCGATTTTCCGGGCGCAAGATCGGTATCGTCCTCTCCGGCGGCAATATTGATCCGCGCGTTCTGGCCTTGATCATCCACCTGAGACTGGTCCGCACCGGGCGCCGCGCGCGCCTGCAGATCCAGATTCCGGATCGACCCGGCATGTTGGCGGAGATCTCGTCGCAGATCGCCGAGGCCGGTGCCAACATCATCGAGGTGCATCACGAACGTGCGCTCTCGGGGCTGCCGGTCACGGCGATCGATCTGTTCATCGTCGTCGAAACCCGCAGCAGCGAGCATGTCGACGAGCTTGTTGGCCGGCTGAGCACAGCCGGCTATGCGACCTGCCGGATGGGCAGCAGTCTCGGCTCAGAGATCGCCAAAGACTCGGCCGAGTGCTAAACTGCATCTGGATGCCGTGACAGCCACGAGGCGATCATGGCAGCTGACATTACATTCCGAAACTCAAGGTCCGGGTTCACATCAAAATGACCGACCGCGCCCAGTTGGGTGGGAATTTTTTCGTTTCCGCCAACTCCCGCATACTCGACATGATGAACGATCCGTCCTATTTTATCCCGTTCCTGCGTGACGATGGCTAGGTAGTGATGCTGAATAAGTTCGAGATTTTTTGTATGGTTCCCTACGACAAAAAGTCCTGACACCACTCCGAGCGAAATCCCGTCTTCGGGTGTCTGTCCACGGCAACGAACGGAACGCTAGCCCTTGTCAGAGAAGCCCGCCAGCGGCCCCTACGTGGCACGGCAGACCAGCCCGATTGTCTCTCTGACCCTGGTAATCGCCGTCGGGCTGGGATGGACCGCCGCAACTGCCCTGACGCGCCTGTGCATCGAATCGGGCATCCCCTATTTTGTAATGGTCTTCTGGCCCAACGTGTTGGGGGCCGTCATTGCGGGCACATGGCTGCTCGTCAAACGGCGCCGCGTGCCTCTCGGCTGGCGCTACCTCAAGCTGTACGGCCTGCTCGGCCTGCTCGGCAATGCCCTGCCGGTCGTCGTCATCGTATTTGTCGCGCCTCGCATTCCGCTCGGCGTCTTCACCATCGACATGGCGCTCGAACCAGCCTTTACCTACGGATTCGCATTGATCCTGGCACTCGAACGGTTTCACGCGGTCCGCTTCTTCGGTCTCCTTCTAGGCCTTGGCGGGCTCACGCTTATTATCTTGCCCCAGGCGGGCCTGCCGTCCCCCGATATGGTCCCGTGGGTTGCACTGGGGCTAGCAGCGCCGCTGAGCTGGGCTATCCTGAGCGTCTGGATTGCCCGCTACCGCCCGCCCGAGGCCGACGCTGTGGTCATCACATTCGGTCTGACCGTTGCATCGGTACTCTGGACCCTGCCGCTGTTGTTCGCGACGGGCGACTGGTCGTGGGTTCCAACCCAATTTGGCGCCGGCGAAGGCATGATGATCGCGATAGCCGCGGTAGTGATCGTCACATGGGTCATTGCCTTCGAATGCATCCGGCTTGCCGGCCCGGTTTTCTACGCAGCCTGGGGCTATGTCTCGACGCTCGCGGGCATCGTGGTTGGCATCGTGGTGTGGCATGAATTTCATAGCGCCTGGGTCTGGGCGGCCGCCGCTGTCATTCTCGCCGGGCTGTTTCTGCTCAACCAGACGACGCGCCAGGCCCGCATACTATCGCCCGAATGATCGCACAGCGACTGTTCACCGACATCGCTCTCCGTTAGGCTTATAGGCGAACCCAATCACGATTGACCCCGTACGACCATGAGCGACAGCTCGATCACTACGCCCCCGGCATCCAAGCGCCCCCTCGGGGCGGCGCTCTCACTGCTCATGGTTTTCACCATCGGCATGGGCTGGGCGGGCGGCTACGCGCTCAACCGGGCCGCCGTAGAAGCCGACATCCCCCTGCTCCCCTACGCCTTCCTTCAGCTCGCCGGCTCGGCGGTAATCCTCAGTGTAGTGCTAGCGCTTCGCCGGGAACGCCCGCCCCTCGACTTCTCACACCTCAAGCTCTATGCGATCTCGGGCGTGACCGCCGTGGGCATCCCGTACCTCGCCATCATCTACGCCGCCCCGCATGTGCCCGTTGGCGTGCTCACCCTTGATCTGACGCTCGAGCCCGCCTTTACCTACGCGTTTGCGTTGCTCCTCGCGCTCGAACGTTTCCACCGGGTGCGCCTGGTCGGGCTAGTGATCGGCCTGATCGGCCTCGCGATCATCCTCGTGCCCGAGACGGGCCTGCCCTCGCGCACCATGGTGCCATGGGTTCTGCTCGGCCTGCTTGCCCCAATCAGCTGGGCGATATTCAGTGTCTACATCGCTGTTGTCCGCCGTCCCGAACAGAGCGGGGTGCTGATCTGCTGGGGTTTGTTCACAGCCTCTGCCCTGGCGATCCTTCCAGCCTTGGTGATAACCGGTGATTTTTGGTGGTTCACCCAACCGTTCGACAACGACGACCTGATCGTGCTGGGCGCTATCCTCTACAACCCGATCGTCTGGTTTCTCGCGGTCGAATGCGTGCGCCTGACCGGGCCCGTGTTTTATTCCCTATGGGGCTATATCGGTACACCTGCAGGCATGGTGCTAGGCATCCTATTCTTCGACGAGCGCCATTCCCTCTGGATTTGGGGCGCGCTCGTGTTGCTCATTATCGGGCTCTACCTGGTCAACCGCACGAGCGCCGAGGCGCGTCGATCGCGTCGCGAGGCCACCGATTTCACTTGATCTGCCTTCGTGGCAGATGGTACCGCCCATGCCATCGCGCGGTTAAGACGGCCTTCAAATTTTGCTTCCACCATGGCAGGCCGAGGCCGATAGATGATCGACACTCCCTCCTCACGCCGACGATTCCTGGCCGCTTACGCGGCCGCGGCCGGGGCCGGATTTGGCGCGGGCGAAGCCCGTGCCGCGAGCCCGCCCGAAGGGTCGCGCCGGAACTGCGCGCTGGCATACTACTCGGGCGAGAAACGCAAGAGGAAGCTCGCCGCCGCCTCCAGGCTGTCGTCGACGTCGTCAAGGCCGGCAAGCCGATCCGCATCACTCTCCCCGCGCCCGTAGCGGTAATCGAACCCGGCACCAATTTCTATATTAGGTAACTTCCAGAGATAGAACCCCAACCCGTAGCGGGTGTTCGGGTAGAAAGCCTCCATTCATTCGACGTCGACAATCGACAGGGGAACCACATCGAATTTATCGCTGCCCTCATAGGCCTGCTCCGCCCGGAAGGCGAGCCCCATCCGCGCCGTGGACTCCAAGGAGCCGCCGCCGCTACGTCCGCCGAGCGGCGTGCCCAGAACGGGATAGCCGTGGGGCCCCCGTTCGGGCTCACCGGTGTCCGCGTTGGCCACCGCCTCGTGCGGAACCATCAACGGGGACGCATCCGTCTCGGGCATCGGCGCCGTCCCGAGAATACCGCCTTCGATCACCGGCTGCGGCACCGGCGTCGCGGCGGAGGGCGCACCCGACACCGTACCGGGCCAACGCCGGAACATCCACGGGCGATGGTTCGGCGGAGACCAGCAGCGGCTGGGCCGGTGCCGCGGCCTGAACGGCGGGTCACGGCCCTTCGATCAGATGCGCCGGAATCGCCGTCCAGGGCGGTTCCGTGTAGCTGCTGACGGTTGTGGTGGGGGCCTGGACGTAAACCGAAGCGCTGGCGGGCAACGGACCGCTGCCCGCCGCATCGTAGACGGCGTTGGCCTGACGGGGAAACACCAGAACCACGTGGCGGGAGATTTCGTCGCGCAACCCCGGCGCCATATCGACCGTCGCGCGCACGATCTGTGGCAAGAGCGGCGGGTAACGATCGATCGCGGTTACCGCCGCCAGGCCCATTACGGCGCCCGCCGCGCGGCGGCGGGATTCGTCGATTACCTCGACGAGCTCCACGTTGGTCGTATCGAAGCCGGCCATGCCATAGTGACTGACGCCGAGATTGGCCTGCCGGGCGGCATCGGTGATTATGGCGGCGGCGTCGCGCGGGATTGATCCGATCTGCGCGTGAGCCAGGCTAACGGTCAGTCCCGCCGCCACGACAAGCGCGGTCACCGTCCCGAGCCGGGCCAGACCCCATTTTCGAATGATCCGTTGCTCGGCGCCTGCGCGCTGCGTTCCCAAACCGCTTCCTCCCTTCGGAGAGTCGATTTCAAGCGTAATCGGATCGGAAATTTCTCACAACGACTTTCCCGCCACGTCGCCGGTGCGGGCTGGGTCTAGCACGTCGCGCTAGCGATGGGTGAAGGCCGCTCGTCGGGAGAGGGGCGCAGCCCAGGAATGAGAAATGGAGAACAGGGACGGGAGTCGTTCCGCCAAGCTTATACCCAACGCAAAGATGACGAAGGTTAAGCAGAGCTAGGCTGCCCAAAACGAGCCAGCCGAGTGCGTTGAAGAAGGCCGCGTGCAAGGCGCAAACTGCTCCGGGAAATCTCAGGCTGCGCCGGTCACCGACCAAACCGCCGGGTACAAAAACAGTGCCCCGATTCGTAGCGTGACTGAGGGCCATAACGATGTCTCCTCGTCCGGTTGCCCGCGCCTACCCTCATAAGGCGTAACGGTTAAGGATTCGTTTCAATTCCACGAAGAATTGCCTCCGCTGAGAGGCTATTCCGGCTACCATCCGCGCACAGGTTGGGGGTGAAGCGCCATGATCCGATTGGGCATCGATGTCGGAGGGACGTTTACGGACGTCGTCCTATTCGACGACGTCTCGGGCCAGGTTGAGACGGCCAAGCTCCCGACCACGCCCGACGATCTGTCGATCGGCGCGGCCGATGGCGTGCACAGGATCCTCGAGCAGGCGGGATTTGGCGGAGATAGGGTTGCGTTCGTCGGACACGGCACGACCATCGCAACCAACCTGCTTATCGAGGGTAAGGGCGCGCGCACCGCCCTGCTCACGACCCGGGGGTTTCGGGACATACTCGAAATTCGCCGGCTTTCGCGCCACGACCGGGCCGATCTATACGACCTCTTCTTTGCCAATCCCACACCACTCGTGCCTCGGCGGCTGTGCCGCGAACTCAACGAGCGCATACTCTACGACGGTACCGTGGAGCGGCCCCTCGGTACCACCCATCTCGATACCGCGATCGGTGATTGCGTGAGCGAAGATATTGAGGCTCTGGCACTCTGCCTTCTCAACGCGCCGGTCAATCCCGCCCATGAACAGCAGGCGGCAAGCCGAGCACGCAACCTCCACCCCGCTTTGTTCGTCACGGCGTCGAGCGAGGTAAACCCTGAAATCCACGAATACGAGCGCATGAGTACGACTGTGATCAACGCCATGCTGGGGCCGAAATGCGCCCGCTATAGCGATGCTGTGAGCGAGCGCTTTGCCGCCGAAAAAATCAGTGCGCCGGTTCATTTCATGCAGTCGAACGGCGGTCTTGCCAGCGCTGAGTTGATCGGTCAGCGGCCCGTAGCCCTACTCGAATCGGGCCCCGCCGGCGGCGTGACTGCGGCCCTCTCCCTATGCCGCGCGCTGGACGCCCCTCACGCGATCACGGGCGACATGGGCGGCACCACCTTCGATGTTTCGCTGATCCGGGATTTTCGTCCGGAAATCCGCCACGGAACCCACTTGCACAGCCATGTGGTACGGATGCCGACGCTCGCGATCGAATCGATCGGCGCCGGGGGCGGCTCAATCACCTGGGTAGATGGCGGCGGTGGCCTTCGCGTCGGACCCGAAAGTGCCGGCGCCGACCCTGGCCCGGCCTGCTACGGCCGGGGCGGCGAACGAGCAACGGTCACGGATTGTAATCTCGTGCTGGGCTACCTCGACCCCGATGATTTCCTCGGCGGCGAGTTTTCGCTCGATGCCGAAGCCGCCCACCGGGCGGTGAACGACCTTCTGGCACAACCGTTGGGTATGGACCTCATGGCTGCGGCCCAGGCGGCCCGCGTGCTCGCCAACGCGCTCATGGCCCAGGCTATACGGCTGGTGACGATTGAACGGGGCTTCGATCCGCGCGAGTGCATCTATATCCCCTACGGCGGCGCGGGACCGATTCATGCCGTTGATCTCGCCCGCGAACTCGACCTCGAAAAAATCGTCGTGCCGCCTCTTCCCGGCCTGTTTTCCGCCTGCGGTATGCTGATCGCCGACATGCAGCAGGATCTCCAGGCGCCGGTCAATGCCAGCCTGGCCGAACTCGGCGCCGACGAGATCGAAACGCGCCTGGGCGCGTTGGAAGCCAAAGCCCATGACCGCATGGCCGCGTCGGGCCTCGATCCAGCGGCGGTCAAACTGCGCCGGCGCGCGGATTGCTGCTATCTCGCCCAAGCCGAAACCATCACGGTCGATTTTTCCGCCGACCGGCCGGTGGATAGCGCCGCGTTCACACGCCTCGCCGACGAGTTTGCCGCCGCCCACCGGCAGTTATGGAATTTCGACCAACCGGGACGCGCGATCGTCCTGGTCAACCTACGCATCGAGGCCATCGGGCGATTGGACGGCTTTGCGGCCTTGGCGAGCGAAGTGTGGGCCGGCGCGCCCCGGCCCAAAGGCGAGCGCACGGTTCACCTCGCGAGCGGGCCCACGACCCTGCCGGTATTCTCCCGCGCAGAACTCGGGCCCAGCCACCGCATCGAAGGCCCCGCGATCATCACCGAACCCAGTTCCGCGGTGGTTCTCCATGCCGGCCAGAGCGCCGCGGTCGATACGGGGCGTAACCTGGTCATCGATCTTGCGAGGAACGGTTGATGGACAAAGTCACCTACGAGATTATCCGCAACGGGCTTTACGCCGTGGCGCGCGAGATGAAAATTGCCATGATGCGCACCGCCGCCAGCCCGATCATCCATTCCGGCGGCGATGTTTCGGCGGCGATCTTCGATGCCGATATGCAGCTCGTCGCCCAGGGCAACGACATCCCGACCATGCTCGGCTCGGCGGTTATCTCGACCCGCACGATGGTCGAGGCGGTCGGGGTCGATAATCTGGAGCCGGGCGACGTGATCGTGGGCAACGACGCCTATCTTTCCGGCGGCAACCACCAGCCGGACGTCCAGTTTACCCGGCCCGTATTCATCGACGGTACGATTGTCGGCTACACCATGACTCGGGGTCACTGGTCGGACATCGGCGGCCAGAGCCCGGGCAGTTACGCCCCCGTCACCTGGGACATCTTCGGCGAAGGCATCCGCATCCCGCCGGTCCGCCTGTTCCGGCGTGATGAGGTCGTACCCGACGTCATGACCCTGATTATCCACAATACCCGCGACCCGGCCAACCGCGAGCTCGACATCCAGGCCCAGTACGCCGGCACGGTGGTCGGTGAGCGGCGCCTGCTCGCACTGGCCGAAAAATACGGCGCGGGCGCGGTGGCAGACACCATGCGTGAGGCACTCGACTATTCCGAGCGGCTGATGCGGGCCGAAATCGAGTACATCCCCGACGGGGTTTACGAGGCCGAGGACGTTATCGAGCCGGTCACCGCACCCGGCTGGTCCGACGCCCTGGTCCCGATCCGCGTGCGGATCGAGGTGGTGGGCGATTCCGTCTCGGTCGATTACACGGGCAGCGGCGATCAGGTCCGCGGCGGCGTCAACTGCCCCCTCGCAGTGACGCTTAACAGCACCTGGTTCACCTTCAAGGCGGTGACCGACCCGGCGATCCCCATCAACCAGGGCTGTTACCGGCCCATCACTGTCTCCGCACCCGAGGGATCGATCCTCAATTGCCGCCTGCCCGCCTCCGTCGTGTCGGGCAACACCGAAACCTCGCCCCGGGTGATCGACCTGCTGCTGACCGCATTGGCGCCCGCGATTCCGAACCGGGTCATTGCGCAAAGCTACGATACCGCGGGCACGGCGGTGTTCGGGGGCCACGATCCCGTGGCAGCGCGTCGCAAGGCGCTGGGCCGCGACTATGTCGGCGCCATCGACGTCCATGGCGGTGGGCTGGGCGCTCGGCCCGACAAGGACGGTGTCAGCGCGATTCGTGTTCATGTCGGCAATGTGGGCAGCCAGTCGGTCGAGCAGATCGAATTTTCCTCGCCGCTCACGGTGGAGGAATGGGCGCTTGTGCCCGACAGTGGCGGCGCGGGCCGCTGGCGCGGAGGCTTAAGCGCGCGTCGCGTCTACCGGGTGGAATTCGAAGAAGCCAGCCTGAGCACCAATGGCGAGCGCGGGCGCATCGCGCCGGCGGGATTGTTCGGTGGTGCGGCAGGAAGCCTGATGGCCAACGAAATTCGTCACGCCGAGGGGAACACCGAGCTGCTTCCGGCCAAGGGCCCACCGCGCACCGTGCGCGTGGGCGACCGAGTGGTCATTCTGCCCGCGGGCAGTGGCGGCTACGGCGATCCGCTTGAGCGCGAGCCTGGCCGTGTGCTGGATGACGTGCTCGACGGTTACGTTAGCGCCGATGCAGCACAACGCGTCTACGGCATAGTTCTGGATTCCGATAGCCATAGCGTCGATCTCGCAGCCACCGAGGCGCATCGCACCAAGCTGCGCGCGACGCGCGACGCCTCGACCTAACCCGCCGCCGTGAATCCTTTGGGCAGGCCCGCTCGGGACAGGCTGCCGTAGAGCGGCGCATTGGGCAGAGCGGCGGCAACTATTTCGCGCACCTTGACCAGCGCGTCGAGGTCGATCCCCGTGGCAACCCCCATCGCTTCGAACATGAAGGCCAAGTCTTCAGTCACGACATTACCCGTTGCCTTGGGCGCATAGGGGCAGCCGCCCAAGCCGCCCAGCGAGGCATCGAACTCCCGAACGTCCTCCTCGTAGGCCGCGAAGGCGTTGGCCAGCCCAAGCCCGCGGGTGTCGTGGAAATGACAGGCCACGGCCACGGGCGCGACCGCACCCTGCACCGCACGGACCAGGCGGCGCACATGGCCGGGATCGGCGAAGCCCACCGTATCGCCAAGCACGATTTCATCTGCGCCGCGTGCGGCCATCTCGCTCGCCAGCTCGACTACCCGGCCCTCGTCCACCCGGCCCTCGTAGGTGCAGCCGAAGCTGGTCGAGAGCGCCGCGGACAGGACGAACCGCGGCACGTCGGGGCCAGCGTCGCGCAGCGCGACGATGCGCCCGAAATCTGCGACGGACTCGTCGGTCGAGCGGCGCACGTTGGCCTGGTTGTGGCTCTCGCTGACCGAGAGCACGAACACCATCTTGGCCACACCGAGCGCCACGCCCCGCTCCGCGCCCTTCAGATTGGGTATCAACGCGACTGAGGTTAAGGCATCGAGCGCAAGGGCGTGGGTCACAACCGCCTCGGCGTCGGAGAACTGGGGGATCAGCTTGGGCGGCACGAAGGAGCAGACCTCGATCTCGCGCACACCCGCCGCCGCTTCCGCATTGATCCACGCGATCTTGGCCGCAGTGGGCATGAAATCGGCAATATTCTGCAGCCCGTCGCGCAAGCCAACTTCCCGGATACGCAGTCCGGACGCTTGCGTCATCACGGCCCCTAGCGTCCCTTGAAGCGCGGCGGGCGCTTCTCGTTGAAGGCTAGCACGCCCTCGCGGCGGTCCTCGGTGGGGATTAGGTGGTTATAGGCCTCGATCTCGACCGCCATGCCTGTGCGTTGGTCCATTTGCAGGCCCCAGTGAATTGCCTTCTTGGTCTGGCGGATCGAGAGCGGCGCGTTGGCGCAGATCGCCTCGGCCAGCGCCCGCGTCTCGGTCATCAATTCCCCCGGTGCGCAGAGCCGGTTGACGATGCCCCAGTCGGATGCGGTCTCAGCCGAGACCGGCCGACCCGACCAGATAATCTCCTTGGCCCGGCGCTCGCCGATCGCGCGGGGCAGGGTCTGGGTGCCGCCGCCGCCCGGCATGATACCGCGGCTCACCTCGGGCAGGGCAAACCGCGCCACCGTGGAAGCGTAGGCAAAGTCGCAACACAGCATGAGTTCGAAGCCGCCCCCCATCGCCGCGCCATTGACCGCGGCAATCACCGGGACCGGGCAGTCCACGACCGCCAGCATCATGCGCTCGTAGAGTGCGTGCTGGACGAACCAGGTCGTCTCGTCCATGCCTTCGCGCTCCTTGAGGTCGGCGCCGGCGCAAAACGCCTTGTCTCCCGCGCCGGTCACGATCACGCAGCGGACCTCCGCCGCGTCGTGCGCAAGACCGGTGAACAGGTCGAAGAGTTCCTTGCCCATCGCCGTGTTAAACGCGTTACGAACCTCGGGCCGGTTCAGGGTCACGAGCAACAACCCGTCCGGGTCCCGCCCGATGAGAAGGTGGGTGGGATCAGCCGACATCCTGTCCTCCCTTGTCGGGTCCATCGGAAAAAATCTCCGCGCCATGCTCGCCGAGGCCCGGAGCCACCCGGCGGAAGGGCGGCCGCACACCGTCGAACGAGAGTGGCAGACCGACCAGCGCCATATCGAGGCCGGGCGCATCTTGCACCATACCAAGCGCGCGGCTCTGAGGATGGGCGAGCAGCTCGGCGACGCTCTGGATCGGCGCGCAAGGGACACCTGCGCCATCGAGACACGCGATCCAGTCGGCGCTAGTCTTCTTTGCGAACAGCGCTTCGAGCAGCGGAATCAGATCGTCGCGGTTCTCGACGCGCTGGGCGTTATGGGCAAAGCGCGCTTCCTGAGCCAACTCGGCGCGCTCCAGAGCGTCGCACAGCTTTCTAAAGATCCCGTCGTTTCCCGCCGCCACGATGACTTGGCCGTCCGCAGTGGCGAATGCCTGATAGGGCACCATGACCGGCGTGCCCGAGCCCCAGCGCCCGAGTTCGAGCCCGGTGCTCAGGTAGTTCGCGACATGGTACGCCATCCAGGCTATCCCGGTTTCGAGCAGCGAGGTATCGACCAGGCCGCCCTGCCCGGTCCGATGGCGACGCTCGAGCGCGGCCAGTATGCCGATCACCGCCCACAATCCAGCCCCCATATCGATGATCGAGGTGCCGACGCGCACGGGGCCACCACCCTCCTCGCCAGTCACGCTCATGATCCCGGCGAACGCCTGCATCAGCGGATCGTAACCGGGACGCTCGGCCAGCGGGCCTGCCGCGCCGTAAGCTCCGATCGTGCAATAGACGAGCGCTGTCTTTTCCGCCAGCAGCGCCTCCGAGCCCAGGCCGAATTTCTCGGCCACGCCGGGGCGCATGTTCTGGACCAGCACGTCGGCGCGCTCGACGATCAAACGGTGCAGCCCTTCGCGGGCCTTGGCATCGCCGAGATCGACCGCAGCGCCGCGTTTGTCGCGGTTGAGCGTCTGGAATATGGCCGACGTGCCGTGCCAGAACGGCGGGCCCCAGTCCCGCGCGTGATCGCCGCCGCCAGGGTTCTCGATCTTGATCACCTCGGCGCCGAGCCCGCCCAGGATCAGCCCGGCATAGGGCGCCGCCACGCTGTGGCCAAGCTCGATCACGGTGATACCGTCCAGGGGAAGCCGATCATCCATGCCCGCATTGTGACCGATTTGAAGGCCCGGGCAACTCCCGCCGCCCGCTTGCGTGCCTTTGTCCTTTCACGAAGAGTTGATACTGTGTACGCCGCATCGTTCGAAGGAAATTGTTCATGGGAACGTCGCACCGCATCGCCCGGGAGCACCGCCATGTCTACTGGGACAACGCGCTCCCGCCGGTACTGACCATCCGTCCCGGCGACGAGGTCTATTTCGAGACCCTCGACGCTTCGAACGGGCAAATCACACCGGAATCGACGGCAGACGACATTCTAAAATTCGATTTTACCAACATCAACCCCGCGACCGGCCCGGTCTTCGTCGAGGGCGCGGAATCCGGCGATGCGCTTGAGATCACCGTGCTTGAGATGGCGCCCTCGGGCTGGGGCTGGTCGGCCAACATTCCTAATTTCGGCCTCTTGGCCGACGACTTTCCCTTTCCCTACATCCACCATTGGCATTACGACCCTGCCCTGGTCGAGCCGGTGCCCTACGAAGGTACCCACGCGCGGGTCCCCTTTAGGCCGCTTGCGGGCGCCGTAGGCACGGCTCTGGCCGAACCGGGCCGCCACGACATTCTGCCGCCGCGCGAAAGCGTCGGCGGTACCATGGACATCCGCGACATCGGGGTCGGCACGACCCTCTATTTGCCCGTCCAAGTGGCCGGAGCCCTACTTTCAGTGGGCGATCCTCACGCCGCGCAGGGCGAAGGCGAAGTATGCGGCACAGGCGTCGAGAGTTCCATCGACGTCACCCTGCGCATCAACCTCGTCAAGGGTGCTGCGCCAAGCGCACCCCGCTTCGTCACCGCGGGCTCGACCACCGACCACCTCTCGGGCGCGGGTTACGAGGTCACCACGGGAATCGGCCCCGACTTGCTCGAAAATGCGCGCAACGCGCTGCGCCGCATGGTTGAGCATATCAGCGCCCAGCAGAACCTGGCGCCCGTCGACGTCTACCTGATTTGCAGCGCCTGCGCCGATATGCGGCTCAGCCAGGTGGTCGACGATCCCAACTGGATCGTTTCCTGCTACTTCCCGCGGATGGTGTTCACGTAGCCACGCGGGCGCCCACCTCCCGAAAATATCTAGACGGACCTTCTCCCGTGGACGCCAAGCCCCGGCCCAACAAAGATATTTCCGAAGCCATCGTCCATCACCGGGCAGGCCGATTCGACAGCGCTCTCGCACTTTGCGAGAAGGCACTCAAGTGAAATTTCGTACAACCCGACGCGCTCCACCTGCAGGGCATCATCACCTTCCAGCAGTGAGACGCGAAATCCGCGCTCGAAGCTCTCGACGCCGCCATAACCGCTGCGCCGAAAAACGCGGCCTATCACAACAGCCACGGTCTAGATCTCAAGGCGCAAGGCCGCCACGACGACGCCATCGAGACGTTCGAGCGGGTCATCCGCTCTGACGCCACGCTTCGCACTCGCCTACAGCCCGGCTGGGCGAGGTGCTCGACGCGCGCGGCGAGCACGATGCGGCTTGGTCTCTCTTCCGCAAAGCGCGGACCCTGGCGCCGAACGACGCGGGCATCGCCCAGGCGCTTGCCCGTACCGAGGCGCTACCCAAGGGCGGTAGTGGGCCGAGCGCGGCATCGGTTCACCGCAAGGGAGCCACGGATTCGCCCCCCCGGGGGGGGGCTCCAGGCTTGCCTGCGCCTCGCAGGTCGCAAGGACAAGGTGCCGGCGCTCGCCACGTTCCGCCACCTGATCGCCGAGTTCCCCGATCATGGCGAATGCCATCGCCGGTTTGGCGGCTTGCTGCTAGTACTCGGCCGCTGCGAAGAGGCGGTGGTAGCTTACCGCTGGGCGCTGGCGCTTAACCCGGTCGACGCCGATGTCCAGACCAATCTCGGCGTCGCGTTGCATCGGCTGGGTCGTTTTGAAGAGGCGTGCGCCGCCTTCGATGCCGCTCTCGACCTGGCACCCGGCTCCGTCGCCGCCTATTACAACCTGGGCTGCGCGCTGGGTGATCTGGGGCGGCGGTCGAACAGTTTGCCCACGCCACCGCGCGCGAGCCTGATCACGCTAGTGCCCACTGGGGCAGTTCCTCTTCCCTGCTCGCTCTGGACCGTTTCGAGGAGAGCTGGGTGGGGTATGAATGGCGCTTCCAGAGTCCGAGCGTGCTCGACCAGATCGGCCGATGGCAGTTCGATCCGCCGCGCTGGGACGGCTCGCCACTCGACGGCGGGCGTGTATTTATCCATTGCGAGCAGGGCGTGGGCGACGTCACCCAGATGGCCCGCTACCTCCGCCAAACCATCGAACAGGGCCGGCCCGTGCTCGAGTGCCAACCTGATTTCGTCCGCCTGCTTAACACCAGATTCGATAGTATCGCCGAGGTCGTAGCCCGGCGCGACGACGGGCACCGTCTGCACGACACACGATTGCTACCTGCCTATCATGAGCCTATCCGGCCTGATCGACACGAGCCTCGAAACGATCCCGAAGACCGTTCCCTATATCACAGCGCCCACGGCGCTTGCAGAGCATTGAACAACGCGACTTGGCGGAAACGGATCGGCCGTCGGCCTGGTCTGGACGAGCCTCCCCAACCACTGCAACGACCGGCGGCGCGCCTACCGCCTGGCAGGTTTTTCACCCCTTGTCGCCGTGCCGGCGTGCGCTTCTTCGCTTTGCAAAAGAGCGATGCGGCAGCCCAAGCTTCGCAGCCACCGGACGGGCTTGCGATCGAGCCGCTCTATATCCAGCTCGACGACTTCGCCGACACCGCCGGGGCCGTAGCAAACCTCGATCTCGTGATTTCCGTGGATGCCGCGGTGGTGTATTTGGCCGGCGCCATGGGCCGCCCCGTCTGGACCCTGCTGCCGCAGCTTGCCGACTGGCGCTGGCTTATCGAGTGCGAAGACAGTCCCTGGTATCCGAGCATGCAGCTGATCCGCCAGCGAAACGCATCAGGCTGGCGCGCGCCTCGCCACACACCTCGCCGTGTTCGCCGCTGTACCCTAGTCGTCGATGACGGTCACGCCTTTTTCCTCTAGCTCGTGTTTGAGTTTGCGCGCCCGGTTATGGGCCGGGTCGTATTGCAACGCCACCCGCGCCCAGATCAGCGCCTCGCGCAGGTCACCCTCGCGGTAAAGACGCACCGCCTTGTGGTAGTACTCGCCCGCCTTGCCCGGCGACATGTACTTCTTCTGGCAGGCGCAATCCTTCGAACCCTTAGATGGCGGATCGGCAAAACGCAGCGCGTCGGCATCCTCTGCCGCCGCGGTTCCTCCCGTTAACGTCAGGCCCAGCCCGAGAGCGATAGCAAGTGCCGCGATCTTCATTGCGCCTCAAGCTCCGCGACCAGTTCCTGCGCCCCTTCGAGCTCGGGGACGAATTCGGCCGCGAGGCGCGCGAGGCGCAGCGCCTCGTCGGGGTCCTCGTCACGCAGTTCCGGGGCCCATGCGAAGTACTTTTCGGCGCTGCGCTTGACCACGGCTTCATGGCGCGCGGTGCAGCTGCGATCGTCGCCGGCCATGGTCGGCGCCATTCCTTACGGTCCCACGCCCGCGATCACCGTCGCGGCGATCAACCAACCCAGTCCTTTCATACCTATCGTCTCCCGGCGGTTATTCTAGCACGCTTAGGTCCACGTTGCGGTATCGCGTCGGCTACAGATTGGCCTAACATGGTACCCCACAAAGGAGGCAATTTCATGGCCCGACGCCCGCCCATGACCATCGGCCGCTATCTCGTCCAGCGGCTCGACGAAATCGGCGTCGGCCACGTCTTCGGCGTGCCCGGCGATTACGTGCTCACCTTCATGGACCGTATCGTCGAGAGTTCCATAGAGCTGGTCGGCACCTGCAATGAGCTAAACGCGGGCTACGCGGCGGACGCCTACGCCCGGATCAACCGCGTCGGCGCGGTTTGCGTGACCTATGCCGTGGGCGGATTTTCCGTGCTCAACGCTATCGCCGGCGCCTACGCGGAGCGCGTGCCCCTGATCGTGATCAGCGGTGGCCCCAGCCTGGCCGACCGCCGGCGCGGCCTGCTGCTCCACCACACGCTAGGCGATTTCAACGCCCAGGCCGACATCTTCGCCAAGGTCACAATCGCATCCACCGTGCTGACCGATGCGGCCCTCGCCCCCGCCCAGATCGACAGAATTTTCGCCGCCTGCCTGCGCCACAAGCGCCCGGTGTTCATCGAAATCCCGGAAGACTTGGTCGATCACCCCTGCCTGCGGCCGGAACCGTTCCGCTTCGAAGCCGCCCTCAAAAGCGATCCGGCCGCGCTGGCCGAGGCGGTCGAAGAAGCGGCGGGTATGTTGCGCAACGCCCGGCGCCCGGCGGTCCTTGCGGGCGTCGAGATTAACCGCTTTAACCTGCGCCCCAAGGCCCAAGCGCTGATCGAGCGGACCGGCTACCCATTTGCGACCACGTTGCTGGCGAAATCCCTGATCACTGAGCAGCATCCCCAGTTCATCGGCATCTATGCCGGGGCCCTCTCCGAGGGCTACGTCCAGCGCACCGTCGAGCGGGCGGACTGTCTGCTCAACCTCGGCTCGATCCTGACCGACATGACGCTTGGCATCTATACAGCAGCGCTGGACGAGACCCGCCTGATCAACGCGAACTCCGACAAGGTGCGGATTAAGCACCACGAATACCCCGAGGTCTACCTGAAAGACTTCATCGCCGCGTTAGCGAAGCGCCTCCCGGCGCGAGAATCAATACGCCGCATTCGCCCGGCGGCGCGGGCCCTTGAGGCGCCCTTCCACCCCCGCCCCAAGGCGGCCATTACCATCTCCCGGTTTTACCAACGGCTGAACCACTTCCTTGACCGGCGCAGCATTGTGCTGGCGGACGCTGGCGATTCCTTCCTCTGTGCCGGCGAATTGGTCATGCGCGAGCGGATCGGTTTCATATGCCAGGCGTTTTATTGCTCTATCGGGTTCACCATCCCCGCGGCGCTCGGCTGCGCCCTGGCCGACCGCAAGAAGCGCCCCGTCGTGTTCGTCGGCGACGGCGCCTTCCAGATGACCGCCCAGGAAATCTCAACCATCATCCGCCACGGGCTTAACCCCATCATTTTCGTTATGAACAACGGCGGCTACACTGTCGAACGGGTGATCCATGACGGCCCTTACAACGACATCCAGCCCTGGAAATATCATAAATTGCCCGCCGTGTTCGGCGAGGCCGCAAGCTTCGAGGTGTGCACCGAGGGCGATCTCGAAACCACTCTCACCGCCCTACGAAAGACCCGCGACCGGCTCTGCCTGGTCGAGGTCCATCTCGATCCGCAAGATTGTTCCAAAGCGCTTAAACGGCTGGGCCGTTCCCTGGGCAAGCGCAAGGCGCTCAAGACCAGCTTTGGAAGCTGAGGCAAAAGCCGAGAGGGTTAAATTTGACGGGATTCGCAAGCCCGCGACGGTGGGCCGCCGCTTATGCGGCGAGAGCCTACGTGGCGACTGAACGCCAAATCACTCTCCGCATCCAGGAAAACGGTTTGGCTAAGGTTCTAGCTTCTTTTTGGTGGCGTACAGAGGCGCGGCAACACCAACTGCCAGTTTGGGGCGATCGGGCTCGGGCGCTTCGAGGGGTGCGACCTCCTGCAAGGTCGCGAGGCAACGCCGGGTCAGCTCCTGGTAGTCGAGGGTGCCCTCGCGTTTCCAGGCGATCTCCTCGTCGCTCAACTCGCGTAACACCTTGCCCGGAACGCCGGCAACAAGACTTCGGGCCGGCACATCGAAGCCCGCCTTGACGAAGCACATGGCTGCCACGAAGGCGGATTCCCCGATCACCGCCCCATCCATCACGACGGAATTCATGCCGATCAACGCGTCACGCCCGATGACACAACCATGGAGCACCGCGCCGTGACCGACATGGCCACCTTCGCGGATCACCGTATCAGGCCCCGGGTAGCCGTGCATGATGCAATTATCTTGCAGGTTCGAGCCCTTCTCCAGGACAATGCGGCCGAAATCGCCGCGGATCGACGCGCCCGGCCCGACATAACAGCCGGGCCCGATATGGACATCGCCGATCAGCACGGCGGTGTCGTGAACGAAGGCCGCCAGATCGACCACCGGCACAATGCCGTCGATGGAGTAGCTCGGCATGGCGCCTAGCGCCCCGTTGTCAGCACGATCTTGCCCGTGGTCTTGCGCGAGGCGAGATCGTCGTAAGCCTGCCTCGCATCGGCGAGGTCGTAGGTCGCGGAAGTCAGGGGCTTGAGCGCGCCACTCTCGTAAAGCTTGCTCAGTTCACGGAAAGACTTCCGAAAGGCCTCGAGATCGCGCCGCCGGTTCGCGCCCCAGTAGACCCCGACCAGGCTGATGTTCTTTACCAACAAGAGGCCCGCCTTTACTTCTGGGATGCGTCCCGAGGCGAAGCCGATCACCAGCAGCCTTCCCTCCCAGGCAATGCAGCGCAGGCTGGCGTCGAATACTTCGCCTCCCACCGGATCGAAGATGACGTCGGCTCCCGCGCCCCCGGTCAGCGCCTTTACAGTCTCACGGATATCCTCGGTCTTGTAGTCGAACACATGATCGGCGCCGTGCGCCGCCGCGACCGCGCATTTCTCCTGCCCGCCCGCACTACCAATTACCGTCGCCCCCAGCGCCTTGCCAATCTCGACCGCGGCCAACCCGACGCCACCGGCCGCCGCGTGGACCAACAACACTTCACCCGCCGCGAGCTGACCGCGCCGGGTCAGCGCGAGGTGGGCGGTGCCGTAGGTCACGCCAAAGCCGGCAGCCGTGGCGTAATCCATGCCCTCGGGAATGGGTACCAGGTTGAAATCGTTGGTCACCAGTTCCTCGGCGGCCCCGCCGAAGTCGCTCAGCGCAATGACCCGCTCGCCGGGGGAGACGGTGGTGACCCCCTCGCCCACCTCGAGCACCTCGCCGGCGCTTTCCATGCCGGGGCTGAAGGGCAATTCGGGTTTTTCCTGGTACTTACCCTCAAGCACCAAAATGTCAGCAAAATTCACGCCGCAGCCGTGGACACCGACGCGCACCTGGCCCGAGCCGAGCGAGGGGGCTGCGACCTCTTCGACACTCAGCGACCCACCGAGTTCTTTGCACAGCAACGCTCGCATCACTCTACCCCTTTGCGTATCTTACTGGTTCACCGCCGTCAAAAACAGGCGATTCACACCAAAAATCTATCAGGCGCGGACCACTTAGCCCAAGCCGCCGGTCTCGCGTTTGAACGCAACGACCTCAGCCGCCGGCCCGTCGAGTTCGCGAGCGTAGCGGTGACCGGCATAAACCGCCGCCGCAATGGTCGCCGGTGCAAGGCCGTCGCCGATTCGGTCGATCGAGACGATGCCCGCGGCCTCGTTCGCGGCCCCATCGGCGATCAACGCATGATAGAGCCCATCATCAGGCAGCCGCATGGTCACCATCACCGTTGCCGCGCAGGCAATGCTCTCGGTCCGCCCGGTATAGGTGCAGGCGAGCTTCGCCACGCCGTTGCCGATGGAAACGAGGTTGCGATTGGTCTTGATCTCGACACCCAGCTCCAACAGGCGGGCCTGGATGAAGCCCTGCTCCATGGTGTTATGGGTCCAGCTCGAAACATCGCTCGCCGTGGTCACCAGCGCCACCTCGGCACCCTGGCCGCGCAACAGCTCGGCGAGCACGCCGCCCATGTAGTAATGATCGTCGTCGAAGATCACCACTGGCCCCTCGATCGTCGTGCCATCCATCACGTCGTCCGCGGTATAAACGGCCGCTGCCTCGCAGCCTGGGATCGACACGTGATGGGCCCGACCCTGGCCATCGCGCGCCCAATGCGACCCTGTCGCCAGCACCACACGGGCCGCGCCCATCTCGCGTACCGCGCCAGCATCAAGCTTGCTTTCGAGATAGACGTTCACATTAGCCATCTGGCTCAGTCCATAGGCCCGGTAATCGCGCACCCGGCCCCAGGCCGAAAGCCCCGGCAGGCGGCATTCCCGAGCGACCCGGCCGCCCAGCTCGCTGCTGGCTTCTGCAAGCGTCACCGCATAGCCCCGCTGACCGAGCGCGCGCGCCGCCTCGAGGCCCGCGGGCCCGCCGCCGACCACGAGAACGGCGTCGTCCGAGCCCTTCGGCGCGATGAGGTCGGGGTGCCACTCCTTGCGCCATTCCTCGCCCATGGTCGGGTTCTGGGTGCAGCGCAGCGGCGTCATGATGTAGTCGTGGCTGACGCAGATGTTGCAGCCAATGCACTCGCGGATGTCTTCGGACCGGCCTTCTTCGATTTTTTTCGGCAGAAAGGGATCCGCGATCGAGGGTCGGGCCGCGCCGATGAAATCGAGAATGCCGCGCTTGATCTGGGAGACCATCGTATCGGGCGAGGTGAACCGCCCCACGCCCACCACCGGCTTGGTCGTGACTTGCTTGACGAAGGCGATGTAGTCCTCCTGGGAGCCCTCCTCCGTAAAGCGTGAGGTGCTTGAGTCGTTGGGCCAGTCGCTGACATTGACGTCCCACAGATCCGGCAGTTCAGCGAGTAGCTCGACAACGCCCCGCCCCTCCTCGTGGGCCTGAATGCCGCCATCGCCGAGCAATTCGTCGACCGCGAAGCGCACCGCGATCGCCGCCCGGTCGCCGGCCTCTTCGCGCGCGTCCTCGATGGTCTCGCGCAGCAGGCGGGTCCGGTTCTCCAGGCTGCCACCGTATTCGTCGCTGCGCTGGTTGTAGCGGGGATTGATAAAGAAGAGCTGGAGCGTCAGGTTGTGCCCGGCATAGGAATAGATGATGTCGTAACCCGCGCTGAGCGAGCGGCGCACCGCCGCCCGGTGCCAGCTGCGGAATTCCCGGATGTCCTCCAGGTCCATCTCGCGCGCCTGGAGCGGCTCGTGTTCGTCGACCGGAAAATGACGCGGCCCGATGGGCACCTCGCGGCTCAGGTAATTGGCGGCGTGGAACCCGTTATGACAGAGCTCGATGCCCGCCAGGCTGCCATGCTCGTGCACCGCGTCGACCATCAGCGCGTGATAGGGAATATCGGCGTCGTCCCATAGCCGCCCCTCGATGTAGGGCGCAATGTCAGACGTCGGATGCAACTCCACTTCCTCCGTGCAGACGACGCCCCAGCCGCCCTGCGCCTTCATGCCGCGCATCGCCGCGTTGGTCTTGGGCCGGACGTGGCCCATGCCGTTACAGTGAGGTACCTGGTAGAATCGGTTGGGTGCCGTGACCGGACCAATCTTGACCGGCTCGAAGAGAATGTCGTAACGGGGATCGCGTGCCATAAAGTAGCTAATTTTTCCTGGTATTGAGCTCGCCGACTGGGGCAAGCGGAAACCTTCAGCCGTCCTCATCCGGTTCGACTATAACGTAGTATTTCCGGAAGACCTCGGGTACATGCCAGAAGCCCTTGGTGCCCCGCTGCATCATGAAGGCGTCGCCTTCCTTGTAGCTCTGGGCCGGCTCGCCATCGACGGTGATTACGACGCTGCCTTTGAGCACATAGCAAAACTCGTCGACCGGATAGCTTTCCATGCGCTCGGTATAAGCCGAACACTCCCAGACCCCGGCGTTGATCCGACTTGTCACATCCGTGAAGTAATTATGCCCGGTCTCTTTCAAATTACCTTCGATCACCGCGGCGGGATCGACGAATTGACACGGGGCCATCCCTATCCCGGACGGACCGTCGGGCTCCATGCGGGTTACGGTCGGTATGCTCATGGTTCAGAAACTTTCCAAAATTACACGTAACTAAAGCGCCAGCCGGAGCCGCGGACAGTCGCTGCCCTCGCCCTTCTCGAACACCGCGGAATACATGTTCCACCACATGTTCCGGCCCTCGAGCGAGGCGCGACGGATGCTTTGCTTTTGCTCTTCGGTCTTGGCGTAGTCCTTTGCGGCATTCCAGCCGGTCGCGGCATGCTCCTCGTCGGCGTCGATATGGACCGAGAAGTAGAGCACCTGCTCGTCGGAAAAGCCGTAATGCTCCTTGAGGCCCTTAGTCACTCCGTCGCAGAAGGCGGTGAACGGGTCCTCGATACCGATCGCGACGAAGGAAAGCGCCTCGGTCCACTGGCCGCGCATGGCGTAGGCCGAAACCGTGTCGGGATAGATCTTGGTCTCGGCCAGCATCGGTCGGTTGTCGAGCTCGTCTTCTGTAAAACCGGCCGCCGCCCCCGTGCGCAGCGCCAGCTCCCAATGCGAGGGGGCCTTGCGCGTGCCGTGCAGCTCGCCGAACAGGTTGCCGGCGAGCTCCTTCTTGATCGGCCGCGGCACCTGCGGAATGATCAGGGCGAGCGAGGAAATCCCGTCGGTCACGGTGTAGCGAAGCTGGGCGCACAGCTCGCCGATGGTTTCCTTCTTGAGCGAGCCGTCGACGATACAGCGATAAATTGGGTGTTCGGTCAGCGGATGTTCCCCCACCTCGGTCCGCAAATTGTCCCAAAAGCCGTACTCAGCCACAATGCTACCTCCCTGGATTACCCCTTGCGAACCTATCATCCCGTCACGCAAGGCGTACGTCATCGTAGCCCCCAAATTCGCTGTAAACAACCGCACGGCGGGAGGTCGCAGACGTGTTCAAATCTATGCGTTTGCACTGGGTTAGAGGCTTGGAAACAGATCGTGTTCCGCGGGAGCCGATCGCCGTGTTCTAGCCCAGGATCTCACGGCAAGGTTACGCCGACCAGGCCTTCCCGAACGGCGCAGGGCGTCGAGGAGGCGGCATACAACTTAGACCTCGCTAAATCTCAAATGACAGCCGCCGATATATCCGAAGCCCAGCGCCCCGCTGCCGAGACGTGGGAAAAGATTAACAACTGACCATGCAGTGATTTAGCTTCGCTTGATGCCCTTGGGCCGCTGGGACATTGTGTTGTCGTCTTCGAGATAAAGCTCGCGGGCTTGCATCACGTTGCCCCGCTTGCCCTCGAGCAGTACGTGGGGGTCATTGGTCTCGTACCAGCCGAGGTAGGGCGGATGCAGATTGTAGCCGATCAAACGCTGGAGCTTCTCGGAACAATTCTTGGCTAGAGCGGGCGGGCAAGCGAGATACTGGTTTTCCTCCGCCCGCAACCAGCCCAGCGAATAGCCCAAAATCATTCCCGTGCGGTACTCGTCAGTAAAGTTCTCGGCGCCGCCGTGAAAAGTCGATCCCAGGAAAATTACCACCGAGCCCTTTGGCATCACCGCCTGGCAGACCTCGGAGCGCTTGGGTCTCCGGCGATCGTCCCATTTGTGACTGCCCGGCACCACTTGGGTCGCACCATTCTCCTCGGTAAAATCGTTAAATGCCCAGAATGTGGTGATGACGCTTTCCGGTCCCGGATGGGTCAGGGGATAGATCGAGTCGTCGCGGTGCAGCGGCTGGAGGCTCTCGCCCTTACCGATCGAGACGCAATGGGTCGTGGCCAGCCGATAATTCTGGCACCGGTCGAGCAGCATAGCGTCGACCACCTTTAGGATCAGTGGGTGAACAGCAAACGTCTCGCCAGCGGTATTCGACTTCGCAACCAGGCTCGAGGTGCGCTTCGTGCGCATGCCCATATATTCACCCTCGCCGAACGGCGTCTTGTCGAGGTAGGGCTTCAGGTCGGCGGCGACCCGGTCCACCACCTTGGCCGAAGCCAGCTTGCGGATGATGACGACGCCGTTGCGCTTGAGCGCCCGAACGACCTTTTCCGGGGTAGCGTCCCTCTTGTTGAAATAGACGACTTTCGGTCCACCGCGTTTGTTCGCCGACGCGTATTTAGCGCGACGCTTCGGCGCTTTATGCCGACCGGCACCAACCGTGAAATCAGTAACGACGGCCATAAATCCTCCTGACTCGTACGCGGCCGGCAGGGCCACTTATCCCGTACGTTTGATCCGCCCGGATCGCAAATTTTTCCCGGTGTCGCCTTCGGCCACCATTTCGGCTGCAGCCATCGTGTTGGAAGCTTTGCCTTCCAGAAGTACATGCGGATCGTTGGTCTCGTACCAGCCGAGGAAGGGCGGGTGCAGGGTGTAGCCGATCAGGCGCTGCAGTTTTTCGGAAAGATGCTTCGCCACGCTTGGTGGACAGGCAAGGTACTGATTTTCCTCCTGACGCAACCAACCCATCGAATAGCCCAGAATGATAGCCGAACGATAGTCGTCCGTGAAATTTTCAGCACCGCCGTGATACATCGAGCCCATATAGAAGACTACCGAGCCCTTGGGCATCACGGCCTGGATAACCTCGTCTCGCCTGGGCAGCCGCCTGTCGTCCCACCGGTGACTGCGCGGAACCACCTGGGTGGCCCCGTTTTCCTCGGTCATATCGGTCCCGGCCCAGATCGTCGTAATCACCGTTTCTGGGCCCGGATGTCTGAAGGGGTAAATCGAATCGTCCCGATGCAGCGGCTGGAGCGATTCGCCTTTGCCGATCGAAACGGTCGTAGTGGTCGCCAGCGTATAGTTGTGGCAACGATCGAGCAGCATCTTATCCATCACCCCCAATACGAGGGGATGGAGGGCCATTCTTTCACCTAGCGTCTTCGACTTGGTAACCAGGCCCGACGTCCGCTTGGTGCGCAAGCCGACAAACTCGCCCAGGCCGTAGGGTGTCTTATCCAGATAGGGCTGAAGCTCGCCCATCACCTGGTCCATGACCTTGTTCGAGACCAAGTTACGCACGATGCAGCAACTGTTTCGCCGGAGCGCGCGCACGATTTTCTCGACGCTTGCGTCCTTCTTGTCGAAATAGATCATCTTCGGTGCATCACGTTTGTCCGGTGACGCGTACTTTGCGCGCCGCTTCGGCGCC